>WNFY01009472.1_pt1 | contig 19639 bp, 17 predicted proteins | sample 5400091 | NCBI WGS metagenome assembly WNFY01 (sample SAMN13153364, study PRJNA577476) | soil metagenome | isolation source: 60 cm soil or saprolite under grassland replicate 1 | place: USA:California | collected 2016-06-15
GCAATCGCTTTCTGCCATCCTGTTATGTGCTTCAATGCATCGGATGGCAAGCCGTGGAATCGACAGCAGCAGCCCCAACACTTACGAAGGCTGTCGATTCCACAGTTTCGAGCTGGTTCACAATCAAGAATGACGACAACCAAGAACGATCCAGCTATTGCAATATCCACAAAGGATATGACACAAGTAGTCTATTCGGACGGCCGCATTAACGCGAAGCCCGATGTCCAAGAAACAGCCAACCTGCAATGCGCGCACAGCGGGATTCATCTGACAAGCTCTCTGAAAGAGGTGTCATGAATCCCGACGAACTGACCGCTGCTCTGCGTGAGCAAATCTCGGCGCACTTCGAGGCAGCACGCAGCAGAACTCGAAGAGCCAACCGGCAAGTACCCTCAGCTCGCATCCCAGCTACCCGATCACTACGCCCGCCGCCTCGCCAGGCGTGAGGCCGAGCGGAGTCGGCGGATGGCCATGCTGGACGGCAACAGTTGTGGCCTGTCACAGACGTCCGCGTGGCGCGCCATCCTCTGTCGCAGAAGTCAGCGGCTCCTTCTGCATACCATTTCGAGTCACATAGATAGATAGAGCGGAGTAGCCCCAACGATGGTGACAAGTTTCGGGACTGGTGTTAAAGTGGTAGGCGAAATAGACGGAGCCTAAATGAAGTGCCGGAATACAACATTACTGACGCATCACTCATCAAGCTAAGCAGCAATGTCCGTCGTTCTGCAGATCGCATACTCCGTGCCACTAACCTCATAAAGCGACTTAGAGAGTTCGGTAGGGTCGAAATTGAGGGAAGCTATTCTTACAGCCTAATGATCAGCCCAGACATTGACATTCGCGTGACGGCCGAATCTGGTCGAGGCCTGGGATTCGATGCTCGGGGCAAGATTGCTGCGGAGCTACTGACAATACGTACAGTACGACGATTACAGATGAGTGACCGCTACCACTTTGACCACAAGACGGGCGCTCTTATCGGGATTTGGTTTGGTCTCGGCGTCGATCACGATGATGAGCGACCTTGGAATGTAGATATTTGGGTGGTGGACCGTTGTAATAGCCAGCCACCGCAAGCGGTCGATCTGGACGGTCTTCAGTCGCAACTCCAACACCTCAATCCGTTCGACCGCACTACAATCCTACGCATCAAGTATGCAATGTCCGGCGGCCCTCATCTTATTAAGGGCTTTACGTCTTCTGACATCTACCATGCTGTTCTGCTCGAAAAGATCGGGAGCTTAGAAGGCTATGTCGAGAGTCGCAATATCAAATGACTACGCTAGCGCGACCAAGACCGATACCAGTATGTTAGCGCGTACGCCTCCGGGCTAGTCTGTACCATATTGTCGATCGGCTCGCCTCGACTCAGTCGGTTTCGGATGTCTTGCGCTACGACTCTCTCCTCCGGCACAGCCCAGCTAAATGGGTAGAGGAGACCTGGTGGTAGCACGGTGACCGGTGGAAGGACAAGTGGCATGTGAGCCCCGACTCTTGCGGCCAGTCGCCCTACCATCGACGTTGCGCCCCTACCCGAAGCGCTGTCACGGCTGTAATATTGATATGCGTCATACAGTAAGATCGGCCCGGTCGCATACTCGATAAAAGGTTCAGCCGCACGTGTAGCTGCCAACGCTAAGACGTAGAGCCAAAGTGGATGACCGGGAGTGGAAAACATCCAGGCGTTAGGCATCGAATGCGCCTCCAACTCTGTCGTCACTCTCATCGATCCAAGTACCGCATGTGCTTTTGAATGATGATTAAGAAGTGCGTCGACTGGTCTCAAACAGTAGAAGTCGAGATCAACATAAAGTCCACCTTCCAATATGCTGAGAGCTGTCGTCACTAGGAGAAACCGTGTAATCAGGATTATCAGGGATACGCGCGCTCTTCCCCCGGCAAAGCAGACAAATACCAATATGTGTCTATGCTATATATTGGCATTTGGCGCACTGGAGTATATGATTGAATCACTCATCAGGGGCTGGGTGCAAAGCAATGTGCGCAAGCATAGACATCCCTATCCCGGAAAAATTAAGGTAGATCTTATAATTGGTGTCCTGAATGATTTGGCCGAATTCAACCTTAAGCATAACAACGCGATAAGATATGATAGGATTTGCCCTCTTATTGAGCGCCTAACGGGCGCCTCAAACAAGGCTCGTTTCACGACTGGTGTGTCGAGTTTTGCGGGAGGGGGGTGCCTGGTCTCAACACGGCAATAGAGCGCATAGACACGCCATAATGTCGCGCACGGAACGCTCTGGCCCAATGAAGTAAGCCCGAATCTAGATGAGCTGGAAAAAGATTTCATCCACGTTTACGATTGCTTAATCAAAAATCTCGACGCGGTTCTACCGAGAAATTAGGTCCCAGTGACGGTGTGTTTTGTCTGAGCCTCGTATAGTAGACCAGCCAACGAATAAATGGGTCTATAAAGTATATAGGCGCGTAAAAGAATAGCAGCACACTAATTTTGTTGAGCGCCCTCAAATGCTGCTTTAAGTTTGGGCAGATCCAATTTGATCATGGGCAGCATGGCTCCTATCAGGGCTTTCTTTTGCTCCGGTGTAGCGGCAGGATCGCTCATCATCTCGCCGAGTGCTTTGGGCGCGATTTGCCACGTAGTGCCATATTTATCGACAATCCAGCCGCACTGCTGGGGCGTGCCGCCATCCATTAATTTGTCCCACACAGCGTCAATCTCTGCCTGGCTATCAAACTCGACTAGCAAGGATATATTGCCGCCCGGTTTGAACTGCGGGCCCCCATCCAGGCACATGAGCTTCAGACCGTAGACTTCAAAAATGCCATTCAGGACTTTACCCTTCAGCTGCGCTTCACTCGGAATGCCTTGATCGCCGGCGTAGCGGTCAATTTGATGAATCTTAGAATTGGGAAACGTCGAGACGTAGAAGTTCATGGCTTCCTCGGCATTTTCTTCGAACCAGATAAATGGTGTAACTTTTTGCATACTATTTTCCTTGTTGATTCTTCAATTTTAGCACGCCTAAGCCGTAACAAGGGCAGAGCGCGCAAAAGAATAATGCGTTAAGGCTAGTGCTCAGAAAAAGAAAACCTAGGCAAATTTGGGCCCCATTCGGCCGCACCCATGCCTAAGCCCATCAGCTACCCTACCAGCTCCATTTCTGGAGAGAGCTAGCGTTACATGTGGCAATAGAAAGGCTGGCGTTTTCAGCTGTCGATGCGACAGCAAGACACAGCGTGGTTTTTATGACAGGCCGTATGGTGCCGTCGGTACCGAATTGCCACGTTTGCGCGCTGGTGCCGTTGCCGCTCGTTAAGGACTTGTATCTCAGAAATGCCTTGCCTAACAAGTCAACTTTTCATCTGCCGGTTAGAATTAAGCCCGATCACATGAATGCGCCAGATCGTATTTTATCTCAACTCCAAATTTCGAAGTACCAGAAGGAGATGCTATTGCGACCGCCACGGATCACTATCAATGTTGGGCGGACATCGCGTCTGCACCGCTCGGCTAGGACATTGGGTCGATACTCTTTGGCTCTACAGAGCAAATAATTTCATGGCTGGGGAGGAGGGACTCGAACCCCCGAATGCCAGGACCAAAACCTGGTGCCTTACCACTTGGCCACTCCCCACTATTGAACAGGTTTAGCTTACCATATATAAGTGCACATTTACAGATACCAATCGTTGCCGCAGACGGCTTAGCGGTTGCCAGCTGTGAGTCGCTGCCGCACGCGTTGGCCTGCCACGTACCCACGCTCCCACGCGCCCGTGTGGGCCAGACGTTGCCAGCCACCACTGCGTTGCCAGGCAAAGTAACGCAGCGACGCCCAGTAAGCCATGCCAGCGTACAGCACACCCAGCACGGCATCAAACACGTAGTGTTCACCCAGATACACAATGCCCACCCATAGCGACACAGGGTACAGCACCAGCCACCACACGCGCCGCCAGCCAAAGGCCTTGGCTACAAACAGCGTCAGTAGAGTAGGGTAGGCAGCATGCAGTGACGGCACGGCGGCGACTTCGTTGGGCGACAGCTTGCTATAGATTTCGGAAAAGTTCGTCACGCCCATGGCGTACCAAATGTCGCTGGATATCCGATGTATCGGCTCGATGTAGCCCTGCTGCGCTGCCATCCAAGGCGGAGCAGCAGGGAAGAGCACATAGGTAATAAAGCCAGCGAACGACAGTCCGATAAACGCCCACATGTACGGCCAGTACAGCCGGTCACGCCGCCACCAAATCAACAGCGCCACCAGCACCGGCGCCAGAAAGTGCACGGTGTAGAAGAAATAAAAATAAAAGTCATACCAGCTGACCTGCCCATGCCACCACAACTGCTGCAGCCACGCCGTTGGCAACGTGCCGCCAAACACAAACCGATCAAAGTTGATCATGGGCAAAAAATGCACGGCGTGGTTCAGGTTATCCGCAATGCCACGAAACGAATCATATACCAGCAGCAACCCAACGAAGGGCACAAACCGATACAAAAATACCCTCGCCCTGCCAAAGGCCACAAATAGCGCCAGCAGCATCACAAATAGCGTGTCCGGCGTCCAAAAATTCCGCCGTGTCACAAATACCGCTGCCACCGCCGTCACTATACACAACCGGAACCAGAACTGCACAGGATGCTCGCGATAATGTAACCGCAGCACATCAAGACTGCGACGCAAATAAGACGCCATACCAGCAATTATATCGCATGGCGCCTGTGATGCAGCTGAAGAGTCCTTTATACTTTTGTCTTGGTCGAGGTCGTAGGCGGAGTAGAGGTGGTGGTGCGCGGCTTTGGAGCAGGCACGCCGGTTGCAATACTCTTCACGCCAGTGTAGTAATCACGCACTTGAAACAGGAAGTAGAACGCAACCGCGCTTGCCACCAGTGCCCACAGCAGGTCGCCAAACCCGCCGCCGTAGCGCGAGTCAAAGGTAATCAACACGCCGTACAGGAGGTTCAGCACACCGCCCAACACCAACAGGTCCCAGCCTTTTTTGCTGTAGGCGCGCAGCGGCCCAAATGCCAGCAGCAATATGATGGCATCGACCGCCAAGCTGATAACACCCATGTAGTAGAACACACCCAGCGCCGGTGTAACCGACCCGTTCCCGGCGGCAATAGACAGGTCATTCGCGTAGTTGATGAGCGCGTTCGTCGTGTGGCCCAGTTGCCACAAGCCCCAGACCGCAAAAAGCTGCAGGATGCCAAAGATCAGGGCCAAATATGGCCAATATTTTACCAATGCTCGTTTACTGTTCTCTGGAATCGACGGCAACCCTCGAAAGAGCGGCCCGAGTAATTGCTCGATAGGTTTGACTAAGGCGTCCATAACGCTTATCTCCTTGCTTGTTATAGCTTAAGCTTACGTCGCGGCGAAGCTTTGGGCAAGTGCGACTCGTGGCTTTCTACACCGACGGATGAAATTTGTTGCGGCTCCAATGCCACAGTACCGAGTGAAGCTGGGACGGTACTAGATCAGTGCCTGCCAACAGCTCTCTCCAGGCACGCTCAACGTGCACGGCGCTTGCGCCAGGCGGCACCAGGCCAAGCCTCACGCTGCTTTGCAGAACATGCGTATCGGGAATGATCGAAATCTCATGAGCACTCGTAAGCTGCACGTCCGTAAATTGCGATAAAATATACGGCCAATAATTCGATAGTTTCGGGCCGCACAGGTATGGAAACTGCGCTCGATGGGTGAGCTGGAGCAGCTGGATAAGCCGAGCAGCGTCGTGATTGGCTTCGGCCAGGATCTCTCGCGGGTCGTCATGGTACCGCTCGTGAAGCGTACGAGCGATTGTGGTCCAGATGAGTACGTGTCGGTTTGGCTGTAGTGCCAACTTGTATTTTGTGAGGTCAGCTCGGACGCGCGCAGGCTCTGCCTCGGCCAATAATTCGGGATAGAATACATAGCGCGTTGCCCGGTCCTGGTAGGTGCTGAGCGCAGCTGCCCACATCGCAGGCGAGCTGCGCTGGAAATTAATACAAACAGGAAGCGTAAAGTACAGATAGTTATCCCTACCGCCCTTCGGTAGCTCAGGGTGCACTTCATGCTGAGCCGGGCGGGGAATTGCGCCAGATTTGAAATAGTCTAGCAGGCGTTGCACCTGGGCCAGGCTAGTAGTCTTCGGGGGCGTAGTCATGGCGGGCTTCAACGATGGGGATGCGCGTTAACTCGTCGGCATCCTTGAGGTTGTTACGTGTGTTTTCGAAGTTCAGGGGCTGCGCGGCATATTCTTTCTGTGTCATCCAGGCGTTGCGGCCGCCCTCGAACGTTTCAACCAAGTGGCCGCACGGATTTGTGCCGGCTACGATGAAAAAGATCTTATCTTCCAGCAGCTCGCCCGATTCGCGGTTGAAGTCCATCTTGTGATAGATCGATTCAAATGTCAGGTCGGCCTCAAGGCCTGTTTCTTCCTTCAGCTCCCTGGCGGCTGCATCCAGAATGGTCTCGCCCCAACGGATTTTTCCCGTCGGGCGCCCCCAGTAACCGTAAAAGGGCTGCTTGAGGCGTTGCTGCACAATCTGCTTGCCATCATCACGACGGACCATCAGACAAACCGCGACTTTTGGTTGGCGCTCGATCTTGCGCTCGTCGGTGTCAAAGCGGTTGGCAAATTCCTTGCCCTGCTGGGTGAGCTGGTAAGCACCGCGGGCATTTTTGGTAACAAACGATTCGTCGAGTAGTTGCTTTAGGTAGAAATTAAAGTGGTCGCTGCTCAGCTCGCTGGCTTTCTGCAGCTGGGCAAACCGCGCGTCGGGGCGAAAGAGCAACACGTGCAGGATGGCCACGTGGGCTGGATGTAGTGCTTTGTCGATACTCATATATACAATCCTTTTCATGCCCACTTAAGCAAATGCGCGCAGCGAAATCTAGTGAAATAAGTTTCAGGGTAGCAGGGAATGAGTAACTAATGAATTGCCTGGTGGGCGCACGGGAGTAGCCCAGTGCGCCCACCGCTGCCCGGATGGCCTGGTCAGGCCGTGGCCCGCTGCGCCTGCTCGGTGGCTCGCCGCCTGGTGGGGAAAGCCCGCAGCAGTACCAGTGGAGCACAGATGAACAGCATGCTCCCCATCGAGTGCACCACGTCGCTGGCGGTGACAGTGTACGTGACAGGCACCCACGGCGTGTTCCGTACCGCCTGGATGATCGTCAGGTCCAGCAGCGTCACCAGGCCGAAGCTCAGCCAGCGCTGCAGGGATGGATCGTCCAGCACCACCAGGAAGTAGGCCAGGATGACACCGGCCAGAGTCACGAGCGCCGTCGCTTGAGCACCCGTGCTGGGCACGAAGGTCACCTCGTGTCCGCGAACGGCGTAGATCGCCTGCTGGACCACGCCGGCCAGCAGCAGGGCGACCACCAGCCACATCACGATGGTGGCAGGGGCGGGTGTGCAAAGATTCTTCAGGTTGAGCCGCTGGGTAGGTGGCTTCTGCGTCACGAAATACTCCCATCTGCTCCGGTGCCCTTGTGAACAGAACATAATTATAAACTGAAAATGAGTATGGGACAATATCTACTGCTTGAACGCTATACGATTGTACGTATAATCCCGCACCTTACGCCACGACTTGCTTTCGGAATGAAAGGCCCGGATGTCGCCCTTTACCTTCGCTACACGCACCAGTGCCGGATTGTACGGCGCCAACGTCTGGTAGTAGCGCGTGTCGTCATCGCTCATGATGTGTTTGCCAGGGAACATGGACTTGAACTTTTCAACACCAATACGCTCAAAATATTCGGCATCGCCATGTGGCGGCAGGAATTCCTCGGCGTCGATGTTCATCTGGCGAACGATCTTCTGCGCATCTGCCAGCACCTGTGAGCTTTGCGAACGAATCAGCACATATACCGCCGTAGGCGAGGCCTTGAAAACCGTCGCGGTGGAGGTGTAGCCAGTGCTTATCTGACGGACAATAACCTCTGTGATACGTAGCGAGACGTCAAAGGCTTGCCGGCACAGACGGACAATAGCTTCGTTGTCGTAGATGTCGTCATTCATTACCCACTATTGTACGCTGGACGATCCAAGGGCCAAGCGCTAGCGTTTTCTGCCAAACAGCACACAAGCCAGCAGAGATATGGCGACCACAACTCCCGCCGCCCAAACCGCCGTCCATAGCAACATATCTTTGCGAGCTTCAACCTCGCGGAGCGACCGCCCAACCAGCGCATAGCCAGTGGCATTTTCGTGCTTGTAGGCCTGAACTACCAGGGCGATGCGTGCATCTTTCTCGGGTTGCCAGGTGATACGATTCTGGTGCGATAGGGTCGCCGCCATCAACACGCCTTTTGGCGGTGCTGGGCCGCTGCCGTCCATTTTCAGGTTCGAGGCCAGTACCTTGCCATCCTGATCGGTAATAATCGCAAAGGTATCGTCGCGATGTTGTTTGCAATTTGGATTTGCGGATCATTCGCATTTTGGCGATAGCTCTGCTGCACGGCCGCATAGGCAAAAGCGATTGCCACCAATATCATCAAGGTGAAGGTGGTGATAAGTGGGACCAATGAGCGTCGCGGCGCTTCGTGAACTGATTTTGCCATATAAAGCTTCCTTGCCTAGTAGCTCTATTATAACAGCCATCCGTCGTTGCCCTGGCCAAAAAAGGCGATCAGGCCGTACAATAGAGCAAGTTATGTCTGAAGGAGCTGATTTTCGCAAGGCCTACCAGGCCCTCAATGCCAGTCAAAAACAAGCCGTCGACACCGTCGAGGGACCGGTTATGGTTGTGGCCGGGCCGGGCACGGGTAAGACGCAATTGCTGGGCATGCGCGTGGCAAACATTCTGCGTCAGACGGATGTCCTGCCCGGCAACATCCTGTGCCTGACCTTTACCGAATCGGCGGCGGCCGCCATGCGCCAGCGGTTGGTGAGCCTGATGGGCCAGGCGGCATACAAGGTTGCCATTCACACCTTTCACAGTTTTGGCAGCGAGGTCATTACGAACCATCCGCAGTTTTTCTACCAGGGCGCGCACTTTCATGCGGCCGACGAACTGAGCAGCTACGAAGTGCTGGAACCGATTTTCCGTCGCTTGCCGCATAGCAGCCGGCTGGCCGCAACCATGAACGGTGAGTTTACTGCCCTGCGCGACACGCAAATGGCCATTGCCAATCTCAAGAAAGCCGGCCTGACACCAGACGAACTGGAAAAATTACTGGACCACAACGAAGCGTTTATCAACTACGCCGAGCCGCTCCTGGCACACGCCTTTGACACACCGCGCTTCAGCAAGAAAGACCTCGGCGGTTGCCGCGCGCTGTTGCCCGAGCTGGAGAAGTTTGCTGCCCAGCCCATGCCTGCCGGGCTTTTCAAACCACTCAGCGTCGTCTGCACGCACGAACTCACCCGGGCGCTTGACGCCGCGGCCGAGTCCGGCAGCACTCAGCCGGTAACCGCCTGGCGCAACCATTGGCTAGAACGCAACGCCGAAAAACAATTCGTGTTCAAGGACCGCCAGCGCAGCGTCAAGCTCCACGATCTGGCGGGCATCTATCAGCACTATCTGCTAGGCATGCAGGAGCGCCAGCTATACGACTTTGACGACATGATCTTGCGGGTTGTGCATGCATTGGAACACTTTGCCGAGCTGCGCTACAACCTGCAGGAGCAGTACCAGTACCTTCTGGTGGACGAGTTTCAGGACACGAACGGTGCGCAGCTGCGGCTGCTGCGGAACTTGACCGGCAATGACGTCAACGAAGGACGGCCAAACATCCTGGTGGTTGGGGATGACGACCAAGCGATCTACGCCTTTCAGGGCGCCGAGATTGGCAACATCCTGGAATTTCGCGAGCTGTACCGTGACCCAGTTACCATCACATTGACCGACAATTACCGCTCCAGCGATGTAATCCTGCGCAGCGCCCGTGCCGTCATCACCCAGGGCAGCGAACGGCTAGAAACGGTGCTGACCGATATCGACAAGACCCTCACGGCTCATAACCAGCCAGCGCACACAACCAGTGAATTTCAGCGCTTTGCTCAGCCCGCAGAGCAATACCAGTGGATTACCTCGCAGATCAAAGAGCTGATCAGCCGCGGCACGCCGCCCAACGAAATCGCCGTGCTCGGCCGCAATCATCGCCAGCTACTGGACATGTTGCCCCACCTGCGGCACGCGGGATTAGCGGTGAATTACGAGCGGCGCAACAACGTGCTAGAGGCCGAACATATTGTCGCGCTGACACAGATGGCGCGAGTTATCGTGGCACTGGGCGAACAGCGCTTTGACATCGTCGAGGCGCTGCTGCCCCAGTTGCTCAGCCAACCGTTCTGGGGACTGGACAATGAAGCGCTGTGGAAGTTATCGCTTACATCCTACCGGCTCAACAAATTCTGGTTGGAAATCATGCTGGAAGGCACTGGCACGCTGAAGCGTATCGCCGAATTCGTGGTCGTCAGCAGTCACCAAGCACTCTACACGCCGCTCGAGGTCATGCTCGACCGGTTGATTGGCAGCCAGGAACCACAAGTACCAGACGATGCCGACGAAGAGGGCGACGACACAATCAAAAACGGCCCGGACGAAGAGCTATTCATCTCGCCGCTGCGCGATTATTACTTTACCCAGCGCCAACTGGACAAACGCCCTGGGGCATATCTGACTATGCTCAGCAATCTGGCGCTCATCCGTCGCAAACTGCGCGAGTATCGGCCGGACCAGCCGTTGCTGTTGAGTGATTTTGTGGCCTTTGTCGACCTGCACCTCAAAACTCACCTGAACATGGTGGACACCAGCGAGCATTTCGAGGATGGCCAGGCCATCCAGCTGATGACCGCACACAAGGCCAAGGGGCTAGAGTTTGACGCGGTGTTCATCCTCAGCTGCCAGGAGAATGTTTGGGGTGCGAGCGCTCGCAGCCGAAGCAGCAGTATTCGTTTCCCGCACAACTTGCCTATCGAACCGGCGGGGCAGACCGAGGACGATTGCCTGCGGCTGTTCTTTGTGGCCATGACGCGGGCTCGCCACATGCTTTACCTGTGCGGTTATCGAACCGATGACAACGGCAACGACAGCTTGCCCGCAGCTTTTCTGCAGACCGAAGCCTTCACGCCGGTCGATCATCCGCAGGGCGACATCACCAGCGAGCTACTACAGACGCTGGAGCCAACCTGGAGCCTGCGCCACCTGGAAGCGCCGCATGCGCTCAAACAGTCGCTGCTAAAGCCACAGCTCGCCACCTACCAGTTGAGCGTGACGCATCTGAACAACTTCATCGATGTGACTAATGGCGGTCCGCAAGCCTTTCTGCTGCAAAATCTGCTGCGTTTCCCGCAGACCATGAGCCCAAGCTCGGTCTTTGGCTCGGCCGTCCATGCCGTGCTGCAGCGTGCGCACGTACACCTCACCAGCAGCGGCGAGCGACGGCCAGTCGAGGACATCTTGCGTGATTTCGAACTGCAGCTGCAAAATGCGCGCCTGGACGAGCACGATTTTAACCGGCTGCTCGAAAAGGGAAGTGACATACTGCCGCGCTATCTGGCGCAGCGCTATGATTCATTCACCGGTGAACAGGTGTCCGAATATTCTTTTCGTAATCAAGGTGTAACATTGGGCGATGTCCGGCTGACCGGCGCCATCGACCTGCTGGAAGTACACGAAGCCTCCAAAGCCATCGTGGTGACCGATTACAAAACCGCTCGTCCCACCACCAGCTGGCGTGGCACCAGCGACTACGAGAAGATCAAGCTGCACAAATATCGCCAGCAACTGATGATGTACAAGCTGCTCGTCGAAGGCTCGCGTGATTTTGGAGGCCGTCACTGGACATGCCTGAGGTCAATCGCTATCCAACCAACTACAAAGGCCTGATGCAATTCGAGGAAGATTTGCTGAGCGAGCGCTAAAAACACGAGCCTTTTGCCAAACCAGTCAAGCGATTGCTATAGTGAGGTATGAAAGGACAAAAACGCCATGTCCGCAGAACAATCCACAGCAGCATCAGAGGAGCTCGCAGCCCTCGCGGCGTATCACCAGGAAATTTTGGACGGCACTGAGCGGAGTCAGAATGAGGCACTCGCCAGATTAAAGAAGCTCCAGCAAGCACGTCGCCAGCTTGGAGCGCACGCGCTCACCATCTCAGCCGAAGACCAGTCCGACGCCAATCTCCCCGAGCAACCAGAAGCTGCAGCGAGCTACATACAGTAGCCGAGGCCACCATATCATGATATACTAAGCGACCGTACTGGGTAATTTCCGCACAAACAAGGCAAGGGACCATGGCCACACCGGACTGGATGGACGACGACGCACTGCTGAGGCTACTGCGCGAGGCGCTGGAGGACGCGCCGGAGCCGACGCCGAAGATGATCGCGGACGCCAAGAGGGCCTTCGCACATCTGCCGAAGGCGCCGACGAGAACGGGAAGTAACACCACCTCACGAGAGGAAAAACCATGACCAAGGAAACCCCCGAGGAACTGGCCAAGCGGCTCCAGGAGGTCATCGAGGAAACCGACCCGGTTCCGGACTCGGTCGTCGACGCGGCCAAGAAGGTCTTCGCAGACAAGAAGCAGGAGAGACCTGACAAGAGCTAGCAACGAAGCCCGTACACGTGGGCCCCACTGGGGCCCACACCAACCTTGAGAAACACATCATGAACTCAGTATGGCATAACCTCCCAACACCATTTTTTGCCCTCGCACCCATGGAAGCCGTGACCGACACGATATTTCGCCACGTCGTCGCCAAGGCCGCACCGCCCGACATCTATTTCACAGAATTTACGAACACCGATAGCTTTTGTAGCCCAAAGGGCAAGCACAGCACCGAGTCGCGCCTGCGTTTTACCCCTGACGAAGGACCACTGGTAGCCCAAATCTGGGGGACTAATCCCGAACATTTTGCCCAGATGGCGCACGGCCTGCGGGACATGGGCTACGCTGCCATCGACATTAACATGGGCTGCCCGGACCGGACCATTACTAAACATGGCGCATGCTCGGCGCTCATTGAAAACCCCGAGCTGGCCAGTAAAATTATCGCCGCGACGAAAACCGCCGGCCTGCCAGTCAGCGTCAAGACGCGTATCGGCTTCAGGCAGCAGAAGACCGAAGAGTGGATTGGCTTTTTGCTGCGCCAAGACTTGAGCGCGCTGACCGTCCATGCCCGGACCGCGAAAGAAATGAGCAAGGTGCCAGCTCGCTGGGAGGAAATTGCCAAGGCGGTGCAGCTGCGGGATCAGCTGGCGCCGCAGACGGTCATCATCGGCAATGGCGACGTCGCCGATCGTGCCGAGGGCCTTCGCCGTGTCGCCGAAACCGGCGCCGACGGTATCATGATTGGGCGGGGCGTCTTCCACGATGTCTTCTGCTTCGAGCCTGAACCGCGCGAACACAGCCAGAACGAATACTTTGACCTGCTGCGCTATCATCTGGACCTATGGGAACAAACCTGGCAGGGGGAGGCGAACTATCACGCGCTGAAACGCTTTTTCAAAATTTATGTCAAGAACTTCCCCGGCGCCAGCGAACTGCGCGAGCAGTTGATGAACACGACCAATGTCGATGAAGCTCGTCAGCTTATCGCAGCCGCTAGATAAGTGGCTGCTGCTCTGGCGCCAGCGTGCCATTCCGCAGCAGATCAACGACCTGGTCGGTAGACAGCACCTGCAAGTCAATATCTGCCGTACCGCTTGGCGAAAGCCGTTCAAACGTATAATCGCCACTCGCTTCACCGAGGAAACGATAGGGGCCAGCTTCACCATTGATAGTTCCGTTATAAACAGTGTCTGCGTCACCCTCTATGCTTTCCAGGAGCTGACGGCGCTCTTGTTCTTCTGGCGACTCGACGGGTGGCTCAGGGGCTGTATCACCAGCATGTCGAGCGCGATAATCATTAAGAGCGCCGGCAACATTGTCCAGACTATTGATCGTCACATCACGGCCGTCAGCAGAGTAAGTATAATCACCAGGCTTGAGCCCAATAAATAGCGCAAGTCGATTAAATAGCTGCTGGGTTGCAGCAAGATCCGGCGCGAACGATTCTGTCACAAACTTTCTGTAATAGCTCTGCAGTACGCCCTTAAATCGATCAGTATTCTGATCATTGATGCGACTCACATCACTAATTCGGTCAATCATGTCCTGGACCGAAGAGCTGCGAATAAAGTCATTGAGCCCTTCATCAGTAAACGAACCAGAGTATGCAGGTTGCCCCGTGATAACTTCAGCGATAAAGCGCCGTGGTGATGAGTCACTACGTGAATAGACGCGCCCCACGGCGTGTGTGTTATGAATGGCACCATCGCCACGAAGTGCTGTTATCTTCTGACCAATCTCCATATCTTCACCGACGCTGCTTTGATCATTATATCCACGAACCATGGCGTAACTTTCGGCAGTAAGGGCAGAATTCCAACCGTTTGTGGTAACTCGGTGCCACATAAGGCTCCAATTGGGATTATTCTCGGGACGATATTCCTGCGAACGAAGTAGTGCCTCGGTAATATCCCACAAGCGAAGTGTCATGAACAGATAATCATTCTGCTCTAGAAGCTCTGGCATGCGGTCCGTCATACCGCGGACTGCATCAAGATACGGGTTTTGGTCCAGCTTGGTCACAACGTTATAAACTGTGTGAGGATCAAGCCGCAAAATATCGGCGTCTTCAGATTCGATATAAAGCGGTCCAGCTTGACTGGTACGAGCAAGCGAACGCATCATGGTCAAATCAGTAATAACCCGGCGAGCATGACCCACGTTGTTATAGGGTGGATCAAACTCTACGTCAATAAAGTTGACGCGCAGTCCACGAGCCACCGCATCAGATTCGGCCAAAAAGCGCTGGATTTCTGCCACCGTGTTATCTGGATCGGCGCCGGTCTTTCGGTTTACGCAGACGTTAATCTCATACATATCTAACGGGACAGGGTTGCCGTCACGATCAGTTTGGTTCGCATACATCTGTAGCAAGTTGTAAATGGTCTGGCCTTCCATCCAAGCAGGTATATTCACGGCCACGCGGCAGTTATCAGACATCTCGTGCATGATCGGTTCGCGACCCAACCGCTCCAATTCTGCATAATAGTCAGGTTCATCGCGCCGAATTGACTCCAGATAGTCAGAGATAGTCGAGCGCTCACGGTCAAGGTCTCGCACTACCTCGGAGCCGTCTGCCTCGCGCCATTCATAAGTACCATCGGGCAAGCGAGTACGGGTACGAGGACGCATGCGGTCACGATTGTTGTCGAGCCATTGCTGCAGGCTTTCGCTATTCATGCCGTAATAAAAGACTTCGTTTGGTGGAACACGCTCACCCACATCGTCTTGTTCACGAGTAATGGGCATACCGGGCGGATTTTCCGTCGGCCCCAACCCACGCCGCGAATAGATCGGTATGACCGGCGGAACATCGACGACACGCTCTGGACCGGGCGCAACGGTCGGCGCCTGGTAGGTGACGACATAGCTGGTGGCTGGCTGGGTTTCGGTATGGGTAACCGTATCGGTAAACGAACCGCGGCCTTCGCCGACAACGGTCGCCAGCGGACGAATGTGCGTGATGCCATGCGTATCGGTGCCAGCAACCTCAGAGGCCTCAGCGTATTGACCGTCGTAGACTGGCTGACCGTCCGGACCATTGTGAAACATGGCCGCAAGCGGGCTGTTTTTCTCGATAACTGCCTGCCCATGCCCATTGAAGTGCTCCATAAATGGATTGTGCTGGTCGCCCTTGGTAGCAGACAGCGCTAACTGCATGTGGTGCAATTGCTGCTCAGTTAGCCCCATGCGGCCGGCGTCAAAGACGATATTACCCTGCGCATCGTGGTGCAAATCGAGCTGCAGCTCGCGGCTTTCAAAAATATTCGGCGTACCGTTGTCGTACCAGAAGTCGCGGGTGACGTGCGTGGTCATGTTGTGGTGGTTGGCCACGAACTCACTGCCTGCGATCCGTTCATGAGTGGTCACGGTGTGCTTCAATACTTCATGAGCAGTCGCCAGGTGGAAGCCAGATTGGTTCAGTGCCGCCACGGCATTCGGCGATAGGGTGCCGTTGTGACCGATAGGTAAATCATGTACTTCGATGCCGTTCGGTCCGCTTACCGACAGCATGCCATTGGCCACATGGGCGTGGAATTCAGCCGGCAGGGTCAGCTTAGTGACATGGCTGAGCTCGATTGGTTTGCCATGCTCGCCGGAAAGCACCACCTGCTGGGCGTGCTCGCCGGTTCCGCCTTGGTTGCCAAGCAAAGTAGCTTCGATAAGCGTCTGGTGACTTGCGGGCACGCCAGAATGTATCTCCTCCAGATGTGTACCAATGGCAGAGACCTCTTGTGCGTACAGGCCAATAGTAGCCCCCAGCACCGTACCCTTCGCAAACGCCCCCGCAACCCGCTTAGCGCGCAGCTTGTTAAAAACACGATCCTTTTCGGTCATTTCACCGCCCAGCACGCCTTCGGTCGCATCGATCCGGGGATCGAGCACAAAGGCCAACGCGTCCATGCCGCGAAGCCGCGCATCGGTGATGTCAGTCGGCTGAATGCCCAGCGCGATGAGCTCCGAGTCGGGGATAGTGGTGAGCATATGCCGCAGATCAACCTTGGCCTTGGCCAGCGCCAAGTCGAGGTTGAAACGCTCGGTCTCGATGGCCTCGATGTTCGAAAAGCTAATGAGGTCAAGCTTGTCGCGGTCAGAAATGCGGGTGCGAGCCTGAGTTTCGGCCACAATGGCCATGGCCTCGTCAAAGCGCCCGCGGTCACCATTGATTCGCAGACTACCTTCATCGTCATAGAGCAAGCTCAGCTGGTCGGTTAAATCCTTGGCCGTCTTAGTCTCGTAGCGTGAGCCTTCCAGCTTTTCGCGGCGTTTATTGCCGGACTCGTTTTCGTCGTAGGTCTTGCCCTCGGCCATTTCGCGCGAATGCTGGGCGCGTTCTTCCTTGATCATGCGGTTTTCGCGCATAGCGGCAATCATGCCTGCGCCTAACCCCGGTATAGCCATCTTGCCAGCTGCCGACACAGCACGCTTGCCAGCCCACTGAGCAGCAGAGTAGGCAATGGACACGGCTGTGGCAACGGTTGCCTCATGTACAAAGGCCTTGCCCTCGAGCTTCTTCATCATACGCTCGGTGCCCGACAGCTTGGCCTCGGTGCGCGCACCCAGGCGCGCTTCACCGACGACAAACTCGGCATTTTCCAGCAAATCGTCCATGGCCTGGCCATGATCGATGGCGTGTTTGACATTTTGGGCAACCTGCAGCAAGTTGTCGGCGTAGATCAATCCTTCGCCAATATACTTTTTGGACACACCATTTTCGGCCAGCATGGTCATCTGACGGCGTTTTTCTTCTTCGAAACTGTCGTCATCCAATGTCCCAGAGGCGTATTGTTTGAGCAGGTCCTTGACCGCGGTTTTGATCTGCTGAGCCTCCGTCGACGTGTCGCTCTCGATGTGCTCACGCGTTTCGCCTTCGTGGACAACCTCGTTTTCGTATTCGCTGGCGTAGCGCAGCGTCGTGGCTACTCGGGCAGCTTCATCGCTGCGTTCTTCGTGGTGAAGCAAATTGTCATTTTCGCGAATCTGTCCCTCGGCCTCGCGCTGGTACTTGGCCAGGTAGTATTCGCGGGCTAGATTGCCCTTCCAGATGCGGCCTTTGATGAATCCCTTGAAGAAGCCTTTCTCATTTGTCTCAGCATTGAGCCGCGTTTGTGCCGCCTCAACCCCTTGTTGGCGAATATTTTTATCCAGGCCGGCAATAACAATACGCAGGCGGCCGTCTTTTTCAAACTCTGAATGTGGCGGCTTGTCTTTATTCTTTTCTGCCATGGGTTGCGGCGAAGGCGCGGGTAAGTGTTCCGACATGTATTATGCCTCGAGATAGATTGCCTGAAATTCTGCCATTACTCGTGCGACGAGGGACTGGACATTGATACCTTCTTTATACAAGAAGTCCTGAACCTTGTCAATTTGATTTGTATCAATAAGGTGCTCGAGCTGCGCGGTCTGGGCGTCATTGAGGGAGTTAAGGATAAGCCGGTTCAGTTGATCCTCGAGCCGCTGCAACAAATCAGTGACAAGTTGCTCACGAACCTCAGCGTCTAGACCGTTCGGAAACTTCTGGTCGACAAGCTTTTCGACAAAAGCCCGGGCTGCTTCACTTTCTTGCATGTTGATTTTTCTCTTATGCTTAGTATGTCCTGAATATAACATCCTTGCGGTCAAGTGACAACTTTTTGCAGTCGAAGCCCATTCTTGCTAAGCTAAGGCTAACAATAAAGGGGAAATAATATGCAAGATGAACAAGATCATCCGGCCGCTAATAGTCAACCTCAGACGCCCATGACCGCGGGAGAGGCGGAGCCACAAGCCGGACATACTGCAGCAGGACTGCGCTACGACAGTAACCCATTTACTGCTTCGTGGGCTTCAGTGCAGCGGCTGTTTAGGACAAACACGCCGGCGACCGTAGGGACAGGCTTGTTCAATATTTTGCTGTTTGTCTTGCTGGGGGTGACGCTTTTTGTCGTCATGCTATCGGTATTTAGCTACTTCATTAGACATGGTTTGGGCCTAATGAGCGCTTCCAGCTATCCGCCCCAGCTTAGCTTTTTGGCCTCGATGAGTGATGGGAGCATTTATGCAACCTGGTTCATTGGTTTTGTAGTGTTTATATTTATCCTGACTCTTGTGCAGGTATTGCAGCTGCGACTGGTCGTCTCTGCTGCCAAAAACGAAACGATCAAGTTTGGCACGCTGCTTAAAACAAGCATGCGCTCGCTGCTGCCGATTTTGGGATACGCACTGCTGGTTATCGCTGCCCTTGTGGTAAGCTTCCTTGTAATCGCGCTGCTGTTCAAACTGCTCGGCTACATTACCATCCTCATTGGGATTGTCGCGTTCATAGCGCTCATTTATGTTTCCTTCCGCCTAGCTTACACTTCGCTCGCTATTGTTGACTTGGGACTTGGCCCTACTGCCGCCCTCAAGCACAGCTGGCAGCTGAGTAACGGCCACGTCATTGAAACGTTCGGTACTGCCTGCGTGGCGTCACTGGTGATGCTGGTACCGACACTCGTGCTTGACGCGCTACAAAATGTGGCTGCAGGCTCAGCCGCCGCTGGCCTGTTGGGCCTCCTCAGCCTCCTGCTCTTCGTTGTTTTGATCATCGTCGCTGCCATGCCACTGGCCGATCGCTACGTACAGCTACAGGCAGTGGCCGAAAATCGCCTCAGCGCCACAAGCCTGAGCCCGCTGAACTACCTCGCGATCGTCATAGTAGTCGTACTGGCGCCAATTGTAAACGCACTCTCACCCAAGACCACGAACGATCCATTTAATACCACTACGCCGAACGTTCCGAGCCTGCAGGACTACAATTCTCCCTCTTCAGAAGAGCTTCAGGCACCCAGCAGCAACGACACATTGTACTAGGTTGACAGTACCCCTGAGCAGCCGGTACTATAAACAAGCGCAATCGGAGTGTGGGCTGCGCTGCGAACTGTTGATACCGTGTCGACGGTTGACAGCGTAGCCCACGGTGGGTGTTTGCGGATGTATATCTGCTACGCACGAGCACGTGGAGGTCCTTCGTGGACACATCCGGGTACGCCGATCTGGTCCAGGCGGCGCAGCAGCATCGTCTGGCGGGAGACGACCAGCGGCTGCAGCGGCTGCAGGCACACGCCAACGCTG
>WNFY01005702.1_pt1 | contig 19634 bp, 20 predicted proteins | sample 5400091 | NCBI WGS metagenome assembly WNFY01 (sample SAMN13153364, study PRJNA577476) | soil metagenome | isolation source: 60 cm soil or saprolite under grassland replicate 1 | place: USA:California | collected 2016-06-15
GAAACGGGCAAACTGGTTACTAAAAATCGCCTTGAGACAGGAATCTGTCTTATTGTCGGATATGCGAATCTCCAACACTTGTGGCCTCTAAGACTTTTGGCATGCACATAATTCATTTACCACTTATCAAATAAAATTTAAAATCACGTTGAAATATCTTTCACTAATTGCCAATTGCACCTAATTTAGCTACCATTAATTTTCTAAATAAAAGTATATGCCAACGACAACATGTGAGCTTTCGGGCACAGTTTACCGGTTAGATTATACAAAAATGTCTTCCAAAAGAGGAACATATTATTTTGGAAAAATAAATAGTGATCCTGTTATAGGTTTTGCTTTCACAGCCCTTCACACAGGCGGCCATGAATTTGATGACAGCCGTGAACCCACTCATAAACAAGAGGCCATTGTGAATGCGATCAGGAGTCATGAAAATCAATAGTGGCATTCTCTATTTTCTACGATACGCATTTAGCAAGAAAATCGTTAATGATCAGCATTAATGGAGTCATTTTTTTCAACAAAAAAACCACCTTCGAACTGAAAGTGTTTTTTTGCTTTGTTTCCGATCAACTTAGATCAACAGGAGTATAAAATTGAAAAGCCATTCTTCATAGAATGACTTTTCGAAAGTCCTTCACGTTGGGAAGCCTGCCTGGCTGCAGCCAGGGATTTAGGATGGGCCTCAAAACGCTTTTTTCTCTGCTGATTTTTGCATGGGATTAATGCCCGGTGCAGGAATCACATTTAGTTTCTGTTTGAATACTGAGAATCTCGACGGAGGAGGCATTGTTCCCCAGCTATTGTTACTTTCATCAATATCTGCTGTTTCTTTAAATGGATCCAGTTTAACCGAAGCAACTTCTTTATCCTTAACAAAGGTTTTGACAACCTTTTTCTCATTCGCTCGCCAAACCTGCGCAGGAATGCGTTCGATCTCTTTCGTACTGTCTTTATATGTCCATTCCAGAATGATCGGCATAACAAGACCTCCTTTATTGCTTATTGTTAATTCATAAACATTTTTGTCTCCATATTTCGCGGCACTCGTCTCATTCATCTTTTCAGTAGATGCTTTTGTTTCGGATGCATATTTTGTCGAATCATAGTGTTCCATGTTGCGGTCATATTTCCAGTAAAAATCTCTGAGTGTTGTATCCAAATCTGTTTGAAATTTTACATTCTTATCTTCTCTGTTCCTGATCTTGGAAAGGTCTTCAAAAGAATTCACTGCGGGTTTTGCCAAAGAAGTCATTATCACTGTATCTTTTTGAGTTGGCATTGCCGTTCCATCGGGTTTTACATATTTTACCGAGTCAATTGAAAGATCACAGGCATCGGTCCCATAAAACCATCCTCTCCAGAACCAGTCCAGATCTTCACCGCTGGCATCTTCCATTGTGCGGAAAAAATCAGCAGGAGTGGGATGTTTGAACTCCCAGCGTCGGGCATATTCTTTAAATGCATAATCAAAAAGTTTACGTCCCATGATCGTTTCCCGCAGAATATTTAAACCTGTAGCGACTTTTGAGTAAGCATTTGAACCGAACCTGATAATGTTCTCCGAATTTGTCATGATCGGCTCCAGTTGATCTTTTGGCAACTTCATATAATCTACAATCGTAAAAGGAGGACCACCATTGGAAGGAAATTTATTGTCCCAAAGTTCCTGCGTCAGGTATTGCAAAAATGAATTCAATCCTTCATCCATCCATGTCCATTGGCGTTCATCGCTGTTAACGATCATTGGAAAAAAGTTATGGCCGACTTCATGAATGATCACGAGAATGGCGCTGTTCTTAGCTCCTTCTGAATAGGTGCCGTCTTTTTCTGCTCTTCCCGGGTTGAAACAGATCATAGGATACTCCATACCACTGCGGGCTTCCACACTTTGAGCAACAGGATATGGATATGGAAACGTAAAACTCGAATAGGTTTTTATTGTATGAGCGACAGCTTTTGTGGAGTATTTTCGATAAATAGGATAAGCTTCTTTTCCATAATAACTCATACACATCACTTTCTTCCCTTCCACCCAGGCAGGCATGCCATCCCATACAAATTTTCTTGATGATCCCCACGCAAAATCACGGACATTATCTGCTTTGAATATCCATGTTTTCTTTTGGGTGCTTTTGGCTTTTTCTCTTGCCTTTGCTTCATCCAACGTAACTATTTCTACTGGCTCCTTCGCATTTTGAGCTTTTTGCCACCGTGCAAATTGTGCAGGAGATAAAACTTGCTCGTAGTTCTGTCCTTCGCCGGTTGCACCAACCACATGATCAGCAGGCACAGTCATCGCTACTTTAAAATTCCCAAAACAAAGTGTGAATTCACCTGTTCCTGTGAACTGGTGATTTTGCCAACCCTGGTCATCGCTGTACATGCACAAACGCGGATACCATTGTGATATCGTAAAAATATGATTTCCATCTTCAGGGAAATATTCATAACCTCCACGGCCGAATCGCACCGTTCTATCAGTGATCTTGTAGTTCCATTCGAGTTTCAGCACATATTTTTGACCGGGCTTCAATGCCACTGGAAGTTCTACCCGCATCATTGTTTTGTTGATAAGATGCTGAAGAGGCGCACCGGCAGCATCAGTTAATTTCAAAATATTAAAACCATAGCCATTATCAGAGTACCTCTCTTGCAACCTGTCGATCTGTTGATCAGTCATCTGGCGCGGAAGAGGATTGTTGTTTTGATAATTAGCGTTATTTACGGAACTCTGCACATTCTCATCTAACTGGAACCATAAATAGGGCAACGCATCGGGTGAATTATTATAGTAAGTGATCGTTTCGCTGCCAGATAATTTCAGGTTCGGTTCATCCAGCTCACATTTGATATCGTAATCAACCCGCTGTTGCCAGTATTTAGATCCCGGAGCGCCACTGGCAGTGCGATATTCATTGGGCGTTGGCAAAATAGTTCCTAATTGTTCAAACTTATTGCCGTGATTTGAAACCGAATTATTCTGAATATCCTGCGCCTTCAAACTAAAGACAACAAAGCATACACAGAAAATAAAGAATAGTTTTTTCATTGTTATTTTATTTATGTAATCAAGGTTTATAACTCTTCTATACAAGTTCTTTATGAACATTGTAACTCGTTGTGCCCTTCGTGTCCATTTTCCAGGTCACAAAGGTCACGAAGGAAACGCAATGAGTACAAAGCAAGCGCCATGCGTTGTTACTGCCGAAACATCACCCACTTATTAGAAGACTATTCAGTTTTTTCGCTTGTCATCGATTCCGCTTTACACTAACAAGAAGCTAGGGTATTCTATTCAGCGCCATTTGCATCCCTATACTAAATGCTGCTGCCGATGTAAAGATCACCCACTTCATTCTATCCACTTTTAATAATTGAACAAACAAAAAAGAAATCGCCAGGACGATGATCACTACTACAATTTGCCCCGCTTCCAGTCCTACATTGAAACCAAATAAACTCCATCCGATGCTTTGATCTTTTGCCAAAATGTAGCGCAATTTATTTGCAAAACCCATCCCATGTATCAATCCAAAAAAAAGAGCTAAAAAATAATTTATGCGTATTGATCTTGGTGTAAAATTTTTCTGAAAGAGATTTGATATGGCTGTTAAAACAATGGTACAGGGAATTAAAAACTCGATCCAGTTGGACGGAAAATGAATGACATTAAAAATAGTTAAGGCTAAAGTTAAGGAATGACCAATTGTAAATGCCGTAACAAGAACTAAGACCTGTTTCCACTCTTTAAGTAAATAAATAGCAGCCAGTGCTAATATGAAAAGCTGGTGGTCCAAAGCGTCCCAGCTAATGATATGTTCCCATCCCAGGCTAAAATAAAAACCAAAATCGCTCATAATAGTTTTCTCAGTGCTGCTTGTGGAATAACAGTAATTTTAACGCTTTCGGCAAACAGCGGTTCAAAATAATCCAGAGTTTTGTAAATGAAAAAATAATTCTTTCAATGGCAGCATCGGTATATAAATGGCTTAATATTTTTTTCTTCCTTCCTTTTTTACAATTTGGGAGTTACGGATCAAATGCTTTTTCAAAATTCCACCTTCAGGGGGGTAGGGGGCTTCATCCATATTATATAAGTGTTGTGGAAATAAATCACAATGCTGCTGATAAAACTCTTGAGATTAGTTGCAAGATATTTACCAATGATTTTGAAACGACACTTGAGAAAAACTATAAATCAAAAGTTGATCTCTCCAATCCAAAAGATAAGGCCGTCACTGACAACTGGATAAATGATTATATCAAAAAACATTTATTGATCAAAGCAGATGGTAGAAATGTGAATCTTTCTTACCTGGGTTTTGAAAAAGAAGAAGAAGAATGTGGTAGTAATGAGCCTGAAAGAATACAATTCAATTCAGGAAACATTACATTTATCCAGCACAACCACCAACAGGAACAGGCTTGACATGGCTATTTCAAATATGAAGGCCGGAAAATTCCTGAAAAAAAAATTAATTGAGAAGTAATGGACCTGGCATGGGATGTTAATGCGTGGGAGGATTATCTGTATTGGCAGGAAAATGATAAAAAAGTACTTCACCGTATCAATGAATTAATAAAGGATTGCATACGAAATCCTTTTAAAGGAATTGGTAAACCAGAACCACTAAAAGGGAACTATGCCGGGTGCTGGAGCAGAAGAATAACTGATGAAAATCGCTTAGTTTATACTATAAAAGATAAACGCCTGCATATTCTTCAATGCCGTTTTCATTATGATAAATAATCTTTTCGGAATAGAGATAAAAATCTAAGAATAGTGTCGTACAGTTAGTTTCATTTAGCAAATTAAAATATTAGTCTTCCATTTCACTCTTTATTTCTTTACTTGCTATTACCAAAACTTTATCAATACGATGTCCATCCATGTCAATAATTTCAAACTTGAAACCCCTCCATTCCATTTTATCACCCGTTTGCGGAATACGTTCTAACTCGTGAAGAATAAATCCTGCCAACGTATCAAACTCATGCTCGCCTTCATTCATCCAATCCGCCTTGTTGAAATAAGAAAGAAAATTATAAAAAGGAATCTGCCCATCAACCAGATAAGAGCCGTCATCTCGTATCTTAATTCCATAATCCTGGATATCCGGTTCGGGGATATCACCCACAATCGCTTCCAGAATATCGTTAAGCGTGATCATTCCTAAAATAGTTCCATACTCATCTACTATAAATGCAGAGTGCAATTGCGATTCTTTAAATTTTTCCATTACCTGGTAGGCGGAATTATTTTCAGGAACAAACAGTGCTGGTTTCATCAGGTCTTTAAATAGAGTGGAGTCATCGGCTACATAGAGATCTTTAATGGAAACGATTCCTTTCAGTTGATCAATATCACCATCGCAGATCGGATAAATGGAGTGACGTTCACTAATGATCTTTTGTTTCATCTTTTCTTCATTATCCTCCAGGTTGAACCAGACAATATCGCTGCGATGGGTCATGAGGGATGTGATATTTCTATCGCCCAAATGAAAAACACGTTCAATGATCTGCTGTTCGGCCTCGTCAATAGTACCGGCTTCTGTTCCTTCTGTCACCATGGCTTTAATTTCCTCTTCAGTTACCACATCGGATTGAGACCGCTTTATTTTAAATATGGCAAAAAACAGGTTGCTTATAAAATTTAACAGCCATACTATCGGGTGGGTTGCCTTAGCAAATACACGCATTGGTCCTGCTACAAGCTTTGCAATTTTTTCCGCCTTTAATAAAGCAATTCTTTTAGGTATTAGTTCACCAAAAATGATAGACAGAAAAGTAACAAGAATAACAATGATAGTGGTTGCTATAGTGGCGGCATAAGGTCTTAGAATTTCAATTTTTTCAACAACAGGCTGAAAAATTTTTCCAAACCTTTCACCCGAGTACACACCCGTAAGAATAGCAATGAGTGTAATCCCAATTTGTGCAGCAGATAAAAATATTTCTGGGCTATTGGAAAGATCGAGTGCTTGTTTTGCTTTGCGGTCACCTTTTTCCGCCTGGCTTTCAAGACGGGCTTTACGTGCAGAAACCAACGCAATTTCAGACATCACAAATAAACCATTCAGGAACACCAGGAATAAGAGAATGATAATATCCATTAAGAGGTAATAGTTGGTTGTGTACCGAAGTTAGCGAATCCAAACTTTTTATTGAAAAACATCGCCATGAACAAACCAAATAAAATACCAAGGATTGCTCCGCAAATGACATCAAGTGGATAATGTATACCCACATATATCTGTGCATACGCGATTGAAAAAGCCCATAACCATGCAAGCCATGACCATTTTGGTATATAATTTCTCAGTGTGAAATAAAAAAAAGTTGCCAATCCAAAATGATTGGCTGCGTGATTGGAAATAAAACTATAGCCTGCCGCGCAATCCTTAAGCAACAAACGGACAGAAGAGGCAAATACCGGGTCATCACAGGGGCGCAAACGTTCAAATACATGCTTGAAAACACGGGTGCCAACCATATCAGTTAAAGCAACGGTGCATAAAAAAAGAACGACCCACCACCACCAGTTACGTTTGAAATTGATAGCTACAAATACAAACAGGAATAAATATAAAGGCATCCAGAAAGCGGATTGCCGGAAAAAAAGAAAAATAAAATCAAAAAAAGAATTTGTCCATTGTCCATTGATCTTTTGAAATAACCAGCGATCAAATTGCTCAAGACCCTGCAATATGGTAAGTAAGTTATTCATTAGGTCGGTTGCAAATGTAAAGGATGTAAAAATTAACAGCCAATCGTTGTTGAAACGGTTGAAATTACCTTCTTTTGTACTCTTTTTTTAAGAACGGGTAACAAGTTTACAAATCATTATGCTAATAAGATTAAAAATACCTAAGACCATTCTTTGGGTAATAAACCTGTTCTTTATTTTTTTGCTGATCTTTACTTTATTCAGGCTAACGACATTTTTTGCTTTTAAACCCAGAGATCTTTCTTTTGGTGATCTGCTACCTTCCTTCTGGCTGGGTGTTCGTTATGATCTTCGCTGGATCGCCATCATTCTTCTGCCCATAATTTTTTTCAGTCTTATCCCAAGGTTTTCGCCATTTTACTCTCCACAAAATAAAAAATGGTGGACCTGGTACCTGGCCATTATGACCCTTCTTACTTTCTTCTTTTTTGCAGCAGACTTTGGAAATTTTTCTTATAATAACACCAGGCTTGATGCAGGTGCCTTAAATTTTTATGAAGACAGTAAGATTGCTTTACAAATGCTTTGGCAAACCTATCCGATGACGTGGATGCTACTGGGATTAGTAATTGCCGTTCTTTTTTTCCGCTGGATGTTTCGTCGCAGTCATTGGACAGTGATAAGCAAAACCGATGGCTTAGGAATTCCTTATAAAAGGAAATGGTTTGTAATTGCTTCTATTTTGCTTGGGTTATTTGTTTACGGGAGCTTAAATTTTTCACCCCTTACCTGGAAACGTGCATTTGCTCTTCAGGATAATTTTAAATCATACCTGGCATTAAATCCTTTGCAGAATTTTTTTGCCACACTTAAATTTCGTCGTCCTGCTTATAATGAACCGAAGGCAAGAGAATATTTTCCATTGATGGCAGACTGGATGCAATTGCATAAAGCAAATAAATTCAGTTTCAGGCGACAAATCATGCCTGGCAGTAATTCAATAGAAAGTCATCCGAACATAGTCCTTGTCTTATGTGAATCGTTCAGCATGTATAAAAGCAGCATGAGTGGCAATCCTTTGAACACGACCCCCTTTTTTAATAAAATGTGTAACAATGGAATTTTTTTTGAACGCTGTTTTTCTCCTCACTATGGAACGGCACGGGGATTATTTGCCATCGTAACGGGGATACCCGATGCCCAGCTGTATAAATTTTCAACGCGGAATCCATTGGCTTTACAGCAGCATACTATCATCAACAGTTTTGAAGGATATGATAAATATTATTTTTTAGGAGGGAACCCAGAGTTCAACAATTTTGAGGGCTTACTACATAATATTAGTGGCCTCCAAATGATTACTGAGGGGAAATTTCATTCTCCCAAAGTAAATGTATGGGGTATCAGCGATAAAAATCTTTTTATTGAAGCAAATGAAAGATTGAAGAATGAGACGAAGCCTTTCTTTGCTATTATTCAGACGGCAGATAACCATCGTCCATTTATGATCCCCCCGGAAGATAGTGTTTTTCAAAAAATGAATATTCCTGTTGATACACTGCACTATTATGGATTTGAATCAATAAATGAGTATAATAGTTTTCGTTATTCTGATTATTGTTTTCAAAAATTTATGGAGACGGCTTCAAAAGAAAATTATTTTCACAATACTATTTTTGTTTTCGTGGGCGACCATGGAGTATCGGGTAACGCTAAAGCCACATATCCTGATGTGTGGACCAGTGAACGACTTACCGATGAACATGTTCCTCTTTTGTTTTATGCACCTTATTTACTGCATCCGCAAAGAAAAAAAGAAGTGGCTTCGCAAATTGACGTATTACCAACGATTGCCAGTATGATCCAGGAGCCTTATGTAAATACAACTTTAGGGAAAGACTTGCTGGATACTTCTCTAAAAAATCATTATGCTTTTATTATTAACCAGGATGGTACTATGGGGATGGTCACAGATAATTATTACTTCACCAAGAACATTAACTTTCCCGACGAACAACTTTTCCCAACAAATGGGAACAGGTTAAATTATGGCTGGCAGAATATAAAAGCGATTAAAGCAAAAATGTCCGGAGTTACGACCGCCTATTATGAAACAGCAAGATGGATGCTGATGAATAATAAGAAATAAGGTACAAGGCACAGGGATCACGGCCTGCAAATAATCTTGTTTCTTGGGCCTGGTTTCTTGTACTTTGATTCTTTTGCCGTGAATTTTATGTTAACGCATCAGTACTTCTTCCATCGCTATATAATTGGTTTGCTTTTCCAGGCTCATGATTACCTTCTTTTTTCCTTGACACAGTAATCAGTCTCGGCGTTTTTCTAACGTCATAAGGATCTAAATTATAGTCCCCAAAAATCTCCATCACCTGCATATTCTGATAAGAAAGCATATCAGTAAAATCGCCCAAAGAAAATTTAGCAATTTTTTCAGTATACTCTTCCGGAGTGATGAGCGAAGCATCAGTTACAATGATCTTTTTGTAAAAATGATGTTCATCATCCCAGCGGTGAATTTTATAAGAAGTGCCTGCGATGTTTTTTAGTTCGTTAGGTACCAGATGATCTTCGGCATAATGTACATTCAGATAATCGATCACGAAAATTCCACCCGGCTTTAAACTAGCGGTTATCGTTCTCATGGCATCGTCGTGTTCACGCTTAGTGGCAAAATATCCAAAACTTGTAAAAAAGTTGAATGCATAGTCAAAATAATTTATCCAAAATGGCAGACGCATGTCATGCACATAGAAATTTAAATTATCCTTTTCGAATTGTTTAGCATAGTCAATGCTGTTAAAAGAAAGATCAAACCCCGTCACATCAAAACCCATTTCAGCGAGCATGCGGCTATGGCGACCTCTGCCGCAGGCCACATCCAGTATACGGCTACCTGGTTGTGGCTGTAAAAAATCGATCAGTTTATGAATGCATGCTTTGGCTTCTTTCTCATCCCGTTCAAAATAAAGCCGATGGTAAAAAGGTGAATTAAACCAATCCCTGTACCATTCTTTTGCCGCTATTTTGGTCATTGCGATTTTTTCTTTAACAAATATCATTGATTTTGATCGATCAACTTTTGATTTATCTTAATTAAAATATTTATTTCTCCGTAATCAAAACATATACCTTTTCTATTCTTATTTTTGTTTTCCCGGATTAACCCAATATAATATTAACCTTAGAACTTATTGTTGTGGCATTGATCAAAAGTATTTCAGGAATCAGGGGAACAATAGGTGGAACACCAGGCACATCACTTACTCCCGTTGATATAGTAAAATTTACAGCTGCATTTGGAAGTATTCTTCAGCAAAGCAATCCTGTCAAAAGAACTCCTTCAAAGATCGTTATAGGTCGTGACGGACGTATGAGCGGAGAAGTGATACGCAGTCTTGTCAGCAGCACTCTTATAAGTTTGGGTTTTGATGTTATTGATCTTGGGTTATCAACAACACCAACTGTTGAAATAGCCGTGAAAATGGAAAATGCGGATGGAGGAATTATTCTCACGGCAAGTCATAATCCAAAAGAATGGAATGCTCTGAAATTATTAAACAATCAAGGTGAATTTATTTCTTCAGAAACCGGAGCCAGTGTTTTAGAAAAAGCCGCCAGGGAAGATTTCATTTTTACTCCGGTAGAAAAATTAGGAACGATCATTACTGATGATACTTATTTACAAAAACATGTAGAAGCGGTGGCGAGCTATCCATTGGTAAATGCAAAGGCGATCAGTAAAAAAAACTTTAAAATCGTAGTGGATGCGATCAATTCAACAGGAGCCATTTTTGTACCTGCCTTGCTGAGGGCATTAGGTGTAACTGATATTATTCTTTTAAATAAAGAAGTAAATGGAAAATTCGCCCATAATCCGGAACCAGTACCTGAGCATTTATCAGGCTTAAGCAATGAAGTGATCAAACACAGGGCTGATCTTGGTATTGCTGTTGATCCTGATGTCGACCGTTTATGTTTTGTGTGTGAAGACGGAAGTATGTTCGGTGAAGAATATACCCTGGTAGCCGTATCAGATTATGTCCTTAAAAAAAAGAAAGGAAACACAGTCAGCAATATGAGCAGTACCAAGGCGCTCAAAGAAATTACTATTCAGCATGGTGGTGACTATTTTCCTTCCGCAGTGGGAGAGGTTAATGTAGTTAATAAGATGAAAGAGGTCAATGCAGTTATTGGTGGCGAAGGGAATGGCGGAATCATTGTTCCTGATTTTCATTATGGCCGTGATGCGCTGATCGGCATTGGACTATTTCTTTCACATTTGGCATTACAGGATAAATCGATCAAATCATTGCGCCAGGTTTATCCTGATTATTTTATTTACAAAAACAAAATAGAATTGACAAATGGCTTTGATGTGAAAAATATTTTTGAAAAAATAAAAAAGAAATATAAGAATCATCCGGTAAATACCGAGGATGGATTAAAGATCGAATTTGACAACGATTGGGTACATCTCCGCACTTCCAACACTGAACCTATCATTCGCATTTATGCCGAAAGTGATTTTGAAACCAAGGCGAACAATATAGCTCAAAGATTAATGCAGGATATTAAGGAGTTCATGTAAAAAGAGCTCACCTACTGCCCTGTTTAAGAATGGCAAAAAATTAGCCTAATATCTTAGAAACAAAATCCGAATGCAGGCTGATCTTCATAAAAGCCGTAAGGCCTAAAATGATCCCTATTAAACTTACCGTAGAGGCAAAATAAAGCAACCATTTCTTTTGAGTAAGCGAAGTAATACCAAACATAGCGATTGAAATAGTCAGAAGCGCATCAGTCATGTCGAATTGATCATCAAACATATTTATATCGTCGTATTCCTCTTGAAATCCTTCCGCCTGTGTTTTTATTTCTGCTTTTTCTTTTTCATAGCGGTTAATTTCATCTTCATAACTCTTTTCCACACCAGGATTAACTGAAGCGGTTTGAAGCTTCAATAATTTCAAACTGTTTTCAGCTATGGATTCCTTGGTGCTTTTCGCCTGGAAATATGACCAGGAATCAATGGCATGGGCCTGTGCCTGTGACATGGCCTGTACAATATTTCCATCTTTTACATTACAGAGAGCCATAAAAGTTGCAGTGATGGCCACAAACAGGGCAACTTTTGAATTGATCTTAGATCTGCCAGCTGCCTCAATGGATTCCTGGATAGCGTCATTGATGTCAGTCATATAATTAAATGATTGATTTTTTATTTCTGGTCGGGGTAAACAAATCCTGTAGTTTGTTCTTTCATTTTTATGGGGCGTACTTCAACCCTTGCCGTTGCTCCAAACTCGAATTCGGGGTTTTGTTTTGCGATTGAAACAGCTTCATCCATATTATTGGCAAAAATGTGATAATAACCAACAATAACTTCTTTGGTCCTGGTATAAGAATTTTCTTTCCAATCCCCCTTTGTGCCTGAGATCATTTTACCTTCCCTGACAAGAGGCTGAGCTGATTTCAGTCTTCCCTTTTTTTTCAGATCGTCAATATAGTACTCACATGCTTTTAAAAATTGCTGATGTGTTTCCGCAGACCATCCCTCCTGGTGATCCCTTTCATTGCGGATGAGTAGCATGAATTCTTTCATAGATCTTTTATTGGTTTTAAAAAATGCTAAGTTTCCCGAATTATTTTTTATACTTAGGTTGATATAGTTGAACAGAAAAATCACCTGGCATTTCGAAATGAGTTACAAGTCCATAACCATGATCCTTGATCTTGCCTTTAAATTCTACGCCGCGTTCTTTTAATTCTTTTACAGTTTGTTCAATATCGTCGCAATAAAATGAAATATCGTGGGTGCCTGATGGTGCACCATGCTGTTCATTGGAAGGGTGGCAACCCATATCTGCTTCCGGCAGATCAAAGATCAGCCAGCCATTGCCCACATCATTTGCTTTGAATTTAAGTTTATCACGCAAAAAATTTCTGAGACCGGTTGGGTCCGAAGTATAAAACATTGTATGAACACCTTTGATCATAATTACACTTTAAACTTTTAATTCATACTAAAGATAAAAAATTGTATGGAGTTAAGTCGTTCAGTTCTAACTCAAGGACAATATCTCGCAATAGCATTTGTGCTTTTTTGGTAACCGGCCTAATTGACTTTCACTAACTATTAATAAATGTATGATTAAGCTTTTTCAATTCTTATCTTTGCGCCGCAATTTTAACAATGGTTAATGGAAAGAATTTATTTTGATAACGCGGCAACCACTGCCCTGGATAAAGAAGTATTGCAAGCAATGCTGCCCTACATGACTACTCATTTTGGTAATCCTTCTTCAATTTACTCCTATGGCAGGGAAACAAGATTGGCGATTGAAACCGCCCGTAAGTCAGTGGCTAAATTATTAAATGCTCATCCCGGTGAAATATTTTTTACCAGCTGCGGCACGGAAAGTAATAACACAGCCATTGCCGCCGCCGTCCGTGATCTTGGCTGCAAGCATATTATTTCTTCGCCTATCGAACATCACGCTGTATTGCATACAGTGGAGCATTATGTCTCTGGGGATGTAAGTTGCAGTTTTGTAAAATTGTTAGCAAATGGTCATATTGATTTGCAGGATCTGGAAGAACAACTTTCTTCCTGTGAAGATCGTTGTTTGGTTACACTGATGCACGCAAATAATGAGATCGGTAATTTGCTTGATATAAACGTAGTGGGAAATCTTTGCAAAAAATACAACGCTATTTTTCATTCGGATTGTGTACAAACCATAGGTCACTACCCACTTGATCTGAGAAAAACACCGTTTCATTTTATTTCTGGTTCCGGGCATAAATTTCATGGACCAAAAGGAGCTGGCATTTTATATGTAAATGATAACATAAAGATCCAGCCGTTTATTTTAGGTGGCTCGCAGGAACGAAATATGCGTGCCGGGACAGAGAATCTGTATGGTATCGTTGGTTTTGCCAAAGCTCTTGAAACGGCAATGAGTGACCATGAAAAAGACAGCAGTTATATTCAGTCCTTGAAAACCTACATGATTGAACAGCTTCGAAAAGAAATTAAATGTGTTTCATTTAATGGAGATGCAGAAGGGAAAAGTTTGTACACCATATTAAGTGCAAGCTTCCCAAAAACTGAAAAATCGGAAATGATCCTTTTCAATCTCGATATCAATCATATTTGTGCGTCAGGTGGCAGTGCCTGCACCAGCGGAGCTGATCAGGGCTCACATGTCATTCGTGTTATTAATAACAATCCTAACCTTGTAACTGTTCGTTTTTCTTTCAGCAAGTATAATACAAAAGAAGAGATTGATAAAGTAGTCAGGAAGTTGAAGGAACTTATTTAGATGATTGCTGCTATCATCTCAGCTCTCGCTTTACAAATAATACCATGGGTTTCTTTTAGCCGCTTTTGTGTATTTTTTAATGTTCATCCAAAAAGCGATGATCATATAAAGAATAATGGGTGAACCCATGGTAAGGAAAGAAATATAGATGAACCACGTGCGTATGCGGCTGGTGGCAATTCCTAATTTTTCCCCAATAGCAGAACAAACGCCAAAGGCCTGCCACTCGATAAAGTTTTTAAACCTGTTCATACTGCTAAAATAAAATTTTTTGATTTTTGCTGCAACTAAAAATTAATCATTTCGCAATTAATTAAATAAATCAAAAAAATTGCAGGCAAAGACAACTGATTTTTTTAAAGATTGTTATTTAAGTAAATTCGCACCCTCAATTCAGTTTAATGTTTGAAGTTTGTGGTTCGATTTCAATGCTTCAGACGACTTTAAACATCAAACACAACCTCAAACGGAACTATCATGTTATTTGACCTTGATCTCATTAAGAAAGTCTATGCTGATCTGCCAGGCAAAATTGAAACAGCCCGGAAATTGACAGGCAAACCTCTAACTCTTGCTGAAAAAATTTTGTATTCTCATTTATCCCAGCCAGTCAAACAGGCTTACGAACGGGGGAAAGATTATGTAGATTTTGCGCCTGACCGGGTAGCTATGCAAGATGCTACAGCCCAAATGGCTCTCTTGCAATTTATGACCTGCGGCCGAGATAGAGTTGCTGTGCCATCTACTGTTCACTGTGATCATTTGATACAGGCAAAGGTGGGTGCTTCACAGGATCTGGCAACGGCCATCGATGTAAATAAAGAAGTGTATGATTTTTTGGCCAGCATTTCCAACAAGTATGGAATTGGTTTCTGGAAACCGGGAGCTGGAATTATTCACCAGGTAGTTTTAGAGAATTATGCTTTTCCGGGTGGTATGATGATCGGAACAGATTCACACACACCAAATGCAGGTGGTTTGGGTATGATTGCGATTGGCGTGGGCGGTGCTGATGCAGTAGACGTGATGGCGGGGCTTGCCTGGGAGTTAAAAATGCCGAAACTGATCGGCGTGAAACTGACAGGAAAAATAAATGGATGGACAAGTGCAAAAGATGTGATACTCTGGGTATCGGGTCAATTAACAGTAAAGGGGGGCACGGGTGCTATTTTAGAATATTTTGGTGAGGGGGCCGATAGTTTAAGCGCAACTGGGCACTTGCTGATGGAATACGCAAGCATTTGCGTCCTGATGATGAAGTTTATAATGATCCTGAAAAATATTATGACCAGGTATTGTATTTAGACCTCAATAAACTTGAGCCATATCTTAATGGCCCTTTTACGCCTGACCTGGCTACTCCCATTTCACAAATGAAAGAAATTGCAAAAGAGCGTGGCTGGCCCTCAAAACTTGAAGTTGCATTGATCGGAAGCTGCACTAATTCTTCTTATGAAGATATGAGTCGCTCTGCTTCTATTGTGAAAGATGCAATCAACAAAGGGTTAAAAACTGTAAGTGAGTTTACGATTACGCCGGGTAGTGAACAGGTTCGATATACGATTGAACGAGATGGATTCATTAAGGAGTTCGAAGATGTCGGCGGAATTGTGCTGGCAAATGCCTGTGGCCCCTGCATTGGCCAATGGGCCAGGCATATTGATGATCCAAACAGAAAGAACACAATTGTTACTTCTTACAATCGAAATTTTGCCAAGCGAAATGATGGACTTGCAAGCACCCATGCATTTGTTGCTTCTCCTGAAATTGTTACCGCATTGGCAATGGCAGGAACTATCGCCTTTAATCCGCTTACAGATACATTGAGAAATGACAAAGGAGAAGAAGTGAAATTGGCTGAACCGAAAGGTTTTGAATTGCCGCCACTTGGTTTTGATGTAGATGATCCCGGTTATCAGGAGCCGGCAAAGAACGGCAATGAAGTGCAGGTCGTGGTAAAGGCTGATAGCCAGCGCTTGCAGTTACTTGCTCCTTTTCCTGAATGGGAGGGCACTGATCTTACTGATTTAAGATTATTAATTAGAGCAAAAGGCAAGTGTACCACCGATCATATCTCAATGGCGGGTCCCTGGCTTAAATTCCGTGGACATTTGGACAATATCAGCAACAACATGCTGATCGGGGCTATTAATTTCTTCAACAACGAAACTGATTCAGTAAAAAGCCAGGTTTCCGGTGAATATGGGCCCGTCCCTGCCACGCAACGTCAATACAAGCATTTGGGTATTGGTACTGTAGTCGTGGGTGACGAAAATTATGGCGAAGGTTCCTCAAGAGAACATGCGGCCATGGAGCCCAGGCATTTGGGCGTTCGCGCCATTGTGGTAAAAAGTTTTGCAAGAATTCATGAGACCAATTTGAAAAAGCAAGGTATGCTTGCACTCACTTTTGCTGATAAGCATGATTATGATAAAGTGCAGGAGGACGATACCATTGATATAACTGGTCTTACAGAATTTTCTCCGGGAAGATCTTTAACAATGGAACTCCGCCACCGGGATGGTTCAAAGGATAACGTAACACTGAATCATACTTATAATGATCAGCAAATAGAATGGTTTAAGGCAGGAAGTGCGTTGAATTTAATCAGAAAGCACCCTCAGAGTTAATATTGAAAAAAAATGTATCCCGCTTTAGCGGGATACATTCCAAACTGACTATCGTTTTAAAACACGGATTAAATTAGAGTTTGTTGATACTTGTTTCTTCGTAAAAACGAGTATTCCTGTTGATAGTAAATACTTCGGGTTTTTTATTTCCGCTTCTAACCTCAACCCGGAGCATTGCATCATCGAGGTTTTCTGTATCTAACCGGAAATTCCTGGTGAAAATTTTTGTTTTTACTTTTTCACTGTAAAGGGTTTCGCCAAATTGATCTTTAACAGAAATAACAAAGTATTCTTCCTTGTCACTGTTAAGATTTAATTGAAATATCGGTTGATTGTTTATAAGTCCGAGATATTTCAATTCTGCCCCAGGTGTGTCTTTATTTCCATCATTTGCTGACACAATGGTTGTCATAAAACTTAAAGCCATGAATAAGGAAACGGTTGCATAATTCTTAATTTTCGTTTTCATAATACTTATTTTTTTGGTTAACAATGGGTTTGCTAAATCATTGATATAGAGCAATCGAAATCAAATTAAAATAGATAGAGCAACTCGTTAAAATGGATAATTGCAATCGAAGAAAAAGCAAGGCAAACAAGTGAGCAGTACTGAAATCCTGATTGGACGGGTCAATGCAGTATATAATTTGCTTTGACGATGTAAAGATAGAGGGGTCATCCTGGGTGTACAAACCTAATTGTTGCCAGTTTCAGTGTCGTCAGTTAAACTTTAGGAGGGTAGAAGCTTTGTTTATCAATGGTTTTGCAAAAGAATAATGATGATGACCAGATCTATTTCCGGGCTTTATAAAGAACCCGTTTAAGGGTAGGAAAAAAATAACATTGTGAATATTAATTTACCATTAAATTTAGGTTACTAAATTACCAGGTATGACAGAAATCAAAGAAAAAGCTTCTTCAAAACTATCTAAAAAAGAAGCAAGAAAAATAGTATATGAAAGATTTGCCAATGCTCTGTCCGAATACAGGACGGTCGTAAAAGAAAAAAAATTTACGAGCAATCTGAAGAAAGCAAGCAAGCTATTCGCAGCTGATATTGCAAAAGCAATGGCCAGGCAAAAACAAAAATTACAAAAACCTACGAAGATAAAAGCGGTAAAAAATAATTTGCCTGAACAACAAGGCAGCGCTAATGAAGCAGTAGTATAATTCACCAGGCCTGCGAAATCTTAAAACCGTGTTATGTGAACTATTCATGAACACGGTTCTTTTTTGAAAATTCCTTTTCAATAATTAATTACAACAAATTAAGCTCCTTTGATTTCCATCGAAGCAGCACGACAGGCTGCCCTGTCATTGCCTGAAACAGAAGAATGCCGCCATTTTCATTTGCCAGCCTTCAGAGTTAATAAAAAAATATTTGCTACCATACACGAGGACAAAGGTTTTATGATGGTAAAACTTTCCTTACTTGACCAATCAGTATTTTGTTCTTTCAACAAAGAAATTATTTTTCCGGTCCCTGGCGGATGGGGGAGGCATGGCTCTACTTTCATCAATCTTAAAAAAGTAAAAAAGAATTTATTTATGGACGCTCTCACAACAGCCTGGAAAAATATTGCCTCAAAAAAACAGGTAATGAAATATTTCGGGGATAAAATCTGAATCTCTATCTTAAAGAAATTTTGTTAGTAAAAAATAATTGATTCTAAAGAACAATCTCTACTTTCTATGTAATCTTCCGGATTTAATCAATTCAACTAAAAGACATGAGAAAAATACCTGTTATTGCCATTGCATTTATTTTCATTACAAGTACAGCAATTGCGCAAACAGATAGTATTACGGCATATAAGCTTACCACCGCAATGATACCTATGCGGGATGGGATAAAATTATTCACCTCGATATTGAGTCCTGTTGGCGCAAAAAAAACTGTTCCGATTTTAATGCAACGAACACCATATGGAGCTACTGTGCCTGATAACTTTAATCCCATTAATGTTCCTTATCTCGCCGGTATGGCGAAAGGGGGCTATATTTTCGTGATACAGGATATCCGTGGTAAATATAAAAGTGAAGGTACTATGCAAATACACCAGCCACTTGTCCACGCCTCGCAAAAAGATGCTGTGGATGAAAGTACTGATACATGGGATACCGTTGACTGGTTGATAAAAAACACAGAAAACAACAATGGCAGAGCTGGGATTTTTGGTATTTCATACCCCGGCTGGCTGGCATTGGTAGGTGCTGTTGATCCTCACCCTGCTTTGAAAGCTGCGTCGGAACAAGCATGCATGGGAGATCTGTTTTTAGGGGACGATTTTCATCACAACGGCGCGTTCAGGCTAAGCTATGGAATGGAATACACTTACGAAGTAGAGTTTGATAAAACCACTGACAGCGATTTTCCTTTTCCTCAATTTGATCTGTATGACTGGTATTTGAAGCTTGGGTCATTGAAAAATGTCACCCTTAAGTTATGTTCAATCTCCGCAAATTCCAATGCTTCATGTAGGCGGATATTTTGACCAGGAAGATATCAATGGTCCGCAATTAATGTATGGTCATATGGAGAAAAAAGATAGTTTCAATCGAAATTATATTGTCCTGGGGCCTTGGTTTCACGGACAATGGAGCAGGTCAAATGCTGATAGTTTAGGGAAAATTTCTTTTGAAATTAATACCGCCCCATATTTTCAAGGACTACAAAAAAAATGGTTTGACTACTGGCTGAAAGGTATTGGGGATGGAAAATTTGATGAAGCAACCTGCTTTCAAACAGGCAGCAATCAATGGAAAACGTATTCTTCATGGCCGCCAAAAGAAGCAACAATAAGGAAATTATATGCCGGGCCGAATAATACCTGCTCGTTTACTAAGCCCAATGCGTCCTGGGGTGAGGTTAGCTATATTAGTGACCCCGCAAAGCCAGTTCCGTACAGAATGCAACCCATTGAAGCCACCTATGGCCCCGGAAGCCGTTGGAGATCCTGGCAAGTAGAAGATCAACGCTTT
>WNFY01001951.1_pt1 | contig 19625 bp, 17 predicted proteins | sample 5400091 | NCBI WGS metagenome assembly WNFY01 (sample SAMN13153364, study PRJNA577476) | soil metagenome | isolation source: 60 cm soil or saprolite under grassland replicate 1 | place: USA:California | collected 2016-06-15
GCAGCCAGGAGTGGTTGATAGAGATTGCATTCTGCATTGCTTGCCTGCCTATTGTTGGGAGTCATGTGATGGATATGTGATGTATGTCTATAGTAACCTGTATATCCGTGTATGCTTTCTCCAAAATACAATAGAAATCGCCATAGAGGGTTGACAAACATTTAGCAGGTGGTGTATCCTCAGTCACATCAGACAACTGATTGCGAAACGCTCCAGCAAGGTTGCTGTTGTAGCTTTCGTATCAGGTGTCGTACCAGGAATCATTAATTTTATTGGAGTAAAGCAATGCTGGCAATGACATACGCACCACATAACGCTTCCACTGCGTGGCAACAACACGCAGAGCGTATGTCTGCCTCTCAGCCCATGTTTGCTACATGTATGTGCATGGGTGCCGCATCTGCTGCTAGCGCCATTATTATCGGGACCGACGTGAACGCGTCGGTCTTTTTGTTTGTAGTGGTGCTACTTGTATGCTCCCTTCTCCTTGTAAGCCTTGTACTTATTAGCCTCCTCCTTACCGGCCTTACCGGACTCATTAGCCTTGAGGGTCTGGTAGGGCGCGTAAAAGGGCTAAGCACAGGTAAGACACAGGGAGATTAACGGGGGCAATGGCGCGACCCAATCCAAAGAAGGTAACCGAACAGGGACCTCCCAGTCTGGGAGGTCCCATTTTTGTTAGTTAATGTACCCAGGAGGAATTATGGCAATCGCTGCAAAAGTCATTCAATGGCCGGACACTACTACACGGACAGAGCGACATGATGATATTCGCGAACTTCCAGGCGGTCACATTCTCTGTGAGGCTCTGGTACGTGAGGGTGTAGATCTGCTCTACGGCTACCCCGGCGGCGCGATCATGCCCTTTTACGACTCGCTCACGTCGTATCCTTCATTGCATCACGTCCTGGTGAGACACGAGCAGGCCGCAGCTCATGCTGCTGATGGGTATGCTCGTGCAACTGGCAAAGTTGGCGTCTGTGTGGCAACGAGTGGGCCGGGCGCGACCAACCTCGTAACTGGCCTCGCGACTGCTTTTATGGACTCGACGCCTGTTGTTGCGATCACTGGCCAGGTAGCGCGCCACTTTATCGGTCGCGATGCTTTTCAGGAAACCGATGTACTCGGTGTCACACAACCAATTACTAAGCACAATTTCCTGGTACGTAGCACAGATGAGCTTGCGGACGTTGTGCACGAAGCGTTTCGCGTTGCGCGCAGTGGCCGTCCCGGTCCTGTGTTGATCGATGTCCCTAAAGATGTACAGCAGCTCAAAGCAAAGTACGACCCGGCAGCCCATGTCACGTCAGAAGAATATCTGCGCTCCGGTTGCGCCGATGCGCCTCGTCCCACTCCTTTTGCTCTGGCAAAAGCTGCCCAACTTATTGCTCTGGCGCAGCGCCCATTAATTATGGCTGGTCATGGCGTCATCCTATCAAATGCTTACAATGAGCTGAGAGCGTTTGCTGAGAAGACGACTATTCCTGTTATTACGACGCTGCTCGGCCTGAGTGCCTTCCCTGATACGCATCCATTGCATATTGGTATGCCGGGTATGCATGGTCCTGCGCATGTCAATCAGGCTATCGGCGCTTCCGATCTCATTATCGGTGTCGGCCTGCGTTTCGATGATCGTGTCACTGGCAAGGTTGATGGTTTTGCTCCAAAGGCTCGCTTTATCCATATCGATATCGATCCTTCTGAGATGCATAAGGTGAAGGTGGCTGCTGTCCCTATAGTTGCAGATGCAAAAGTTGCTCTGGCCGAGTTGACAAAAGCTGTCCAGCCCGATGATAAGATTGACTGGCTAGATGAGATCCGTTCCTGGCAGGCAGATAATGAGGCACGCCAGCCTGCACGTCGCAATGATGCTTCGCCAGATCCTATCGGTATTCTCTCTGCCATTCGTGATGCAACCGATGGCAAGGCTATCCTGGTCTCCGATGTCGGTCAGAATCAGATGTGGACTGCACGCCATTATACCTGGACTCGCCTCAATAGCCATATCACTTCCGGTGGCCTGGGCACGATGGGCTTTGCGCTCCCCGCTGCTATGGGCGTTAAGATGGGCATGCCCGATGCGCCCGTCTGGGTGGTTGCCGGTGATGGCGGCATCCAGATGAATATCCAGGAACTGGCGACGCTCCGGCAGATGGGCGTTCCTTTGAAGATTGCTATTATGAACAATGGCTATCTGGGCATGGTGCGCCAGTGGCAACAGTTTTTCCATGCGCGCAACTACTCCGAGACACCCATTACTGGTCCAGATTATGTCAAACTGGCCGATGCATATGGTCTCACTGGTATACGCGTGACCAGGCGTGAAGATGTGGCGGAGACTATCAGACGCGCGATGGATATTGAGGGCACCGTCATCATTGATTTTGTGATCGAAGCAGAGGCCAACGTCTACCCGATGGTTGCCCCCGGTTCCGCCATCACCAGCATGATTCAGGAGACGGTGGAGGAGCAGGCCTGATGGCAAATACGACCACTCCCACCGAACGTTCGGGGCAATCGAGTACGCCCCGGGGAACTGAACAGGCTCACACGCTGATTGCCCTGGTTGAGGATCGTCCCGGCTCTGTCGATCGCGTGGTCGGTCTTATGCGTCGTCGTCGTGCAAACATGCAGACGCTGGTTCTCGGACGCAGCGAACTACCAGATGTGGTACGGGTCACTGTGGTTGTGAATGACTCTGAAGTGGCCATCGATCACCTGGTAGAGCAGTTGCGCAAAATCGTCGATGTGCGACGTGTCTTTAATGTGACTTCCCAGCTCGTTGTTACACGAGAGCTTGCTCTGATCAAAGTTAACAGTACGCCTGAGCATTTCAACACTATCGTTGAACTCGGCCATCATTTTGGTGCGCATGCTGTTGATATCGCACCGGAGACGGTCACGCTAGAGGTGACCGGCAGCGAAGAGAAGATCGAGAAGCTTGTGGACGCGTTGCAAGAATATAGCATCCGTGAGATCGCTCGCTCCGGACGAGTGGCGATGACGCGTGGTGCCGGTGAAGTGTAGGGTAAGTATGGGTACAGCGTTGTGCCCGCTATTTTAGATGTAGGGCGCTAATCCTCCCTCACATGTAGAGCGCGATTAAGATGTAGGGGCGCGATTAAGATGTAGGGGCGCGATTAAGATGTAGGGGCGCGATTTATAAGCCCGAGGAGTAAACAATGGCAAATATCTATTACGATGCAGATGCAAATCTCGAACGTATTCAACAGAAACGTATCGCCGTTATCGGCTATGGCAGTCAGGGTCATGCTCATGCTCTGAATATGCGTGATAGCGGCTGCGATGTGGTCGTGGGCCTTCCTTCTGGCAGTAAGAGCCGCGAGAAGGCAGAAGCCGACGGCCTGCGTGTGCTATCGCCTGCCGATGCAGCCCAGCAAGCCGATGTGATTATGATCCTTATTCCCGATCAGCATCATCGCGAAGTGTTTGAGCGCGATATCAAGCCCGGCCTTGCTCCTGGTAAGATGCTGATGACGGCTCATGGCTTCAGCCTGCACTACTCGCAGATTGTTCCTCCCGCCGATGTGGACGTGGCGATGGTTGCACCCAAGAGTCCCGGTCATATGCTGCGCCGCCTCTATGTTGAAGGTGTCGGCGTTCCAGCGGTGTGGGCAGTTCACCAGGATGCCACTGGGGAAGCAGAGACCCTGACGCTGGCCTATGCCCGTGCGATTGGTAGCACCCGCGCTGGCGTGTTGCGCACCACTATCCCTGAAGAGACCGAGACCGACCTTTTTGGCGAACAGGTCGTTCTCTGCGGCGGCTTAACCTCATTAATCCGCAATGGCTTTGAAACACTCGTCGAGGCTGGTTATCAGCCAGAGATCGCCTACTTCGAGTGCATGCACGAGGTGAAGCTGATCGTTGACCTGATGTATCAGGGTGGCATGAGCTATATGCGCTACTCCATCAGCGATACTGCCGAGTACGGTGACTACGTTTCTGGTCCACGTATTGTCGATCAGCACGTACGCGACGAGATGCGCCAGATTCTGCATGAAATTCAGGATGGCACCTTTGCCTCCCGCTGGATTCTGGAAAACCAGGCGGGCCGTCCTGCTTTCCAGGCCATGCGCCGCGCTGGTGCTGCACATCAGATCGAACAGGTCGGTAGCGAACTGCGTGCCATGATGCCGTGGTTGAATCCGGTACAGAAGAAGTCCGAAAGTAACGAGAACAAACCCCAGTCAGCCGAGACGAAGACAGCGAAGTAGACGGATCGGGCGACCACGATGGTCGTCCGATTTATCCGCTACTGGTCATGAAGGAGAATCAAAACCATGGGAGACCCTGCAGTAGTAAAAATTTTCGATACGACGTTACGTGATGGCGAACAATCGCCCGGTGCTACAATGACTCTTGATGAGAAGTTGCAGGTTGCGGAACAGCTTATGCGTCTCAATGTAGATATTATCGAAGCTGGCTTCCCCGCGGCCTCACCCGGCGACCTTGCGTCTGTAAGAGAGATTGCACAGCGACTTCGCGGCGTTGCGGTTGCTGGCCTGGCTCGTGCCAATACTGCTGATATCGAAGCTGCCTGGGAGGCCGTCTGCGAGGCCGAACAGCCGGTAATCCATGTGTTTCTTGCTACCTCTGAAATTCACCTGAACCACAAACTAAAGATGAGTCGCGAAGAGGCTCTGCAACAGGTCAAAGCGACGGTGACCTACGCTCGCAATCTCTGCCCCACAGTCGAGTTTTCGGCGGAAGATGCTACGCGCAGTGATTGGGATTACCTCTGCCGCGTCTTTGCGATGGCAATCAAGTCGGGCGCGACGACGGTTAATGTGCCCGATACCGTTGGCTATACCCTGCCTCATGAATACGAAGCACTCTTCCGCTATCTGCGCGAACGCGTTCCCGGTATCGAAAACGTGACGATGAGTGCTCATTGCCATGATGATCTGGGCATGGCTACAGCAAATACTCTGGCTGCTATCAAAGCAGGCGCGCGCCAGGTGGAAGTGACCATTAATGGCCTGGGCGAGCGTGCGGGCAATACTGCTATCGAAGAAGTCGTGATGGCTCTGCGCACCCGCCCCGAGTCCTTTGGCAACGTCGATACGCGCATCCATACACAGGAACTATTAGCAGCCAGCCAGCTTGTGAGTCGCCTGACCAGTATTCCTGTGCAGCCAAACAAAGCTGTGGTGGGCGCAAACGCCTTTTCTCATGAAGCTGGTATTCACCAGGACGGTATGTTGAAGAACCGTCTCACCTACGAAATCATGACACCACAATCGGTCGGCTGGACCGATACCAGGCTGATTCTGGGCAAGCATTCCGGTCGTCATGGCCTGGATGCCCGCCTGCGCGAACTGGGCCACAAGCTCAGCGCCGAGCAACTCAAGGTCGCCTACAAGCGCTTCGTGGCCATGGCTGACCAGAAGAAACTCGTCACTGATTCGGACCTGATCTATATCGTCGAAAGCAGTATGGAAACACCCGCTGCTATCTAGTGAGAAATCATCATTCCATGGGGATGAGACTTGTCTCATCCCCATGGAAAGTGTATGCTATATATGTGGTAGGGCTTACCCGCCGGGGGACACGCTAGAGCGTATCGTGTCCCTACGGCTTAATGTACTATTAAGGAGCAGACCCGTGACTCAGATCGATACCTCAGCGAATGGCGCAAAGACGGAGACGACCCCCGATAAGGGCGTTCCTATGCTCAGTGATGAAGGCTATGCATATTTTGAAGGTCACATTGTCCCGATGGGCGAGGCCAAAGTCAGCATTGCCACTCATGCATTGCACTATGGTACGGCCTGCTTTGAAGGCATCCGTGGCTACTGGAACGAGAGCCATGGGCAACTGTACCTGCTCAAACTGCGCGAACACTACGAGCGTATGGCCGATTCCTGGAATGTCTTGCGCATGCATCCCAAAGAATCGGTTGATGAATTATGCAAGATCACTATCGAACTTGTACGCAAACATGGTTTCAAGCAGGATGTCTATGTACGCCCTATTACCTACAAAGCTTCGTGTACGATCCGCCTGACGCTGACGGAACTCGAGGATAGTACGGCTATCTATACCTTCCCGATGGGGAATTATGTGAATATTACGAATGGGTTGAATGTCTGTACTTCGTCGTGGCGGCGTGCAAACAGCAATGCTATGCCCGTACGCGCGAAGGTGACCGGCGCATATGTCAATAGCTCTCTCGCGGTAGACGATGCCAAGGCAGCGGGTTTTGATGAGGCGATTATGCTTACCCACGATGGCTATGTCTCAGAAGCCAGTTCGTGTAACCTCTTCATCATACGCAACGGCAAGCTAGTAACCCCGGCGCTCTCGGAAGATATTCTTGAGGGGCTCACCCGCAATGCCATTATCGAGCTGGTTCGCAACGAATTCGGTATAACGGTCGAGGAGCGTCGTGTCGATCGCACCGAACTCTATTCCGCTCACGAGGTCTTTCTGTGCGGCACAGGTGTACAGGTCTCTCCTGTCGCCAGCGTTGATCGTCGCCAGGTAGGAGACGGCAAACCCGGTTCCTTTACAATGCAGTTGCAGGACCGCTATCTCGCTGCCTGCCGTGGCGAAATAGAGAAATATCGCAGTTGGGTAACCCCCATTTACCCGTAGCGGCATGCCTTGCGTGTGCCGATCCGCGTGGGCTGGATTGTGCGTGCTGATTGTCTCCACGCGGATCGGCACACGCAAGGCATGCCGCTACGGAAAATATGATAGAATAAGTTGTACTTAGCGTGAAAGGGAGAATGATGTACTCTTCATCAGAAAGGCAGGTAGCCGCAGATGGCACTGGTATTACCTGCTTCAGTAACAGTCTTAACGCCAGCGACGTCAGCTAACTTAGGCCCGGGCTTTGATAGCCTGGGGCTGGCGTTGCAACTCTATAATCGTTTTGAGGTGGTGGAAAGTAGTGACGACCCCTTGCATCCGTCTATTACGGTCAAGGGAGAATTAGGCAAGGATTTATCCACCGGGCCGGATAATTTGTTTTTCCGGTCTTTTGCTTTGCTCTTCGAGCGCCTGCATGCTCCGTTACCTTCCGTTCGTATTCACATGGCGATTGCAGTCCCTCCGGGCTGTGGTCTGGGCAGTAGCGCGACTGCTGTCGTAGGAGGGCTGATTGCTGCCAATGAGTGGTTACGTCCTCAAGGTTTGTCTCTTCCCAAAGAAGAACTCCTGGGACTCGCTGTGGAGATCGAAGCCGGGAATCACCCGGATAATGTTGCTCCTGCACTCCTCGGTGGTCTGGTTGCCACAACTCACCTCGATGGGAAGATCCATGCGATCAAAACGCCTTTCCCCGAGGCGATTAAGGCCGTCATTTTTACTCCTTCGTTTCCTATGGATACGGTGGCCGGGCGCAAGCTTTTGCCAGCCAGCTATCCAAAGGCAGATGTGACGTTTAACACCGGGCGCGTAGCTTTACTGTTAACTGCTTTACAGACAGGGCGCTATGAAGTGATCGGCGAGGCTATGCAGGATCGTCTGCATCAACCCTATCGCCAGGCGCTTTTTCCCGCCATGCCCGATATTATTCAGGCCGCTGTTGATGCTGGAGCGTATGGTGCTAGCCTTTCTGGTGGAGGTTCTTCCCTCATTGCTTTAGCCGGTTCCCGCTTTAATGAGGTGCTACAAGCAATGCAAGAAACTGCTCGTGTCGCAGATGTCAAGGGTACTGGCATGGTGCTACGAGCGGATCAGAATGGAGCGCGGGTTCTTAAAACACCGCGTAGCCGCATACGAAAGGAAGTCAGCGCGCGCTATGGCGATCAATTCTACTGGTCTCCAGCCAGGCCAGGGATCGGGCGAGGAGAATAATCGCTCTCATACTCTTCTTTCTTCTGACGTGGTTGCTGCTTTATCCGCAGTCTCGTTACGTTGTGTGGAATGCTCGGCTCTCTATCCAGCTCTGGAGGCCGGGCAAAGAGCATCACTACCACGTTATCGCTGCACCTGTGGTGGAGTGCTTGATGTGGAGATGAAACTGCGTCTTCCCCATCAGCGATCCCCCGTCGCACGAGAGGGCGGCGATGTATTTCTGGATTTTGATGCAGGTACCGGTGGAGCACCAGCAGCTGGCGCGGAGTGGCGCCAGCTCTTCGATGAACGCGCTACCACTCCTCCTATCTGGTCTATCAGTACGGACAAATTATTGCTCGATTGCAGCGGTGTCTGGCGCTATCGTGAACTGATCCTGCCGGCTCCCGAAGCCTATATCATTAGCCGACCAGAGGGCAATACTGGCCTCTATCCCGTTGGGATCGAGAACTGCGGCTCCGGTCGCAGCGGGCATCGCCAGATAGGACTCTACGCCGGGCTCGAACGCTTCTTCCTGAAGCACGAAGGTGAAAATCCTACCGGCAGCTTTAAGGATCGTGGCATGACGGTGGGCGTGACAATGGCTAATATGCTGGGCGCGAAAGCTGTAGCCTGCGCTTCAACTGGTAACACTTCTGCATCGCTGGCCTCCTACGCCGCTCAAGCTGGCATGCGCGGTATCGTCTTCCTGCCCGCTGGCAACGTGTCTGGAGGCAAACTGGCACAATCCCTCGCGTACGGCGCTCAGACCATCCAGATCGAGGGCGATTTCGATGATGCTATGCGCCTGGTCGAACAGGTTTGCAATGAGCTAGGCATCTACCTGCTCAATTCGCTCAATCCTTTCCGCGTTGAAGGTCAGAAAGCTATTGGCTTTGAGATCTTACAGCAGCTCGACTGGCAGGCACCTGACTGGCTTGTTCTCCCGGCTGGCAACCTGGGCAACACGTCCGCCATCGGCAAAGCATTCCGCCAGGCTTATCAGCTCTCCTTGATCAGCCATATGCCACGTATCGCATCTATCCAGGCAGCCGGAGCCAATCCTTTCTATCGCAGCTTCAAGCAAAACTTTGCCAGCCGGGAGTCCGTCCAGGCCGACACCATAGCAACGGCTATCAAGATTGGCAACCCGGTCAGCTATACCCGCGCACGTCGTGTCATCGAAGAGTCCGATGGCATCGTAGAATCCGTCACCGACGATGAAATTCTCGCTGCCAAAGCCGTCATTGATCGTGCAGGTATCGGCTGTGAACCCGCCTCAGCTGCTACGCTTGCAGGGGTCCGTAAGCTGGTCGCCCAAGGTATCATCAAGCGTGACGAACACGTTGTCGGCGTGCTCACCGGCAACCTGCTCAAGGATAGCAAAACGGGCATCCCCCAGGAAACCAGCGGCATCGTTGTACAATCTACTATCGATGCCGTCAGGCGCGTTCTCGGCTAAACGAGGAAGCAAGGCGAGGAGTTACCTCTGGCATCATATCAGGTCAGAGGTGACTCCTCTATAACGCAGAGCCTTGTCTATTCAGGACGTATCTTGCGCTCGTGAAACACACGCCTGACCACTCCAATCGCGTTGAGCACCCGTCTGCGCGGTTCACAGGATCGAGTAGCCCCTCACGTTCATAGTATCGAGGCGTATATTCACTTGATCCTGTCAATTGTGCAATCTGTTGGATGGTGAGTACTTTCTCCATGAATAAAGCATACTGCGATTTGAGGCAATTTATGGCAATACTCACATATGCTTCACAAGGTTGTGCTTCTCCTCAAAATACGGTATGTTTTTACTGTACCCATTGCAGAGCAGTGCACCGTCTGGTGTCGGAACCTTTAGCCAACTCACCATCGTGCGCCAAATTGTGTTTGACAGGTCAAGGAGCCGAGGATTTTGACCACCGATCAGAATGCAAAGATAATGAGGCCATAGGTGACAGTACCGAGACTTCATTTGAAATCAGTTTCTAGGAGATCAGGCCGCAGTGAGCAACTCAACGCAGCACCGCGTGTGGGAGAGGAGAGCATATGGACTTCGACACAGCCGTGAAATTGAACATCTATGAGACCATTGCGCGGACAACACAGGCTCCCACGTCAGCCGATGTGGCGAAGGCACTGAGCACGTCTCCTGAAGAAGTCGAAGCCGCCTTGGAGCGACTTCACAAGAAGCGTCTTCTGGTTCCAGAGCCAGGCAACCCGTCACGGATTCGAATGGCCCCGCCGTTTTCCGGCGTTGAGACACCCTTTCGCGTAAAAGTGCAAGACAAAATCTATTACGCAAACTGTGTCTGGGATGCCTTGGGGATTGCGGCAGCTCTGCAGGCAGACGCAATAATTGAAGCATCGGACGGACAGAGTGGTGAGCCGATGATGCTGGAAGTACGCAATGGGCAGCCTGTCCCTCAGTCATGCGTCATCCATTTCGCGGTGCCAGCGGCACATTGGTGGGATGACATCCTTTGAACATCACCTCAACGCTGGTCCCATAGTGGTACGCCTTTGTTAAGACGCCGGCAGCACATTCCCATAGTCCTTTATCCTGCTGGGCCTCTTGAGCAATCCTCGCCAGCGCTCTGTTGCCACAAGCATAGGCGGGAGCAGCAGCGGGCTCAAGTGAGTTTGCACCCAGAGGCCCAAACGCGTTGCGGGAACCAGGAACTTGGCATTTGATCCAGCCTTTTTTTGCTCCTGTCTGACCACGGGCCTGAAGGCCTGTTCGTACTGGGGAAACGCTCGCTGATGATCGCCCAGAGCCATTTTCAGTTCTCCCGCCAGGATATAGGCTCCCATCATGGCCAGGGTCGAACCTTGCCCAGCCAGCAGTGCCGGGCAATAGCCGGCGTCTCCCAGCAGCACCGCTCGTCCGTGGGACCACCTCTCCATGCGAATCTGGCTCACCGCATCAAAGTACAAATCGGGGGCCGTTTGCATTTTCTCAAGGAGCCTGGGCACTTCCCAGGCTTCGCTGGCAAACACCTCAGTGAGCAGTTGCTTTTGCCGCTCCAGATCATGGTAATCATAGCGCAACCTGGTGGGTTGCTTGAACAGGAACAACACGATCAGGGCTTGGTTTCCTCGTGAACTGCGTAGCCCAACCTGTTTTCCAGGGACCCCATAGGACTGCACGCAGGCCTCGTCGAGTCCCAGATAGTTGTCGGTGGTGAAGACCCCGAATTGATAGCCGCAATAGCGCTCAAACTGGGCTTCGTCTCCAAACACCAGGGTCCGTACGATCGAATGCAACCCGTCAGCCCCCACCAGCAGGTCGAAGCGGCGGGAGCCGCCCCGCTTAAAGGTCACGTCGACTCCTTCGTCGTCCTGCTTGAGCGCTTGGATGGAGTCCCCGAAGCAGTATTCCACCTCGTCCGACGTTCGCTCGTAGAGCGTCTTGGCGAGATCGCCTCGCATGATCTCAACCCGGAAACGATCCAGGTGGAAGGCCTTGCGCACGGCTTGCACGTTGACTCGGCTGATGCTCAGATTGCGTTCGTGAACGAACGAGATTTCCCCAAAGTTCGTCTTCTCTTGTTGCAGACGCGACCAGATCCCCATGAGCTTTGCAACCTGCACGGCCTCATTACGAACGTCGACCGGGTACCCGCCTTCTCGCAGTTGCGGCGCACGCTCGATCACGGTCGGGGTGAACCCATAGCGCTTAAGCCAATACGCCAGGGTTGGCCCAGCAATACTCGCTCCTGAAATGAGTATGTTGGTATTTTTGGGGATCATCATGGTGCTCTCCTTCGAGATTACGACAAGGGCAGATACCTTGAACGAAGCCTCGCTTCAAGGAAAACTAAAACGTCCACACAGAGCCACTGCATTATAGCACAGCAGGGAGGCTCAGGCTGCTCCTTCAGGTCCTTTTGAGATCGTTCCCTTGCGTCCAATGGTACGAACCCTGGCACCAAGCCGCCTCATGCGGATGTCGAAGCATTTTGTGGCAGCTTTGAAGCATAATCGAGGCAGCAAGTCGGAACATTTCCCGAAGATCGGCTCTCACAGGGCTAAGAAAACTCACGGCCACGATATGCTGCACAAATCGGAATCGCGGTCAGCATATCCTGCACGACCTTTCAGACAAGCAAACGGTAGAACCGCTCCTTAGAATGCGCTCTGAGTCAAGAGGCGGTAAGTACTGATCGAATCAGGAGGGAACCTACCTGACTAGCCTATCACAAATTTGTGTAAAAACCTGCGCTAACCCACTGGCGTAAATAATAGTAGACTGTTACAATAAGCGTATAAATGCGCAGTAACAAGGTGCAAAGAAGGTCCAAAGTGATTAAGAAAAGAAGGAAGAGGAATCTCATACCGGCATGGGATATGCCTTCAGATCCGGTCAAGGCCGTGTTCTGGTTTATGTTCTGGCTGCTGAAGGTGCTGGTCAGCTTTTTCTGGCTACCCATTATCGCCATGGTTATTATTGAGACGTTCCTCAATTGGAAAAGCGCTGGCGGAGCTACTTCGGGCATCGTTGCGGGAGTGGTGACGCTCCTGGTTGGACTCGTTATCTGGGCGGGGCTCTACGTGGTGACACTTTTCCTGAATGTTGGCTCGACTGTGTCGCAGGTCATTTCGGATGTAAACCGCGCACAGCAAGGATTTTCATCCCGCCGCCCACTGTATCCTTTCAACGATACCGAAGCCGAAAAAAATGTTGTCGAAGGTACTATTACCGATCTGGAGGAGGAACGTCGCAAACGCAGACATGAATAGCTACGCGTTATCGGACTCGTTGATCGCTCGCCACGCCTGCCACGCTTTATCTGAGGGTGCTGGTACATAAGAGTATAGGAGTACTCCATTGCCTTCAATCCGATACTCTCCCAGTGCCGCCGGTAAGACCATCGTTTGCCCCCGTGAGAGCGTTTCGCTCTGACCAGATACGGCTCCGTAACATACCTGCACCTCAGCTCCCAACGAAGAGAGGATGATGCAACTACCCTCCGTTTTGCCCGCTACGCTTCCCCGTCCTGTAAGATGCAATTCGCGCGTCACAAAATAGCGGCACGCGACCAGGCAACGCTCCTCATAACCATTTCCACCTGCCAGCACTACCGGAGTTATTTTGATACGAGGCGATACACTGTAGTTGGCAACATCTAGCGAACGCTCGATGTGTAGTTCACGCGGTTTGCCTGCAGCTGTGAGGCGTCCATAATCATACATTCTATAGGTAACGTCGGAGTATTCTTGTAGCTCGTATAACATCACTCCGTGCCCTATAGCATGCACGGTCCCTGCTGGGACAAAAATAACATCGCCAGCCCGCACCTCTTCTTCATGTAACAGTCTCTCCAGCGTACCATTCTGTATGGCCCGCTGCACTTCTGCACGTGTGGTGGGTGCTTTAAAACCGTGGATGATGCTGGCGTGGGGCTCTACGGCCAGGATGTACCAGAATTCAGTCTTGCCTGATTTGCCGCCTTCATGTTGTGCTGCATAGCTGTCGTTGGGGTGAACCTGGACCGAGAGTTGCGCGTTGGCGTCAATAAACTTGGCGAGTAGAGGAAAGCGTTGCCCAAATATAGCTACTGCCTGTTCACCAGTCAACCGGGAGCCCAATTCTTCAACAACGGCTTCCAGTGTCTTACCAGCGTAAGGTCCGTTCTGCACCAGGTTTTTGACTTCTGTCTCCCATGCCTCTCCAATGGCGATCTCCCCCATGGGAAGCTGCTTCCAGTTATCGCGTTCTAACCTCCGACCCCCCCAGATCGTTTCGTGTAATGATGCCTCTAAGCGAATAGGATATAAATATTGCACACCTGAACTCCTACAATATCCAAAATGAATTGTACTGGTAATATGTTACCAGTACAGAGAAAAAGGAAGCGTGTATTTAGCTTGCCAGCAGAACCCCTTCGAGCTGACGACGCAGTTTGTCACGCATCATGATGCCTTTAATGCGATGAAGTTCCTGCCCGCCCTTAAAGAAAATAAGCGTCGGCACTCCATCGATATGCCATCGCTCGATAAGCCCTTGTTGCCCCTCAACACTGAGCCTGGCAAAGGTCACTCGTCCCCGATAATCTTTGCTGATCGCCTCAACTTCGGGCTCTTGTATCTGGCATGCACTGCTCTGTGGTGCCTCGAACAGAACGACTACTGTCTCGGTTGCGCCTAATACCTTTTCAGCAAAATCATCGCCTGTTACCTCAATAAAGTTGTCTACCATGCTATCCTCTTCTTTGAAATTGTTGTCCTGTAGCTCAAGGTATCACTCTGCCGCATCAATGTCAAGAAAATCTCAATGTTCTCCGCCCCCGTATTGGCATGCCTTGCGTGTGCCTCGTCGCCCGACTAAGAAGCACCACTACCCACGAGGCACACACAAGGCACACAACAAGGCACACGCAAGGCATGCCGCTACGGGGACGTAGAGGCATGCTTATATTGTTAAAAGTTCTTCTGCATCTTCAATAATATAACGATATCCCTGTTCGGTCAAAAAAAGCTGTCGGTTGGCCGAAAATTCCTGGTCACGCGTGTCGCGGGTGACGATGGAGTAGAAGTATGCAAGCCCACCATCACTCTTGGGACGCAGTATCCGTCCAAGCCGCTGCGCTTCTTCCTGTCGTGAGCCAAAAGTTCCTGATACCTGGATCGCTACATTCGCATCAGGCAGGTCGATGGCGAAGTTCGCAACCTTACTGACAACGAGTCGCTTGAGGTCACCACGCCTGAACTGTTCGTAAAGCTTCTCACGTTGCCCATTTGGTGTACGGCCGGTCAGGAGCGGCGCGTTCAATTCTTCGGCAAGAAGCTTCAATTGATCGATATACTGTCCAATAATTAAGATCTGGTCATCCTGGTGTCGTTCTACAAGATGACGCGTTACGTTGAGCTTAGCTGGTGTCTCTGCTGCAATACGGTATTTCTCACGTACCTCGGCCATGGCGTACGTCATCTGCTCATCTTCGTTTAATCCTACGCGTATCTCATGACATTCCGCGGTCGCAATCCAGCCCTGCTGCTCCAATTCACGCCACGGCACATCGTATTTCTTGGGTCCGATCAAACTAAAGACATCTGCTTCACGCCCATCTTCACGTACCAGGGTTGCTGTCAACCCCAGACGCCTGCGTGCTTGAATCTCGGCTGTGACGCGGAAAACTGGCGCGGGCAGCAGGTGGACCTCGTCGTAGATAATGAGTCCCCAGTCATAACTGGTGAAGAGCGAGAAGTGCGGGAAGTATTCTTGCTCGGGATTTTCTCCGTTCTCTCCTCCAGCGCGCCGATAGGTGAGGATCTGATAGGTGCTGACGGTAATCGGAGCGATGTCTTTCCGATCTCCCGTGTATTCTCCGACCATCTCGGGGGGAATATCCGTTTTGTCGATAATTTCATTGATCCACTGCCGCACTGCTATGGTATTAGGAGTGAGGATGAGCGTGGCTTTCTCTACAGCGGCCATCGTGGCAAGCCCAACAATCGTTTTACCGGCTCCACAAGGCAGCACGACAACGCCACTTCCGCCACTCGGAGCTCCACCGGCATAAAACGCGGCTGAGGCTGCATATTGATAACCACGCGGCTCGAAGCTTTTACCCTGCAATGTCTCTACGCGTAAATGCAGCGGCAAGGGCGATCCTTCGGTATAGCCCGCCAGATCTTCGGCGGGAAAACCAATATGGATAAGCGCCTGTTTAATATGCCCACGCCGTGAAGAATCGACCTGGATGGTATTCCGATCCAGTTGACCGATCAGGTAAGGCTGCGTACGCTTATGGTGCATTACTTCGGCAATGAGTGCTGTGTCTTCGGACTTCAGCAGTAACGAGTCTCCATCGCGCACAAGCTTAATACGCCCATAACGATTGATATACTCGCGAATATCAACGCCGATGTTGGCTGGGATCGCATACTTGCTGTAATGTGTCAGCAGATCCAGGATCTCTTGCGCGTTCATGCCTCCTGCTGCTGCATTCCAGAGCGAGAGCGGCGAGAGACGATAGGTGTGAATATGCTCTGGCGATTTCTCTAGTTCTGCGAACTGCGCCAGCGCATCGCGTGCCTCTGCATGCAATGGATGGTCTACTTCTAGCAAAATGGTGCGGTCACTTTGCACGATCATTGGGTTATCAGGCTTCATTCTTTTATACTCCGGGCATATCCGCCCATGCCCTCACATATTTCATAATTGCAGTGATTGCTGCCTCTTCATAACCTCGCATGAGATGGCGTGCTCCAATAATCACCTTAATTCCTTTGGGGCCTTTTTGCTGCTCAACAAATGGTTCAAGTTTATACAATGGGCAGATCTCGTCAAATTCACCAGTAACAAACAGTTTCGGACGCTCAAATGGACGTGGAAAACCACTCGTGGCCCGAAAAAGAGGCAGGCTGATGGCGACAATCGTACGTATACGCTGGTCAAAAGGAGCGTACAGTAGCGCTGTATAAGCCCCAAAACCATGCCCAATCACACAGACTTTGGCTGGATTAGCCCTGGGGTGCGCCAGGGCTCTATCAAGAGCACCTGCCAGGTCAAGAGGTTCTAGTCGCCCGTCTGTCTGCAGGCCCTGACTGTTTCCTACACCACGAAAGTTAAACCGCAAGGCTATCATGCCTGCGGTTGCCAGACTTTTTGCCAGTGTCACTGTCAGTACATCGTTCATGTCGCTACTTGCTGGTTGCGGGTGGCAGAGGATGATCACGGGTGCAAACTCTGCCTGCGAAGGTTCGTGCAGTACTCCTTCCAGCAGAAATGCTGGTTGTCCTTTACTATGGAATGTGATCGGTCTCTCACTTTGTACTGATGAGGTCATCTCTTTTTGCCCCTCCGCTCCCCTATAGATTGCAACATGGTTTCTATCTTATCTCAGGATAATACTGTGCGTCAACTTTCTTGTGTGAAAAGACTGTGAAGTCCCTGTCGACAGACACCCAAAAGTAATGTTATGTGAGATGTACAACGATTTTTACGAATTATGTGAATTTGCCTTACAAAACCTTTGCATGTACGCTTCAGGATGTTATACTGGATATAACATTTGTATGTCTGCTTTGTTTTAGGCAGTATCTTGTGTCAACGGAAGAGGACGATCCTCTCCTGTTTCCAAATACTTACCTGTTGGAGCGATAGATGCTTCCAGATAGGAGATACTCTGGAGGGGTAAGGCGGTGAAAGAGCGAGATGCTCTGGAAAACGATTATTTTGTCGCCTGCCTCCTTCTCTGGCTACCCTGGGTCTGAGCGATATTCTTCGGGGGATTGGATCTCGCTGACCGTTTGCGTATGATGCGCGCCGTACGAGTAATTGTTGTTGCTCAAATATCCTGGTGCCTTACTCTACAGTCAACAGCCCGGCATATACAAACCTGTTACGCTTCCACCTTTCCTTTTTTGTGACGGGATATGACTTGCGTAATACATTTATACGTTGTACTGTTGTATCTGTATGAAAATAGAGAAGAGCTTAAACAGCTACCTCATAGATCCACATTATGTCATTTTTAATGGCAATTGAAGATCTTGTAAGGTATACTGGTAGAATAGTCTAATGTAGAGGCAGGAGCACACATGTCCAGCATTTTAGTCGTCGAGGGTGAGGGATCAATCGCCAGGTTACTCAATGATGAGCTGGGAAGTGAAGAATATCAGACTGTGAAGGTTCTCAACGGCGATGATGCTGTACAGTTTGCGTTGCGTGAAATACCCAGTATGATTATTTTCGATCTTACGCTTCCTGGTTTGAATGGCTATGAGGTCATACGCCAGGTGCGCGAGCATCCGAAGTGTATGCACATTCCGATCATTGCGCTTGGTGCTTACTCCTCGGCGGCGCAGAAGGTCCGTGTCCTGGAAGCTGGCGCTGACAATTATGTTGTCAAACCCGCTGCTACCAGGCTACTTCCTGCTGATGTCGCTGACGAGTTGCTTGCCTGTGTCCGTTGCCAGCTTCGTCGGGCTCAGCAGTGTTCTCTTTCTCCTTTGACGCTCTTACCTGGCGGCTTGCAGCTTGAAAGGGCCATCGACTACAAATTAAGCAGTGTAGAACCTTGGAGTATTCTTTACCTCGATCTTGATAACTTCAAAGCATTTAACGATGTCTATGGATTTCTTGCTGGCAATAGTATGATCCTGTTGGTTGGTCACATTTGTCAGAGCGTTGTGTATGAGGAGGGCAATACCGATGATTTCGTGGGCCATGTCGGTGGTGATGATTTTGTGATCGTGACTACACCAGAACGCTCACATGCGCTCTGCCTCAATATCCTTACACGCTACAGAAGAGAGAGTGCGTTACTCTATCGCACCGATGATCTAGAGCGTGGGACGATTAGCGGTGTTGACCGTAAGGGACGCCCCTATCAGTTCCCTCTCGTCTCTCTCTCTATCGGGGTGGTCAGTAGTCACGGACGGCGTTTGCACAGTATCGATGAGATTGGCACGCTTGTGGCTGATGCGAAACGGCACGCGAAACAGTCTCCAGAGAACGTCTTTTATGTCTCGCCACAGTTCAACTCTCCTGTCCAGAACTGTTCTCGCCTCTCGTATTCTCCCTCTATACGCTCGCATAAGCGCTTCGATCACGCTATTTCTCATCTGATGAAGGAGGATGCGCTGGCAGAGTTTAAGTAAACATTCCTGCTAATATTTGTGTTATGCTTACTTATACATAAGGGTGCCCGTAAGACTGAAAGCGAGTGATGACTACGAATCGAGAACCTGACGGAATACATCAAGAGATAGATACTTTAGACTTACAAGAACGTGAAGCCAGGCGTCAGGCTATACGTGAAAATGCCAAACGTGTCCTGCGCGATAGTGGACTGGCAGAGATGCTCCAGAGCATCAATAAAAATCTGCTCAAGGGGCGGGGCCGTTTCGAAGAGTATGATTCTATGGTCCTGTTCAAATGGGGCACGGGGTATACCCTTCGCCACATCTGGGTCGAAGTTGAGGGTAATACCCTGCGTTTTCGCCTCGCTCAGCATCGTAAATGCGCCCGCACGACTCCTCTGTGCGATGGCGAATATCATACCTTCACCGGTCCTATGTGGGCCGATCGGAACTTTTTACAGACCGAACTGAAAAAATACTATGACAAACCAGTCGCTGAAACGTCTTCCGACTGAGCCGTGTCTTCGTGTACTTCTTTCACATAGGCTCCAGAGGCAGTATGCGTACTGTTCCTGTACCGCTCACGAAGCGGTTGATTGCCTGATAATTGGGATCGGCGTAAAACTCTGCGCGCTCATTTTCGCTGGCCCAGCTAAAGAGATTCAGCAGCACGGAACCGTGGTGATAGGCAGCGCCTTGCGCACCGTCGGCTTTACTTGCCTCTGAAGGTCTGCTTGCGGCGAACGTTTCTTCAAGCATCCCACGGGCCAGAAAGCCAAATGCGAGTGTAGATTGCACTGCCTGCTGCCGCAATCCCTTAATCCAGCCCAGTTCCGCGTATTCCGCCTGCTCCTTGCGAATATGTGCCAGGTGTGCGGCTGCCAGAAGCGGACTCCCTGCCGGGCGACTGTATCCCCACAGATAGCGCATCAACCATTGTTCAGGAGTCGCGGTCAGCAATTCCGACGCTAATCCTACCAGCAGTTGTTTCGGCCCATACTTTTCCTGTGCCTTATGCCAGCTTTCATCATCATCCCACGTCGTGAGCATGAGGTAATAGGAATCGTTTCCACGGCTCCGGTAGAAACGCAATGTAATAAGCCCCGGCGCAATGCGCACGGTATCCGCAATCAAACGTATACGCGCCAGAACATCGGCATCTCTGCCCGCTGTAGTATATGCTAACGTGACAACAAGTAATTCCATAAGACTGCTCTCTATCCACCGACGCT
>WNFY01007873.1_pt1 | contig 19621 bp, 17 predicted proteins | sample 5400091 | NCBI WGS metagenome assembly WNFY01 (sample SAMN13153364, study PRJNA577476) | soil metagenome | isolation source: 60 cm soil or saprolite under grassland replicate 1 | place: USA:California | collected 2016-06-15
TACGTGCCGGCTGGCCCGAACCTAACCAGCTGCATCTCCCACCGCCCGGTGCAAATTTAAAACGTGTCTCCTTTTGCGCGGTGTCAGGCGATTTACCCGAACCGTACTGCACGCAGCAGGTTGAGGGGTGGTTCATTCCGGGCATTTCGCCGATCAAACTTTGCGATGTGCATCAGGAAGTGCTCGTCGATGCTGCGAGCGGCTTACGCGTGCCAAGAGATGACGGGACTCGCAAGCTCCGCCGTGAAGTTTACGAATTCTGGCCGACAGAGTTGTTATCGATTTTCCGCCGCGCCGGAGTGCCGAGAAAATTGCCGCCGCCCTTTTTGCCCGGAACGTCCCCCGACTGGATCGCGCGCACTGGAAACGCGCCGCGAATCGTTTCGCCGGCTGAGGGACAAAAAATCCTACTGACATCGGTGGGCACGATCGCGTTGCGAGCAAAAACAGATGCAGATGTCCGCGAAATTTATTGGTTCGCGGGCAACACATTCATTGCCAGGACAAATCCACAAGACGTCATTACATGGAAAGCAGCGCCAGGCAGTTACGAACTCACCGCCCTGGACGACCATGGTCGCGCCGGGTCATCGGCATTCACGGTGCAATAGAAGGCGCACACCAACCAATAAACCCCTGACTCGCGCAAAGATTTGCGTTGAGATAGTTGCTGCAGTTCTTTGCAATTCGCAATCGTTAATCCGCATTTCGCAATCGCACCATGTCCCGCCAATACACGTTGCAACGCGCGCCAGCACCGACCTCGATTCATGTCGATTACGCTGCCGAGTTGAATAAACAGCAGTTCGCGGCTGTGACTGCGGCGCCGGGTCCGCTACTCGTGATCGCGGGTGCAGGGTCGGGAAAGACGCGCACTCTTACATACCGGGTAGCTTACTTGCTGGAAAATGGAATCGATCCTCGCAATATCCTGCTTCTCACGTTCACGAACAAAGCTGCGCGCGAAATGCTGGGCCGTGTGGCGAATTTGCTGCCGGTGGACTCAAGCGGACTCTGGGGTGGCACATTCCATTCCATAGGAAATCGGATCTTGCGCCGGCACGGCAGCGCGCTCGGCTACTCGAGCGCTTTCACCATCATGGACCGCGAAGATCAAAAGGATTTGATCGATGCCGTCGTAATCAGCGCAGGAATTGATCCGAAGGAGATTCGATTTCCGAAAGGCGATGTACTCGCGGAAATTTTTAGTTTTGTCGTCAATACGGAGAAACCGGTGGAGGAACTGCTTGCGGAGAAGTTCCCCTATTTCGTGCCGCTACTCGAGAAGATTCAGGACGTTCGGGAGCGCTACGAAAAAAAGAAAAAGGCAACTAACTCGATGGATTTCGACGACTTGCTGCAAAAAACATTGTCGATGTTTCAACAGCACGAACGAATCGCGGAAATTTATCGGCGACAGTTTCAGTTTATTCTCGTCGATGAATATCAGGACACGAACAAGATCCAGGCTGATCTCGTCGATCTGCTCGCACGCGACCATCGCAACGTGATGGTAGTGGGCGATGACGCGCAGTCGATCTACTCTTGGCGCGGCGCCAACTTTCAAAACATCCTCGAATTTCCAAAGCGTTATCCGGATGCGCAGGTGTTCAAGATCGAGATGAACTATCGCAGCGTGCCGGAAATTCTGGAAGTAGCGAACGCGGCCATTGCCGCAAACGTTCACCAATTCCGCAAGCACTTAAGCGCAACGCGCGAATCAGAAGCGCTGAAGCCAGCCCTTGTGGCGCTAAACGATGGAGCGGAGCAAGCGCAGTTTGTGGCCCAGCGAATCCTCGAACTGCGCGATGAAAATGTTGATCTCAACGATATCGCGGTGCTCTACCGCGCGCATTATCACGCGGTCGAGCTGCAGCTGGAGCTGTCACGGCGCGGCATACCTTATCAAATCACCAGTGGCATCAGGTTCTTCGAGCAGGCGCATATCAAGGATGTCACCGCGTTTATTCGCTTCGTAGCCAATCCTCGCGATGAAGTCGCATTCAAACGCATGGCGAAATTGCTTCCCGGCATCGGGAATCGCACGGCAGAAAATCTTTGGCGCGAATGGGAGAACGCCGTTGCGGCCGCGGGCGACTTGTCCGCGGTAGCCTTGGCGAAGGCGGATGACCGCGGCTCTGCAGCAACGTCCACGGAAGCCGGGGTCAACGATCCGCCTCAGGGGGGCTACAGTTTTGGCAACGCGCTATCGATCATGAAAGTTCCCCAGAAATCAAAGAAGGCGTGGGAGCAACTCGCGCACACGCTGGACGAAATCGCTCCGGCTGGTCAGCCGAATATGCCATCGGAAATGGTCACGTCCGTGGTCGAAGCGATCTACGACGATTATGCCAAAGCGAACTTCACAAACTACGAGCTTCGCCGCGAAGATTTGAATCAGCTCGCAATCTTTGCGCGGCAGTTTAAGGACGTGCACGAATTTCTTTCGCAGTTGGCGCTGATCAGCAACGTGGATGCAGAAGCCGCTTCAACTCAGATAAGCGACAAGGAAGCGGTCAACCTTTCCTCAGTGCACCAGGCCAAGGGTCTTGAGTTTCACACAGTGTTCGTAATCTGGCTGACTGACGGAATGTTTCCGAGCAATCGCTCGCTCGATATACGCGACGCGCTCGAGGAAGAACGGCGTCTGTTTTATGTGGCCATCACACGCGCGCGCGACGAATTGTATCTCACTTATCCGCAGATGCGTCTGAGCGGAGGATATGGCGACGTTTTCCAGCGGCCCTCGCGTTTTCTGCAGGAAATCCCAAACGAGTTAGTAGAAGATTGGCAAGTGCAGCGCCGGTGATTCCATAATTGTCATTCCGAGCGGAGCGCAGCGAAGTCGAGGAATCTCTCACTGTTTGATAAAACGAATTTGTAATCAGAGATGTCTCGACTTCGCTCGACATGACAAAGTGACGTGTGGACATGATGAATCTTTCCCCTGAACAAAAGATTGCTGGTGTTCTCGTGCCGCTGTTTGCGTTGCGCGGGGCAGACGATTTAGGAATCGGTGACACCGGCGCCCTCCGGGAATTTATCGATTGGGTTGCGCAAATTGGATTCAAGCTTGTCCAACTCCTGCCCATCAACGAGACCGGGGCCGACAACAGCCCATACAACGCGATCAGTGCGATGGCGATCGAACCAACCACGTTGCACCTAGCGCTAAACTCGTCGCCAGATTTAACACGCGAAGCGGCGCATCTTAGAAAAAGCGTTTGCGAACTTCTCCGCGAACGCCAGCGAAGAACGACAGTTGGAATTCGAAACATTTTGCGAAGAGGAAGCCGCATGGCTGCGAGATTATGCCTTTTTTCGCGTCCTAATGGAGGAGAATGAGGATTCCGCCACTTGGAATCGATGGCCAGCGCAGCATCAGTCAACAGAAAGGGCGCGAAACTGGTTACGCGGCCTGCCGCAAGATCGACAAGCAGGGCTGGCAACCCGTCAAAATTTCTTCTGTTATGTGCAGTGGATTGCGCACCAACAATGGCGCGCAATCAAATCATACGCTGAGGAACGCGGCGTGGCCCTGATGGGCGATATTCCATTCGGCGTCAGTTATTACAGCGCCGACGTTTTTGCCCAGCCTGATGAATTCGTGCTTGATTGGTGCGGCGGAGCGCCTCCCGAGCCTTACTTCAAGGACGACGCTTTCACGCAAAAATGGGGACAGAACTGGGGCATTCCACTTTATCGCTGGGACAGAATGCGCGCGGGCAATTTTCAGTGGTGGCGCGAGCGCGTCCGGGCTGTCCGGCGCATTTTTCACCTCTTTCGCATTGATCACGTTCTTGGATTTTATCGCATCTATGCCTTCCCGTGGCGGCCGCGGAAGAACAAGCAATTTTTTCCGCTCGATTGGAATCAAATGCTCGAACGAACTACCGGCCGCGCACCACATTTCGTTCCGCGAGACGACGACACCCCCGAAAACTCCGAGGCGAACAAACGCGAAGGCGAAGAATACTTGCGCGTTGTTCTGGACGAAGCTGGGGCCACGCGAGTGATCGGCGAAGACCTCGGCCTTGTTCCTGATTACGTACGACCAAATCTGCGCGCGCTCGGGATCGCGGGATTTAAAATTCCGCAATGGGAGGTCCGTGGTGAACAAGTCACGCCTGGAAAAGAATACGAGCGGCTTTCCGTTGCGACTTATACAACGCACGATCACAAACCGATCCGCGCTTTGTGGGAAGAAGCTTTTGAGTATCCGACGGCGACATCAGAACAATCACGATTCGATTTAGCAAAGATCGCCGCCTTCGCTGGGTTCGATTCAGGAATCGACCGCGTTGATTTTGAAAAACATTTTTACCCTGCGATCATGGAAGCGCTTTTCGCAAGCGAGGCATGGCTCGCTATCATCATGATCACCGATCTGCTGGCGCGCAAATACCGCTTCAACGTACCTGGGACTAAGGCAAACTTGAATTGGACACGGCGAATCCGGCGCTCGATTGCGCAGCTGATTTCCAGTCCCAAAGAGCAAAGGCGAATGCGGCTAATCCATGAGCTACTGGTAAGAAGCGGCCGCGTTTAAGTACGTTTCGGTAACACACGCGTCTCGCGTGTTGGTTTCGACGTCGCGCCGAAACAGGCTGTCCTCAAAATCTCCTTGCTCCGGGGCGGTACGAACTCACAACAAAAGGTCGCGATCGCGAGGACGCGCTCGCCAACACGCGAGACGCGTGCGCTACCCAGATCTCGCCTTATGAGCTTTTCTCAATCGGTGCGCCAACTCTGTTGCCCCATTCCGTCCAGGAACCGTCGTAGTTCCGCACGTTATTTAGTCCGAGCAGATAACTGAGCACGAACCATGTGTGACTCGAACGCTCGCCGATGCGGCAATAAACGACTGTCTCCTCTTTGGGTCCGACTCCGCATTGATCGAAGTAGATTTTTGCCAGCTCTGAAGCCGGCTTGAACGTGCTGTCGTCGTTGGTGGCAGTTTTCCACGGCATACTCTTCGCCCCGGGGATATGACCGCCGCGCAGGACGCCCTCCTGCGGATACTCGGGCATGTGCGTAATCTCGCCCTTGAATTCGCCCGGTGAGCGCACATCGATCAGCGGCTTGCCGTTTTTACTTTGCGCCAATGCTTCATCGAAGAAGGCGCGAATTTCTTTGTCGAATCGTTTCTTCGGCACTGGATAATTTGTCTTTGCATATTTGGGGACGTCGCGCGTGATGGGACGGCCTTCCGCTTTCCATTTGTCGCGACCGCCATTCAGAATTTTCACTTTCTCGTGTCCAAAGAGCCGGAACGCCCAGAGTGCGTAGCAGGCCCACCAGTTGGCTTTGTCACCATAGAAAATGCAGGTCGTGTCTGGCGCGATGCCGTTGCGGCTGCAAAGCTCCGCAAATTTCTCAGGCGAGATATAGTCACGAATCACCGGGTCTTGCAGATCAGCGCGCCAGTCGATGTGCACTGCGCCGGGAATATGTCCGGTATCGTAAAGAAGAACGTCTTCATTCGACTCCACGATCCTGATCCCATCGTCTTTGAGATGTTTCTCCAGCCACTCGGTCTCCACCAGCGCCTCAGGATGCGCGTATTCGGTAAGTTGTGTAGCCATAGGAAACAAACTTCAGGCGACGCCGACAACCCGGCAAGAGGTTTTATAATTTCATCGCCGATGGAGCCTCACGACCATGCCGAAAACTCTGCTCGGACCCGGGCAAGCAATTTCGGTCAACGAGGAGCTACGGTCTTAATGTTTCTTTGCTTGCAAGAGCTTGATGGCGTCGCGCAACTCCGCGGCGCGCTCGTAGAGCTCTTTTGCAATCGCAGTTTCCATCTCGCGCCGCATGATCTCCAGCTTGGAAAGCGGGCGTTTCGCTTTCACTTCCTCAAGCCATTCGTCGAGAAATGCAATCTCAGAACTCTTCGACACCAGCTCCGGAAAGTTTGACCGTTGCAAAAAATCAACGATCGCGTCGCGGCCACGCTCAATTTCGGCTATCGCCTCCGCAAATTTACCCTGGCCGAGAAAAATGGAAGCCTTCGCACGGGTGTTCATCATGAGCACGTAAGGACGGAATTGTTGGAGGCTCCAGGAAAATTCCTCGCGGTCCGTGTGCTGAGAGACGAAGGTGAAAAGATCCAGGTTGCGCTGCGTGTCGCGCACGACGCCTTCGAAGTCATTGATCTGAAAGAGGCTCAGATAGCGATGATAATATTGGATACCTTCCTGTTGGAGTTCTGCGCATTGTTCGGAGGTGAGCTCGTAGGTTTCGCTTTTCGCCGCTGCGCGGGCCGCCCGCCTCTGATGATATTCCAGAAGCGACTCACAATTGTGCGGACGTCGGCCATCCGGTCGCCCGGCCAATTCCATTTGCAACACGCCTAGATCGACCCGCAGCTGCAATTTCTCACGGCCATCCAGCCCCGCGATTTTGCGCACCTTGATATTCCCATTCTCGTGCGGCCAATCCTTCAGGATCGTATTGAGGTCCAAACTCATCGTAACTAAACATCGGACACTTAAGGTTGCCTTGTCAATAATATCGCAAACTGGTGGAGATCTTGCGCTGCGATGCAATACCGGGCGATCGCAGCGCGCCCTGTTATCGGTTTTGCACCCGACACGCCTGTCGCTACAATGAGGAAAATGGAAAACGCGATCGAGTCGTTCATCCGTTTCCTCGCAATCGAGCGCGGCCTTTCCGAAAATTATCAGCTCTCTACACAAAGATCGCTGAGTGAATTCGCGCGCTGGTGTGCAGCCAGGAAAAAAATTGAAGACGCGCGCGCGGTGACATTGCCAGCGATCAGCGAATATCTCGCCGATCGCAAGCGCGCCGGACTTTCCGCTTCTTCGATCAAACTCATCGTGGTCGCGTTGAAGATCTTTTTCCGGTTCCTGGTCGCTAGAGATCAGCTTCAACGCGATCCGGCTGAAGCGCTGGCGCTTCCGCGGATCGAGCGATACCTCCCTGAAACACTGAACGAATTACAAATCGAGGAGTTCCTGGAAAGGATCGACACGAATGCTCTTCACGGGTTACGTGATCGGGCGATGATCGAACTGCTTTATGCAAGCGGTCTGCGTATTTCGGAACTGGCAAACACGCGTCTTGAGAATTTCAACTTCGAAGAGCGAGTTGTACGGGTAACCGGCAAAGGAAACAAGACGCGGCTTGTGCCGGTGGGCCGCAAGGCATGCGAAGCGCTGGCAGCGTACCTGTCCACTGAGCGGCCGAAACTGGTGAAGCGTCGCAGCAGCAGCGAAATTTTTCTTTCCCAGCGCGGTACCAAACTAACAACAGCACGGATCTGGCAGATCGTGAAAGAACATGCCCGACGCGCCGGACTCGAACAGCGCATTTACCCTCACCTTCTGCGACACAGCTTCGCGACGCATCTGCTGGGGAACGGCGCCGATCTTCGCATCATTCAGGAAATGCTCGGCCACGCCGACATTTCCACGACGCAAGTCTACACCCACGTCGATCAACAGCGATTAAAAGCTGTGCATCGCCAATTTCATCCCCGGGCCTAATCACTGCGCTGAGGCTACTCGACCAAGTTTGCGTTTGATCCCGTATCGAGCATCGAGTATCGAGCATCCGCGCTTGAGAGGCGCTGTTTATGAAGCGAATTCTGTTGCTGATCATTGCGGCCGCCGTTGCCGCATACGCTGGTTGGTACTACTGGAATTTTTCCCAAAAGGTTTCAAGCGCTCCTGTGGCCGAACTTCTCCCCCGGGACACAATCTTTATGGCGCACATGCCGGACTTTAGTCGCACACGCGACGAGTGGCGTCAGTCGGATATTTACCAACTATACCGCGAACCGGCCGTGCAGGATTTTCTGCGCAAGCCGCTGGACAACGTGCCAACCTCGAAAGCTTTTGGGACCCTGCAGGAGATCGAACAGCTGGACCCGAAGAACGCCTTCTTCGCCTTGACGTCCATCAGCGATAGCGCTCCAAGCGTTGTGGGAGGTTTTCGTTTTCGCGGGACCCAGGAGGATGCTGAAAGGGTCATCGGCAAATGGCGCGGGATGCTTTTGGAACAACGGTCAGGCACAAAGGGCGAGAAACTTCAGTATCAGGGCCATGAAATCGACGTGGTCACAGCGACTCCGTTTACTCTGGCAACAACATATGATGGCCCATGGTTCTTCGCGGCGACAAACGTGACGGAATTAAAGGCGCTGCTCGATCGCGTCGACCATCGCGCGAAAGATTCAGGGGCAACGCTTGATAAGGACGAAGCGTACCGGACAGCTACCTCGCACCGGCCATCGAACTACACAGCGTTTTTCTATCTCCAACCCAAAGCATTTTCGGAGCGACTTGCCGCGTTGCGTGCTGCAGTCCAATCAAGCCCGACTCCCGGCGAGACCACCATGCTTGAAAAAATGCGGTGTATTGCGGGTTCGTCGCGATTTGAGAACGGAAAAATACGCGACGTGCTTTTTCTCGGAATGCCAAAGCTGGAGACTGATGGTACGCTCAACCGCTCCTCGCTAACGCTTGGAACAAAGGAAACATTTTTCTATCTGGCGATGCTGCTCAATCTCGGGGAAAAGATGGAAACACTAAACCAGGCCGCTACGCTGGGCGGCGCGGTGCAGAAAATCTTTCAGGACTTCGCCACCAGCGGGATCGCAGCTGATGATTGGAAAGCTGCGTTTGGCCTCGAGCTGGGAGCGCTGGCAGACTGGCCATCCAGTGCCCATTGGCCATCTTTACTTCTGACTCTGCCAGTGTTGGACATGGCCAGGGCCAGCAAGATTATCGAAGCGTTCACACGCGCCGATGAAGGCGCAATCTGGACGCAAACGGAGAAGGACGGCGTCCGCTATTTCTCGAAACAGTCTGCCGCTACACTTGTCGCAATTACTCCAACGATCGCGTTGTCTGGCCAGATTCTTATCGCCGGTTTGAATCCCGTGTCAGTAGAAGAGGCCGTGAAACGCAGCACGAGTAGCTCGTCGGAGCTTGCCAATTCGCAAACGTATAAGGCGGCCGAGCGATTGCTGCCGGCGCCAACGAACTTTTTCTCCTACGTGGATACTGCGCTGCTGTATTCGCGCCTTGATGCTGCGCTTCGTCCGATGTTGCTAATGGCGGCGGCCTTCGTGCCTGCGATAGCTCGTTCCGTCGATCTAGGTAAGCTTCCATCCCCAGAGGTGATTACGAAACACCTGAGTCCGATTGTCTCCTCGCAAAGATATGACCGTGACGGCTATGTGGCCGAGTCCCTCGGTCCAATTACGTTAGACCAGGCTGCGCTCGGGCTCGCCATCCTCAGCAGCGTCGGCACGGCACGACAGCAAACCGGCACAGGTCTTGGCAGTCTAGTGCCGTCGTCGAGCGCGACGCCCCAGCCAGCGGTCAGTAGCCCGTCGCCCACGCCGTAGACTCTAGTGGCGGGCGTGTCGCCTGCGGTTCCCGCGTCCCGCCTACGGCCTTTTTTTGGGTATGCAGCCGGCATCCGCCTTAGGCGGACCACTACAAGAGAGAACTGCGCCATTTCGGCACTCTTTGGAGTTCCAGCCCCGGGAAATAAAGAAAAGTGCTGCAGTTAGGCGAAAATGTGCTATCTTTCTCGCCTTATGGCTATTCTAAAGAAAAATGCATTCTCCCGTCGCGTTCCTGATCTGGTAACTGAGGAGCTGGTCGCTGTCCTCTCACGGCGTTCGTCGTTCGAATTTAAGCAGTTGTTCGACATCGTGGGAGCTGGTCGCTGTCCTCTCACGGCGTTCGTCGTTCGAATTTAAGCAGTTGTTCGACATCGTGCACGAGAATCTTCGGGCCCGGAACGCCGCCAGCGGTGGCGAGGAGATGCTGCGCTTGCGAGCTTATGAAAAATTGCAGAATCTCGTGGCGCGCGGCGCGGTCAAGAAGAATGGCAAGAAATACAAGGGGTTGCCTTCGGCTTTGGCCAGCGCGATCGCCCAGCAGAATGGCCATCTTGCTGGTGTAAAATAACCGAACCCTGCTGGTTCCGGGGAATTCCGGATGTTAGGCGAATATTTGCCGGTCCTCCTGCAAATCCTTGTAGCCATCCTCTTCGCTGCGTCCGCGTTGGTTGTCAGTGTGCTGGTAGGCAAGAGTGGAAAACGTACGCCCGCCAAAGATACTCCATACGAATGTGGCATGATTCCCCAGGGGGAACGCCAGCCGCGCTTCAGCGTGAAGTTTTACGTGGTGGCGATGCTTTTTATCCTGTTCGATATCGAGATCGTTTTCATGTATCCGTGGGCAGTCGTGTACCGCGACGCTATCAAACAGAGCAGCGTTATTTTCTGGAGCATGCTGAGCTTCATCACAATCCTGATGGTCGGCTACGCTTACGCGGTCAAAAAAGGGGCCTTGGATTTTAAAAGGTAAGGACGAACAGAATCGGCATCTGGAAAATACTCGCGACGTGTTCTCTCCGCGCGTCTCAATTAGGCGATTCCACATTTCTCTTCGCCTACCCGGGGTGTTGAACGCAGCGCTTCACCAAAGCCGGTGGCGACGCCATTAAGTCCACTGCCATCAGGCTTTCCGTCTCTTGCGAGAGGAACAACTGCTTCATTCTCTGCTCAATCCTAGGCCCCGGGGACCAACTGACGCTGCCAGCGGTTGCGGTGGGTTATATGATAAGTGGTGATGAAGGGTTTGACGCGAATCGTTTCTTTTTTGCCGAGGAAGGATTGGATCGTGGTCGGTTGGGTACTGGCTATCAAGGTGCTGCTGTTCTCTTTTGGCGCGAAGAGCTACGCGGTGTTATGGGATAGTTACATAAGGAGCCCATACCAATGGTTCGAAATATGGGACCAGTGGGATTTCGGATATTATCAGAAGATTGCCGAATTCGCGGCACCGACGGCTCCATAGCGTTTTATCCCCTCTTTCCGTGGTTGGTCCGTCTGGTTGCGTGCGTCAGTAGAAGTTACCTTGCGGCGGGATTTATCGTCTCTGGTATCGCTTCCGTTGTCGCAGCGATCCTGCTGCGAAGACTCGTTCAGCTTGATTACCGGGCGAGCGTCGCAATATGCAGCGTCTGGTTGTTTCTTATTTTTCCAACGGCATATTTCCTTCACATTGGATATAGCAAAGGCCTGTTTCTAGCTCTGGCGTTGGCTTGTATCCTGTCAGCGCGCGGCGAACGATGGCGGTTGGCGGGAATACTTGGGGCGCTTTGTTGGATGACCCGCGCCACCGGCGCTGTTCTCGTTCCAACTCTCGCCATAGAAGCGGCCCAACAGTTTTGGGTAAGACGCCGGTCTTGTAGCCAGAGCTCTGTCCGCTCTTCCGCCTGGAATTGGCAGTGGCTCTGGATTGCCATCGCGCCTGCTGGCTTTGCGGTTTATCTGCTAATTAACTGGAGCGTGAGCGGAGATCCATTCGCCTTCCTGCAAGCCCGAAAGACGTTATTTGACCAGTCGTTCGCCTTACCGTTGACGGAAATTCGCCAGGCAATTTGGGCTCAGTACCCTACTCCTCACGAAGCAGAAATGGTGGGCACACAGGAACTGTTTTTCGTAGCGCTTGGTTTTGTCTGTACGATCATTAGTTGGATCAAGCTGCGTCCGGCTTACGCCATGTGGATGGCTGGGTCCTGGATTCTTTCCGCGAGTGTTAACTTCTTTCGGAGCATGCCACGTTACACACTAACGATGTTTTCGATTTTCATCCTCTTCGCATTGCTTGGTAGAAACCGCTTTTGGGCCGGCGTCCTCACTGCCTGGTCACTATTGTTTTTCGCGTTGTTTGCCCTGCTATTTGCCCATGGTGAATGGGCGTTCTGATATTTTAGGAATTAAGCCTCTGGATGTGAAATTGCGAACGATCATTTTCTCATCGAATAGCGATCCGGAGCCTTTTGAGCCGCTAAAGCACGGACGCGCGGTAGCAGGAACTCCCGCAGCCGTCGCCGTCCTGGCGAAGGAAGGTCTTGACGCCGCTCCCCGATTTCTGCCGGTTCTGGTGGTATTGAGCGTCCTTCTTTGGTTCTATACCACGACCGGTGGGCGACAGGTTTTTGTTAAGGAGATATTAGGCGGCGCGTACGATTCCCAAGCGGAACATTTTCTGCAGGGCAACGTGGACGTCGATACTGCGGTGATCGGCCATGAGGCAATGATCGTCGACGGCAAAGTGCGCATGTACTTTGGACCGTTCCCGGCTTTCCTTCGAATTCCATTGAATTTCGTCTACCCGGCAGGACATGAGAAATGGTCGCGCGTTTCGGGATTTTGCGCGGGAATCATTGCGTTGTGTGCCTTTGCAGGCCTGATGCGCACAGCCTTGCAGTTCTCTGCACTTTCCTTACGGGCCCGCAACTGGGTGGGAAACGCATGCATTGTCGGGTTCGCGCTCGGCTCGCCGTTGCTTTTGTTGCTTGGAAATCTTTCTATCTACGATGAAGCGATTATCTGGGGCCTGGCCTGGTCGCTTGCCGCATTGCACTTCGCTCTTCGCTCACGACAGGTAGAGACCCATGCCTTAACGCGTTCATTACTCGGATTCTCCCTGTGCGCCGCCGGAGCTTTACTTTCCCGAGTCACTTTTGGCATACCGTTCATCTTGATCGCTCCGCTTCTTGCTCTCCGATTGCCACGAAAGAATCGAATAACTAATCTGTTGGCCCTTCTTCTGCCATTTGGCGCTGCTTTTGTGTTTTATATTTGGTTAAGCTACGCAAGATTTGGCAGCTTCGTTGGAGTCAACTACGACTACTACGTCAACTCGGTCCATAACGAATTCGCGCACAAATACGGCGTGTTCAGCCTGCGTCGTATTCCCTTCAGTCTTGCTGATTATTTCAGCCTGCGCTTTCCAGGCATCGAGCGTCAGCCGCCTTTTCTCATGGCCGATCGACATTCCTATAATTATCCTTCTCTCTTTTCCAACCCTGACAGCGAGGTATATATCTCTCTCCTGTGGTCGTCCAGCTGGATGGTCTTCGCCGCCATTATGGGAATCACATGTTTGTTTCGCCGTAAAGGATTCAACCTCTTTGCGCGAGGGGCGACCGTGGCTCTCCTTGCCCAATTTGTTTGCATCCTGTCGTATTTCGTGCTCGCCCAACGTTATGCCACCGATCTCTATCCTTTCCTGATCTTTTGTCTGGTCGTTTTTCTTGGCTCAGGCGGAACAACCTTACTAAGATCGCGTCATCTGTTAATTGGACTAGTCGCTCTCTCGGTTGTCATAAACTCGCTGGCAACCGTTTCCTGGTTAATTAATGCTGACCAAAATGTGCCTGCCGAAACAAGGGCAGCTTGGGAAAAGCTGTTAGGCCGAGCTTCCTATGAAAAATCGAAGTGAGAATAATTGGGCTAGCGCGCCGGCCCCAGGTGCTGGCGATGGCGTCACGCCGTCGCGAACTTTTCTTGAGCGATTGCAGAACTCGACGCGAGCCACCGTTGATGGAAGCCTGTTTCGGCGCGACGCCGAAACCAACACGCGGGACGCGTGCGCTACCCAACACTCAACCCGCCAAGTTTCCTTTGCTTTGACATTCGTTCGTCATCCGTCATTCGTGCTTCGTCATTATCATGGTATCGCGGCGTGAAAATATCCGGGAGTATTCGATAGCCGTAGCGGTATCGTTGTTCGCGGCAATCGCCTTTTATTTTTCGACTAAGGCAACTCTGCACGATCTGGATTATACAAGTCAGATTGCTTCGGCTTTGCTCCATGGCAAGCTGGGTCTTCGGGAAAAGCCGCCTGACTGGCTCAACGAGATGATCCCGCGAGGAGACAGATATTACTCAGCCTTTCCGTTGGGAGCAGTGCTTAGCATGCTTCCGATAGCACTCCTCCAAAGCCTCGGCTTGATCCAGGGTTTTCCTGGACATGTCTTAGCAGCCTTGATTGCTGGCTTGTGCGCTTATTTCTTTTTCCAACTCGCGAAGGCATTCGGAGCTGGTTACTCCAGTCTCGAAAGCAAGGCATTAGCTCGCAGGACCATGTTGGCCCTGTTTCCGATCTTCGGAACCTGGACATGGTGTAACCTCGGATTCGGCGGTGCCTGGCAAATCGCTCTTGGCCTGGCTTTGCTGGGGCAAACCGCAGCGCTCTATTTCACGCTGGTCCGGCCGTCGCCCTTTGTTGCGGGAGCGTTTTTCGCCCTGGCGTTTGGGAATCGCACCGAGCTGCTCATTACGCTGCCGATTTATTTTTATTTTTTTTCCTGCCGATCGGTCGTTGTAGATGAGTCGGCCGCCGCAACGCTCGGTTGGAGAAAGTTGAAACGCGAGCTGCGCGAAAGCACGCCTATACTACTCCGTTTCCTAAGCCTGCCCGTAACAGTCGGCCTGCTGACTGCCGCCTACAACTTCGCGCGTTTCCATTCCATTTTCGACTTTGGTTACCTTCATATCCCGGAAGTGGCGCAGGAACCCTGGTACAAGCACGGGTTGTTTTCGATTCAGGCTATCCCTTGGAATATTTACACGATGCTGTTTCAAGGCTTCGAAAGTATTTCTTATTTTCCCTATATCCTCCCAAACGGTTTTGGCTGCTCGATCTTTCTTGCCAGTCCTTTCCTATACCTCCTATTTCGCGAGGGCGGACGATACAAGGTAGTAGCATGGATGGCGATTGCCTTTTTAACACTGGTGCTTTGGTTGCATGGAAACCCGGGTAGCTGGCAATTCTCGTACCGCTACGCCATGATCTTGCTTCCCTGGATGTTTCTTCTGCTGACAGGTAATGGGCCTGCGAAGATATCCGTGCCCGAAACCTCGCTTTTCGCCGTGTCAGTTGCGATCAACGCGATAGCCACCTGGCAGTTTCTCTGGACCGACCAAATCCAGCCGTAGAGACATCTCCGCTACGGACTACCGGCTATTTGCAATCAACTGCCCATCAGTCATCCGTGCCATCCGTGTCATCCGTGGCCAAAAAATCACGAAATCCTTGACACACTCTCGCGCTTCTAAGTAAAACGGCACTCGCCTGCAACGCCGTAGCAAAGCGAAAGCGGGCAGCGGGTCCGCTATCAACTATCGACTCTCAACCATTGGCTCTCCTTTGCACATGTTAGCTCTGATTTATCTGGCGCTCGCGATTTATCTTGGCGATTTTCTCTGCCGACGATTCTATCGATTTGCATCGGTTGCACACCGACTCGGAGCAGCCGTAATCACAGGACTGCTAATCAGCTCATGGTTTACTTACCTAGCCGGGCTGCTTTTCACCCGCGCAAAGCAACCACTGTTATGGGGGAATGCCTTGTTCTTTGTTGCAGCAATCATGGTGCTATGCTGGTCGCTCTGGCGAGGGAATGTTAGAAAGTCCGCTCAGACTAATGGTGATCGTTCCCATGCGACGAATTTATACCTCATTCGTCCTAAGGGTTCAGGCATAGCTGAGTGGGTGCTGATTGCTGGATACGTGGTCCTCGTGTCCTGGATGATGTTCGCCTCATTTAGCTCCAAGGACGGCAAGCTGCACATCTCCAATCCCGAGTACAGCGACTTCGGGCCAAACACCGCGATCATGCAGAGCTTTGCTGTGGGCCATAATTTTCCCACCGAGTATCCGCATTTCTCAGGTGATCGCATCCGTTATCATTTCCTCTTCTACTTTCAGGCGGGAAATCTTGAATTTCTCGGGCTGAATCCGGCGTGGAGTCTTAACCTGCTCAGCATCGTCACGTTGGTTGCAATGCTGATATTGGCGATGACGCTCGGCGAGGTTGTTTTCAATTCCCGCGCAGTCGGGCGCCTGGGTTCGCTTCTTTTTTTCTTTTTTGGCTCGCTCTCTTACGTTCCCCTCCTTCAGAGGCAAGGTTCAGTTCGCGTTGCGATTCAAGCCATCAGACAACAGCGCGAATTTCTCCCAAGCATATTTCCCTATCGCGGGGAAGCGTGGGGTACCTGGTCGCAAGTCACGTATCTCAACCAGCGGCATTTCGCCAGCGCTATAGGAGTTCTGCTGCTCGTTCTGATTTTTTTGGTTATCCGCTATCGCATGCGACCAAGGAAACCGGCCAAAACCCCGCCTTCTCCTGACCCGGTTGCGGCGCAGCTAAACCCGTCTCCGGAGATCGCAGCGGACACGGTTTCCGGGGATGTCACTCCGTCCGAAAGCACTTCAGAACCGAAGCCGGAGATGCTTTCTGTATCAATGGTAACGGAGCCCAAGGAAGAAGTTGTCGTTCCGGCGGAGCGCTTTCGCAATACGTTGCCGGGTTTCATCTTTTCAGGAGCGCTGCTGGGTCTGCTGCCGATGTGGAACAGTGCCTTGTTTATCGGCGCAGCCGCTGTTTTGGCAGTGTTGTTCATCCTGTTCCCGCTGCGGCTTCAGATGCTGGCGCTCGCAGTCACCGCAGGCCTAATCGCGCTGCCACAGATGCTGTATCTGACTGGTGGAAGTGGAAGGGCACCCATGCCGCGCCTTCTTCATTGGGGCTATATGGTTGAACAGCCTACGGCCGCGAATGTGGCGAAGTATCTTGGGTTCACCTTTGGCTTTAAGTGGCTGTTAATTGCCCTGGCGCTGGTTTTGGCGAATAGCCTGCAAAGGCGCCTGTTCCTGGCAGTTTCAAGTCTCATTGCAGTTGCCTTTTGTTTCCAGTTCACGATTGAGGTGCTCGCTAATCAAAAGTTTCTGCACATCTGGGTGATTATCGCGAATCTGTTCGTCGCGTTTGCGCTCTGGCGGTTGTGGCGTTTTTCACTGGGCGGAACCACACTGCCCGGCAAGTTCGTTGCGGCTGTTCTTTTTCTGCTGGTCATTCCAGGTGGCATCATTGATTTTTTCCCGATTCATAACACCGGCTGGAGCGAGGTAACCTATCGGGACGATGCGCTGATCGACTGGCTGAAGAAAAACACGACGCCACGCGATATCTTTCTAACAGATCGATTCGTTAACCACCCTATCCTGATGGCTGGCCGGCGGGTCTTGTATGGCTGGCCTTACTACGGATGGTCAGCCGGTTACAACGCGAGCAAGTACGACAGGGTTTACACAGAGCTGTTCGAGAGCAAGGACCCGTGGAAAGTGTTCCGCCTTTTGAAAGACAATGGCATCAGCTACGTGGCTTTCGACAATGCGGTTCGGCACGGTCAGTTCATCAAGCGTCCAAATGAACAAGTCTATGCCAAGTATTTCCAGAAGGTGTTCGAGGACAAGCAAAACAGCTACAATTCGTTGACGATTTATAAAGTGCCTGACATAGCGCCTCCTCAGTTCAGTTCCCTGCCGGAGAATACTGCTAATATGTTTGAAGGCGGCAGGGGGACTGGGAAAGGACAATTTGATGCGCCACATGGGATCGCTGCGGACAACAAGGGGAACATTTTCGTAGCCGATACGAACAATGGACGAATCGAAGAATTCTCACCGAGCGGTGTATTTATCACCAGTCTCGGAATCAAAGGCACGGGCTATGGACAACTAGGAGAGCCGAATGGGATCGCCATCGACCGATCCGGCAACATCTACGTAGCAGACGCTTCCAATCACCGTGTGCAGAAGCTGGCGCCCGATGGAACTCTCATTGACGAGTGGAAAGGCCCGGATTCTGGATTCTACGGCCCACGACGGATCGCCATTGGTCCTGATGACTCGGTTTATGTTGTCGATCAGGGACGCACCCGAATCGTCAAGTTCAGCCCGGATGGACGAGCTCTCGCGACCTGGGGCACCAAAGGAAATGGCGATGGCCAGTTTGACGATCACACTTCCGTGGCAGTTGATCCTGGGATGAACGAGATTTACGTGGCCGACCCACGTAACAAACGGATCCAAATATTCGACTCAAACGGGAAGTTTCTGGCGAAGTGGCCAGTGCCAGAGTGGCAGCGGCTATACGGCTTTGAGGATTTGGTCATAGATTCGAAGACAGGCAGGCTCTACGCATCCAGCGCTAATATGGACACAGTGCTCGTTTTCGATTTGAACGGCAACAGAATGGGAAGCGTGAGACCAAAACCGCCCGAAAAACTCGACAGCCCATCAGCCTTAGCTCTGGTGGATCGGAAGCTTTACGTACTAAACATGCATGGGAATAGTGTAAGCGTGATCGATTTGTAAACGGACTAGCGAACTGCCGCATCACACAACCGTGATGGTCTAGAACTCATTCCACAAATGGCGCTGTCATGTTGAGCGAAGCGAAACATCTCTGGGCTGGTTCCGATGCGTGATCGCTCCAAAAATTGATCTGAGATTCTTCGCGTCGCTCAGAATGACATCAACGCTATGAAGTTAGCTCTGGGAAAATCGCAACTCCTTACACCGAGGATCGTTCTACTCGGGTTATCAATTATTAGTCTGGTGATTTGCGCATGGGCTGGCGCGGCGCACTACCGGAGAGCCGCTTGGGGAGATCCGTGGCAGCCGATTGGGTGGCTGCTTAGCATGTTCTTCTTGCTTTGCGCCTTCCTGCCAGCCCCCCGTGGCCTGGCGGCCGGTTTCAGGTCCCTAATAAGCCCGAAGACAGCATTCTTTCTATTCTGGATCCTGTTCTTTGTAGTTTCGCACCTCTGGAATTTCCGGACTGCGCCGTGGAACGGAGACGGACTTTTTGACGAGTCCGGCAATGACCTTGGGTATCTAAAAAGTAACGTTATCGGTCACCCATATCAGGCTGCCTGGTTTCATGGCATTATTTCGCGAGAGACCCTGTTTCATTACTATGTGTGGGGTTTTCTTAAGCTGTTCGGCTTTAATATCCTGTCGTATGAAGCAGCGCTCTTTGTTATTTGGCTGATGGCCTTTGTGTTCATGCTCTTGCTAGTTGACCTGTTCTTTGGGTCTTACATTGTCACCTCAGTCGCGGCGCTGAGCTTTAACTTCCTTCCCTTTGCATTCATTTACACTTTCGTTGGATACCGTTATCCGATGACGGTGGCCCTAGCCGTGGTCTCCCTTTATTTTTTGCACTTGGGGTTTAGAACCACTTCTCGTTTTTACCTTTCGCTGGGCGGGATTGCGGCAGGGCTTTGTTTAGCCAGCTCCATACCCGGCAAGCAATATCTGCTGGCGCTTGTGATCGCTGCGCCGCTGTACGGATTCTCTGTTACATCATCTTCAATCGCGAACACTATACATCCTATGAAGGCGCGTACATTCGCGATTTCTGGCACGCATTGCGGAGAATCCCGGCACCTCACGATGTGGGATATTATGTGACTGGGCTCTGGAACTGTTTTTTTGCTGCCCATTTTTGGCCTCGGCTTTTGTTTCCGGATTTTGTGCCTATTCCGTTGCCGTACTACTGGCTTTTATTGCCCGGCTTCGTGCTGGCTCTTTGGCAGAAGCGTTTTGAGGTCGTGCTGCTGGCAACGCTTCCAATCGTAGGAGTATTTATTACGGGGGGACCTGCCGTTGAGCAGCGGCTGTTGCTTGCAATCCCATTCTGGATCATCCTAATGAGCTTCACGTTTGCCGCGTTGCTGAAGCTTCGGCCGTGGCCGGGCGTGCAAGTCGTTGCCTGCGCCCTAGCAGCGCTCATACTGCTGGACGGGCTGATCCCATCCGTTCGATACATCTACAGCAAGACCACAAGCCCGTTTTCGATTGGCCAGTATGCGCAACATCAGGTCGCTGTGTCACGGTTCTTAAAACATGTCGTAGCCGGCCAACAACACCCCGAACCCCCGCGGCTGGAACGTGACGAGTTTAATCGGATTAAAGGCATCCCCGATCCT
>WNFY01002297.1_pt1 | contig 19616 bp, 18 predicted proteins | sample 5400091 | NCBI WGS metagenome assembly WNFY01 (sample SAMN13153364, study PRJNA577476) | soil metagenome | isolation source: 60 cm soil or saprolite under grassland replicate 1 | place: USA:California | collected 2016-06-15
TTCCTTCACGTCAGCTCTGCGCTCGCTTACCGCGGCATCCCGCTCCAGGCCGCGTACTGCTCGACGAAGGCCGGCCTGCGCGCGTTTCTCGAGTCTGCGCGCGTCGAGGAGCAGAAGGCCGGCACGGGGGTCGCGGTCTCTCTGGTGCTCCCGGGCGCGATCAACACGCCCCAGTTCGACCGCGACCGCCAGAAGATCGGCTACCAGCCGCAGCCCGTCCCGCCGATCTACCAGCCCGAGCCCTTCGCCGAGGCGACGCTGCGTTGCGCCGAGCACCCGGTGCGCGAGCTGCCGATCTCCTGGGGCGCTCAGAAGCTCCTCTGGGGCCAGAAGCTCTCCCCACGCGCGGGCGACTGGCTGCTTCGTCGGATGGGCTGGAAGAACCAGCACACGGACGAGCCCAAGCCAATCGACGCGCCCGACAACCTCTTCGATACCCTGCCTGGAGACCCCGGAACACACGGAAGGTTCGACGATCGATCTCGTGGCTCCACGGTCTGGACGCGGCTCCGTCTGCTCGTCCCGAAGGGCTGACGAGGGTCGCTAGCATGACTCTGACATGGCTTTGCTCGAACTAAAAAACCTGCACGTCGCGCTCGAGGACCGATCCACAGAGATCGTCAAGGGCGTCGACCTCGCCGTGGACATGAACCAGGTCCACGCGGTCATGGGCCCCAACGGCTCGGGCAAGTCGACGCTCGCCTACGCGCTGATGGGCCACCCCGGCTACGCGATCACCGAGGGCCAGATCCTCTTCGACGGCGAGGACGTGACCGAGCTCGCCGCCGACGAGCGGGCGCAGCGCGGCCTGTTCCTGGCCTTCCAGTATCCGCACGCGGTCCCCGGTGTGACGGTGACGAGCTTCCTCCGCTCCGCGATCAACGCGATCCGTAAGGCGCGCGCCGGCGAGGACGACCCGGTGCCGATTCCCGAGTTCCGCGACGAGCTGTTTGCCGCGATGGAGCGGCTCAGGATTCCGCGGGAGCTCGCGCAGCGCTACCTGAACCAGGGCTTCTCGGGCGGCGAGAAGAAGCGCATCGAGATCTTGCAGATGGCGATGTTGAAGCCGCGCATCGCCGTTCTCGACGAAACCGACTCCGGCCTCGACATCGACGCACTGCGCGTGATCGCGGACGGTGTACAGGCGCTCGTCGGGCCGGAGATGGGGACGCTGGTGATCACGCACTACCAGCGGATCCTCAACCACATCAAGCCCGATTTCGTGCACGTCTTCGTGGACGGGCGTATCGTGGAAGAAGGCGGTCCCGAGCTGGCGCACAAGCTCGAGGCCGAGGGCTACAAGGCGTACGAGGAGGCTGTCGCCTGATGGCGATCACCGAGACTGAAGTCGTCCGAGGAATCGGCTCCGACTACGAGATCAAGTACGGCTTTCACGCCGACGAGAACTACTTCTTCAAGTCCGGCCGCGGTCTTTCGCACGAGCTGGTCGACGCGATCTCCTCACACAAGGACGAGCCCGACTGGATGCGGAAGTTCCGGCACAGGTCGCTCGACTACTTCGAGGCTCGCCCGCTGCCGCAGTGGGGCGGCAACCTGAACGACATCGACTTCGAGAACATCTTCTATTACATCCGCCCGACCGAGAAGCAGGCCTCCTCCTGGGAGGAGCTGCCGTCCGAGATCCGACATGGACAGCGGCCTGCGCGAGCACGAGGAGCTCGTGAAGGAGTACTTCGGAACGATCATCCCGCAGAACGACAACAAGTTCGCCGCGCTCAACTCGGCCGTCTGGTCGGGTGGCTCGTTCATCTACGTGCCGCCGGGCGTGAAGGTCGAGATGCCGCTCCAGGCCTACTTCCGGATCAACGCCGAGAACATGGGCCAGTTCGAGCGCACGCTGATCATCGTCGACGAGGGCGCATACGTGCACTACGTCGAGGGGTGCACCGCGCCGATCTACTCGAGTGACTCGCTCCACTCGGCGGTCGTCGAGATCATCGTCAAGCCGAACGCGCGCTGCCGCTACACGACGATCCAGAACTGGTCGAACAACGTCTACAACCTCGTCACGAAGCGTGCCGTCGCCTACGAGAACGCGACGATGGAGTGGGTCGACGGGAACCTCGGCTCGAAGCTAACCATGAAGTACCCCGCCATCTGGCTGCTCGGCGAGGGAGCCCACGGCGAGGTGCTTTCGATTGCCTTCGGCGGCGAGGGCCAGCACCAGGACGCCGGCGGCAAGGCCGTCCACGTCGCGCCGAACACCACCTCGGTGATCACGTCCAAGTCGATCTCCAAGAACGGCGGCCGCGCCGGCTACCGCGGTCTGCTCGAGGTGGCCAAGGGCGCAACGGGCTCGAAGTCGAAGGTCGTCTGCGACGCGTTGATCCTCGACGAGGACTCGCGCTCCGACACCTACCCGTACATCAAGATCGACGAGGACGAGGTCGACATCGGGCACGAGGCGACCGTCTCGAAGATCGGCGAGGAGCAGCTCTTCTACCTGATGTCGCGCGGTCTTTCGGAGGCAGAGGCCTCGGCGATGATCGTCTCGGGCTTCGTCGAGCCGATCACGAAGGAGCTCCCGCTCGAGTACGCGGTCGAGATGAACCGCCTGATCCAGCTCCAGATGGAAGGGTCTGTCGGCTAGTGATCGTACGAGGCGCCGCTTGCGGTGCCGACATCAGGACGCGCGGGCTTGCCCGTGCGGCCGTCTGAAATGACCGGTCGACACATCAGGAGCTCCAGCCGATGCGCGTAGAAAGAACGGACTTCGTGTCCGTGCCGGTGACGGATCTCGAGCGCTCTACCCGGTTCTACGAAGGGACGCTCGGGCTGGAGAAGCTTCCCGGCGGCGACAGCTGGCCTGAGCTCCAGCTCGGTGAGAACGTCAGCCTGTACCTGATCGACCTGAAGGACCTCGGGCGGGAGTTCACGGAGCCGCACAGCGCCTACATCGCATTGCGCGTGCCGGACGTCGAGGAAATACGCTCCGAGCTCGAGGGCAAAGGGGTCGAGTTCCAAGGGGAGACGCTGGACACGGGCTTCTGCCACATGGCGTTCTTCCATGACCCCGACGGCAACTCGCTGATGCTGCACCGGAGGTACGCGCCGCACGAATGAACATCGAGCGGCTCGACTTCGTCAACATCGCGACGCGTGACGTCGAGCGGTCGCACGCCTGGTACCGCGACGTCTTCGGGCTCGCCGAGGACCCGAACAACCCGGACGAGCTGACGGCAGGCCAGGTCACGCTGACGTTCTGGGAGCCGGAGAAGGAAGGAATCGAGTTCAAGCCGAACATCGCGGGCTTCGCGCTGCGCGTGGATGACATCGACGCTGCGAAGGCCGAGCTCGAGGAGAAAGGCGTCCAGATCGTGGGCCAGGGCGACACGGGCGTCTGCAACATGGTCGTCTGCGTCGATCCCGACGAGAACGCGGTCATCCTGCACCGGCGGTACAAGCCGTATGAGTAGGTCCGAGGCTCTCGAGCGCTACCGCGAGCTGCCGGTGCCCGGCACGACCGAGGAGCACTGGCGCTTTACCGACCTCAAGGACTTCGATCCCGAGGCGTTCGCCGGGAACGGCGCGGCGGCCGAGGCCCCGACGCAGTCCATGCTGGAGCTCGACGTTGCCGGGGTCGTCACGGTCACCGAGACCGGGATCGAGATCTCGCGCGCACCGTCCGAGATCCGCTTCGAGCCCCTCGACCAGGCGCATTCGCGTCTCGGCGAGCTGGTCGGCTGGCGGGACGACAAGTTCGCCGCGCACAACGCCGCGGTCTGGGAGCACGGCCTGCTGGTCCACGTGCCGGCGGGGCTCGAGCTCGACCGCCCGCTGTACGTGCGGGTTGCGAACGCGATCGAGGGCGGCTCGCTCTTCTGGCGCCTGCTCGTGATCGCGGAGGAGGGCTCGCGCTTCTCGCTGATCGAGGAGTACGCGTCGGTTGACCCGTCTCTGAGCGGCTACTCGAACGCGGTGGTCGAGCTGTTCGTCGAGCAGGCTGCGAAGCTCGAATACGTCTCGCTGCAGAATTTCTCGCGCGAGACCTGGCACTTCGCCTCGCACCACGCGCGGGTCGAGCGCGACGCCGAGCTCGACTGGGTCAGCGGCGGTTTCGGCTCGAAGAAGGGCAAGGTCCGGATCCAGAACGACCTCGCCGGCCCGGGCGCCACTTCCCGCGTTACGGGCGCCTACTTCGCCGACGGCGAGCAGCACCTCGACTACGACACCTTCCAGGAGCACATCGCGCCGAACACCGAGTCGGATTTCGCCTTCAAGGGCGCGCTGCGCGACCACGCGACCGCTGTCTGGCGCGGGATGATTCGCGTCGAGGAGGACGCTCAGAAAACCAACGCCTACCAGGAGTGCCGGAACCTGATGCTCTCGCCGACGACGCACGCTGTGCCGATTCCGGGGCTCGAGATCCTCGCCAACGATGTGCGCTGCACGCACGGCGCGACCGTTGGCCGCGTCGACCGCGAGCAGCTCTTCTACCTGATGGCCCGCGGCCTCCCCAGGCCCGAGGCCGAGCGCCTGATCGTGCGCGGCTTCTTCCAGGACGTGCTCGACCGGATCGAGCTCGAGCCGGTCCGCGAGGCGGTCACCGCCGCCCTCGAGGCCCGCATCCCTCAGGCGTAGCCTGTCCGACCGGCACAAGCGGGACTGGGAGGACCTGGCCGAGGTCGATCCGCTCTGGGCGGTGCTCAGCGCCGACGGGCTCAGGGGCGGGCGCTGGGACCTCGAGCGGTTCCTCGCGACCGGAGAGGCCGACGTGGAGGCCGCTCTGGCTCCGAGTCATGAGCTTGGGCTGCCGGCCGCTCGCGGCCGCGTCCTCGACTTCGGTTGTGGCGTCGGGCGGCTCGCGCGCCCGTTCTCGTCGCGGTTCGAGGAATACGTCGGAGTCGACGTCGCCGAGGGCATGGTCGCGCGCGCCCAGGAGCTCCACGCCGACCTGGCGAACTGCACCTTCGTCGCGGCAGCCGATCTGACGCAGCTCCCGGAGGCCTCGTTCGACCTCGTCTACTCGAACCTCGTTCTCCAGCACCTGCCGAGCCGGCCCGCGGTGGAGCGGTATCTGGCCGACTTCCTACGGGTTGTGCGGCCGGATGGGATCGTGATCTTCCAGCTCCCGGCGAGCCTGAAGCTCCGGCAGCGGCTCCAGCCCAGGCGGCGGCTCTACCGGCTCCTGCGCGCGCTCGGCTTCGGAGCCCGGCCACTCCAGCGCCTCGGGGTCCACCCGATCCGGCTGCTTGCGATTCCAGAGGCCGAGACGCGGGCGTTCCTGGAGCACCACGGCGGCCGGGTCGCGCTCGTCACGGCAGAGGAGCTAAGCGGAGTCTCGAGCCGCCGGTACTACGTGATCGCGGCGCCGCGGTAGCAGTCGGCGCGGTAGCGGCGCGGCGTGACCTTAGCGCAGGCGCCCTTCCGCTCCGGCGTGAACCGGTTGATCGCCCCGAGGATCGTCCCGATCCCTTCGTAGCAGTAGCCGCGGTAGCGCTTCGGGCTGTCGTTGCAGAGCACTGCCGCCTCCTTGCCGCCCGCATAGTTGTTGGCGTAGTCGCGCGAGGCGCCGTAGATGCACTCGTCCTCGTTCTTGCCCGCGTACGAGCAGAGCTGGAGCGTGTTCTTCGCGATGTACCGGGTCGCGCCCGAGGCGTCGCGGCCCATCGACTGGAAGCACGTCGGCACCCAGCCGGCTTCGCTCTTGCGGCACCACGCGGCCGTCTTCTGCCAGTTGAAGCCGGTGAGCGTCAGGATCCTCGAGGTGACCATGAGGTAGCAGTAGACCTTGTCCCGCTCGGCGACGATGTTGCACGGGTAGAGCGGGTTCTTCGAGCTGATGTACTTCGAGACGCCCATCGTCGTGTCGAGGTTCTGCATGAAGACGCCGCCGGTGCACGAGATGCGATCGAAGTCGGTCAGCAGCTTGTGGCAGGTCTTCAGCGACCAGGGCAGGTCGTCGCCGCTGTAGATCATCAGGCCGTGTCCGAGGCCGTGGACGCACTGGTAGAGCAGGAAGTCGTCCGTGTTGACCGCCGGCGCGTCGCAGAGATGCTGGGACTTCTTCACGACCTTGTCCCTCGGCAGGCCGGCGAGGGCGAGCTGGAGGACGCCGTGGTAGTACCCCGAGTTGCACGTCATCGCGCCGTGCGACAGTGCCGTGCCCGCGTCGTTCTTGTAGTAGAGCAGGCCCGCGTGCCCGACCCAGTGGGTGATCTGGTGGCAGTCGGCATGGACCGCGGAGATCGTCCGGTCGTCGGTTGCCAGGAGCGCGAGCGCCTTCTGCGGGCCCTGGTTGTAGGCGATGTTCCCGAACGCCTGCCGGTAGCAGAACGGCTTGCTGCTGCGCTGGCACTCCGCGACGGTCGTATTGTCGGGCTTGAACGTCGGGAAGGTGCTGGCCGCGCTGTGTGTCGCGTCTGCGACGAACAACGCGACCTGGGAGATCTGATTTCCGGAGAGGCGGTCCTTGAACGACGGCATGCCGTTGCCGCCGTTGCGCACCTGGCGGACGACGGTCGGCTGGTCCGGCTTGAGCTCGTCGAGGTTCGGCCCGACCTGGCCCTTCGCGTTCGCGGCCTTGAGCGTGTGGCAGCCGGCGCAGCCCGCGGTCGCGAACACCTTCGCTCCCGGCGAGCTCGCGGCGCCCTTCTTCGAGCCGCCGCAGGCGCTCGCAGCAAGCGCGAAGACGAGGATGACCCCAACACTGAAGAGACGTTGCTTCATGGCCCCGGTACGTGGATACGATAGCCGTATGGCCGTAAAGGCTCATTCCCGTCTTGAGGCCCAGCGACTGCGGGCGGATTTTCCGATCTTCGAGCAGCTGATTCACGGGAAGCCGCTCGCGTATCTGGATTCCGCGGTCACCTCGCAGAAACCGCGCCAGGTGCTCGATGCCATGCGCACCTTCTACGAGACCGCGAACGCGAACGTGCACCGGGGCGTCTACCTGCTCTCGGAGCGCGCGACCGCAGAGTTCGAGCAGGCACGCGAGAAAGTGGCGAGGTTCGTCAACGCCCCGGCAGCGCGAGAGATCATCTTCACTCGCCAGGCGACCGAGGCGCTCAACCTCGTTGCCTACGCGTGGGGTCTCAACAACCTGGGCCCCGGCGACCTCGTCGTCGTGACGGAGCTCGAGCACCACTCGAATTTCGTGCCGTGGCAGTACATCGCCAAGCGAACGGGCGCGACCCTTCGGATGATCCACGTCAACGACGAGGGCGAGCTGGACCTCTCCGACCTCGACGAGATCGGCAAGGGCGGCTCGGTGAAGGTGGTCGCGACGAACCTCGTCTCGAACGCGCTCGGCACGATCAACCCCGTCGAGAAGCTCACCGAGTGGGCCCACGCGCAGGGCGCGATCATGGTCGTCGACGGCGCGCAGGCTGCGCCGCACCACCCCATCGACGTCCAGGCATTGGGCTGCGACTTCCTGGCGCTCTCGGCGCACAAGATGTGCGGCCCGACAGGCGTCGGTGCCCTCTGGGGCCGGGGCGAGCTGCTCGAGGCGATGGAGCCGTTCAATCTCGGCGGCCACATGATCAGCAAGGTCCGCTTCGAGGAGACGACGTGGGGAGAGATCCCGCACAAGTTCGAGGCGGGCACCTCGCCGATCGCCGAGGCGGTCGGGCTCGGAGCTGCGATCGACTACCTGAACGACATCGGGATCGAGGCGATCGAGGCGCACGAGCAAGAGCTCGCCGCCGCCGCGCTCGAGCGCCTGGGCGAGATCCCGGGTGTGCTGCTCTACGGCCCGCCTGCCGAGCGGCGCGCGGGGATTGTGTCCTTCAACGTCGAGGGCATTCACCCGCACGACGTGGCGCAGGTGCTCGACTCCGAGGGAGTCGCGATTCGCGCCGGACACCATTGCTGCCAGCCGCTGATGACGCGGCTCGGCGTCGCGGCCACCAACCGCGCGAGCTTCTACCTCTACACCGTGCCCGAGGAGATCGACCGGCTGGTCGACGGCATCCACAAGGCGCGCCGTATCCTCGGGTAGGCATGGCCGCCGAAGATCTGTATCGCGAGGTCATTCTCGACCACTACAAGAACCCGCGCGGGCACGGGGTGATCGAGGACCCGGACGCCCAGGCGGAGGGCGTCAATCCGCTCTGCGGCGACGAGGTCTCGATCTACGTCCAGTTCGGCGAGGACGGCGAGACGGTGGACGAGGTGAAGTTCTCGGGACGCGGCTGCGCGATCAGCCAGGCGTCGACCTCGATGCTGATGGAGATGGTCAAGGGCAAGACCGCGTGCGAGATCGCGGAGCTGCCCAAGGAGCAGCTTCTCGAGGAAGTCGGAATCCCGCTGACGCCGATCCGCCTGAAGTGTGCGCTGCTCGGGCTCGGCGTCCTCAAGGTTGCATTGCACCGGGCCAAGGGCACGCCGCTCCCGCAGGAGTGGGCCGGGCTCGACGAGCTCGAACTCAGTTAGTGGCAGAGGTCGTCGTGTGCCCGGTGGAGGACCTGCCGCCGGGGACGGTGAAGCTCGTCCATGCGGGGCAGATCACGGTCGGGGTCTACAACCTCGGCGGCAAGTACTGCGCGATCGAGGATCGCTGCTCCCACGACGACGGCCCGCTCTGCGAGGGGGAGTTCGATGCGGACGAGGGCTACGCCGTCTGCCCGCGCCACGGTGCGCATATCGACATCTGCTCGGGCCGGCCGCTGACGCTGCCGGCGGTGCTCCCCGTCGAGACGTTTCCCGTGCGGGTTGACGAGGGACTCGTCAAGGTCGACCTGTCGTAGGCTCCGCGCGTGCTCGACGATCGCGTCCGCGCCGTGCTCGCGCGCCTCGAGGAGGAGGACGCGCGGGAGCGTGAGGAGGGAGTCGCGCGAGAGCAACGAGCCCGCCAGGTCGCCCGCACGACCGGGCAGTTCCTCTTCTCGCTCGTCGCTCCGCAGACCGACTGCGAGGTGCTCGAGATCGGCGGCTCGCGCGGGTACTCGACGATCTGGCTCGCCGCCGGCGTGCGCTACCTCGGCGGCCGCGTCCTCTCGCTCGAGCACGATCCGTCCAAGGTCGACGCCTGGCAGCGCAACATCGCCGACGCCGGCCTCGAGCAGTGGGCCGAGCTCGTTCCGGGCGACGCCTTTGAGACGCTGCCCGCGATCGACGACGTCTTCGATTTGGTCTTCCTCGACGCAGAGAAGGAGCAGTACGAGGAGCTCTTCCAGCTCGCGCGCGGCAAGCTCGAGCCTGCCGCGCTGATCGTCGCCGACAACGTTCTCTCGCACGCGGATCCGCTCGCCGGGTACTCCCGCGCCCGCCAGGCCGACCCGACGCTCGAGAGCGTCACCGTCCCGCTCGACCGCGGCCTCGAGCTCTCTGTCGTCCTCCGCGAGCCCGCCTGAGCGTCGGCTACAGTGTGCTCAACCGCGGAAAGGAGGTGGTCCGAGAGTGAAGTATTCAAGTACGGGCAGTGGAGGTACCAGCGGGTAGAGGTGCGTCCCCGGGACCTACGGGGAATCGCCTAGCCAGCGTAGGGGGCTCGCGAACTCGCGCCGCCGGTTGCTTCGGAAGCCGGCCGGAAGCGCCTCTACCACTTCAACGCTGGTAACCGGAACAAGGGGCCGCCTCGTGCGGCCCCTTTTCTTTTCTCAGATCGCTCTGCGCAGCTGCTCGTCCAGCGGCGCCAGCGGCAGGCCGAACGTCTGCACCGCGTCGTCGTTCGAGACCGTGTTGTCGCCGTGCTCGAGCATCGTCAGCAGGTCGCGCGTGAGCGGAACATCCCCCGGTAGCCGCTCGGTGATCAGCGCGTTCGCTCGCATCAGGCCGAACGGGACGTGAATGCTCGGACGGCGGACGCCGAGCGCGCGCTTCAGGCGCTTCCAGAGCTCGTTCCAGGTGACCGCGTCGGGCCCGCCGAGCTCGAAGATCCGGCCCGTCACGTCGGGGCGCTGGACTCCCTCGGCGAAGTAGGCCGCGACGTCATCGACCCAGATCGGCTGCAGTCGCTGGGTGCCCGGGCCGATGATCGGCGTCACCGGCGCGAGGCGGGCGAGTCGCTTGAAGGTCGGCAGGATCCCGCCGTCGCGGCCGAAGATGAAGCTGGGCCGGAAGATCACGTGCTCGAGCCCCGAGCCGGCAACCGTCTGCTCCATCTCCCACTTCGCGTGGTAGTAGGGCACGAGGTCCTGCGTCTGCTCGCTCGTGCCGAGAGCGCTCATCAGGACGAAGCGTCGCGCTCCCGCCTCCTTCGCCACCGCGACGAGGTCGCGGGTCGCCTGTTCCATCACCTGCTCGAACTTTTCCTGCGAGCCCTGCCGGATCGCCACGAGATGGACGACGGTGTCGCACCCCTCGACCCCTCGTCGGAGGCTCTGGGCGTCGGTGACGTCGCCCTGGACGAGCTCGCAGCCCCACGCGGTGAGCGACTGCGCAGGGCTCGACGACGGCTTTCGGACAAGGCAGCGGACCGGTAGTTCGCGCTCGCGGAGCGCGTGAATGACCTTTGGGCCGACGAAGCCCGTCCCGCCCGTGACCAGAATCACGACTCGATTCTAAGGCGCTCGCTTGCGACGCCGTCCAACGCACCGTCTAGGAGGGAAGACCATTTGCCCTCCCGGCGAGATGGCTTCTAGGCTCATGCTCGTATACGTTCTGCGGGAGGGAACTGCGGCATGGGCAGGTGGATCACCGTGGCGGTAGCGACGGCGGCTCTGATTGTCGTGGCTTCGGCGACCGCACACGTCGTGGTCGGACGGACGGTTTTCCGTGCCGCCGATCTTCCTGTCGGCGCGACCAAGGCGCTTTCCGTCTCCTGCCCAAAGGGCTATTTCGCGCTGAGCGCGGGGACATCCAGGGCCGGCGAGGGGATCAGCCAGCTCGAGGCGCGGCCGCTCAGCGCGCGCAGGTTCGCGTTCAGGCTCGCGAATGCGGGCGACCTCGACCAGCGCGTGACCGTGGCCGCCGCGTGCCGGCGAGTCCGCGCGACGAGGGGCAAGGCTCCGTACCTGAAGCTGACCGCACGCCGCCACGTAACGATCCGCGTTGCGCCGGCCGGCCTGCGGCAGGCGCGCTTCACCTGTCCGAGCGGCACGGTTCCGGTGGCGGCGGGCTTCGACCTCGGCCGCAGCAAGCTGAGCGTTCGGCAGGAGACGCAGGACCTCCATGTCCTCAGCTTCGGGGTGTTCAACGGCGGCGCAGCGACGCGAGCGGCCTCGTTCTACGGCGGCTGCCTGACCGTCGTCCGCCCCGCCGGGGCAAGCGGGGCGCAGCTCCAGGTCAGCCTCGCGACGGAAACCGTCCCGATCCACACGGGGACCCAGGTCGTGACGCGCATTTGCCCCAGAGGCTGGTTGTCCCTCGCCGCCGGCTACTCGTTGCCGGCCGGGATCGAGCTCAACGGTGCGGCCGCCGTCGGGCGAACGGGCCGCTGGTCGTTGACGAATCCCGAGCAGAAGCCCGTGCTGGCTGACTTCCAGCTCGCCTGCGCGCGCCTGTCCTAACGCTCGAAGTTCTGCCAGTAGCGGCTCGGGGTCGGCCCCTTCTGCCCTTGGTACTTCGAGCCGAGCGCATCCGAGCCGTACGGCCGCTCCGCGGGCTCACTCAGCTGCACGAACGAGAGCTGGCCGATCTTCATCGCGTAGTAGATCGTGATCGGCAGGTTCGCGACGTTGGAGAGCTCGAGCGTCACGTGCCCGTCCCAGCCCGGGTCGACGAAGCCGGCCGTCGAGTGAATCAGCAGGCCCAGCCTCCCTAAACTTGATTTCCCTTCTAATCTCGCGACCAGGTCGTCCGGGAGCTGGACTCGCTCGAGCGTCGACCCGAGCACGAACTCGCCGGGATGGAGAATGAACGGCTGGTCGCCCGCGATCTCAACGAGCTCGGTCAGCTCCTCCTGCGGCTCCTTCACGTCGATGAACGGGTACCGCGCGTTGTGGAAGACGCGGAAGAAGCGGTCCACGCGCACGTCGACGCTGGACGGCTGCAGCAGTGTCTCGTCGTAGGGGTCGATGACGATCCGCCCTTCCTCGAGCAGCCGCCTGATCGTCCGGTCTGAGAGGACCACGCGCGGATTCTAGGGACGCCATATGCTTGAGCCCCTTTCGATGGGCCAGGCAGATCGGAACGCGCGTCTCCGTGAGCGCCGCCGTCGGCGTCGCCGTCAGATTCGTATCCGGCGGGCGGTGGCGCTCGCAGTCCTGCTCGGCCTCGCAGCCGGAATCGCGCTCGGGGCGCGAGCGGTGGGCGGGGGCCACAAGGCCACCACGCCGTCGGCCCACCACACGCCGCGAGCCGCCGCCCACAAGTCGGCCGCGCGCGTCGTCCCCGACGAGATCCGCGGCGTCCACGTCACGGTGGCGCTCGCCTCGCTGCCGGGGCGGCTGCAGCAGTACCTCGCCATCCCGGGCCTGAACGCGATCGAGCTCGACGTCAAGGACGAGAACGGCCACATCGGACCGGGCACGTATTACAAGTCCAGGCGGGTGGCACGCGTGGTCCATGCGCACGGCATCTACCTGATCGGCCGCGTCGTCACGTTCGAGGACCCGGTGCTGTCCGAGAAGCGGCCGGCCCTTGCGATCCGCAACAGCGACGGCACCCTCTGGCGCAACAACGCGGGCCTCGGCTGGACGAACCCCTACGACCGCCGCGTGTGGGCCTACAACGTCAACGTGGCCGCCGCCGCGGCGAAGGCCGGCTTCGACGAGATCCAGTTCGACTACGTCCGCTTCCCGAGCGACGGCGACCTCACGCAGATCCGCTACCCCGGACCGCATCTCCAGACGACGCGCTGGACGATCCCGGCTTTCGTCCAGTACGCGGCCCAGCGCTTGCACCCGCTCGGCGTCAGGGTCTCGGTCGACGTTTTCGGGCTCTCGGCGACCCGTGACCTGGGAATCGGCCAGCTGCCGCGCAGGGTCTCGACCTACGCCGACGCCGTCTACCCGATGGTCTACCCGTCGCACTACAACCCGGGCGAGTATGGGATCGACCAGCCGGACGACCGCCCGGGTCTCGTCGTCTCCCGCTCCCTGGCCGACTTCCGGCGCGCGCTCGAGGGGCGCAAGACGAGGCTGACGCCGTGGCTCCAGGACTTCTCCCTCGGGCGCCCCTACACGCTCGAGGACCTGCAGCTCCAGATCGCGGCGGCGAAGGCGCACCACGCGAACGGCTTCCTGCTCTGGAACCCCGAAGGGGTCTACACCACCGCGGCGCTCGCGCACTAGCTGTATGGCGTTTATGCAGCTATGCATCCCGCCGCGGCCTGCGCTAATGTCAGAGCCATGGCGGTGACGCGGTCGATCGAGCTGCGGACGGAGATTCCCGGTCCGCGGTCGCGCGAGATTCTCGAGCGGAAGGAGCGCGTCGTCGCCGACCCGCTCTCCGTGTTTCTGCCGGTGGTCGTCGAGGAGGCGCACGGGGCGACGCTGACCGACGTCGACGGGAACACGTTCATCGACTTCACCGGCGGCGTGGGCTGCCTCAACGTAGGGCACTCGCACCCGCAGGTCGTGGCCGCGGCGCAGGAGCAGCTCGCGCGCTTCTCGCACACGGACTTCACGATCGTCCCGTACGAGGTCTACGTGACCCTCGCCGAGCGCCTTTGCGAGCTCGCGCCGGTGCAGAACGCCAAGGCGGCGTTCTTCAACGCGGGCGCGGAGGCGATCGAGAATGCGGTCAAGTTCTCCCGCGCCTACACGAAGCGCCCCGCGGTGATCGGATTCGAGGGCGGCTTCCACGGCCGGACGCTGCTGGCGGTCAGCCTCACCTCGAAGACGCATCCCTACAAGGCCGGGCTGGGGCCGTTCGCGCCCGAGGTCTACCGCGTCCCCTTCCCGAATGCGTACCGCGGCCCGAGCGCGGACGAGGCGCTCGCGGCGCTCGAGCGCGCGCTCGTCACGCAGGTCGCGGCCGAGACGGTGGCGGCGATCGTGATCGAGCCGGTTCAGGGCGAGGGAGGCTTCATCGTCGCGCCGCCGGAGTTCCTGCACGGTGTCCGCCGGCTCTGCGACGAGCACGGGATCGTCCTCGTCGCCGACGAGGTCCAGACGGGCTTCGGTCGCACAGGGCGGACATGGGGAATCGAGCACTCGGGAGTCGAGCCCGACCTCGTCACGATCGCGAAGTCGATCGCGGCCGGCCTGCCGCTTTCCGCGGTGGTCGGCAAGGCGGAGATCATGGACGCGCCCGGCGACTCGGCGATCGGCGGGACGTACGTCGGTAACCCGGTCGCCCAGGCCGCGGCACTGGCCGTCCTCGACGTGTTCGAGGAGGAGGATCTCAACTCCCGTGCCGTCGCTATCGGCGAGACGATTCAGGCCCGGATGCTCGCCTGGCAGGAGCGCTGGGACGCGATCGGCGACGTGCGCGGCCTCGGCGCGATGCTGGCGATCGAGCTCGTCGAGGACCGCGAGACGAAGGAACCTGCGGCAAATGTTGCGAGCGCGGTCGTCGAGGCCGCTGCGGAGCGCGGATTGCTCTTGCTCAAGTGCGGGATCTACTCGAACTGCATCCGCGTGCTGACGCCGCTGGTGATCTCGGATGCCGAGCTCGACGAGGCGCTCGAGGCCTGGGAACAGGCGCTCGACGCTTCGCTCGGTTAGCCCAAGGCGCCGAGTTGTCGGCGCCGACCAGAGAGGCCACGACGGCTCTGCCGGCGTGGCCGTCCAACGCGCCGTCTTTGAGAATCAGGCGTTTGACCGTTCCGGCCGGTTAGCCTCAGGTACTACGGGCACAATCCAGCCGTGGTCGGCCAGTTGATTGCGGACCGCTACGAGCTGAAAGAGCTCGTCGGCACCGGCGGCATGTCCAGCGTCTACCGGGCGCAGGACTCGCTCCTCGAGCGCCACGTGGCGCTGAAGGTCATGCACGAGCAGCTGCTCAGCGAGGGCGACCACGTGGAGCGCTTCCGCCGCGAGGCGCGCCTGGCCGCGCAGCTCTCACACCCGAATATCGTCACGGTCATCGACCGCGGCGAGCAGGAGAGCCGCCAGTTCATCGTCTTCGAGTACGTCGAGGGCGAGAACCTGAAGGCGCTGATCGAGCGCGAGGCGCCTCTTCCCGAGAAGGCCGCGATCGAGCTGGCGCTTCAGATCGCGGACGGGCTCGCGTTCGCGCATGCGCACGGACTCGTCCACCGGGACGTGAAGCCGCACAACGTTCTTCTGACCGAGGACGGCCGCGCCAAGGTGACCGACTTCGGGATCGCGCGCTCGATCGACGTGCACCGCGGGCTCACCCAGACCGGGACGGTGATGGGGACGAGCGAATACATCTCGCCCGAGCAGGCCCGCGGCGGCAACGTCGACGCCTGCACGGACATCTACTCCCTCGGCGCGGTGCTCTACGAGCTACTCACGGGCGAGGTGCCCTTCCCCGGCGACAACTTCGTCTCGATCGCGATGCGGCACATCAACGAGCCGCCGCCGAGTGTCCGCCAGCGCCGACAAGAGCTTTCGCTGCGCGTCGATGCCGCGATCCGGCGGGCGATGGCGAAGGACCCGGGCGACCGCTTCCCGTCGATGGAAGCGTTCGCCGCCGAGCTCCGCGCTTGCCTCGCCGAACCGGACGGCGCGGTCGCCGGGCCGACCGACCGGACGCTCGTCGTCCCCGGGCCGCGCCGCCGCCGCCCGCGCCGCAGGCAGCGCGCGCCAATGGAGCGTCCGAGCATCTGGCCGCTAATTCTGCTGCTGGCCGGCCTCGCCGTGCTGGCGGGGATCTTCGCCGCAGTCTTCGCCCTCACCGGCTCGCCGACGAAGTTCTCGAGCGCCGTTCACAAAGCGGGCGTCGGCGGCGGGAGCAGCGCGGTCGTTCATTTCGCCGACGTCACCACCTATGATCCACCGCCCGGCGACGGCCAGGAGCACGATTCGGAGGCGGGGAACGCGATCGACGGCAAGGCGGGCACGTACTGGCAGACGCAGCAGTACAGGAGCAGCCACTTCGGCAACCTGAAGGACGGCGTCGGACTCGTGCTCGACTCCGGCAAGTCACAGAAGCTCACGCAGCTGACCGTGAGCTCGGACACCCCCGGCTTCACGGCGATCATCAAGTCCTCGCAGTCGTCGACCGGGCCGTTCGCCCCGGATTCGGGCGCGGAGACGGTCGGCTCTCGCACGACCTTCTCGCTTCACGGCGCTACGGCGCGCTACTACCTGGTCTGGATCACGAGCCTCCCCTCGGGCGGCGTGGCACACGTGAACGAGGTCACGGCGAAGAGCTGAGGGAGAATCAGGGCATGGACGTCGAGGAGCGCAAGCTCGCGACGATCGTGTTCGCAGATCTCGTCGGCTCGACCGAGCTCGGCGGCTCGCAGGACCCGGAGCGGACCCGCGCGCTGCTCGACCGTTTCTACGACGCGATGGCCGGAGAGATCGAGCGCGCGGGCGGAACCGTCGAGAAGTTCGTCGGCGATGCGGTGATGGCCGTCTTCGGCGCCCCCGCGGCGCTCGAGGACCACGCCGAGCGCGCGCTGCACGCGGCGCTGGCGATGCTGAACCGGACGCGCGAGCTGGACGAGCGGCTCGAGCTTCGCATCGGGGTGAACACGGGCGAGGTCGTCGTCGGCCGGGCGCGCGAGGGCAGCTCGTTCGTGACGGGCGACCCGGTCAACGTTGCCGCCCGGCTGGAGCAAGGCGCGGCTCCGGGAGAAATCCTTGTCGGAGAGCGCACCGCCGCTGCGGTTCGCGGTGCGTTCGAGCTCGGCGAGGCGCAGACGATCGAGGCGAAAGGGAAGCCCGAAGGCGTCGCGTGCCGACGGCTTGTGCGCGCGCTCTCGCTGATGCGCACCCGCGGCGTGAGCGGCCTCCGGCGGGCCTTCGTCGGTCGGAACGACGAGCTCGAACGGCTGCTCGCCGCGTATCGAGCCGCTGTCGACGAGGGACGGCCCAGACTGGTCACGATCCTCGGCGATGCGGGCGTCGGCAAGACACGGCTCGTGCGCGAGCTCTGGGAGCGCCTTTCCAACGAATCGCCGGAGCCGCTGCGGCGCACGGGCCGTTGCCTCCCCTACGGGCAGGCAATCACGTACTGGCCGCTCGCCGAGGTCCTGCGCGAGCATCTCGGCCTCCTCGACAGCGACCCTGCCGAGGCAGTGCTCGCACGGCTCGGCGACAGGCGGCTACTCGGGCTCGCGCTGGGTCTCGACGTCGCCGAGGGCGCGCACCCGCTGCTCGTGCGCGACCGCTTTCAGGATGCCTTGGCCGAGTTCTTTGCCGACGCCGCCGCCGAGCGGCCGCTGGTCGTGCTGATCGAGGATCTCCACTGGGCAGACGACCAGCTGCTCGATTTGCTCGAGCGCCTAGCCGCGGACGTGCAGGGGCCGGTGCTCCTGCTTGCGACCGGCCGCCCGGAGCTGCTCGACCGCCGTCCGGGCTGGGCGCGGGCCGGCGAGACGGTCGATCTCCAAGCGCTGTCCGCCGAGGAGTCGTTCCTGCTGCTCGACGAGCTGCTCGCGGGCGACCTGCCCGGAGGGCTTCGCGACCTCGTCCTCGAGCGCGCCGAGGGGAACCCGTTCTTCGTCGAGGAGGTCCTCGAGACGCTCATCGACCGCCGCCTGCTCCGGCGCGAGAACGGCGGCTGGACGCTCGCCGAGCTGCCGCCGGACTTCGACGTGCCCGACTCGGTTCAGGCGGTGCTCTCGTCACGGATCGATCTCCTGGAGCCCACGGAGAAGGAAGCGCTCCAGGCCGCGGCGGTGATCGGCCGCGTCTTCTGGTCAGGCCCGGTCTACGAGCTCGTCCAGGGCGAGCCCGACCTGCGCGTCCTCGAGGAGCGCGACTTCGTTCGGCGCCGGTCCGGCTCGGCGATGGCCGGCGAGCGCGAGTATGCGATCAAGCACGGGCTGACTCGGGAAGTGGCGTACGCGAGCCTGCCCAAGGCGCGCCGCGCCCGCCTGCACGCCGCGTTCGCCGCCTGGCTCGAACGGCTCGGCGAGGATCGCGACGATCTCGCCTCGCTCCTGGCGCACCACTACGCGGAGGCGGTCCGCCCGGAGGACGCGGACCTGGTCTGGGCCGGCAACGAGGCCGAGGCCGCGAAGCTCCGCGAGAGGGCCGTCGTCTGGCTGCGCAGGGCCGGAAGCCTGGCGATCACGCGCTACGAGATGGAAAACGCCCTGGTGCTCTTCCGCCAGGCGCTCGCCTTGGAACCGCCCGACGACGTGCAGGCGGAAATCTGGCGCGCGATCGGCAAGCTCCACGCCCTCAACTACGAAGGCGAGCTCTTCTGGAATGCGATGGAGCGATCGCTCGAGCTCAGCTCCGACCGGGCGATCCTGGCCGAGACGTACGCGGAGCTCGCCGCCCAGACGGCCGCGCGCGGCGGCATGTGGCCGCAGCGGCCTCCGCTGGAGCTGGTCGACGGCTGGATTGCGCAGGCCCTCGAGCTGGCCGAGCCTGCCTCCGCCGCCCGGGCGAAGGCTCTTATCGCGACCGCCATGTGGCACTGGTCCGAGGGTGTGGAGGCCTCCACGGAAGCGAGTGAGCTTGCCGACCGACTCGGCGACCCCGAGCTTCGCGCGCTCGCCTACATCGCGCGCTCGCTGTCGCACTTTGCCTCTGTGAACTACGACGAGTCACTGGTCTGGGCGGACCGGGTGAGGGCGCTCGAGCCGGAGATCCGCGATCCGGACCTACAAGTCGAGGTCTACTTCACCGGGATCCTGCCCGCCATCGGCCTTGGTGACTTCCATGAGGCCCGGCGGTTGGCGCGGATCCACGACGAGCTGAACGCGAGGCTGTCGCCGCATCACCGCCTGCACGGCGTTTCCGGCCTGCTCGAGGTCGAGGAGCTCGCCGGCGGCTGGGAGCGCATCTCCGAGCTCGAGCAGAGAGCCGTAGGCGCCGTCGAGGGCAACCTCGACACGCCCTGCATCCGCAATTCCCGTTCGCTGCTGCTCTGCGCGCTGGCGCGCCTCAACCAAGGGGACGAGGACGAAGCCCGCCGCTTGGAGGAGCGCGCGGATGAAGTCAGCCTCGAGGGCTACGGGCTGACCCTCGGCGGGCCGCGGATCCGTCTCGCCCTGGCGCGCGGCGACATGGATCGAGTCGAGCGCCTCGTCGGCGCCGAGCACACGTTTCCGCAGGTCTTCCATCTTGGCTCCCAGACGGCCTTGCTGGACGGCCTCGCCGCCTTGCGCGACCGGCCGCGGACGGAGAGGGAGACGGAGCGCCTCCTGAAGCCGGGCACCTATCTGGAGCCTTTCGCGCTGCGAGCGCTCGGTCTCGTTCGCGAGGACGAGGAGCTCCTGCAGCGGGCGATCCAGCGCTTCGAGGCGCTCGGCCTGGACTGGTATGCCGAGGAGACGAGAGAGCTAGTAGCTAAGGCGTGAGCGGCGCTCGTGCCGCTCCAGTGCGAGCTGGACGAGCCGGTCGACGAGCTCCGCGTAGGGGATGCCCGAGTCTTCGAACAGCTTCGCGTAGACGCTCGTCGCGGTGAAGCCGGGGATCGTGTTCAACTCGTTCAGGAGCACCTCGCCGTCGTCGCGCACGAAGAAGTCGACGCGCGCCATGCCCTCGCACTCGCCGGCGACGAAGGAGCGGACGGCCAGCTCCTGCACGCGCTCGATCGTCTCCTGCGGCAGGCGCGGCGGGACGATCAGGTCCATGCCGCCCTCTTCGTACTTCGCCGAGAAGTCGTACCAATCGGCGCCCTGGAACCCGTGCGAGACGATCTCGCCCGGGAGCGACGCGATCGGCTTCTCG
>WNFY01003476.1_pt1 | contig 19614 bp, 16 predicted proteins | sample 5400091 | NCBI WGS metagenome assembly WNFY01 (sample SAMN13153364, study PRJNA577476) | soil metagenome | isolation source: 60 cm soil or saprolite under grassland replicate 1 | place: USA:California | collected 2016-06-15
AGAGCAATGCTTGAAACCTGTGGATCGGGGCTGGGGAGGGCATACCTTCCCGGTGATCGAGTAGGTCTCAAGCAGGCCGGCGGTGCAACGCCGGTCGGGAAGGCACGCCCATGCTCAAGGTAGTGCAGACATCCGCGTCGACGAAGCAGACCGAGGTGCCGGATCTGCCGGACGAGTCGCCGCTGGACGAGATCGCCCGCGAAGGGGCACGGAGGATGCTGGCCGCGGCGCTGCGCGCGGAGGCCGACGCCTACGTGGACGCGTTGATCGAGGTGCTCGACGAGGACGGGCATCGGATGGTGGTGCGCAACGGTTACGCCGAGCCGCGCACGGTGATGTGCGCGGCCGGCGCGATCGAGGCGCGCGCGCCTCGGGTCAACGACAAGCGCGTCGATGAGGCCACCGGCGAGCGCAAGCGGTTCTCCTCGACAATCTTGCCGGCGTGGTGCCGCAAGTCCCCGAGGGTCAGCGAGGTGCTGCCGTTGCTGTACTTGCATGGGCTGTCGACCAGTGACTTCGGTCCGGCGTTGGGCCAGTTCCTGGGATCGTCCGCGGGCCTGTCCGCGCCGGTGATCGCCAAGTTGACCCAGACGTGGCAAGGCGAGCAGCGCACCTTCGCTACCCGCGACCTCTCGCAGGTCGACTACGTCTATCTCTGGGCCGACGGCATCCACGTCAAGATCCGCCTGCAGGAGCACAAGCTGTGCCTGCTGGTGCTGATCGGGGTGCGCGCCGACGGCCGCAAGGAACTGGTCGCGCTGACCGACGGCTACCGCGAATCCACCGAGTCCTGGGCTGATCTGCTACGCGACTGCGCCCGGCGCGGAATGCGCGCCCCGGTGCTCGCGGTCGGCGATGGGGCGCTGGGGTTCTGGGGTGCGCTGCGTGCGGTGTTTCCCGAGACTCGGGAGCAGAGATGCTGGTTCCACAAGATCGCTAACTGTCTCGGCGCGCTGCCCAAGTCGGCCCATCCCGGGGCGAAGAAGGCCCTGGCCGAGATCTGGAACGCCGAGGATCGCCGGCATGCCCTCGACGCCGTCCGGGCGTTCGAGGCGGCCTATGGGGCGAAGTTCCCCAAGGCGGTCGCCAAGGTCACCGACGATCTGGATGAGCTGGTGGCGTTCTACGATTTCCCCGCTCAGCACTGGGTTCACCTGAGGACCACGAATCCGATCGAGTCGACCTTCGCCTCGGTCAGGCATCGGACGAAGATCACCAGGGGGCCGGGATCGCGGGCGGCGGGGCAGGCGATGGCGTTCAAGCTCATCGAGGCCGCGCAAGCACGGTGGCGTGCGGTCAATGCCCCGCACTTGGTCGCGCTCGTGCGGGCCGGGGCGGTGTTCGAGTCCGGCAAACTCGTCGAGCGGCCCCAGGCACGCGCCGCGTGAACAACACCCATACCGGCCGGTCGAGCAGCCTGGATCCGCCACCGTACGAGGAGTGGAGCTGGGATCCCACCCTATATGCCGGGGCGGCGGCCTTCTATACGCATGGCCGGGTGGCATACCCGCGGGCACTCGCGGAGCAACTCGCCACCGCGCTGGGCCTAGACGGCTCGGGACGGCTGCTGGACGTCGGCTGCGGACCCGGATCACTGACGCTGCTGCTGGCGCCACACTTCGCCGAGGTCATCGGGGTCGACGCCGACCCCGACATGCTCGCCGAAGCCGCTCGCCAGGCTGGCCGGGCGGGTATCAGCAACGTGTCGTGGCGGCATCTGCGCGCCGAAAAACTACCCGCTGATCTCCCGCCACCAACTGTGATCACGTTCGCGCAGTCATTCCACTGGATGGACCGGCCTCGGGTAGCCGCGACCGCGCGGCGGATGCTGGCCGAGGACGGAGCCCTCGTGCACATCCACGCGACCACCCACCAAGGCATCGACACCGACGAGCACCTGCCGCACCCGCGACCGCCACGCGCGGCGATCACGGCCCTGATCCAGCAGTACTTGGGCACAGCCCGCCGCGCCGGACACGGCGTGCGGCCCTGGCGCGAAACCCAAGGCGACGAGAACCGGGAGGAGCGCGTGTACCGCGCCGCCGGCTTCCACGGACCGCAGCGCCTGCAGCTGCCGCCGTGGACGGTGCAACGCACCGCCGAGGAGATACGCGCCTCGGTGTACTCGCTATCCAGCGCCGCGCCGCACCTGTTCGGGGACCGCTTTGACGCCTTCGACGCGCAACTGCGCTCACTACTGGACCAGACTGCCCCCAAGGGACTGTTCAGCGAACGGCTGCGAGAGATCATCATCGACATCTGGCGCTGACTCCGCGGCCGTCCTCAACCGACCATTTCGATCACCAGTGCGACTCGCCCATCCACAACTTTTGACAATTGCTCCATTGGTAGTTGAGCTGATAGGTCCAGATGCCGACGCGGCCCAGGTTCATCCGGGCTCGGGGCGCCTCAGTAGCGGTCACGGCGTCGCCAGCCGTTCAGCGAGAGTCACGACGGGTGCAGTAGAGCGCCACGGCTCCAGCTCTCGCAGCAAATCTCGGGCACGCTGGTCGATTGGGCCAATGCGTTGGTCGCTCGGCAGGTCAAGTGCCTGCATCCCGATCTCGCACGCCCGTTCGATCTCGTGTTGATACACGTAGGTCGTAGCCAGGGCCAGGCGCAGGATGGAGTGTGCCTTGATGTGCCCTTGGCCCTGAACCTCAAGCGAATGGCCGAGGATCGGCTGCGCGGCCTGGGGCTGGCGGAGTGTCACGAGGCTCGTGCCCTCATAGTAGGTAATGTCCAAGCGGTCGCCATCGAAGTCCATGCCGTGCCGCCGCTGTTCAGGCCGTGTGCGGTCGATGACCTCGTTGGCTTCGTCCTGGGCCTGGCGGAACGCGCATGCATCCCCGAGACCAGTATGCGCACGGCCTTCGAGCGCCCCGAGCCATGCCTGAACGGTCGCATCCAGGCTTCGCCTTGCATGGTTCTGACCGTGACGGATCAGGGTGAGGGCAGCGGCCGACTCGCCATCGTAGGAAGGGAGAAGGCTCCAAGCACCGAAGATCCAGCCACACAACGCATCGTCCTCGGCTTCTGTCGCGGGCTGCAGCGCGAGCTCGTACCACGAACGCGCACCCTGGCGGTCACCAAGGTCGAATGTCGCCCAGGCGCGAAGTCCGGCCAGGTGTCCGGCTACGGAGCAGAGCCGCCGTCGTTCTCGGATCGGCTGCGACTGTTGTAGGAGGCTGGTCACGACGCGTAGGTGTTCGTGGAGGTGGGGCAGCATCGCCGCGGGTGACACCTTCGCGTGCACCTGGTGGAGGCGTAGGACGCTGGCCTCCATGGCATCCAGCATGTCGTGGCTGACGTTCGACGACTGCATGGCCCGGGCTAGGTCCCACAGTTCTACGCCCAACGTCTCGGCCAGCACGGCACTGGTGCTAATGCCGAGCATGCGGAAGAACGAGCGACGTTCCATGTCGCTATTGGATGGGTCGCCAGTTGGCATAACAAGCCCGCTGACGGAGTTCGGGGGTACGACGATGGAGGAGACGCGCTCGATCGCCAGGCCACGACCAAGCCCTGCGCGCCATCGCTCGGCATGCGCTTCCTGCCGGCGGGCTTCCCGTTCCGCCAGTATGCCGCGGAACATACTGAGCAGATCACCGCTGGCGGACAGCTCTCGCTCGCAAAGAAGAACGAACTGCTCTGCAGGATTTGCGCTCCCGTCTCCACCTGGGAGAGGTACGAGCGGTCGTAGCCGATCCGGTCGGCGAGCGCCTGCTGCGTCAGCCCAGCCGCGAGCCGTAGACGGCGCACCTCGCCGCCGAGCTGCCTCGCGCGTCCCTGCACGGAATCTGTCGCGGGCGGTTCGGAGGTCATGCTGTGACTCCTGTCCGACTGCCTATCTCCTGGCGTGGGCGGATGTGGGTGAACGACGTGGGATCTCGCCAACCTCAAACGGGACGCGCTGTCATGAAGCGACTGTAGGACGCAATCGCGCAGAGCGCAGGGCGTGACGCGGGCGAGAAGGGAGGCTGTCGATGTCAATCCGCGACGATGGGCGTGGCTCAGCCGGTAGTCGCCGGTTCCCCGTCGTGCTGCTCAGAGGCGCGCTGATGGACGAGTTCCCGGTAGACGGCAACGAGGATTCGCTGCTCGCGTTCGCCCAGTCGCGGGTCAGCCTCAGCGGCCTCGGCCACCGTCATGGCGGGCTTGGAGTCCAGCTCGTTGCTCGGGGCATAGCCGAGGTGCTGGGCAAGGGCGGACGGGGCGAGCCGGAGTACCCGCTCCAGCTCAGCAACCCGTTTCGGCTTCGGTGCGTATTGCCCGGTGAGCCATTGCGAGACCGAGGCTTGGGAGACACAAAGCGCGGCGGCAAGCTCCCGCTGGGACAGGCCGCACTCGCTACGAGCGCGCTGGAGCGCCCGTGCGAAGTTGTTCCGTTGATCGGCCGTCGCCACGCATTCGTCCTCTCGTGGGCCCGAACCACCGTGAACAGGATGCCCGATCAAGCGATCACCGGTCGATTCCCTTGTCCTGACAACTTCTTGGTTATAGGACGACCGCTAGTGACTTATACTGATTCGTGCAACCCGGGTCAGCCGGAAGCGGCAGCCGTGGGGCTGAGGTAGGGAGAAGCACCATGACGATCACAGCATCCGAGTTCTCGCGTCTCCCAGCACTGATCGGAGTGGAGCAGGCGTGCGCCTTGCTCGGCATCAGCCGCAGTGCTGGCTACCGCGCCGCTGCTGCTGGCGAGCTGCCGACGATCCGGTTCGGTCGGCGCCTCTACGTTCCGACTGCCCGACTCTGTGCCCTCGTTGGGCTTCCACTGGAGCCCCGATGAGAGGCAGCATCCGCAAGCGCGGCAGCAGCTACACGTGGTACCTGGACGTGCCAGACCCGGCGACGGGCAAGCGTCGCCAGCGCAGCAAGGGCGGCTTCCGGACCAAGAAGGAGTGTCAGGCTGCCCTGACCGAGGCACTGGCCGCCCTGCGCATTGGAACTTTCGTGGAGCCCTCCAAACGCACCGTAGGGAGCTACCTCGCGGGCGAATGGTTACCCGCGATGCAGCCGCCACGTCTGCGCCCGTCGACCTGGCTCAGCTACCAGCGCAACAGCGTTCTACCGACTACTACTCACCTCCGGCCGGCTAGACCGGCTCGGAGGCTTGTCGGCCAAATCGGTGAAGAACGTCCACGGAGCACTACATGCGGCCCTCAAGGACGCAATGCGCTGGGGATATGTGGCCCGCAATGTGGCCGATGCCACAGACGCGCCAAAGGTCATCACACCGGAGATGCAGGTCTGGAGCCCTGCACAGCTTCGGGGCTTCCTGACCCACGTCCGCGACGATCGCCTGTACGCAGCCTGGATGCTGTTTGCCACGACCGGCATGCGCCGGGGTGAGGTAGCCGGACTGCGCTGGAGCGATGTCGATCTGACAGCCGGTCGCGTGACTCCGCGCAAGCCGCGGGTACAGGTGAACTACAAGGTGCACGTGTCGGAGCCCAAGACCGTCAAGGGCAAGCGGTCGCTGGCCCTTGACCTCGGCACGGTCGCGGCCCTGCGGCAGCATCGCGCCCGACAGGCTGAGGAGCGCCTTGCGGTCGGGCCGGCATGGGAGGACTCCGGCCTCGTGTTCACCCGGCCGGACGGGAGCCCGATCCACCCTGAGCGGTTCACCAAGTGGTTCCACCAACGCGCCCGGGCGGCGGGCCTCCCCAAGATCCGGCTGCACGACGTGCGCCACAGCTACGCGACGGCGGCGCTTGCCGCCGGCATCCCGGCCAAGGTCGTCAGCGAGCGGCTCGGACACGCGAACATCGCGATCACGATGGACACCTATAGCCACGTGCTGCCCGGCCTGGATGCCCTGGCGGCCGGCACGGTGGCGCGGCTCATTCTGGGCGACTCCGAACCGGGCACAGAGCCCCCCGTTGACAAGGCGTTGACAACCAGGCGTCCGCCCACGAGCAGCAGGAAGGAGGTGAAGGGCGAACGCCCTGGTCAAAGAGAGGGTGATCGAGGGGACTCGAACCCCCGGCCTTCGGGACCACAACCCGACGCTCTAACCAACTGAGCTACGATCACCACGGGTGAGCGAGGGGAAGGATACCCGGCTCGCGCCAGCCTGGCCAATGCTTTCGAGGACCGGCATGGTGAACCAGATCCTGACCGAGCGCCTGTGGCTCCTGCAGCTTGACGTGGCCCAGGCGCGCAACCTCCTCGAGGGGCGCGCGGATTCCGAGCGACCCTGGATGCGCGGCTACCCGATCGAGGGAACGCTGGTGGCGGCGGAGGCGTTCCTGCGCACGGTGGACGCTGGGATCGACCCTGGCCCCTACGGGGTGTACCAGCTCGTCCGGCAGGCCGACTCGATCGTGGTCGGCGACATCGGGTTCCACGCGCCGCCGGATTCGGGCGGCACGGTGACGGTGGGCTACGGGCTGGCGGCGCGGGCTCGCGGCAGGGGCTACGCGACCGAGGCGCTGCAGGCGCTCATCGGCTGGGCGCTGGCGCAGCCGGGAGTGCGGCGGGTGGAGGCCGATACGGCGCACGGCAACGTCCCGTCGCAGCGGGTGATGGAACGAGCGGGCATGCGGCTGATCGGCCGCAACGACCGGCTACGCTTCTACCGTTACCCGTGAGCGCCCGACCCGGAGGAGACGGCATGGCCAGCACGGCGACGTCCAGGCCGGCGCTGCTGCAGGCGTGCCTGAACGGCAGCCGCCGGCCGGGGGACCATCCGGCGCTCCCGGTCGACCCGGGCCAGCTCGCGGCTGCGGCCGGCGAGGCGGTGGCGGCTGGAGCTGCGGCGCTGCACGTGCACCAGCGCGGCGCGGGCGCGGCCCAGACCTTGGCGGCGGAGCCGTGCGCCCGCACGCTCCGGGCGATCAGGGCGGCCTGTCCGGGCGTGCCGGTCGGGCTCACGACCGGGGCGTGGATCGAGCCGGACCCGGACCGGCGGCTGGACCTGGTGGCCGGCTGGGAGGTGATGCCGGACTACGCCTCGGTGAATCTCTCCGAGGACGGGTCCGTCCCGCTGCTGCGGCTGCTGCTCGACCGCGGGATCGGCGTGGAGGCGGGCCTGTGGACCGTCGCGGACGCCGAGAAGCTGCTGGCCAGCGGGCTGGCGGATGGCTGCCTCCGCGTGTTGCTGGAGGCGATGGAGGCAGAGCCGGCGGCCGCGCTGGCCAACGTCGCCGCGATGGAGCGCGTGCTGGACGAGGCGGGCTGTCGCGCTCCGCAGCTCCAGCACGGGGAGGGAGGCGCCGCCTGGCCGGTGCTGGTTCGGGCCCTGGAGGCTGGCCGCGACGTGCGCATCGGCTTGGAGGACGTGCTGGAGCTGCCGGGAGGCCGGATGGCCAGCGGCAACGGCGAGCTGGTGGCGGCGGCCGCCGCGCTCGCACGGAGAGCGGGCAGGCGGCTCGAGGACCGTGGCCATGGGCGGCCGTGAGCAAGCGGGGCCGATGCGCAACTGGGAGCGGCCATGGGCCGAGCGGCGCCAATGCCAGGAGCGGTACGGTCGTGAGCCGAGCGGCGTCGTTGCCCGAAGCGGGACCGTCGTGACAGAGTCCGTCACGCCGCAAGCTAACCCTTGAGTGGAGGTTGAGCCGTGATCGCGCTCGTCACCGGCGCTTCGAGCGGCATCGGAGCCGCGACGGCAAGGCGCCTGGCCAAAGAGCCAGACACCCACGTGATCCTGCTGGCCCGCCGCCGCGAGCAACTGGAGGCGCTGGCGGCGGAGCTCGGCGCGGCCTCGGTGATCGTCGCCGACCTGGTCGAGCAGGACACGCCCGGTCGAGTGGCTGAGCAGATCGAGCGCGAGCACGGCCGCCTGGACCTGCTGGTCAACAACGCCGGGGTCGGGGGCAGGGGCAGCTTCGGCTCCAGCGGCTGGGCCGAGATCCAGCGGACCATGTCCATCAACTTCGAGGCGCCGGTCCGGCTTACGGAGGCGTTGCTGCCGCTGTTGCGGCGTTCGGCGCCGAGCGCGGTGGTCAACGTCGCCAGCGTGGCCGGCCGGGTGTCGCGGCCGGGTTCCGGGGCGTACTCGGCCAGCAAGTACGCGTTGGTCGGCTGGAGCGAAGCGCTGCAGATCGAGGAGCGGCGCCACGGCGTCCACGTCTCGCTGGTGCTGCCCGGGTTCGCGGCCACCGAGGGATTCCCACAGCGTGAGCTGCTGGCGAGCCCGGTGACGCGGTGGATGGTGTCGAGACCCGAGAAGATCGCGGACGCGATCGTCGAGGCGGCGCGCCGCAACCGGCCCGAGCGGTACGTACCGCGTGCCTACGCTGTCGTCCCTGTGCTGCGCCTGATGCTGCCGGGCCTCTACCGGCGGGTCGTGGGCGGCGGCCGCTACACCGCCTCGGCCGGCCACCAGAGCCCCGAGTCCACCGAGAAGGGGTAGCGGGAACCGTCTCCAGGACGGTCGGCGACCGCGAGTCCAGGCCGACGGGTCGGCCCCGGCGGCCCCGGGGCGGCCCGGCCCCGCGGCTCTGCCCTCAGGCGACCCGGGCGAGGTTCCCCACTACGCGTGAGGGGGGGTCAGGAGAGCAGCGGGGTGACGGCCGCTTCGATCTCGGAGGCGACGACCGGGCCCTCGCCGAGGCGGCCGCGGATGGTGCCGTTGCGGTCGATCACGATGAGCCAGGGCTCGCTCTGGAACCCCCACTTGAGGAACAGAGGGGCGGGCTTGTTGATGTCGCGCTGTGGATAGATCTCCAAATGGATGAAGTTAGCCTTCTCTTTACCGATTTTCTGGAACGCCAGCGTCTCCTCGTCCACCACCGGACCGCACATGCGGCTTTCGCAGAGCAGCGGCGTGGCGAAGGAGATCGCCGTAGGCTTCCCCGACGCCAGGGCCTTGTCCAGCGAGATGTAGTGCATGGAGCAGGGCGGCTCCCGAGTGCAGATCTTGGCGACGTCCGCCGGGCTGGTCGCGACCGGGGTCTTGCCGGAGGTCGCCTTGGTGCCGACCTGGGCGACCACCTTGTCCTTTACGGGAATGGCCCCCTGGCCGGCGGCGCGCTGCCCGCCGGCGTCGAGGACGGCCACGGTCAGCCAGTTCCCCGCGGTGGGCAGGTCGACGTCGGCGACGTAGAAGCCGGTCAGCTCGCTACGTGGGGACCTGTCCTTGAGCTTGTCGTAGGCGTCCATCTGGAGGAAGCGCGCCTCGAAGGGGCCAAGTGGTTTGCTGGTCTGGTCCGTGGCGAACCACAGCTTCGGCGTGCCGCCCTGGACCAGCCGGTTGTCCGAGGTGGACAGGCCGAAGGTGAAGCGGTTGCGCCCGACTGGGAGATCGCTCTGGGCGTTCAGCAGCGAGAGCTGGGGGAGATTGGCCGCCAGGGCCTGGAGGGAGTTGGGCTGGCCCTGCCCGGAGGAGCCCCCGGAGGAGCCGCTGGGGGCGGTCGAAGAGGGCGACCTCGAGCGGGAGCCGCCGCCGCAGGCCGCCAGCAGCGCCGAGGCGCCAGCGGCCAGCGCTGCCGAGCGCAGCAGGTCCCTACGCGAGAGCCGGGCTCCCCGATCCAGCGGCTCGGAACCTCCAACCAGGCGGGAAACCGGTCGATCGCTCATGGATGCCATCCTCGAGTGCTTGCTCGGGCTTGCTCCCGCCTGTCGGCGGCGGGTCAGGAATCAGCCTAGCGTCCAAGGCCCAGATTTGCGGAGTTTCCGCACCAGCGGCGGGCGTCGGCGAATCGGCGACGCGGCTCCCGCCGCGGACGGCGAGGCGCCCCGGCGCCCGCGGGGGGCCGGAAGGCAAGCCGACCGGCGAGGCGCGTCCGCGGGCAGCAAGGCAGGCCGAGCGGCGGCGGGTGGACGGAATCTGCGGGCGCGGGTCAGACGGCTTGGCCGCGGTCGCCCCAGGCGGGGGCCCAGCCGGTGCGGCCGGGGACCACCTGGTGCTCGAGGGCGAAGGCAACCGCTTCGAGCTTGGAGTGCACACCGAGCTTGACCAGGACGTTCTGCACATGGGTGCGGACCGTGTTGAGCGACAGGAAGCATTCTTCCGCGATCCGGCGGTTGGAGTGCCCGTCGACCAGCAGCCCGAGGATCTCGCGCTCGCGGGCGCTCAGCGTGCGCACGCGCAGCTCCACGCTGGGGTCGCGGGCGGGGCGGTCGGGCAGCGATGGCGTGACCGGGGCGGCCTGACCTTCGAGCAGCTTGCGGAGCACGCTGGCGACCTGCCATCCGGTCAGGTCCTTGGCCAGGAAGCCGTCGGCCCCGGCCTCGATCGCCGCGTCGATGATCTCGCGCCGGGTGTCCGCCGAGAGCACCACGACGCGTGTCCCTGGGGCGCTGGCCTTGGCGGCGCGCACGACCTCGCACAGGTCCGTGCTCGGCATGTGGGCGTCCAGCAGGAGCACGTCGGGAATGTGCTGACTCAGCAGGTTGAGCGCGCCGTCCCCATCCGGGGCGATCCCGAGGACCTCGACGTCGTTCTCGGAGTCCAGCACCATACCGAGGCCCTCGGCGAAGACCTGGTGGTCGTCTGCCAGCACCAGTCTGATCATTTCCCCCCCAATGAGCACGGCTGGAGCCATCCGTCAAGGTCGTGTCGCGTACCGTGCCACGTGACCGACCGTTCTAGCGCGAAGCGTACGACATCTGCGCGAGCGCGCTCATCCGAAGAAGTGACCAGTTCCGACCGTGGAATCCGTCGAAGCTGCCGTTCGAGCCCACGAACCCGGTAGGAAGTGAACGGATCGACGCGTGAGCCCGCTTCGCTCTGGAGCGTTGCCGTAACGTACTGATTGTTGCGCCGAATGACGTAGTCTACGTGACTGCGAATCACGTATGGATCGTGGCCGTCCCTGCGGCAAGCTGTTGACGTCGCATTCAGCGCGGAACCAGCGCAGAAGTTTGCAGGCAGTATCGGGAGGCAGCCAATGGCTCGAGTGTTCCTGGCCGACTGCCAGCCCCTTTTCAACGAGGCGCTGGAGGCGTTGATCGCTCGGGACGGCAACAACGAGGTGGTCGGCCAGGCCTCTACCGCGGCCCAGGTCAGCGAGTCGGTGGTCCATCTCAAGCCCGACCTCGTCGTCATCGACTCCGATCTCGGCCTTGCCAGCCGCCCGACGCTGGTGGAGACGATCCTCCAGGATCTGGCGGACACCAAAGTGATCCTGCTGTCGCAGGAGACCGACATCGACCTGCTCCTGCTCGCCATTCGCTCTGGCGCGCTCGGGGTGGTTGGCAAGAAGAGCGGCACGCAGACGGTCCTGCGCGCGGTCCAGGCGGTGCTGGATGGCGAGGGCGTGGTGCCGCGCGCGATGCTGCCGGAGCTGTTCCGTCGCCTGATCGACCTGGGGGACCGCGCCTCGGACACACCGCTGAGCCGCCTGTCGCCTCGGGAGCGCGAGGTGCTGGCGCTGCTCGGCCGCGGCTGGAGCAACTCGCGGATCGGCGACGAGCTGTTCATCAGCCCGCATACAGTCCGCACCCACGTGCAGAACATCCTCCAGAAGCTGGAGATGCACTCCAAGCTGGAGGCGGCCACCTTCGCGATGCAGCACGAGCTGCCGAGCCGCCGGTCCGGCGACCCGAGCAAGCTGAACCGCCGCCAGCGCTCCCGGTCGGCCCGCGCGCGCGCCGCCGACAGCACCGAGGAGGACGCCGGCACCGGCTCCAGCCCCGACGACGACTCCCCGGCCAGCGACGCGCCCCCGACCGCAAACTGACCGCGCGTCCCGGGCACGGGCCGCCGCCTCGCTGCGCTGACCGGCCGGGCCTTCCCCGTCAGGACCCGCCGATGGCCAGCGCGAAGATATGCAGGTGGGGGTTGGTTGGGAGCGTGACGAACCGCACCGTCTTGCTCGGGTCAAGCTGCACGGAGCCGTAGTAGACGCTGACCGGGTGGTCTTGGTCTGGGTGCTCCGGCGGCACATTCCACGGAACTGTGGCCACGATGTCGGTGCCGGGGACCGGATCGTTGAAGTACCAGTCGGCGAAGGCGAGCGGCGCCTGGAGAATGCTGCCGTCGGTGTAGGTGATGGAGAGGGTTCCCGATTGAGTACCGAACACCGCGGCGCCGAGGAAGCCGAGCTTGGTACCGCTGCCGGACGTGGCGATCACCGAGCCGTCGGTCGCGGTGTTGTCGGGCTCGCCCGGCGGCACGTCGGGCCAGGTGAACGTCAGCCCGTCGTGGTTGACGGTCGCGCCTGGGCCGAGCCCAGCCGCGGCCAGCCCCTGCGCGGAGTAGCTGGCCTCGCCGCCGTCGAAGGTGCCCGCGGTCGGGTTGTTGTCGTCGGTGATGCCCTTGTTGTTGTACGTGGCGGCCAGCGACGGTTGTGCCCCGGGGTACCAGATGACGTTGAGCTGGAGCGAGCCGGCCCTGGTTTCGGGCTGGCCCGTGGAGGTGGCGGTGAGGTCGACTCGGGCGGGGCCGGGGCTGGTGCCGCTGGCGTTCTGGGCCGCGGACGCGGTGAGGGTGGCCGACGCGGTGTCGCCCGCGGGGATCGTGAGCGTGCCTGTGGTCGGCGCGAGCATGAAGCCAGGGTTGGTCGTGGGGAGGCGGTTGTAGTTCCAGGCGATCGTGACGGCGCGTGCGGCGTGGTTGGTGATCCGCAGCCTGGCGTCTTTCGAATCGCCTGCGTCGAGATCAACGAACTCGGGATCGAAGACCGCGGTGAGCGCTGGACCGAGCGTCGCGCGGCTGAACCCGCTGGCATGCTGGAGGGGTTGGCGGTCGCCTGGCCGTTGCTGGTAGCTTGCGCGCCCGACCAGGTGGTAGGTGCCGGTCGCCGCCGACAGCGGGACGTCCACCTGCCAGGGGGTGGACACGGTCTTGCCCGGCTGCACCACGGTGAAGAGCGTCTGTCCGGACGGCCGCACCGTGCGAGCCGCGCGGTCGTTGGTTGCGTAGGCGCTGAGGTCGAGCCGGACGTTGTAGACGGGGCTGGTGCTCGTGTTGCGGTAACTGGTGACAACCCGGTTGTCGTCGAGCTGCCGCAGCTGCGAGGGCGCTTTGACCGTGGCGTCGTTGGTAGGGGCGCTGAACTCGATCTCGGCCACGTCGCAGAAGCCGCCGTCCGGCGAGACGTAACGCAGCCAGCGGTACCGGCCGCTGTCGGCGACCGCCAGCTCGTTCCAGCCGAGTGCCGGGCTGGCCTGCACCGTGGCCAGGGTCCTGCAGCCGCTGGTGGGCCCATCGGTGCAGCCCTCGAAACGGCCACCCACCATGCGCCTGAGCTGCCCCGCGCGAGGGACGAACCGGATCGCGGCCACCTGCGCGGCGTGCGCGGCGCCGAGATCGATCCCGGTGTAGCCGCCGCTGGGCTCGGCGTAGTCGAAGAACGTCGCCGGGTCGCCATCGAAGGCCTTGTCGTAGGTATTGGGCAAGTCGCCCCACGCGGGGCTGGTGCCGTACGGCGTGCCGGCGAGCGTGCCCGGCAACGCGTACTCGGGCACCCCGGGCGGGACGCCGATCGCGTCGGCACGCGCGAAGAAGTCGGCGACGGTGCCGCGGCGCGGGCCGCCCCACACTCGGTCGGCCATGGCCTCCCGTGGGCGGCGCAGGTAGGTGTCGAAGGCGCTGTCCGGCTGGGTGATCGCGTTGTCGGCCCAGACCGAGATTTGATAGCCCGACAGCCGCGGATGCTCCAGCGGCGCCCACTCCTCGTAGAGGAACCTGGAGTCGGGCAGCAGCACCGACCCCGGCGTCACGTACAGTGTGTCGCTGGGCGAGGCGACCACCTCGTAGCCCTGGTCGAGGTAGCGCTGCGCGCTGTGGTCCTCGCCGCCACCGGTCGCCGCGGTGGTCCAGGCTTCGACCTTGATGGTCTTGTCCGGGGCGATGGTGGGGTTCTGATCGACGTCCCACCAGTTCCAGATCACCATCTGCTTGCCGTGCGAGCGCACGACCGCGTTCATCTCGTTGATGAAGTCCACGAACACGTCCGCTGTCGACCCGAACCCGCGCTCCTCGGCATAGCGCACCAGCACCGGGCAGCGCTCCTGGTTGAGGCGGGTCGGGTACTCGTCGGTCGCGATGTGGAACTCGGGTCCCGAGAACAGCGGCGCGAACTCATCGATCAGCGCCCTGGTGAAGTCGCGCACCTCGCGCCTGGTCACATCCATCGTCGTATGGAAGTTCAGGCAGTCGAGGCGAAGGTCGGGCCGCACCGCGAGGATCGCCGCCGCGTGCTCGGGCATCTCGATCTCAGGGATGATCGTCACGTGATACGTGCTGGCGGCAGCCTCGAACCGGCGGATGTCGGCCTTCGTGTACGCCTCGGGCGCCGCCAGGTACGGGAAGCGGTCGCTGACCAGCCGGAACGCGTCGTTGTCCGAAAAGTGAAGCTGCAGCGTGTTCAGCTTCAGGTACGCCATCTCCCGGATCGTCTGGACGATGTAGTCCGGCGACCAGTACCTGCGGCCGACGTCCAGCATGTACCCCCGCTCGCGGAATCGCGGCCAGTCACGCGCCTCGCCACGGGGCAGCGTCCGCTGGCCCGGCGTCGCGCGCAGCATCTGCAGCACCGTCTGCGTTCCGTAGAACACCCCGACGCTGCTGCCGCCACGCAACTCGACCCGATCGCCGATGTCGAGCGCATACCCCTCCCGACCCAGCTCGGCTGGCGCCCCGCGGTCAGACAAGAACAGGTCGCCGGCCTCCGGGTTCTCGCCCGTGACGAGCCGCAGTCCGAAGCCGGTCACTGCGGCCAGATCGTCACGCAGCATCCGCGCCTCGCCGGCCAGGGCGCCGGAGTCCACCACGATCCGCGATCTCGCGTCCAGCTCGAAGCTTCCCGAGCCCCCCGACCACTCCCTGATGCTCGGCACCACCTCCGGCGTCGGATTCTGTGCAGCGGCTGCCGCGGGGCGCACCGGGGGAACCGCAGCCGCGACCATCGGCACAGCCGCGAACACGACGAGGGCGACCAGTGTGAGCTTGCGCCTGAATGCCATGTCAGCTTCCTCTCCTCAGGTCACGCAGGCTGAGATTCGGTCCTGACCGGTCCCAGCGAACGAACTCGGACGAAGCAACATGCCTCGGCCGAGCGCCCGGATCAGGAGCCGAAGGAGGAGGTCGGTCACGTGGTGAGCCACCTCGGTCAATGGCTGGCGCGGCCCAGAGCGCGGAGCGACGGCAAGGTCACCACCGAATGAATCGTGGAGTCCGATCACATCACGTCAGCTCGTGAAGATGCCCCTCGGCGTCGACCTCGCACGCGAGCCGAGTGCCAATCGGGAAGGTGTCCCTTTCGCAACTGAAAGCGGTAGACGGGTCCCATTTGACCGCTTGATCCTCGCAGGCTGCGGAGACGCCGTCAACGGTCCGGGCCGGAACGCGCGCGGAGCCCCACCGAGAGGCGGTCGGCGGTCGGGGCGAGTTGGCCGCAACCGGCATCACCTCGCAGCCACGATCCACTACTGCGACAAGCCGTACTCCTTGTTCAGGTCCAGGACCCAATGGCCGTGGATCGACTGCGCTGGCTCATCGACCACGATCACGAGGAAGACGTTCGGCGTTGTCGCCGCAAGCAGGACGTGCAAGAAGCGCCCGGTGGGGTGCCGATACACCTTCTCCACATGCCGCCCCGTGAAGTCGCGTCCCTGTAGGTCGCTGGCCGGAATGGCGTCGACGTAGCCTCCGAGCGGGATCGGGCGGAAGTCGTCATCCGGCTGGACGACGGTCATCGGCGTCCCCATCGTCGCCTTGTACTCGGCTTCCGTGAGAGCAGGCATGGTTGGTACATACTGCCTGATCCTGGACGTTCACGGCCAAGACAATCAGGGGCCGCCAGCACAACAGCCGCTCCGGCGTCCCCCGACGGACTTCCGGAGGCGACCACCACGCCAACAAACTACGGTAGCCGCTGCAGGCCCGACGCGATCCCGTCTGGCGGACTCTCCGCGGCGCGGGCGTCCCCTATGCGCTGACTCGTCCGTCATGTCTGTCAGCATTCTCACGTAGCTGTGATTGAATGCAGTTGGGCGTTACACGTTATCCGATCAATATGTCCGTGTGGATGACGCCGCCGCCGTGGAGCCGGCACGGCAGCCCGAGTCCCGGCTGAAGGTCAGTGGGGGGGAGGAAGCGGAGATGGTCCCCAGGCGCCCTCTCTCGGGCGTACCGCCCGTGCGGGTGTCCATGCCGCAATCGAGGCTGGCGCTGACGGGCGCCCTGGTGGCGCCCGCGGCGGCGGCCGCCGTGGCGAACCGGCCGGGCGCCGGTCCGAGCACGCCGGCGGCGGTGGCCGGGCTGGCTGCCGCGCTCTGCGCCGCCGGGTTCCTCAGCCTCGAACTGCGACACCGCGACGGCGTCGAGCGGCTGGAGCTGTTCGGGCCGGTGCTGCTGGTAGCCGTGTTCGCGCTGCCGTCCCGGCTGGCGGTGCTGGTCGCGGCGCTGACGGCCGCACTGCTCGAGGGCCTTCGACGGGTGCCGCCGCCAAGGGCGGCCTTCACGGTCGCCAGGTGGTCGTGCGCGGCCGCCGCCGGCAGCCTGACGTTCGCCGCCCTGCGCGAGGGCCTCACGCTCGCGCCGCGCAACCTGCTCGCTCTGGCCGCCGCGATGCTGGCGGCTTCGGCCACCGCCGGCCTGCCGCTGTGGCTCGGGAAGATCGGCGGCGAAGCGGCTGGCAGTCCTGGGGTCGGCAACGGCCAGGGGCCCGGCGGCTCGGAGGCTCGTGGCCGTGCGGAGCCTGACGGCTGGAGGCTCGGCGGCCGCGGGAAGCCGGGTACCCTCGACAAGCCCGGCGCCTGGAGCCTCCGCGACCGCGGGGAGCCAGGTGCGCTCGGGAGGGCCGGCGGGTGGGGGCTGGGCGGCCGCGGGGAGCCGGGTGCTCGCGGCTCGGGCTCGGGTGGCCTCGGCAAACCTGACGGCCGCTGGCGGGTCGGCAGGCCCTGGCGGCCGGGCTCGGTGCTGGCCGTGGCGCTGGGAAGGGGGCTCGGCGGGGGACTCGACCTGGCGCTCGGCCTGTTGTTCGTGGCGGCCTGGAATTGGACACCGCTGGTCACGCCGTTGTTCCTGCTGCCGCTGGGGCTCGTCCACTGGGCCACGCGGGTGTACTCGGCGGTGCGGGCGGACAAGCAGCGCCTGGCGGGGATGCAGCGCGCCACGCACGCGCTCAGCGTGGCGATCGACCCGCGCAAGGCCATGCCCGAGTTCCTGACGGAGGCGCGCCGCTGCTTCGAGGCGGAGGCCGTCGACCTGGTGGTGGTGCAGCGCGAGCGCCGCCGGCTGTGGCGCAGCCGCGCCGGCATCGCCGAGGTGGACGCCACGGTCGAGCCGGCCGGGCAGCAGACCCTGGCCGGCGCGGTGTCTCGCCTGGACGACGCGGTGCTGGTCCACGCCCGCGCGGCCGACGCCGAGCTGGCGGTGCTGCTGGAGCGGGAAGGCTGGCGGACCTGCCTGGCGGCGCCGGTGCGCCTCGGCGGCGGCGTCGCCGGCGCGCTGGCCGTCTACGACCCCTGCGGCCACGACGGCTTCGAGCGCAACGACCTGGCGGTGCTCCAGACCCTGGCGGTCGAGGCGGGCGCCGCGCTGGAGAAGGGCGAGCTGCTGGAGACCATCCTCGAGGAGCGGACCAAGCTGTCGGAGATCGTGGAGCACGCCTCCGACGGGATCGCCGCGCTGGACCCCGACGGGACGGTGACGAGCTGGAACCCCGGCTTCGAGTCGATCACCGGCTACCGCGCCGACGAGGTGATCGGCACGCGCGGGCTGGCGCGGCTGCGCCCGCGCGACCTGGCCGGCCAGGAGGTGCGCCTGGAGCGCTGGGCGAGCTCGCGCGAGCCGCTGCCGACCATCCTGGAGGTGCTCAACCCGACCGGCGAGCGCTGCTGGATCTCGTGCTCGTACGCGCGCGTCCCGGACGCGGGCGGGCCGCCGCGGCGGCTGGTGCTGACCTCCCGCGACGTCACCAAGGAACTGGAGCTGCAGCGCGCCGAGCAGGCGCTGCGGTAGCGGGCCGCGCGCTTCCAGGCGCTGGTGCAGAACTCCTCCCACATGGTGGTGGTCCTGGACGCGGGCGCCGGCATCACCTACGCGAGCCCGGCGTTCTGGCGCATGCTGGGCCACAGGGACCAGGCGCAGGTCGGCCAGGGACTGTTCGACCTGGCGCCCCGACGACCTCCAGGCGCTCCGCGCGCGCTTCGGCGAGCACCTGGCCGGCGCCGGCCAGACCGCCAGCTACGAGTTCCGCTGCCTGACCGGCGACGGCACCTGGCGGCATCTGGAGGCGCTGGCCAGCAACCTGCTGGAGGACCCGGCCGTGCGCGGCGTGGTGTTCAACACCCGCGACGTGAGCGAGCGCAAGCACGCCGAGGGCCTGCTGGCCGGCCAGGCGGCGGTGCTCGACCTGATCGCCAGGGACGCGCCGCTGATGGAGACGCTGTCCGCGCTGGCCAGACTGGTCGAGACCCAGGCGGAGGGAGCGCGCTGCGCGGTGCTGCTGCTGGACCCCGAGGGCGAGACGCTGACGGTGGCCGCCGCCCCCAGCCTGGTGGACACCGGCCTCCACGAGGCCGACGGCATGGTGGTCGGCTCGCGGGCCGGGTCCAGCGGCACCGCCGTGCACCGCCGCGCCCCGGTGCTGGTGGCCGACGTCGCCGCCGACCCGCTCTGGGCCGAGACCAGGCAGGTCGCGCTTGCCCGCGGGCTGCGGGCCGCCTGGGCGATGCCGATCACCACGGTGGAATCGAGGCAGGTGCTGGGCACCGTCACCATCTATTTCGACCGCCCCCGCCGGCCGGGCCAGAGCGACACCCGCCTGCTGGTGGCGGCCGCGCACCTGGCCGACATCGCCATCCAGCGCAGCCAGGCGCAGGCGCGGCTGGCCCACCAGGCCGCCCACGACGCGCTCACCGGCCTGCCCAACCGGGTGTTCTTCCTCGACCGCGCCGCCCATGCGCTGGACAGCACCAAGCGCAGCCGCTCCTGGGTGGCCGTGCTCTTCTGCGACCTCGACCGCTTCAAGGTCATCAACGACTCGCTCGGTCACGACGCCGGCGACAAGCTGCTCGGCGAGCTGGCCAGGCGACTGCAGGAGGTGGTCCGGCCCAGCGACACGGTGGCGCGGTTCGGCGGCGACGAGTTCACCATCCTCTGCGAGAGCATCGAGGACGAGGCGCACGCGCTGGCCATCGCCGAGCGCGTCGGGCGGGTGGCGGCGGCCCCCTTCTCGCTCGGCGAGTCCGAGGTGTTCGTCACCATGAGCGTCGGCATCGCGCTCGGCACCGGCCCGCGCACGCGGCCGGAAGCGCTGATCGAGAACGCCGACGCGGCCATGTACCGCGCCAAGGCGCGCGGGGGCAACCGTCACGAGGTCTTCGACCACGAGATGCGCGCCAGGGCCAAGCGCAGGCTGGCGCTGCACAGCTCCCTGCACCGCGCCGTCGAGCGCGGCGAGTTCCGGGTCTTCTACCAGCCGCTGGTGTGCCTGGCGACCAGGCAGCCGATCGGCGCTGAGGCGCTGGTCCGCTGGCAGCACCCGGATCGTGGGCTGGTGGGCCCCCAGGAGTTCATCGCCCTGGCGGAGGAGACCGGTCTGATCGTGCCGATCGGCACCCACGTGCTGCGAGAGGCGTGCCTGCAGGCGGCGCGCTGGCGCGCGGTCTCGCCGGGCACCGACCCCATGTGCATCAAGGTGAACCTGTCCGCGCGGCAGTTCGCCCATCCCAATCTGGTCGAGGTGGTCGCCGGCATCCTGAGCGAGACCG
>WNFY01002628.1_pt1 | contig 19613 bp, 18 predicted proteins | sample 5400091 | NCBI WGS metagenome assembly WNFY01 (sample SAMN13153364, study PRJNA577476) | soil metagenome | isolation source: 60 cm soil or saprolite under grassland replicate 1 | place: USA:California | collected 2016-06-15
TGTGACAGACCAATAGAGTGCGATAGTAAATCCTCTCGAGAAGAGGAGCTATTTGGAAACACTCCAAGCCCTGAGCAAGAAGCTCCGCGACCAGTAAATTCAGCTTCTATGCATTTACTTTACTTTCGAAACCGATATAAATACATGAGGTAACTCTTCAGGTCTCTTTTCTCTTGCGCCGCCTCCGGCGGCGGGGTGGGGGAGGAAGGGGGGGCACCCCGCACCCCGCCAAGGGGCCTTGCAGGCCCCTTGAAACCCCTGCTGAATAGTTACTACATGAAAAGGAATACAGATAATGACTTCAGATACTCCTCAGAATAAGGAACAAAAACAATCTCTAGATAGCTCTGGTCCTACCTTGCCGGGAGACGAGGATGAGATGGTTCAACTGCTGTGGGCACAACACAGCCAATTGAGCGAACTGATGAGTGGCGTCCTACCTCCCTTGCTCGACCCCTCTAAGGGCAGTCGTGTGCTGGATATAGGTTGGGGTACCGGTGGGTTAGTACGCGAGATGGCAAGCAAATATCCATCTGTGCATATTACTGGAATTGAAGCGAATGCATCAGTTGTTGAAAAGGCGCAAATCCTGATAAGAGGATTGAGCAATGCGACCATCCTTGTGCAAGATATGCATCATCTTGATGACAAGGTCTTTCCCTCTGCTTCGTTTGATTTGATTCATATGCTCTTTCTCGCGAAAGATGTTCCAATACAGAAGTTTCCTCCACTACTCCAGTCGCTAGTACGCATCTGCCGACCTGAGGGATTGCTTGTTTGGACAGAGGCGGAATTTCCCATCACCACAAGTCTGGCATGCCAGCGCCTATGCACGATGGTGCAAAGCGGGTTGCAGGCATCGGGGCGCGCATTCTCACCTGGCAATTCACTAGGTGTGACCGGGCGTATGAGTCACTGGCTGGGTGATGCTGGGTGCCGAATCACCCAAAACAGGATACATGCTATTGATATCTCGGCAGGGTCGAAGGGACATGAGGCATTTGTGCGGCAGGTGGAGATTTCCAGCGGGCAGATACGAACGTTTCTGTTAAAAATGGGGTTAACGACAGTGGCAGAGTTGGAGGATGTTTTTCTGGAGATGCAACGTGAGATACGGGAGGAGAAGTTCTGTGGCATGTTATATTTGAGGACGCTGGTGGGGGTAAGGTTATAAAAAAGATCGAGGGCGCAATATTACTTTTCTCACGAGTTGCATCGCCAGGGGGTGATAGACATATTCGTAATTGCCGAGGAAACGCGTAATCCTACCACCCCATCCACTTTTAAAGCGGTAGACCCCCGCCATAGCCTCGTACTGGTCATCGGTTTCAGGGATACCCCAGAAGTCATAGGTTGTTGCGCCCTGGCGTTTTGCCCACCGCATTGCCTCCCACTGCAAGAGATAGTTGGGCATAAGTTGGCGTTGTTCATTGCTCGATGCGCCATAGAGATAAATAGCCTGTTTCGCCATCAGTCCAACAAAGATGCCTGCTAAAAGCTGTCCATTGTAGTCAGCCAGAAATAATTGTGCCTGGTTAGGAGGTGAGAAGATCTGCCACGCCCGCAGATAATATTCAAGGGTATGGATAGCAAAGCTGTCACGTATGCTGGTGGTTTGTAATAAATGATACCAGCTCCGCACATCCTCAACTGTCTGAGCCAGTTGCACTTGCACACCTTTGCGTCCAGCGAGGCGGATGTTATAGCGCCACTTCTCTTTCATGTGCGCAAGCAAGGTATCTTCATCCGGCAAGAGATCGAGCACAATCGTACGTAATGGCTGAATAGCTTGAACAGGTTGAAAGTGGATTGCGCCCATACACTGGGCTATCTCGTGACCCACTTGCATACCGACTTCGTAAGGTAACTCTACCTGGAGAGCAAACGCACCCTGTCTACGTAGACAGAGATGCAGCTGGGAGAAAAATACCGGGACGATGCTTGCCGAAGCAGGGTTAGACCAATCAAGTACCGGCCCTTTTGGAATGTAGGCAAGGTGTCCAAATGGTAGGGGAATATGAGCGATTGTACGACGGAGAATTTGAGCGACTGCCACGATTTCCTGTCGTACTGTATCCCAGAGGGCAAGCCGAAGTGGATGCCAACCTACACTTGCTTTCAGTTCTCCCCAGCCCCAACTTTGCAGGAAGTGTCCTGAAGGGCTATCTGAGACAAACGCATCCCATAGATGCTGTTGCTCAATAGGGACTGAACGAAGTTGAAAGCGGTGCGACACGAGAGTAACTCCTAATGACCAGAGTGACCGCAATGGTCTTCCCTACCATACTTCACGATGATGTGACGTACCAGTACAAAGGGATATTGCATGTATGATACAATACCTACTGAATATAACGTAGGAGCTAATCTCCTCAATGACTAATAGGAGGCGATGCGTGAAAATTGTGATCCTTGGATGTGGTCGTGTTGGCTCAACACTGGCAACCATGTTGGATCGTGAAGGGCATACAGTATCTATTATCGACTATAGTAGTGAGTCGTTCCAGCGCTTGAGTCCTGATTTTGGCGGCGAGACCATCGTGGGCAATGGCGTTGACGAGGATGTACTGATACGTGCTGGTATTAAAGATGCCGATGCATTTGCAGCGGTCACCAATGGAGACAACCGGAACATCATGGCAAGCCAAATCGCAAAAGAAATCTTCAGAGTAAAAAAGGTCATGTGCCGTATCTATGACCCTATCCGAGAGGAAACGTACCACGAACTTGGACTGGAGACGATAAGCCCGACAAAAGTAGGAGCTAAAATGTTCTTTGATGCCTTAGTGGGGCAGAAGTAAAATGTGCAGGCTATAAAATAAACTCTTGGTGCGACTTCCAGGATAGCTTTCAGGTAGATGTCGTAGGCAGCAGGAGAAATAGAGGTAACCGTATGTATATTATTATCGGAGGTGGTGGCGAAATTGGTTACTACCTTACAAAGAGTTTGTTAAGTCAAGGACATGAAGTCCTCTTGCTCGAGAAAGGTTCTACACGCTACCAGGCTCTAAATGAAGAATTGGGACCAGCGGTCGTACGTGGTGATGCGTGTGAGGCCAGAACCATGGATGAAGTAGGAGCAAGTCGCGCTGATGTCGTAATCGCAGTCACAGGCGATGACGAGGACAACCTGGTGATTTGCCAGATGGCGAAAAAGCGTTTTAAAGTTGGCCGCACAATCGCTCGCTTGAACAACCCTAAGCACGCCGAAATCTTTCAGAAGCTGGGAATTGATCTAATCGTTAGCCCTACGAGAGCCATCCTTTCTTTGATCGAGTCTGAACTGCCCAGTACACGTTTCGTCCCACTGATGACGCTAAAAAACGCCGGGTTGGAGATCATCGAGATGCGCATCCCTGCAGAATCGCCAATTGTAGGCAGAATGCTACGTGATATCAATTTACCGCGTACCAGCAACCTGGCATTGATCATCCGAGATACGCAGTTTATTATTCCTAATGCTGATACACAGATTAATGCACATGATGATGTGTTTGCGCTGGTCAACCGTGAAGGTGAAGAAGAGTTGCGCAAGGTATTCGGTACGATGGATTAGCATGGGAGGGGTAAGCCCAATTCAATTCAAATAGGCCAATAAGCTGGCGGAGGCTTGCTTTCGTCAGTTTGATGAACTGCTATTACTTGTCATCCCCGGCCTCTGATGGGCGCCTTGAGGCACTTTTTGTCTGTTCTTGCTGTGGAGCAGGACGCAAGAGGTCAATATGTTCCCTCTTGTCAGGAGGCGAGAAACCTACCTCCTGGCGGTGTGATGGATCACCGGGGGAGGACGAAGTGTCTTGTGAATGCTCGCCAATCGTTTTATCCTCGACCAAAGTAGTATCATCAACGCTCCCTTTATGCATCTTGAGATGGCTTTGATGCTGACGACGTCGAATCCATGAAGAACGTTTATTGGCAAGGATTTCATCCGGACTTTCCCCGCGAAAGGACCTGTAGAGACTAGCAATCACAACCCAAACAGCGGCAAGAATAGGTGTTGCCAGCAGGGCACCAAAGGCACCAAAAAGTTGCGCACCTATAATCAACGCAAGAATGGAAGCGACGGGATGCAGACCAACAGCATGTCCCACAATACGAGGGCCCAGAATATTGCTTTCAATCACCTGTATGATGATAAAGTACGCAATGATCCCGTAAGTGCGAGGAAATGGATCTGGTAGAAGTAACGAGATTAGAATGGCGGGAATGGAGGCGAGTGCAGGCCCCACCATCGGGATTGTTTCAAAAAGAAAGGCCAGCACACCAATAATCAGCGCAAAGTTGCTCAGACCCAAGAAGTAACTTCCTATGCCAGCCAGGATACCAATAATGGCAGCCAAAGTGAGCTGCCCACGAATATAGTTACCAACAACGCGGTTGAGCGCATCCTCAAACAAGAGTACATGCGGCATTGATTGTTTCGGAGCTATACCGACCAGGGCATTTCGGATACGCTTGCCATCAAGTGCAAGGTAGAAACTCAGTACGGTCACTAACAGGATGTTCACAATGGCATCCGTCACTATCAGCACAATTGATACAAGGTTTGTTGCCAAAGATAAGGCAAAGCTATTTGCTTGATCTTCAATTGTGATGATGGCTTTGTCAATGGAGTATTGTGGAATACCTTGTTTTACCAACCAATCCTGGAATGTCGCATAGGTCGTTGGCAAATTTTGGACGTACCCAGGCAAATGTGTAGAAAAGTAATTCATCTGCTGAATCAGCGAGAAAACGAGCGCATAGCAAAGAGCAACTAATCCTGACAACACGAAAATGTAGACAATTAGAGCGGCTACCACGCGTGGCACATATTTACTAAGGAAGTTTACCAGCGGGGTAACCAAAAACGCCACTGCCATTGCAAGCAGAAGCAGTACAATAGCATGGACGAAAATGCCCATGATTGAAATGCTTGCCCACAATAGTATGCCAATACAAAGAACGCTAATGAGGATATCGCGCAGTCGCTGCCAGTTCACACGTTCCATTCGGATTTGCCTCGGGTTTATCAAGTTATACTGCCTCTCTCGCTATTTTGGCAGGTACCAACCAAAAGCGCAAGCTGAAATGCTCTCTGGTTCTCCATCTCTCAGCGCGAAACCGTGCTAACAAAAAGGTAATTGTGGAAATATTTCACACTTGTGAAAGAGTGGTCCTTAAGATCGGAACCTCACTTAGCTACTTCAATGTGAAACGTTCTTTACAAAGAGAACGTGTTAATCCCCGTTTTTTTAATTGCGGAATCGATGTGTTGCGGTGAAACTTTTTGCAACGTTTCTACGTCATGTTTTTAGAGGGACCTATACCGGCTCAAACACGCCTGGTGTAGCGACTGTGAGTTCTGTTGAGCGGCGATAACGGATGTTGGAGTTAACATCCTCTTTACACTTCGTCTTAGTATAGTAACGACAAACTATTGATTTTTTCTCATTATTTTGATTAACTGGTCAGATGTGCAAGTTCTGAAAATACTTGCACATAGTGTTTACTAATTGACATTCCTCCAACGATGCTCTCGTAGCTCGCCTACGGCCCAGGAGGGAAATATAGGTATTCATAAAGAGGACGTGTCCATGAATGTAACTACATCCGCATTCTCACCAGCACAGATGGTCTTAGCCTGGATACTTCTTGGACTGCTTTTGACCTGGTTGATCACTTTTACCGTGTTAGCTCTGCACGTATTTGTCAGCAACAAAAATAAAGAGTGGAATGAATTGCCAACACCTTCCAGATCTTTCCCAGCTATATCTACACAGTACCCAGAAACACAACTGCAATATGCTGGGACTGCAGCAGGCAATATCCCATTAAAAGGTACAACTACAGAATCATCTTACCCTAGCCGGGACGGGCAAGGCTAAATGTGCCTTTATCATTGATGTAGACAAAATGGCTGTCTTACACGTTGACGACCATATAAATCTTGCCATCGCCATTCATGTCTTTATAAGAGAGAGTAATAGGTGTAAGATCCTGTCCTTGACCAATGAGTACTGGCCCGCTGAATATCCTGGCTTTCGTAGAGTTCCCCCCGGGTAGCTCAATGATGAGAATGTGGCGATCCAAGTTCATAGCAATAAAATGACTCGGGTTGGTCGGCGAATCATTATGACCAACAACAGCGTCGGTCTGGAATGTACGTGGGCGACCATAATGCAAATCGTCCTGAGTCACTTGCCACCAATTTCCCAGCGCATTAAAGGCAACCCAACCAATAATCATGATGAACATTGCCAGACCAACAAACACAAGCCAATGGAAGGTTAATCCCTGCCTGTTTCCTGCGCGTCGACTATAGTTTTGGGGCAGTACATCGTCAGTGTAAATATCGCGCTGTCGATTGCCCTGTACAGACGGTATACTTGTTTGAGTCGCCGTGCGGCGAGGAGGAATAGTTGCACGATGCTCATGAGTGTAGCCAGCAGCATAGTGTCTCTGTGCATTGATTGACTGCGAGTCAGCTTGCCTGCGCCCCGTCTCCGCTCGTATATCAGGTATACTTTGATAACGGCGTGTGCTAGTAGGCATGCGCGCCGGCCAGACATCATCATACTCTCCCTCGTTCAACATAGCCTCATCTGTTATTCTTATTTGTTGCGCAGGAGCTAATCGATTGCGCTGCATGCGAATCTGGTCCACGGCGTCACCGGCCTCTCTTGAAATATTGCCAAAAACGCTTTAAATGCGCAGTAATAGAAATTGTGTTCTAATTATACCTACTAAAGAACAAAAGTTCAAGCTTTTTGGGGATCAGATTGGAACTTTAGTACTAAATTCGTTCTGCTTCCACAAGTCCGATACACGCACCACAACATTTCCGTCGATACGCTTGATTGCTACTCCGGGATGATTGCGTAGCCACACTCTCAGGGCGTGATATCCGACTCCCTTAGCTTTTGCCCCCTGCGAAATGGTGAAGAGGTGATCACCCGAACCGACGACCCTCCACCTGGGTTGAGACATCTTAGGCCGAACTATGAAGGGGTACCCATGCATGCGGGGTCACACATGGAACTATGTGTTGACTTGCGCTTCATCTGCTGTGAACACTGTGGCAATCCCGTTATGTACCTGCATATTGACGCAAAGGATATCGAACCTCCACAGACAAGCATGATTAGGACAAGCTCTACCATAATCGCCCTGCTCTAGCAACGGTTAAACGGTTGGACGCTTTCACCAATACAAGACGATATCCACTAGAGTTAGTCCAGTGGATAAGTGTTAATCATAGTCTTTCTAGTCTGGCGTGGTGTGGTATCCTGTCAGTAGGTCAAGCCTTGCCTAGTCGAGCAAGCTATGTAGTTCCTTGACCAAATGAGTAACCGATGCTTGCGATAACGAACGGAACCATCATTGACGGCCGAGGCAGTGATCCCATAATAGGAACTTTACTCATTGAAGGAGAGCGCATCAGTGCCTTAGGTCGCCAGAACCAGGTCTCTATTCCGCGCGATGCGACGGTGATAGATGCGATGGGCGGAAGCATATTACCTGGCTTGATTGACTGTCATGTCCATTTCATGTTGGAGTATCCCGACATCATGCGCAATTTGATCACGCAGCCATCGCTGCGCTTATTGCAGGCTATTCCGCGCATGCGGGCAACGCTGGAGGCAGGAATTACGACGGTACGTGACGCTGGAGGAACTCCCGTTGGTTTAAAGATTGCTGTCGAACGTGGCATTGTTGCCGGGCCACGGATGCAGGTTGCAGTTTCAGTGATTTCTCAGACTGGTGGTCACGGCGATGGCTTCTTTCCCTGCTGTGTTGATATAGGCCTCTTCGGTATTCGCTTCTACGATGTACCTAATGGCGTGGTCGATGGAGTTGAAGAGGTACGCAAGGCCACACGCGAAATAATGCGAGCAGGAGCAGATTGGATCAAACTGGCAACGACCGGCGGGGTGCTCTCGACTGCGGACGCTCCTACCTCATCCCAGTTGACAGTAGATGAGATTACCACGGCGGTGTACGAGGCTGCAGCCCAGGAGAAGCGCTGTATGGCGCATGCACAAGGCTCACAAGGCATTAAAAATGCGCTGCTGGCCGGAGTTGCCTCCATCGAACATGGTGTTTACCTGAATGATGAGCTTATCGAATTGATGCTTGAGAAAGAAGTATATCTTGTACCGACGCTTGTTGCACCACTGGCTGTCGTAGAATTCGCAAAGGAGCATCCCGACATTCTGCCACCGATGATGGCATCGAAAGCGATTGGAGTGATTGAAGCTCACAAGCAGAGTTTTCGACAAGCAGTAGAGGCTGGAGTCAAGGTGGCCATGGGAACCGATTCCGGCGTAGGGAAACATGGAGAGAACGGGCGGGAGTTACAGTTAATGGTTGAAAATGGTATGACGCCGATGCAGGCGATTATGGCGAGTACGGCGAATGCTGCACGCCTGTTACACCTGGATGAGTTCGTGGGTACGCTTGAAGTGGGTAAGCTGGCTGACGTGATTGTGGTGGATGGCGATGTTTTGGGAGACATTAGTACGATTGCAGATCCAGCTAATGTGAAGCTGGTGCTTAAAGGTGGACGAGCAGCGAAGAACACACAGGAGGTAAGTGTACCGATGATGGTAGGAGTGGGATAAGAAAGTCTAAGATGTTGCAACACGATTAGCACACGCTGCGTATATTCCAATGGAAAAACTGATAAGAGTGGCGTTGGTCTCAAGCACATCTACATTGTTGCAGTTCGCTTCAATTCGAGAGGACTTAGACCAACACTCATACCCATAAGCATTCAGAAACGCTGCTCTCGCAGCTAGCAAGATGCAGCCGCATCTTGCGTTTCTGAATGCAAGGAAATATAAACTTTTGAGGAGAGTCTTTCAATGTCAGGAAACCGTGGCTGTATATTCAATTCGATACTGTTTCTGGTTATCGTGTTTGTACCTCTATTAGGCCATATCATAGCGACTATTATGGTGTTTGAAGATGATCATTCGTTAGCTGGTACCGTACTATGGTTAGCAGCGATCTGGCTGATTCCTTTCCTGGGTTCATTCCTGTACCTGGTCTTCGGTCAGCGTCGCCGCCGTGTGATGTTCGGCCAGCCAAGTTATGGGCCTTACCAGTACCAGCAGCAGAGGTACTAACAGCATTTCGAAGATAGAGGCAAGAGGGAGTACGCCAAAACCTCTATCTATTTATTGTTTGTTGCAGCAATCAGGTCCGGTAGCAACTTATCCGCAACAGGTGTACCCAGGCCAGTGATCGGGTCCCACCCCTGCATAGCAGGATAACCATGCACATGCAAGTCATGGCTATTGACGCTGTTGTTGCCAACCGTGATATCGTGGAAATCCTGCGTGTAGGCATTGGACATAGCCAGCTTATAGAGCGCCGGGTTGATGAAACCGAGAGGATGTCCCGCCATTTGATTGGCAATTGCCATAAACGCCGCCCAGAGTGGAGCACTTGCGCTCGTACCACCTCCAAGGGTCCATCCACCCCCCGTATAGATGGCCAGACCTGTGTTAGGATCTGCGTTTCCGGCTATGTCGGGAACACCGCGCTGATGTTTGAGCAGATTTTGCACTGAAGCTGGCAATGTCTGTTGATAGGATGGCGTAGTGAAGAAAGAACTAAATCCCCCTCCGCTCATGCTCCAGGCATTTTCCTGAAATGCTGTTCCGTTGCGATGCAGGGTCGTACCACCCACGCTAGTAACCCATGGATCATCAGTGGGAAAGCTGGTAGTAGGTGTTGGTGAGAGTTTTGTCATTTGCAAATCAGCATAATCGGTAGCACCACCGTCGCCTGATGATGCAAAGAAAGTAATTCCATGTTGTGTCGTGGCTTGTTTGAAAAAAGCATCCCATTTTTGTATCTCCTGTCGCCCGTCTGTATTATTCAGCGTTACTTCAGATGCTCCAAAACTCTGTGAAATGATACTGCCAAGATGATTTGTTACAGCATACTGCTCGAGCTGACGAAATTCGGGCAGTCCAACCGTACCCTCAGTTTCATCAACTGGGCTGGTTAATACCACGATAGCCGCATCAGGAGCAATGGCATGAATAATTTGCACATCCAGTTCTGTTTCGCCCGCCCAGCCAAGCATATCCTTAACGGTGGGATTAAAAGGCACCCTCCCCAGAGGAGAGAGAACTTTTATAGTGATCGGAGGCAAACCAAACTGCTTATCGAAAACGTCCATGTCTTGCTGCAATGTCGGACTGCCATAGGAGACGATATCCACAATTGTCTGCCCTTTTCCTGTAAAACCTCGTTCTATGAGGGACTGCACTCCGTAGGCCACTCGCAGGTCATATGGTGTACGACAGACGTCAGGACCTATTTCGGCAGGACATGCAGCGATTGCAGTACTCGTTGGTGATGGTCGTACTGTGGCGGTTGCTTTGTGTGTTGGATCCTGTGCTCCTCCATTAATGCCATTGCTTCCAAAGGGTGCACAGGCAGGGAGTAGCAACAATATCGCTATAAGCGCAAATAATCGTCGAAATGCATACATAGGTGCTTCTTATCTTCCTTTATAGCAGCATCTATAGGTTCTCGTTGGCAAACTCTATATTCTATTCTAACATCCTAGGTAACTATTCAGGTCTCTTTGCTCTTGCGCCGCCTCCGGCGGCGGGGTGGGGGAGGAAGGCGGGGGCACCCCGCACCCCGCCAAGGGGCCTGCAAGGCCCCTTGGGACCCCCTGCTGAATAGTTACCATCCCAGGAGCAAATGACTGTTTTGCTGCTATGCAATGAGCTTTGCTTTAAGATTAAACGACGGAGCATACTCGTATGATACGACAACAATCATCATTTGACTATGATTTTCAGTACTAATACTGATGATTCTCTTGCCCGACAACTATGGATGCAGAACTGCTGGGAAACAGGCTCTCATAATACGATGAGCCTGGCTTCAATCTATGGCTAATGCGCTGTTTTTAACGAAAATGTTGAAACTCTGCGTTGTATTGATAGTAAGGCCACACTGCATGATTCAGTCGAGGTTAAGATCGATATTTCTTGCAGTACCATAGTCCTACAATTGGCCTTGTGAGGGTTGACTGTAATTTTCACAGTGAGTACAGTCTAATTCAAAGCGTGCGCAACGTTTAGCGCCGGGGATTATTTTCCTGACGCAACCCTAACGGATTGAGGATACATGTATGTCGTCTTTGGATGATCGTCAAAGTAGCGTTACTAACAGATTGCAATTACCAGGGCTGGTTAATCAACTTTCCCCGGTGGAACAGTTACCCTTTCCCGAGAGCACTCCTTTGCCTGGTAGAACGACCCGCCTTTTGGAGTATGATAGTTCTCCAGATGTTCCAGAAGCCTTATCGGATCCAGTTATGATAAGCGATCTATCTGAGTACACCACATCTCCAAGAGTGACACATGGTTTACCTGACATCAATACAGGCGCATTATCTTTCCCACCGACAGGAAGAACCACGACGGCGTTACGCCAACCAGTAGTGATTCCTGGTACTGGCAAGAAAAAGCCTCGGGTGATCCATCCGATCCATCCCCCAAAAGGGCGCAAGTGGATAATCAGTATCTCGGCTCTGGTTCTGCTAATGCTGATTTCACTCGGGACGGCATTTGCCGTGTCACCACTTGAAAGTGAAAGTGGTCATAGCACCAATCCAATACAGTTTGTGGTTAACTTAGTCCACAATAGTGCTAACAGCCCAAATTTGATTGCGCAGCAGGCAACAGCAACAGCTATTATACACCAGGACGGGTATGATCCTAATTCGGGAGCAGGAGCAACCACGCAGTCTGGAGCAGGAGTAACCACGCAGTCTGGAGCTGGCGGTCTCAATCGTTTCGCTTTCGGTCAGTGTACCTTCTGGGCTAATATGCGCTACCACGCCTTGACGGGAGTTTGGGTTCCATGGCTCGGAAACGCTTATCAATGGGCCTATGGTGCAAGGATGTCTGGCTGGATTATTTCGAGCAAACCAATTGTACCATCGATTATTGTATTGCAACCCGGGGTACAAGGCGCTAGTTATTTTGGGCACGTTGCCGTGGTAGAGAAGATTAACCCCGATGGCAGTGTGTATACCAGCAATTACAACTGGTACGCCAATGGCGGTTGGGACAGGTTGTCCTATTGGACTTTTAAGCCGGGGCCAGGGGTGGTGTTTGTGTGGCATACGTGATTAAGAACACATATCTCTTGATGATACAAAACTTCCATCTACACCATGGGTATGTGCTCAAGATGCTGTTTGTGTAGTTCTTCGCGTGAGTTGCGGCGTGCGAGCAGACGTTTCATGGCACTGCCTATACGCTGCACTCCTTCTTCTATGTGATCTGTTTCGGGAAAGGCGAAACTGAGCCGGAAGCTCTGCTGGCCACCACCATCGACATGAAAGGGCTCGCCGATGACGAAGGCTACTTGTTCATTGGCGGCTTCGCGTAATAAGCTGCGGGAACGCATATCTCCGGGTAGACGGCACCAGAGATGAAAACCTCCACCCGGGCGACTAACACGTACTTCTTTGGGCCAGTGTGTAGCGATGGCCTGAAGTGTCAAATCGCGCTTCTGACGGTACTTTTGACGTAACATTTTCAGGTGATCATCCAGGAGGTCGCGCCGCAATATTTCTGAGACTGCCCACTGTCCCAAAGCGTTCGTGTTCAGGTCAAACACCTGTTTATGCAGCGCGAGACGTTCTATCAGTGGTTCAGGCGCGGCAAGCCAGGCCACACGTAATCCTGGCGCCAGTATTTTTGAGTAGGTGCTTAGATACAATACCTGCCCGCTGGCATCCAGGGCTTTAAGAGGTGATGGTTGTTTATCCTCAAAGTATATTTCCCCGTATGGATCATCCTCTAAGATGGGTGTTTGATAGCGTTTTGCCAGGAGCAAGAGGCGCCGGCGGCGTTCTTGCGACATAACAGTTCCTGTTGGATTCTGGAAAGTTGGGAGGGTGTAGATGAGGCGTGGACGATGACGTGCAAGAATTGATTCCAGTAGATCAACCCGTATTCCCTCACTGTCCGTAGGGACGCCAATCACGCGGGCGTTCAGCGCCCGAAAGGTCTGGATTGCTCCCAGGTAGGTAGGGACCTCAACAACTACTTCATCACCTGGATTGAGCAAGAAACGACCAATCAGACCGATACCCTGGGTAGAGCCGGAGAGGATCAGGATATGCTGCGCATCAACAGCTACCCCTCGTTTACGCATTGCCGCGGCAATGCCCCTACGTAGACTGTGTAAGCCTTCAACGGGGCAGTATCCCAACGCGCTTTGAGGAGCAGTGAGTAAACCGTCGGCAAAGACGGACCTGAGCATATCGACAGGGAGTAGATTTGGGTCAGGGTTACCAGGCGCTAGGGAGATGATTTCTTTGTGGTCACTCATCGAAGCCAGCTCGCTTATCAAGAGAGCGTCGGGGCCCAAAATCTCGCGCTCGCCAGCAGGCAAACCGAGAAGCCACGAGGCTGATTCGTTCTCAAAGCTATCTCCGATGTACCCAAACTGGTTGCGTTGCACGAGTGTTCCGCGTCCCACGTGACCCTCGATCAGGCCTTCGCTAGTAAGCTCATTATAGGCGTTCATGACCGTTGTACGGTTGACTCCCAGTTCGCTCGCCAGGGCACGTTCTGTAGGCAGGCGTGTACCTTCGGGGAGTTCACCTGAGAGAATTGCTTCGCGCAGCCGCTGACATATTTGCCGATATAATGGCAAACCACTGGAACGATCCAATGTTATCAACGATTGAACTGGTGCGGTAAATAACGGCCTTGGCTGATATTGAGATGAGTGTTGTCGCATATTTGCCTCCTGATTGGTTCACACCAACTAAGTATAAGCAATCCAATTAAGGTATTACAAGCCATATTGGCTGGAAATTACATCAGCCAATTGTATGTGGTCAGAAATGTAGGATATGATGATATTTAGGATTAACCGAAACAGAATTGCGGATATTTCCGATGCTGTCCTACTTCTATAGATTGCTATACAAAATGGAGGAAGGAAGCCCATGGATAACATGGAAGAGCGTATTGCATTGGTACGTAATGACCGTGAGCATGGATCTCGCTGGCTCGTACACGAGACAATCTCGATACTGTATGATATCGCAACGCAGCCAACTTCCTCACCGGAGGAAAGCTTGCGACAAATCCAACATGCCGGGGAGGAACTGTCACAGGCACGTCCTGCAATGGCCGCCTTGGCAGGTGCAGTCAGACGCATCCTCAGCGCTAGGGGTGGTTTGGAAAACATAGCAAGTGAAGCGGCACAACTGCTTAAGGACTACGACACTGCAATAGAACGAATAACAGGGCATGCGCGGCCATTCCTCAATGGAACAATAATGACACATAGCCTTTCAGGAACGGTGTTGGCGGTTCTCACTGCCTGTCTTCCTCAAATCAAGCAAATAATCGTGCTCGAGGGACGTCCCCGTTACGAGGGACGCGAGGTAGCACGTCAGTTGAGCAAAAAAGAGGCTTCGATTACCTTGATCACCGACGCGCAAGCTGATATTTTTCTGGGCCAGTGCCATGCAGTTGTAGTTGGAGCCGATAGCATTCTGGCCAACGGAGATGTGCTGAACAAGGCTGGCACAGCTTTAGTGGCCTGGGCAGCTCGTGGGCATAGAATTCCATTGTATGTTTTATGTGAGACGTTGAAAATCTCCCCACATAGCTGGTCTGGAGACCTTGCTCAATTGGAGGAGAAAGAGGGATCGGAGGTGTTAGACCAGCACATTCCGGGAGTCACAGCTCGCAACTTTTATTTTGACAGAACCCCTTTCAGGCTAGTAACAAGTCTGATTACAGAACAAGGCATAATGGGAAAGAGAGAAATCAAGCAGGTAGCCTCACAATTGGAATAAGGATGGAAGAGATACAAGAAGCCAACTGTTCATCTTGTACCTCAGGTTCAGAACGTGTACAATAATGAAGGAAACTGGTTGCCTACTGCGTCGCGTTAGCGTATCTCCATGTGAGAAGTACCCATGCAGGTACTCACCACCAAATGGGAGGAAGTTAGATGCCTACCTATATTAGCCTGGTCAATCTCACTGATCAGGGGATCAAGGAAGTTAAGAACGCCCCCGAACGCCTGCGCTCCTTCGACCTGGCCGCACAAGAGGTTGGAGGAAAACTTGTTGGTTTCTATCTAGTCCTCGGCCAGTATGATTACGTAATAATTACTGAGGCTCCTGATGACCAGACAGCGGCTCGCCTCATTCTTGGTACGATTGCGCAGGGTAGTGTTCGCACTCAAACTATGAGAGCTTTCCCACGGGAAGAGTTTGAGCAGATTGCTCGAAGCTTACATTAGAGTAAACCAGGCGCGAATAAAACATTCTTCATCTCATCTGTTAAAACCCATCGCTAGGAAAAATTGCTCGCACCAGGCGCTCAGGATCATGGCGAGCAAGCTTATCGTTCTCGAGATTGAGATGATCGATCAGAATATTCGGAACGAGACGTGTGAGCCGTGCGCGATCAACTATCACAGGCTCGCTTTTTTCCTGTGCATAGGTTTCCAGGACTTCTGGCAGGAATGGACCATCGTTGACAATTACGCGATCTACACGCCCTCCTAAATAATGGTGAATCGCATTGACAAAATCCGAAGCTTTGTAGTTATCAGTCTCACCGTGTTTCGTCATCAAATTACAGACATAGACCTTCTCAGCATCGGACTCCCGAACAGCACGGGCAATATCGCAAACGAGCAGGTTCGGCAGGAGACTCGTATAGAGATCGCCTGGACCAATGATAATGGTATCGGCTCGTCGTATAGCACGGACCGCTTGAGGGCAGCCGGGAGCATTCTCGGGCTGTAGTCGCAAACGGACGATAGGAGAAAGTTCACCCGTGTTCTTTTCCCCTCGCGTGTCTATTTCCGTCTCGTCACAGATGTTGCTACCATCTGCCAGATCGGCGCAGATGATAGTCTGCTCCAGCGTTACAGGCAATACCCGTCCAGCTGTATTAAGCAGTTCCTGAGCATCCTCTATAGCGAGCAAGAGATCGCCATTATTAATATCCTGTAGTCCTTTAAGAATAAGATTGCCCAGGCTATGACCCCTGACACCTCTGCTCTGTTGTGAAATTCCATCATTTTCTGTCTGTTCAAAGCGATGCATAAATACTTCGCGCCAGAGTGCGCCGTTCCGTGCTAAGGCTACCAATGACATGCGCAGATCTCCCAGGGGTAACTGGCGCTGAAATTCATCCATCAATCTGCGTGAACTCCCACCACTATCCGACATTGTAACAATAGCACTGATGTTAAACTGATATTTTTTTAGATGTGAGAGTAAGGAAAATGTTCCAGTACCTCCACCTATGGTTACAACGCGGCGTCCTGCGAATCGGTCTCCAGTCTTCTGATATCCGAGCAAGTTGTTTCTCCTGTGGCTGATCTCAGGTTCGTCGTTCACAATACATATCCTTCTTCTACAAAGTACCAATACGCTAAAAACGATTATGGATAAGTTACGATTTCAAGGGATAGTCTACCATGGACCTTTCTTTATGCGCAAGCAAACTTCTTGCTATCTTGTTAACTGCCAGGCTGGCTTTTTAATAACTCTATCATGAACGACATTCAAAAAAGATGTAGATATACCTGACATCCACTCATAATTCCTCTTAGTTCCCACCCACCCGCCCTGAAAAAAGGAACAAGGGGACACCCCTTGAACCCCGGCAAAGGGCTGCCGCCCTCTGCACTCCCGCTTTATGAGGGGATGTCAGAGATATACCCCTTGACAAGTTGCGATATATCGTTATAATTAACAATATAATACGATATATCGTTAATGATGCAGAAAGGAGCATCTTAAATGTTTGGACGACGATTTGCATATCAATATTCAGGATATGGAGATGAGCAGAGGGTACCGCCATGGTTACACCATCGAGGGCACCATGGTCGTTTCCGGGGACATGGACCTTACGGTCCTCCTCAGGGCAGATGGGGAGGTAATTGGACCCCCCCCTGGTCACAGGAGGAATGGAGAGGGCCACATTTCTTCGGTATGCGCAGAGGTCGAGGGCATGATGAAGGCGCTGGAAGAAAAAACCGGTGGATTCTATACTCCCAGCCCTGGTTCAATCTACCCAACGCTGCAAATGCTGGAAGATGGAGGCCTGGTGACCTCTAACGAGGTTGAAGGGAAAAGGGTATACACTATTAATGATGCCGGGCGCGCCTCGCTGGCTGAGCGCCAGCGTAATCAAGAGGGATTCGCCGGACCACCCTGGATGCGTGGGCATCGCCACGGTGGGCATAGTCCGAGACTAGAAATGCAAGCCTTGAGAAGCGAGGTTGCTGAGACAGCTCGTTGGTTTTCTATTGCCGGCAGAATGTCGTTACAAGACCCTGAGAAGCTGGCACGCCTGCGTAGTATCATCGACCGTACTCGCAACGAGTTAAATTCGTTGATCTATGGTGATGGTTCAGCCTAGCCACAATCTTCTCAGACGGAGCATCCTGTAACCGGTTAGGCTATACGAGATATAAACGAAAAGGAGTGTTTTTCTGTTGAGGCAGAAGAACACTGTTTTTCATTGGAAAGTGCATCTTTCGAATACCGAGATGCGGTAAAACCGTTATTACTTTTTATCTTGTGTATCAAAGGTAATTAGGCTATACTGTATGCAACGGGAATCGCTTCGTCACTTTGTGGGCGCGGTGGCGGAGAGGTAAGATATCCCGTTGAATTTTTGACAGAAGTGCATCCTCCTCCCCCTATACCAATTACGCTATTCAGCAAAATTACTCTACCCTTCAACAAAGAGTTATGCTATAATAGATGGGCTTTTATTGAAGGGAGGAGCCGCCAAAATGCATGATGGACCTGATACGGAGCGATTAATCTATCGAGCTCATCTTTTGATGGAGGATGGACGGGATGAACTAGCACTAGCTGCACTTAAAGAAATCCAATCCGATGATCCTGAACAACAACGTGAAATTGTCTATTTGTCTGCATGGTGTCATACTCGAATAGGGAATTGGAAAGAAGCTTTATCTTTGCTATCACCCCTATATACTCCAGACAGTGTAGAAGATAACTGGAGTGATGCGAACCACAATGAGCGCGAACGGCGAGCTTTCTACCTCCTCTGTCTCGGCAACGCCGCTGTCAATCTTTCTCGCTACGAAGAAGCATCTCATCACTATACACAGTGCCTCAAAGTATTGAGCGAACGGCGTGTGAATCTCCCAAAAGTACGCATTAAAGCGCGCTATTCCCTGGGTATGACATGCATCATGAACGGCTTTTATGCTGTAGCAATCCAGCATTATCAAGAGGCGTTACGCTTATGCAAGGACGATCCCGATCACGAGGATCTGCCAGATATGTATTATGGATTGTGTGATGCCCATCGTCTTTTGGGAAACTCTGATCGAGCCTATACCTACGGCACCATGGCACTGTCAATGTACGAAAAAAGGGGAATGCGTTCCAAAGAAGGGCGGATACATAATATACTTGGTCGTGTATGTTTCCAAATGCGCAATTATCACGCAGCGACAGATCATTACATGGAAGCCCTCTCAATAGCCACAATAGACAATGACCAGGCAATGAAGATGGTGAATTTTACAGCCCTGGCTGACTTGCGTTTAGCGGAGAATCGGCTGGATGAGGCCTGGCGCTACTGCCTGCAAGCACAAGAAGTTGCCCTGGGATTGAATGACCACTATCTCTATGGCATGATGTACATCGTCTGTGGGAAAGTGGCACAGGCGAAAGGGGAACAAGCGGGGGGAAAGCAGCGTCAAGAGCTGTTCGAAGAGGCGACAGCAAGGTTTGAAAAAGCAAAAGCCCATCTTTCTCAGACAGAAGCCAGAACCACTCTTGCTGAGGTATACGGTAGATTAGCTCAGATACTCGAAAAGTCGGGGCACCACCAGGAGGCAATTTCCTATTGGAAAACCGCTTATAAATCTCTTTCCAACTTGAAAGGGCAAAGCATGGATTAATGTTTTGCTACCGCGCAAACGGCGGGGAAGCATGGAGCAAACATGCGATCAATGCATGTTTGCCACTCTACCCCGTAGTGCGCTATAAAGGGGGCCATTACATTTTTTTCAAGCCTATCCGCTCCTGCAGTTCATTTGCAACACTGTATGGGTCGCGCTCTCTTGTAGTGATATACTCCAACATCTTTTGCCATTCATCTTCTGATACCTGGTCCCTTAGTGCATTCATAACAGCATGTAACACCAGGGACTCCACTTCACTACGCACCTGCCTCTGCGCCCGGCTCGTGAGCATATCACTTTCCAACAGGTACTGGCGATGTTGCTCTATCGTATCCACCAATTGGGTAATTCCCTGATCTTTAATGGCGGCAGTTTTCAAAACTGGAATACGCCAGTAGGGTTTGGATTTATCATGCAGGCGCCGTTGAGGGTCGAGGCTGAGTAACATTGCTAACTCTGCGACAGTCTGGTCGGCGCCAGGTTTATCGGCTTTACTGACCACGAAAATATCGGCAATTTCAAGTATACCTGCCTTGATCGCCTGCACTTCATCGCCCATCCCAGGGGCACTCACAACCAGCACCGTCTGTGCAGCACGCATCACCTCGACTTCTGCCTGTCCTGTTCCTACAGTCTCGATGATAATA
>WNFY01001956.1_pt1 | contig 19607 bp, 12 predicted proteins | sample 5400091 | NCBI WGS metagenome assembly WNFY01 (sample SAMN13153364, study PRJNA577476) | soil metagenome | isolation source: 60 cm soil or saprolite under grassland replicate 1 | place: USA:California | collected 2016-06-15
GGTGGTCGTTACGTCCCTTATGAATCTGTTGAGCGTCTCAAGGCCGTGGCGGCACAACATCACGGAAAAACACCACCGACCTTTGAATTGCCGACCCCCATTCAGGAGAAATAACGCCCGTAGGGGCTCCCCCTCGCGGGGGCCCTGGGAGCCAATAGATCCGCTCCCAGGGCCCCGCGAGGGGGAGCCCCTACGGGAAATTATTATATAGTCGCAGTTTAACGATTATATACGCCTGAGCACTTCTTTCCGACTCACCTCACGCCAGCGACTTCCTTCCTCATCGGCATTTGCCGCGGGATGACGGCGCAGTTTATCTTCGGCTAGCTGGCTGTGCATCAAGAGGCCACCAACAATCGCAGCTATCTGAGCCGATGCGAGTTCGACATGCTGACCATCCTGCAAGTCACTGGAACTCTCAGCAGGGGTAATAGTCGCAACTTTCTGCCTGGTATCCCATTCCTCGGCGATAAAGTCGGTAGATATATCAGCCGCGATAAAACGTGGATGATCCATCAGCCAGCGCGCAAAGGGCAGGGTGGTACGCACGCCGACGACCTGATATTCATCAATCGCACGACGCATACGCGCGATGGCCTGTGTACGATCTCGGCCCCACACAATGAGCTTCGACTGCAGAGGATCATAGAAGAGCGGTACCTGTAGACCTGCATATAGACTACTATCGACGCGTACTCCTGGACCAGACGGCTCCTGCAGGGCGTGGACCATGCCAGTCGCAGGCAAGAAACGGTTCTCTGGGTCTTCCGCTGAGATACGACACTCTATAGCAGAGCCGCGCAACTCGATCTGTTCCTGGGTAAAGGAGAGAGGCAAACCAGCAGCTACCCGGAACTGTTCCTGCACAATATCAACACCTGTACATAACTCGGTTACTGGATGCTCCACCTGGATGCGCGCATTGACTTCCAAAAAGTAGAAATTACGATCCGGTCCTACCAGGAACTCCGCAGTGCCAGCATTGACAAAATTAATGGAACGTACCAGATTTATTGCTGCGGAGGTCATGCGTTCACGCAAGGCCGCATCCACGATTGGCGAAGGTGCTTCCTCGACCAGTTTTTGATGTCGACGCTGAACGCTACACTCACGTTCGCCCAGGTGCACCACATTGCCGTGTGTATCAGCAATAAACTGTACCTCGATATGGCGCGCTGGAGAAATCGCTTTTTCCAGATAGACACGACCATCACCAAAAGCACTCTGCGCCTCGCTGCGGGCTGTGCGCAACGAAGCTAGAAGGTCTCTGGGATCGCGTACAAAGCGAATACCTTTACCACCACCGCCAGCCGCCGCCTTCAGCAAAATAGGATATCCCAGGCGTTCGGCAACCTCCGCTATCTGCATATCATCACCAATATCCGTTGACATTGCCCCCGGCACAATCGGCACTCCCGCCGCCTGTGCAGTACGACGAGCCGCCGTTTTCTCACCCATTGACTTCTGAGATTCAGGCGGTGGGCCAACAAAAATTAACCCTGCTTTCCTACATGCTTCCACAAAAGAGGCATTTTCAGACAGAAAACCGTAGCCCGGATGTACAGCCTGTGCACCCGAACGTTTCGCGACCTCGATTAATGTAGGAATATGCAAATAACTCCTGGCCGCCACCGCAGGTCCGATGTGATAAGCTTCGTCCGCCATACGGACGTGCAACGCATTACGATCCGCATCACTATACACAGCCACACTGCGCAGTCCCAATTCGCGGCAGGCGCGAATGATACGCACAGCAATCTCACCTCTATTGACGACAAGCACTTTTTGAAATGGCCAGCGCGTTACAGAGGACGTACTCATAACCAGGCTCCTTCGACTTCACGAGTTCATTAATTACCCTCTCACATACTCACTTTCACAATATTCTCATACTCAAGTATAGCACGTTATGCGGACGCTTAACCAGGACTATCAGGCCATTGCTCACGGTAAAAATGAAGCTTCTGTAGAAAGTAGGGTACATTCGGCTATAAATGTCTATCACTCAAACGACCCGTAGCGGCATGCCTTGCGTGTGCCGGGTCGTTGGGGAGGACTTCCCTGACGCTCAACGAGATGGCTTGCAAGCCATCCGGCACACGCAAGGCATGCCGCTACGGGTCTCTTGATTGGACGCGTCATTCTGTTCAGTTGTGTTGTAAGCGTTTGAAGCAGACACCCAGGAGGGACTAAAGCAGCATGTTTACGTTCGTTACCAATATCCCCATATCTCGCAGGCTCTCCTACGCATTTTTACTGGCAGCATTAATTCCCGGCATCGTTATTTCAGGGCTGGGCATCGCGTTCATCAATACGCAAATCGCGCGTAGCCAGGTCATACAGACAAACATCCGTATGACTAAGGATACGACGAACGCCAGTTTATCATTACAAAGAAGCATGGACCTGCTTAATGTGGCTGTAGAGCAGTACAAGGCACAGGGAGCTAGCAGTCAAACGCGGAAACTCCTGGACACCATTGTTAGCAATGAAACAATTTTTGAGACAACGCTAAGACAATATCCACAATTGTACCAACTTGCCAGCGCTCCTCAGATGAACGACACACGCAACATGCTGCTGGCAGATAATCCTGACGCAACGACCGTTAACGATCAGAAAGCTGCCATCAATCAGGTCGAGACACTCTGGTCGCAATACAAAGGTGCCCAGGGGCAGGTAATCAAAGGCATCAAGAACAATGCAAACATAGATGCTCTTACGACACAGGCAAACGCGAAGTATATACCTGTACAGAAGACATGGGCTCAGATCGCGCAGATAGCGGACCAGGTAAACAATTCGGTTGCACAGGTTGGTGACTCACAGACGAATACCACTATTATTGCCACCATCATCGCCTTCTTGAGCACGATCCTGGCAGTTATCACAATTGGGTATACTGTCAATCTCACCATCACGCGTCCACTGCGCGAACTCACCAGGCTAACCAGACGTATTGCCAGGGGCGAAACTGAAGCACGCGCAAAAATTCTAGGACACGACGAGATCTACACGGTCGCCACATCCATGAACAATATGTTGGACAATATCGTACAACTTATCCAGGAAACACAGGCGCAGCGTGATGTGTTGCAAGGCCGCGTAGAGAAGCTCGTCAGCGAAGTAAGTGGCGTTGGTGAAGGAGACCTGCGTGTACAGGCAGAAGTGACGGCAGATGCACTGGGGGTACTGGCCGACTCCTTCAATTATATGGTCGAAGAGCTAGGCAGCCTGGTCATACGCGTCAAGATGGTTGCTCACGACGTGGAGAACTCAACGGCGACAGTCCTGGATCGCATGACACAGCTAGTAGAAACGGGCGATACGCAGATCAAGCAGATCTCAGATGCCGCTGCAGAAATAGAACAGACAGCTGAGTCGAGCCGTGAGGTAGCCGGGCGTTCACAACGCCTCTACGATGTAGCCCGCATTGCACGTCAGGATGCACAGATCGGACGCGCATCAGTGCAACAGGCAGTCGAAGGTATGGGCCGTATTAATGAGAACGTGCAAGCAACCGCTACCAAAGTACAAACGCTTGGAGATCGTTCGCGCGAGATCAACGAGATCGTAGAGGCTATCTCTGGCATTGCACATCAGACGAATCGGCTGGCACTTGACGCAGCAATTCAAGCTGCAATGGCGGGAGAAAATGGTAAGGGCTTTGGAGCGGTCGCAGCAGACATTCGGCGCCTGGCCGAACGAGCCAAAGATCAGGCAGGCATGATTACACATATCGTCCGTAGTGTACGCGAAGATATAGGAGCTGCTGCCATCTCTATGCAAGATACCGAACGCGAAACCGCCGCCGGAACTCGATTGACTCAGGAAGCTGGTATCGCGCTGGAATCGATCTTCGCCGCCGTTGAGCACCAGGCACGTGAAATTGAGACCATCAACCAGGCGGCTATGCGCCAGTTGAACTCTGCAAGCGCTGTGGTGCAGATCATGCACGAAGTATCAGCATCAACACAACAGAGCGGCTTCAGCACCCGTAATGCTTCGCAAAATATGGAACGTCTGACGCGCCTTGTTGAGCAACTCCGTGCTTCAGTCGAAGCATTCAAAATGCGCGAAAATCAAGGCTATTTTGCGAATAAGACCAGCGTAAATGAGGAAGAAACGGATACGCCACTGACATTTAGTAGTATCTTCCGTACTGTCAGTGCAACAGCCCAATCCTCTCCATCGGCTCAGCCCTCTAGAGTTGCGGCTACTAAAATATATGAAGTTCCAATAGACCAGGTAAGCGAACATCCAGCATGGGATTGGGGAAATACTTCCACACAATCAGGTCAACAATGGTATATACTGGGAAAGCAACCAGAAAATGGCAACAACTCCTGGTAGTGTAACAGAGCAAGGTGGTAGATCAGTGAGAGAAGAGCCGGACTTACCACCGTCCGGCTCCCACCAACGACGGTTAAAATGGCAGAAGGTGTGCTGGCAGATGTGGGAGTACAGGAATTGCCGCCTGTACAATAAGACCAACAAGGAGCAATATCCCAAAGAACGTTTCCAGCTTCAATGCCTGACGCATCACAAGGTCGAAGCCAGTGGGTGTATCCGTGCGTATAACACCGGTTATCGTTATTACCAGCAGAGGGAATGTCCACAACGTGATCAGGAGCCAGTGAGGCGCTCCGTGTGGCACACCAAGGGAGATAACAATGACATACGCAGCTAGAAGCAACAACAAAAACAAGATGCGACTCCACCAAATTCCTAGCAACGATGCGATAGTGCGCTTTCCCGCGTGCATATCACCCTCAGAATCGCGCATGTTATTCGCATGAATCACAGCCGCCGCTATCAGGCCCAGAGGAAGACTATAGACAAAGGCGTTGGATGTCCCATGACCTCCTTGCACGATATAGGCACCTGTTGTGACCAAAGGGCCAAAGACAACAAAAGCTATCAGTTCACCCAATCCTAGAGCAGAGAGTGCATGCGGCGGAGCACTATAGAAATACGCACAGAGCAATCCTACCAGGCCAAAGAGATAGACTAGCGGGCCTCCAGCACTTGCTACAATCAAGCCCAGCAGAGCGCCCAGACCCAACATGGTCAATCCAATCGATAGGACTCGTGTAGGCTTGATAAGGCCCTGCTGTATCAACCCACCAGGTCCCAGAGCATTACTGGTATCGACGCCGCGTAGATAATCATAGTAGTCATTGATCAGGTGCGCTCCTATCTGGAGCAGAAGCAACGAGACAATGATGCTAATAAACTGCAGCACATGAAAATGACCAAAGGGTATCTGCGCTGAAATAGTTTGTGTCCATGCAAGCACACTACCTAGCAAGGCAGGCAGCAAAGACAAAGGAAGATAAGCTGGACGTATGCCATCCCACCACAACTGGAGCCACTCGCCAGGATCGCGTCGATACTCTGAAGGTTGAACGACCAATGGCGTCGGCATATGTACAGATCGTGAGGAAGCAACAGAGTGAACAGAGACTTCGGGCTGCAGAGAGCTGATAGTTTGTAACGACTCCAGAGGAATCGTTGGCACTTCTTCTGCCTGCACAGAATCAGCTGTTACAATATGCGTTGAAGCCACAGTCTCAGGTCTGGTAGTGATAGGCTCAGATGTTGAAGAAGCCAGATCAGCATCCGTTGAATCAGACGTTGCTCTTGTTTTAGATGTAGAATCTACCGGGCCGGTCGTCTTTTTTGCTTTTGATAGAGCCGGGTCGGAAGAGGTTTTCCTGGCTTTAGAAGCCACTGGATCAATGTTTTTCAAGTCTTTCTCCATACGCCCCCCTCTAGGCGTGAGAACACCGCTTAGCGCGTGTCGCGATTGAGATCATGCTTTTGTAACTCCTGTTGCAAAGCCAACATCGACTCTTGCAGATGCGCCTGGCTGATAGCTGCGGTCAGGTCACCGCGAGTCTTCTCCAGAATCCCTCTCGCGGCATCCGTGGTACGCCTGAGGCCGCCAGTAATGGCATCCGGGAAATCAACCGAGATAAGAAGAGCGTAAATATCATCCATATAGCGCAGGTAAACCTCGCAGTCGTCATAGTTGCCGCGACGCAACTGATCAAGCACATAGCGCCTCAACTCACCCACGGCCTCGCCCAGGCCATTCAGATAAGCGGCATAACTGATGGAAAGTTCGCCGGGTAGAGGGAGGGCACGATGCTGAGTAAAAATGGCAAAAGTGACTGCTTCGGCGTACTCTTTCTGTGCGTCCTGCACAAAACCGGCGTAGTAGATATCCTGGTGATCGCGCAGATCAATCGCCATCTCTGCAAGCAGTTGAGCTGCCTGTCCCATAAGATCCTCGGCCACACGGAATTCCTGGCGATGAGTAGCCCTGATACTATTAGCACAATAGCGAATGGCGGCACGAGATTTAGGAAGTGCACGCTCACGAGCGGCATGTTTAAGAGCAAGATGATCTATGGCTTCACGGCCTACCGTATCTATATTATAAGGCATAGTGATATCCTTTCTATGATATCCATAGTGTACCATAGAAAGGAAGAAGAAGGCACCAGTAGTGCAGGTACAAATTAACTTCATAGCCAATTATGGCGGAGATTTTTTAATCGCCCTTACGCCCACCGCGTCCCCAGCGCGTCTTTTTGTCATCCGGCAAGGAGAGAGGATAGACCTCAATCTCATGTGGGAAACTCAGGCGCTGCAAATCGCCCGCCCAGAAGAGCAGCTTCATCATCTCCGCAACCGCATACAGCAAATGCTGTAATGTTGCTTCGCGTGAATGTTCATAGGCAGCACTTCCTTCATAAGCGGTCATCTCCGCAAAGCCCACACTGAGCGGAGAGATACCACTCAGGCGCACCAGGTACATATCCATTTTCGTATCGCCCTTATCCGTAGGCATCATGATGCGCAATTCCGGCTTACCGTCGATAATGTCAAGGCGATAGAAAACGCCATAATGATCACGAGAGGCCTGAAAGATGGATACCTCAGGTGCAGAGTCACTACCATAGTTATAAGACCGATCATCTGGTCGTTCCATTTCAACTCCTAAATCTGCCAGAAAGTTTTCAAACTGCTCGTCGATGTTCATATCTATCCTTCTCTCCTGTATGCAACAATGCAGGTCGACACCGGTAAACCTTTTCGCCTGACTATTCTGAAAAGACTATGCGAAAATGGAAATGTCGTTGAAGGGATGGCAGCAAGATGCTATGGAACGAGGTTGAGTTCACGTGCACGAGCCATGGCCTGAGTACGATTGGCGACCGCAAGTTTGGCGAAGACATTGCTGACATGGCGCTTGACAGTGTTGACCGTGACCACCAGTTGATCGGCGATAGCCTGGTTGGAGGCGCCAGAGGCAATCAAGCGCAAGACTTCGAGTTCTCGTTCGCTAAGAGGATCAAGCAGGGGTTGCGCGGGTGTCGGCGCCAGGGGATGATGAGCAGTGGACGCTGTACCAGCGTGCTCATATTCAGCCGGGAGACAGGCAACAAGTAGAGTCTGAATATAGTATCGGGAATCAGGATTGGTCTCCCTGAGCAACGAGAGAAGTGTAGCCAGCGGTCGACCATGATCGGCAAAGAGACGAATATAGCCTTCAGGTTGGGCAAGGGTGAGTGCCTGTTTGAGGCTGAGTAGTGCTTCAGAAGTTGCATGCCGGGCCTGTAGAGCCAGAGCGCGCAGGACAAGGATCTCGATGACACTGCCAGTGCGGGACTTGCACTCGGCATCTTGCAGGAGTCGTTCCAGCCAGGCAAGGGCAGTAGAGAGAAATGGGCCACGAATTTGCTCACGGCCCTGAGCGATCTGAATTTGCACCAGGGCCAGGTATTCGCGCTCACGCAGGTAGCTTAGTTCATCTTCGATTGCCAGGCCTGCATCCTTAACCCACTGAAGAGCAGCGGTACTATTCCCCTGAGCAAGCTCTATCAGCGCCCGCATGGAAGTAGCACGAGCAATCAGATGGGGCATAAAGGAAGATTGCCGCGCTATTTCTATAAAAGTATCCAGCGTCTTCAATGCCTGGCCCGAATCGCCACGCACATATTGTACACGAGCAAGAGTGATATAACCCATAGTAACGACGGAGGCATCTTCGGCCAGTGGTCCTTTGAGCAGTTCCATACCTTGCTCCAGCAGTTGTGCGGCGGCATCCAGATTGTTCCACTCGTACTGTAGATTGCCAAGACCGAAATAATAGGCAGGGCTACCAACCAGGCCCTGTAGTCTACCTGTACCGGGCGCCTCATGAATAGCCTGCTCATAAGTCTGAGCAGCTTTACGAAGCCGTCCTTGCAAAGTATAAAGACGCGCCTGGAGTGTAAAGATACGTAGAATTGAAAAGCGGTTCCTGGAGGCCAGAACAGGAGCGACTACAGTTAAGAGCGCATGTTCGACAGCAGGAGTGACATCGCCATTCACCAGGAAAGCATGAGCAGTAGAAACCAGAGCAGCCGCACGCATGAGTGTATCATCTTCAGATAACAGATGAAGTGCCTCCTGTCCAAGCACAACACCGCGTGCTACATCACCTGTAAAGCGGGCCATATTCGCGCGCATGCTAGCAATCAGACCTTGAATTTCGCGCGTCAATTCAGAGGACAGAGGAGAAGACTGGATACAGAGCTCAGCGTCACGCAGGCGCTCCTCAGATTCTGCCAGTTGATGAGTAAACATCAATACGCCAGCCGAGATAATGCAGAGCTGGGCACGGGTACGGACAAGGTGTTCTGGAAGCAAATTGAGCCAATCAATAACAGTCTGTACACGACCACGCAACATCACATCCAGGCCGCACTGTTCGATTAAGTCCGCGGCCCGTTCGACATCACTGGCTGCCAGAGCATGCTGAACGGCTTCCGCGATCATTTCATGCTGTTCAAACCATTCGCTGGCACGGCGATGCAGAGTAGGAATCTGGGCGGGTAGCGCCAGGCGCAGACGATTGCGCAGCACATCTGCAAATAACTGGTGATAGCGATACCACTGGCGCTCCTCGTCAAGCGAGACTACAAACAGATTTGCTCTCTCAAGCATAGCAAGCATAAACTGGCTCTCTGTCTGGCCTGTAATGGCTTCACAGAGCGATCCACAGAGTCGATCGAGAATGCAGGTCTGTAACAGAAATGACTGCACCGCCACCGGTTGCTGCAAAAATACCTCTTCGCTGAGATAATCCAGCACGAAACGATGGCTACCGCTAAAAGCTGACAGAAAAGCGGTAACGTCCGAGCGATCACGCAGCGAAAGAGCAGCAAGCTGAACACCAGCAATCCAGCCTTCTGTGCGACGTTCGATAGCTTCAATCGCACCCGCAGGCAATTTTAAATTCATGACATTCTGCAAAAAAGTCGTGACATCAGCAGCAGTAAAACGCAGATCGGTGCTACGGATCTCGGTCAACTGTCCTCGCGCCCGTAAACGAGACAAAGGCAGCGGTGGATCGACGCGCGTAGTAATAGCGATATGCATTTGTGGTGGCAGATGCTCCAACAGAAAGGTCATAGCCGCATGGACGGACAGATTCATAATCACATGATAGTCATCCAGCACGAGCGCGAAACGTGGAAGGTTGCTACTGGCAATATCGTTGGCGAGCAACGTGAGGACCTTTTCCAATGCAGCAGGGCGTGGAGATTCCAGGAACCTGAGCGCAGTAGAGCCAATCTGCGCGTCAAGGGTTTGCAAAGCGGCAATCAGATAGGAAAAGAAACGGACGGGACCGTTATCATCTTGCTCCAGCGAGAGCCAGGCGGCGGGAGTATTACTTGTAGCAAGCCACTCACCAAGCAAAGTCGTTTTGCCAGATCCCGGCGGAGCTGAGATAAGCGTCAGCGAGCCTTCCATCCCCTGGCGGAGCTGATGCAGCAAGTGAGGGCGATGGACCAGTTGGATGCGTGGACGTGGCACATACAGCTTGGTTGCCAGTAGCGGATCCTGTCGCATCCTCGACGTTACTGGAACTTCCGTGTCTACGCGTACATCTGCCATAGATCTCAGGGAATTAAGCAACGCACCTGTTTGAGATCGAGACGCGGGAATGTCTTCCGGTAGAGGACTGGAGCCACGACCTGCACCCAGGAAGCCAGCAACCTGTTCCAGAAGGACCAGCGTGAGATCATCAGTTTTACCCAGAGATTTTTTCTGCAGCTTGCCATCATTTTTTACATAAGCGTACCAACACACTTCGCGCCTGGTTTCTTTCTTTACTGTAATGGTGCCATTTCTGCCACGAAAGACAAAGGCAGAGACTTCATCCAACCAGGCGAACCAGTCAGGGCTCTCCAGGTCAATATCCAGTGCATCACCGCCCTGGCGCTCATACAGTTCGTATGTGCGTTGGGACGGGGACCATAGTACAGTATAAGGGGCGACTCTTGGCATGTGATAGCAGTCCTTATCGAATATAGCTGGAAGTTGCATAAAGATCTATTTAATATCTTCCTTAGTGCATCTTCACTTGACCTCCTAGGGTTTCGTGTGTATACTTCCTTTCGGCTGGCTGGCCGCAGGTAGGAGCGCAGCTCTGTTGCCAGCCGAATAAGGAGCTCTACTTTCCTTCTAAAGGAGCAGCAGGAGCAGCTCTTCTTTTACGACCCGCTTGAGGGTACTGAAATTAGTATACGTGTTACGCTGATGCTACGCAAGCAGTAAAATAGCGTAACTCTTCAGGTCGCCTTTCCTTGACTTCTCAGCGCCTGCGGCGCTTCGCAAGCTATTTTGTGTGAGGTGGCGTGGTTGGCGGCCCCCGCCGCCAACCACGCCACCTCACACAAAACCGGGCGAGCCGCGTAGCGCGCGGAGCCACGAGGAATCAAAAGAGGCTTCTGAACAGTCACTAAAATAGCTATGCTTAGAACAGGTTACCTTGCTTCGGTCCTTCCTGCCCCTACTTCAACGTTTAGTATCAACCGGGACGATTTAAAAGTCGCGCACGTGGACCCGTAGAGGCATGCCTTGCGTGTGCCGGATCGCCTGTGGACTTGCCTGACGCTCAACGAGGTTGCTCGCGGACGACGCGGCACACGCAAGGCATGCCTCTACGGGGACGTTTGAATCGCCCTGAGTATCAACATCTGGACTAGACGGCACAGCTATTTAGAGCGTACAATCAACACATGCAGAACTTAGAACCGCGTGACCTCATAGAAGCCAGTGCGCTCTTTCGCAATATGCAGCCCCATGAGAGTGAGGCTATTATTGCGCGGCTGCAACCCGCCCATTTTGAGAAGGGGACGCATATACTTGAGCGGGGAGTGTGGCACGGAAGTCTGTATATTATAGCTTCTGGACAGGTGAGCGTCTTGCTGCCGGATGAGGCGAAGGAACAGAATATCGCGCTGCTGGAACATGACTCCATGAGTACGAGGCAAGGATATTATCCAATTACTGCACTGGGGCCGGGAGAATGCTTCGGAGAAATGTCGCTGATTACAGGGGAGCCGCCGAGTGCGACGATTCTGGCTGATGAGGATTGTGCATGCTGGTCGCTGTCACAGGTCGATCTGCTGGCGCTGTTTGGGAGTTGTCCGACGCTTTTGCAGAATATCAATAGTATTATTTCGCAGCGGTTGGTACGCACAAATCAGCGCGTGTTTCTGACGCGTGCAGCGGAGGTGCTCTGGCTGACTTTTGTGGATAAGCAGGGTACAGCAGCACGACGAGCACAGGCTTTTTATATTGCCGATGCACTGGCAGTTCGTACACAGCAGCGCGTACTCCTGCTTGAACTTTGTGCCAGCGAACAGGCCATCGGCCCCCACTTTGCCATATATCCAGAACAGTTGCGACCTGACCTGCTAGCTTGCACACAGGATCATGCATCCTTGCAAGCACATCGTGCACATACACGCACAAATGATGGTGAGCATATCCCGGCAGTGGCAGCTCTCGCAGTTACTCATGAGAAAGCGCTCTCTATAAGTACGAGCCAGTTAGCGGTGCTGAGTGAACTTGCACTACGCTATAGATATATTTTGCTGGTCACGATGCCCGAGACGCCCGAGCATATCATTAAGGTGCTGGCAGAGAGCAACGAGCTAAACATTAAGAGAGTTATCACGCTGCTTGCCACCGAGGCGTTGGACCAGTTCGACGTTGTAAAGCTTTCAGGACAAAAGTCTGGACCGTCGTATGAGCATAGCGTGTTTATTATGAATACTCCCGAATACCCGACAATGGGAATGCAGGAGCTTTATGGAAGACAGATTGGACACAAGGTAACACGCCTGCTGCCAGCCGATCAAGATCTACTCGAACGTTGCTGGCAAAAGCGGGAGACACCCCGTCAGATAGTACCAGAAGGGGCATTAACACGAGCGATAGATTTTGTTGCCAGGTATATTGCACATCAGACGGTGGGGATTGCCTTTGGCGGAGGTGGCGCACGTGGCTTCGCCCATCTTGGAGTGCTGGATGGTCTGCTGGCACATGGAGTTCCGCTTGACTATATTGCAGCCTGTAGCAGTGGCATTATTACGCCGGGCATGTATCTTATTGGCAAGTCGATTGCCGAGAGCGAAGAGATTTTTATGGAGATTCAGCGTCATATTGTGCAATGGCGCATTCCTCGCACCTCTATTTTCTCCAATCGAGGAGTACAACAGATGCTGCACAGGTTGTGTGGAGAACGGCGCTTCGAGGATTTGACAACTCCTTTTGCGATGGTTGCAGTCGATCTCAGCACACGTTCTGGCGTTGTACTGGATCATGGTCTATTGTGGCAAGCGGGCTTAGCAAGTGTAGCCTTGCCGGGAATTTTTCCGCCAGTAGTGATTGGAGAACATATTCTTGTGGATGCAGGTATGCACGACCCGGTCCCGATTCGCCTGCTACGGCGGATGGGAGCAGATATTTTGCTGGCCTCTGAACTGGGCGGACAGGAACCGCCTGCACTTGAAAATGCTGCGGCATGGATGGAAGAACGACAGGATCGAGTAGACACGCGCTCTCCGCACATTATCGACCTCATGCTGCGTACGTATGACCTGGCCATGGCGACTATCGGTATGCATAGTATTCGCGAGGCCGATGTTGTTATTCGCCCAAAGTTGTACCGTATCTCGCTACGGCAGTTTTCTGAAGGACGCAAGTTTGTAGCCTCCGGGCGTGAGGCGGTTGAGCAGGCGCTTCCGGCATTGCAGAAACGCCTGCCATGGCTATAGTACGATATATGGAGAGGCAATCAGCCACCTGCGCGTTTGACTTTGTAGCCTAGCTCGATAAGTCTGGCCTGGACGGTATCACAATGGTCACCCTGGATCTCGATGTTGCCATCCTTGACAGTACCGCCAGAACCACAAAGTTTTTTGAGTTGCTGAGCAAGAGCAGCAAGTTCGTCGTGATATAGCTGCACACCAGTGATGACAGTAACAGTTTTACCACCACGCTGCTTACGATCGCGCATCACACGTACAATGCCATCACCTTTTTTGGTAGTGCTGCCCACTGGATGATCGCACAAACACTTCTTGTATGACTGGCCGCACTCGGGACAGATAGTCATGCGTCCGCTATCAGTGGAGTAAACGACGCGATCAGGCATAAAGCGCTCCTTTTTTGCAATCCGTAGTAAGACTATCGTAAAAATTGTAACATATAAAAAAACAGAATAAAACAGGAGGGCAGACCATCTCATTCTGTCCTATGGAATGTTCATCCTGACACCAAACGTCTGAAGGATTCGTGTACACTTCATAGCAAAAAAATATAATGAATGCGGGAATAGGGGGGAGAGTACCATGCAGGAATTAATAGGTGTTACTATTGATCACTACCATCTTCAGCAGCGCCTGGCACGAGGAGGAATGTCAGAAGTCTACCTCGCCTTTGATACACAGACACAACATACAGTAACAGTCAAGCTGGTACATAGTAGCAACAGCGACTACTGTGAGCGCTTCAAACGTGAGGTTAAAACGCTTGCAGCCCTCTCACATGATCATATCCTGCCAGCTTTCGCTTATGGAGATTACGACGACTGGTGCTACCTGGTAATGCCATATATTGAGTACGGCACCTTGAATAAACGCCTGGAAGATGGTCCACTGTCACTCAAAGAAACGGGAATTATACTCGAACAGCTAAGCAGCGCCCTACAATATGCACACGATCAGGGCATTATTCACCGCGATATCAAACCCACAAACATCTTGCTACGCGACGGAGAGCACGTTTACCTGACAGACTTTGGCCTGGTCAAGCGGGTAGGCGAGGACAGCGGACTTACAGTGACTGGTTATTTGATAGGCACGCCAGAGTACATGGCACCAGAACTGGCCGAAGAGCCTGCATCACCGGGCAGCGATCTGTACGCCCTTGGCGTTCTGCTCTACCAGGTACTGACCGGCCATATACCATTCACAGCCGGTACCCCCATGGGAGTCTACCTGAAACATATACGAGAAAGGCCCCAACCCCCATCGGCAATAAATCCCGCCATTCCTGAATGTATCGATGAGGTCATCTTACGCACACTAGAAAAGGAGCCACGCCATCGCTATAAGAGTGTAAGCGAACTTGCGCAGGCTTACTGGCAAGCATTCTACCAGGCAAGATATACACCTGTACCCATGGCAGTACCATCAATTGGTGAGCGGACAACGCAGATTGTTAGACAGGCGAGTAAACTAAAAGCAGTACAGCTACTCACACTGGCAGTTGTCCTGGTATTTTGTATATTACCATTTGTGCTCGGCTTTATTTTCTCCTCCGATCCTGACAGGGCACAGTTGCCGACCCAGCAGGCAATCTATGTTGTGGCTAAGAAACCACTGGTCCCAACTGCAACGCCCACTGTGACTCCGCCAGCGCGGAAGCAGCCGACGCCTCCTGCAAATGGTGACAACACAACAAACACAGAAGTGCAAATGTCTCCTGCAAATGGTGGCAATACAACAAACACAGAAGCGCAAGTGTCTACATCTTTTCCTCCAGTGACCGTATCAGATCTCGCACAGAACAGCGATGACGGAAATAACAATGGTCAAGACAACGGTCATGGCCATGGACACGGTCACGGCAATGGTCACGGGCATGATTAGAGCAATGAGTGGGGAAACTATTCTGGTACAAAAAACGTAGTGGATAATAACGGAGAAATAAAGTAATATAGGTAGTATATAAGGAGAAGATACCAGCTATCCCGACAGGGTGGGAACAAGCTCGATCCCTACGAGGATGCCGCCCTGGAGAATGTATCTATTTGCTTATCCAGCTTCGTATTAAGATAAATCAATGGAAAAAGAGAAAGATCCGCTATCAATAATTAAGGAATGTAAAAATGCCTGGATTAGAGGGAACAACATTAGATCACTATCAGATCCAGCGACGTTTAGGACGCGGGGGGATGGCGGAAGTTTATCTTGCTTACGACGCCGAAACAAATCAAGCAGTTGCTATTAAGATACTGGGCGGCAGCCAGACCGCCCATCTGGAACGTTTTCGGCGCGAGGCTGAGGCAATAGACAAACTCCATCACGACCATATCCTACCAGCCTTTGATTATGGAGATGAGGAACCCTGGCATTATCTGGTTATGCCCTATGTTCCCGATGGCACATTACGCGATCTCTTGCAAAAAGAACCCCTGACGCCAGAAGATGCGGCTGAACTATTGGACCAGATTGCCAGCGCATTGCAGTTTGCCCACGACCACGGCATTATCCACCGCGACATCAAACCATCAAATATTTTGTTGCAAGATGATCGTTACGTATACCTGGCAGATTTTGGACTGGCAAAGACCATGGAAGGTACAAGTGAGTTGACACAATCCGGCGTCTTACTTGGCACACCGGAATATATGGCACCAGATTTAGCCGATGGTCCCGCTACAGCAAGCAGCGACATCTATGCGCTTGGCGTTTTGCTCTACCAGATGGTCGCCGGACGTGTACCTTTTATAGCCGATACACCAGTAGCCGTCTATTGGAAACAGATTCGCGAACAGCCGACCCCGCCATCACAGGTAAACCCTGCACTTACACCTGCCATCGACAAAGTGATCATACGTGCACTCGATAAAGATCCGCGACGACGCTTTCAGAGTGCACGAGAACTGGCCTATGCCTATCGCCAGGCGGTCCAGGAACCGGGGTTACCGAATACAGACGAGTTCCCCTCTTACCAGGAATTTGTGCATCCAAAAAGTGTAGGGCAGAGCACTGATAATGCTACCCTCTTGCCATCTTTTACGCCTTTGACACCGCAGAATATATCCCCGCACCGCTTTGTACGGGCAGCCCGTAGAATGCGAAAAGCAACAAACCCGCGTAAACACATTTTCCCAAACGATCCCCTGGCAGCGCCATCAGCCGTCAAAGTGAAGCGCAAACGAATGCAGTTAAAAGAGGTAGGAGAACTACCACCGTTACCTATGCGTCAATCAGATCCTGTCGTACAGGAACCTGTTTCAAGACCATCCGGCGCAAGACGACGCCCGCCAGAACAGGTGCGTAAACTCAACAGGCTTACAACCATCATCGTAGCTGCTGGACTACTGTTCTTCATCGTACTACCCATGAGTTATCTTTATTATGCCTATAAAACTCATAGTAACCAGATTACGACAGCAACCACGTCGAGCGCCATCAATGGGCCTGCCAGCAATGCAACTGCTACACAACAGAGACAGACTACATCGATACCGCCGACACAACAGAATCAGACAACAAAGGCAATGGCAGCTCAGAATACTGTTCTGAATAGCAAACCGCTGCTGGTAGACAGTCTTGCCAGCGATACACCTGGCCGGTGGACGGTGGATGGAACGCATTGTGCTTTTAACAACGGCAGCTATCATGTCACTGTTTCACAGGCAAACTACCTCCAATATTGTCCGCTGCTTAACCCGCTCGTAGACAACACGGCGGCGCAGGTTGATGTTTCGCTGCTTTCGGGCAGTAACGCGGGCATGCTCTTCCGCTTTAAGGGAGACCAGTACTACGATTTTGAGATCAATAGTCTTAATCAGCTTTTCTTCCGGCGCCATGATGCGGGGGAGACATCCAGTTCCGATGATTTTTATCTTATCAAAGAGACTTATAGTAGCGCTATTCTTCCCATCGGACAGAAAAATACGCTGCTCATCATCGCTAACGGAAATGATTTCAAACTGTATATCAACGGAAGTTTCGTCGGGGAGAGTCAGGATAGTACCTATAGCAGCGGACAACTGGCTCTTGCCTCCAGTACGTTGAGTTCCGCGACAACGGGACAGACGAGCTTTGCAGATTTGAAGTTGTTTAAAGCCGCTCAATAGCGGAGTCTTCCTCTGGAATAAAACCTCAAAATCTTATGGCATCTACGAAAATCATGCAGATTTTCGTAGATTTACAGTTGCCACACAGCCCCAACCACGTTATTATATAAAGGCGATTACAAATCGATAACATCCATAGCTCTAATAAAGGATATAGAACTTACATGCAGAAATATACATTTTCGCCAGATGCGCTCCCACATAGCGGTGCAAAGCGTTTTCTAGACGCCTGCTACCACAGACAGCCGGATGCAACGCCAATCTGGTTTATGCGCCAGGCTGGCCGTTGCCTGGCGGGATATCGCGAATTACGTAAGAAGTATGATATCGTCACGATGTCAAAGACTCCCGAATTATGTACCATGATCACATTAATGCCTGTAAATACCTTCGGCGTCGATGCCGCCGTTTTGTACGCCGATATTATGCTCCCACTGGAAGGAATGGGTATCGACCTGGAGATCCTGCAAGAGGGACCGCTTATTTCCAATCCCATTCGCAGTATGCAGGACGTTGACGCATTGCGCGTCATCGATACCGAAGAGACAGCCCCTTATGTGATGGAAGCCACGCGCATGGTACGCCACGAGTTGAAAGGGAAACAGGCGGTGATCGGATTTTCCGGTGCTCCATTTACCCTGGCTTGCTATATGATTGAAGGACGACCATCGCGCGATTATAGCGTCGCAAAGGCGCTTATGTACGGGCAGCCGGAGATATGGCACGCGTTAATGAACAAGGTTACCGACGTGGTCTCCAATTATCTGCTGGCCCAGATCAAGACCGGGGCCGATGTGGTACAACTTTTTGACAGTTGGGCCGGTGCTTTAAGTCCCAGTGTCTACAGGCGCTTTGTCCTACCCTATACACAACGCATATTCACAGCAGTCAAGAAAACCGGCACGCCTTCTATCCACTTTGGCACGGGCACAGCTTCGTTATTGGAAACGATGACTGAGGCAGGAGGCGATATCATCAGCATCGACTGGAGAGTTGACCTTGACGATGCCTGGGAACGCATTGGCCACGAGCATGGCATCCAGGGTAACCTCGATCCAACATTGATGCTGACTTCCTGGCTCACTATTGAAGCAGGCGTCCGTGATATCCTGCAGCGAGCGGATAATCGTCCAGGCCATATCTTTAATTTTGGGCATGGTATACTTGAGGCTACGAATCCAGATTTATTGCGTCGCCTGGTTGATACGGTTCACGAAGCGACGACACGTTAGTAAGGAGGATAGAGAGATGGAAAATACACATACTGGTGTGGTACTGATGACCTATGGATCACCAGCCACGCTCGACGATATTCCGGTTTATCTCAAACATGTCTACGGTGGGCGGTCGGCTTCTCCGGAGGTCATCGCTGAATTCCGGAGACGCTATGATCTCATAGGAGGCTCGCCACTGCTCCGCATCACGCGTGAACAGGCGGCTGCTCTACAAGAGGAGTTGAACAGCGAGAATAGTGATGGAACGACCTATCATGCTGTAGCTGGCATGCGTTTCGCGCCGCCATTTATCGCCGACGTCGTTCCAGAAGCTGCCGCGGGAGCACAGAGCCTGGTTGGTATCATTATGTCGCCGCAGTACTCACCTATCATCATGAATGGTTATGTACGTACGCTTGAGGACGCCGTAGCCGATCTGCATCGGGAAGATCTGACGCTCAAGATTGCCACCGACTGGCATCTACAACCCTACTTTTTACAGGCTCTGGCTGAACGTGTACAACAGGCACTCGACCGCTTTCCGCCTGATGTACGCGAGCACGTACCAGTTCTGTTAACAGCACATAGCATGCCTAAACGTGTGATAGAGAACGAACCAAATTATATCAATGACCTCAAAGAAACTGCAACGACCATCGCCAGGATGCTGAATCTGCCAGACGAGCGCTGGATGTTCTGTTATCAGAGCGCCGGCCATACGCCCGAAGAATGGCTGAAACCAGACTTCGCCGATGTCATGCCCGAATTAAAGGCAGCAGGGCGGAGCCATGTCCTGATTGCTCCGGTACAGTTTCTGGCCGATCATCTAGAGATTCTTTACGATATCGAGATTGGCGCACGTGAGCAAGCAGAGGCGCATGGGATTCAGTTTGCGCGTATCGAGTCACTTAATACATCGCCATTGTTTATCAAAGCTCTGGCTTCTGTGGTAAAAGATACGCTGGCAAATTAGCGCGCTCATATCAAAGCCTTTGCGATAGTTACAAGCTGGTCGTTGCTCAAAGGCCCGGTGATGTTGATACCAACACCTTTCTCAGTCCAGGTCAGAATGTTGTTACCGTTCTGGCTGGAGAGGAATGCAGTAGTACCGCGCAGACTGATCCGCTGGCTATTACTTGCAGAAAGATTTGCCAGTGGCTTGCCTTGAG
>WNFY01004157.1_pt1 | contig 19601 bp, 20 predicted proteins | sample 5400091 | NCBI WGS metagenome assembly WNFY01 (sample SAMN13153364, study PRJNA577476) | soil metagenome | isolation source: 60 cm soil or saprolite under grassland replicate 1 | place: USA:California | collected 2016-06-15
GACCGCGGAGGCAGGCGCCGGATCGAGGGCTCGCTCTCGGCGCGCCGAGTCCGCATCGGGAGCATCAAGCGGGGGAGCCCCGCGGGTTGGTCGCGGCCGAGCGGTTGCGCCCTCCCTCCAGTTGCCCATTCATGACGGATTGTTCGGCGACGCGATCTTGCGCCGCCCGCCCGCTTACAATCGCCGCGTGGCCGTCTCCGATCCCCAGGGCTTTCGCGTCCTCTTCGTCGAGGACGACGAGCGGCTCGCGTCGCTGACGACGCGGGCGCTGGAGACGTACGGGCTCCAGATCACCTGGGTCGCGAACGGGCGGGAGGGTCTCACCGAGGCCCTGAAGGGCCAGTACGACGTCGTGATCCTCGACCTCATGCTGCCGGGGCTCTCAGGGCTCGAGATCTGTCGCGAGCTGCGCGCCCGGTGCGCGGTGCCCGTCATCATGCTCACCGCGCTCGGCGAGGAGGCCGATCGCGTGCTCGGGCTCGAGACGGGGGCCGACGACTACCTGGCGAAGCCGTTCTCTTCTCGCGAGCTGCTCGCCCGGCTTCGCGCGCTGGTGCGCCGAGGTCGCGGCACGATGGGTCCGCCGCGGGAGATCATCCGGATAGGTGAGCTGGAGCTCTCGCCACGGGACTACAGCGCCACGCTTGCGGGCCGACCGCTCAAGCTCACGACCTCCGAGTTCGTGCTGCTGCGCGTCCTCGCCGAGCGTGCGGGGCGGGTCCTGACGCGCGAACAGCTGCTCGATCTCACGAAGGGGAGCTCGGACGAGGTGTTCGACCGCTCGATCGACGCCCACATCTCGCGGCTCCGGCAGAAGCTCGAGGCCGATCCGCGGAACCCGCGCTGGCTCAGGACGATCCGCGGCGCCGGCTACCTCCTCGCGGCGAGTGGAGAGGACCCGCCGTGAGCGCGCCTGTGGTGAAGCGACGCCATCGGCTCGCCCTTCGCATCTACCTCGTGACCGCGGTGGCCATGCTCGCGGTCATGCTCGCTCTGTACGTGCTCGGAACGGTCGTCCTCCGGCCGCCACAGCACGGCGGACCTTTCACGGAGATGGCAGGCTATGCCGCCTCGAAGATCGCCGAGCGCTGGTCCTCGGCCGAGGCGGTGAACCGCGAGGTCGGGACGGTGCGGCGGGACATGAACGTCGCCGCGACCGCATACCGGTGGGACGGAACGCTGGTGGCAGCGGGGACACCGAGCCCGCCGGCCCCGCTCAGCGGGACGGAGCGCGCCGAGCTCGCGCGATCGCGAATCATCGAGCGAGGGACATGCAGCCGGGAGCAGTGCCAGCTCGCGTTCGCGGTCTCCGGGCCGGACGGCCCACTCGGCTACGTGCTCCTCGAGAACGCCGATCGGCACGGGCCGCCGCCGCCCTTCGGCACGATCCTGACGGCGCTGCTCATCGTCGCCCTCGGCATCGCGGCGGCGCTCATCGGCAGGTCCATCGCGCGGCCACTGGAGCGGCTCGCGCAGACGGCGCAGGCGCTCGGGGCGGGCGACCTCCAGGCGCGCACGGGTCTCGCGCGGCGGGACGAGCTCGGCGCGGTGGCGAAGGCGTTCGACGACATGGCCGGGCGCGTCGAGAAGCTCGTCCTCGGCCAGACCGAGCTCCTCGCCAACGTCGCACACGAGCTGCGGACGCCGCTCGCGCGCATCCGCATCGCGCTGGAGCTGGCGGAGAGCGGCGACGCCGCGGTGGCCCGCGACTCGCTCGACGAGATCGCGCAGGACCTCTCGGAGCTCGAGGGGCTCGTGAACGACATCCTCGCCTCCGCGCGGATGGATCTCGCGAAGGGCTCGGAGATGAGCGGCGCGCCGCCGCTCCACGTCGCGGTGCTCGAGACAGCACAGGTCGTGATCGGCGCGGCGGATCGGCTCCGGCACCGCCATCCAACCCGGAGGGTCGAGGTGGAGCTCGAGCGCGACCTCCCGGCGATCCAAGGGGACGCCGTCCTCCTTCGGCGAGCCCTCGACAACCTCCTCGACAATGCGCGGAAGTACTCGCGCCCCGGAACGCTCATCCGCGTGCGCGCGGCGCGGCGCGGCCCCGGTGTCGTGATCGAGGTCATCGATTCCGGAGAGGGCATCCCGCCCGAGGATCTGGCGCGCCTCTTCACGCCGTTCTTCCGTGGCGACAAGAGCCGTACCCGCGCGACCGGCGGCGTCGGACTGGGCCTCTCCCTCGCGCGTCGCATCGTGGAGGCTCACGGTGGCACGCTCGTCGCGGAGAGCACGCAGGCCGTCGGCACGACGATGACCGTGGCGCTCCCCGCGCCGGAGCCGGCGAAGACGACAGCGGCGCAGCCGTAACAATCGCGCACACGCTCGAGACGCTCGGTCCACAGCCGGCTGTCAGGCTCTGCGCATGACACGGAGGAGCAGGATCTCCAGCCTGGTCTTCGCGGCCGGCCTCGCCGCGGGTCTCATCGGCTGGCGCTGGCGAGGCGGGCCCCCGCGCGAGGACGCGACGTTCGAGACGGCCGAGGTGGATCACGGGAGCGTGATCGCCAAGGTCACCGCGACCGGCACGCTGTCCGCCATCGTGACCGTGCAGGTGGGAAGCCAGGTGTCGGGACGCATCTCCGCCCTCCACGCCGACTTCAACTCGGACGTCACGAAGGGCCAGGTCATCGCGAGGATCGACCCGCAGCTCTTCCAGGCAGCGGTGGAGCAGGCGCGCGCGAGCCACGTGGCCGCCCAGGGCAACCTCGCCAAGTCCAAGGCGCAGGCGCTCGATGCCGCTCGCCAGCGCGCCCGCTCGAGGACGCTCCTCGAGCGGAAGCTCATCGCGCAGGCCGACGACGACACGGCCCAGGCCAACGCCGACGCGGCGGAGGCGCAGGTGAAGGCGTCGGAGGGCGCGGTCGAGCAAGCGCGCGCTGCGGTCCACCAGGCGGAGGTGAACCTCGCCTACACGCGGATCGTCTCGCCGACGAGCGGCGTCGTCATCTCGCGCAATGTCGACGTGGGGCAGACGGTCGCGGCGTCGCTGCAGGCGCCCACGCTCTTCACGATCGCCGAGGACCTCGCGAAGATGCAGGTCGACACGAGCGTGGGCGAGGCCGACGTGGGCCGGCTCAGGGCTGGGATGCCCGCCACGTTCACGGTCGACGCCTATCCGGGCGAGATCTTCCAGGGGACCGTGCGCCAGATCCGGAACGCCCCCACGACCGTTCAGAACGTCGTGACCTACGACGCGGTCGTGGACGTCGCGAACCCGGAGCTGAAGCTCAAGCCCGGCATGACCGCGAACGTCACCTTCGTCCACGCCCGGAGGGATGACGCGCTGCGCGTCGCGAACGCGGCGCTGCGCTTTCGGCCGCCGCAAGGCTCGGCCGCGTTCCAGGGCCGTGCCGCGGACGGCCCCGCGGGCGGGGCGCGGCAAGCCGCAGGTCCCGCGCCGGGCCAGGGGTTACGCACGGTTTGGGCGCTCCGGAGCGGCCATCCGGTGCCGATCTCGATCCGACCTGGCCTGTCGGACGGGTCGATGACGGAGGTCGTGGAGGGCGAGCTGCGCGCGGGGGATCGCGTCGTGACGGACGCGGGCGGAGCGGCCTCCATCGCCAGCGCGGCGAGCCAGCCTCGCGGGATGGGGCCGCCGCCTCCATGACGCTCATCGAGCTGGAACGGGTCACGAAGACCTACACGACGGGCGGATCCGAGGTCCATGCGCTGCGAGGCGTGTCGCTCGCCATCGGCGCGGGCGAGTTCACCGCGATCATGGGCGCGTCGGGATCCGGCAAGTCGACGCTCATGAACGTGCTGGGGTGCCTCGACCGGCCCACGAGCGGGCGCTACCTCCTCGAGTGTCAGGAAGTCTCTCGATTGCCCGTCGATCGACTGGCGGAGATCCGGAACCAGACGATCGGGTTCGTCTTCCAGAGCTTCAACCTGCTCTCCCGGACGAGCGCGCTCGAGAACGTCGAGCTGCCGCTGCTGTATGCCGGCGTTCCGGCGGCGGAGCGCCGCGCGCGTGCGGCCGAGGCGCTCGGGCACGTGGGCCTCCGCGACCGTGCGTCGCATCACCCGAGCGAGATGTCGGGCGGGCAGCAGCAGCGCGTCGCGATCGCCCGCGCGCTCGTGAACCGGCCGAGCCTCGTCCTCGCCGACGAGCCCACCGGCAACCTCGACTCGCGGACGAGCCTCGAGGTGATGGCGCTCTTCCAGGCGCTCGGCCGTGACGGGATCACGGTCGTCCTCGTGACGCACGAGCCCGACATCGCAGCGCTCGCGTCGCGCGTCGTCGTCATGCGAGACGGCCACGTCATCTCGGACCGCCGCCAGCCCGCGCGCCCCGCTCAGGCGCCCGAGCTGGCCATCGAGGCGGCGCCGTGAACGCGCTCGAGACGGGCCGCGTCGCGCTCCGGGCGCTCTCGCGCAACAAGATGCGCTCGGGGCTGACGACCCTCGGAATCGTCATCGGCGTGGGCGCCGTCATCGCGATGGTCGCCATCGGGGACGGGGCGAAGGCGCGCGTCGAGCAGGCGTTCGCGTCGATGGGCTCGAACCTGCTCGTCGTCCTGCCGGGGACGTCCAGGGCGGGCGGCGCCATGGGCGGGTTCGGATCGATGCCGACCGTCACCTGGGACGACGTCCGCGCCATCCAGACCGAGGCCCCCGCCGTGCGCTGGGCCGCGCCGGAGCTGAGGAAGAGCGTCCAGGTCGCCTCGGAGGACCAGAACTGGTCCACCTCGGCGACCGGGACGACGCCCGACTTCTTCGCGATTCGCCGCTGGCAGGTCACGCGCGGCGTCCCCCTGAGCCAGTCCGACGTCGACGGCGCCGTCAAGGCCGCCATCGTGGGCCAGACCGTCGCGGACAAGCTGTTCGGGCACGACGCCGACCCGGTCGGGCAGGTCATCAGGGTGAACAACGTGCCCTTCACCATCAACGGCGTGCTGGCGAGGAAGGGGCAGTCGAGCTTCGGGCAGGATCAGGACGATGCCATCTTCCTCCCCGTCACGACCTTCCAGCAGAAGATCCAGGGCGGCCTCAAGGCGTTCGTGCCGGGCGCAGTGCTGGTGGGCGCGACCGATTCGGACGCGACGGCGCGCGCGGAGAGCCAGATTCGCGCGCTCCTGCGCGACCGTCACCGGCTGCAGCCCGAAGCGGAGGACGACTTCTCGCTGCGGAACCTGAGCGAGATCGCCTCCGCGCAGCAGGAAGGGACCGAGACGCTCACGCTCCTCCTCGCCTCGATCGCGGCCGTGTCGCTCTTCGTCGGGGGCATCGGGATCATGAACATCATGCTCGTGTCGGTCACCGAGCGGACGCGAGAGATCGGCATCCGCATGGCGGTGGGCGCGAAGCCGCGCGACATCCGCCTCCAGTTCCTGGGGGAGGCGCTGGCGCTCGCGATCGTGGGCGGCCTGCTCGGGGTCGTGGTCGGCGTCGGGGCCGCCGCGCGCCTCGCGGCGAGCCTCGGATGGCAGGTGGTCTATCGCGCGGACATCGCCGTCATCGCGATCGGGTTCAGCGCCGTGGTGGGAGTGGGGTTCGGGCTCTACCCTGCCCACAAGGCGGCGAAGCTCGATCCGATCCAGGCGTTGAGGTTCGAATGATCGGGTTCTGCGCGCCACCCTCGCCGAGTGAAGCGGCGGGGCGGCGCGGACCCGCGATCACCAGCGGACATCTTCGAGGCGCGATCGCCTCCGCAGGTTCGCTGGAGACGGTCCCTCGTGTTCACTCAGCGGGCGTGGCGGTACATGAGCTCGAGCAGCTCCTCGTACATCTCGTCCGCCTCCTCGCCGCCGGCACGGATCGCGGTCGACGCACAGTGCTTGAGGTGGTTGCGCATGAGCTCGCGCCCGACGCCTCGAAGGGCCTCGTGGACGGCGGCGATCTGGGTGAGGATGTCGGCGCAGTAGCGGCCCTCCTCGACCATGCGCTGAAGCCCGCGAACCTGACCCTCGATGCGGCGCAGGCGCGTGATGTTCGCCGTCTTCACCGCGGCGGCCACGGCGACGGCCCTGCCCCCGCGTCCCACGTGGTCCCCGACTGCGCACGCGCACTGCGCGGCCGCGGGTGCGCTCTCGCCCTTCGTCGTCCTCGCCATCGCGTCCTCCTCACCCCGCGCGGAACCGGCGCAGCCGCAGGCTATTCGTGACCACGCTCACGCTGCTCATCGCCATCGCCGCGCTCGCGAGGATGGGCGAAAGCAGCAGTCCGAAGGCGGGGTACAAGGCGCCTGCAGCGACCGGGATCCCGACGACGTTGTAGACGAAGGCCCAGAACAGGTTCTGGCGCATCGTCCACATCGTGCGGCGTGCAAGCGCGATGGCGTCCGCGACGGCCCGCAGGTCCTGCCGCATGAGCGTCACGTCCGCCGCCTCGACTGCGACATCCGTGCCGCCGCCCATCGCGATCCCGACGTCGGCACGCGCCAGCGCCGGCGCATCGTTGATGCCGTCGCCGACCATGGCGACCACCTTCCCCTGTCTCTGCAGCCGCTCGATCTCGGCGACCTTCCCTTCCGGAAGCACGCCCGCGATGACGCGCTCCACGCCGGCCTCGCGCGCCACCGCCTCGGCCGTCCGGCGCGCGTCGCCGGTGAGCATGACGACCTCGAGGCCCATGCCGCGAAGGCGGGCGATCGCCGCACGCGACGTCGCCCGGACGGGGTCGGCGATTCCGACGACCCCCGCGAGCGCGCCGTCCACGGCGGCGTAGATCACGGTTCGTCCCCTTGCCGACAGCGTCGCGGCGAGCTCGTCGAGCTGCGCGGTCGCGATTCCGCTCTCGGCGAGGAGCGACGGGTTGCCGACGAGCACGGCGCGCCCGTCGACCCCTCCGCGAGCACCGAGGCCGGTCACCGACTGGAAGCCCGTGACGTCGCGCGCAGGGATGCCGCGCGCCGTGGCGTGCGCGACGATCGCCGCTGCCAGAGGGTGTTCGCTCGACCGCTCGACCGCGGCGATGAGCCCGAGCAGGAGCCCCTCGACCACCGGAGCGCCGGGCGCGAGCACCACGTCCGTCACCGCCGGCTTCCCCTCGGTGATGGTGCCGGTCTTGTCGAGCACGACCGTGTCGATCGCATGCGCCCGCTCGAGCGGCTCGCCCCCCTTGATGAGCACACCGAGCTCCGCGCCCTTGCCGGTCGCGACCATGACCGCCGTGGGCACCGCGAGACCCATGGCGCACGGGCAGGCGATGACGAGCACCGCCACGGCCGCGGCGAAGGCGCGCACCGCGGGTGCGCTGTCGGCCGCGACGTACCAGACGACGAAGGTCGCGATCGCGATCGAGAGCACCACCGGGACGAAGATCCCGCTGATGCGGTCGGCCAGCTTCTGGATCGGGGCGCGCGAGCCCTGGGCCTCGCGCATGAGCTTCACGATGCGCGCGAGCACGCTGTCGGCACCGACGGCCGTGGCGCAGTAGCGGAACGCCCCGGTGCCGTTGACCGTCCCGCCGATGATCCGGTCGCCCGACCTCTTCTCGACCGGCATCGGCTCGCCCGTGAGCATCGACTCGTCGACGCTGCTCGCGCCGCTCACGATGTCACCGTCCACCGGGATCCGCTCGCCGGGACGGACCACGATGGTTTCACCAGCCTGGACCTGCTCGACCGGAACGTCGACCTCGGCGCCGCCGCGCACGACCCGCGCGATCTTCGGCTGGAGCTGCATGAGACCGCGCAGCGCGGCCGCGGTCTGGCGCTTCGCGCGCGCCTCGAGCGCGTTGCCGACCAGGATGAGCGCAATGATGAGGACGACCGCCTCGTAGTAGACGTCGGGCGGCACGCCGCGCGCGACGAAGAACCCTGGCGCGAGGGTGGCGAAGACGGACAAGAGATAGGCAGCGCCCGTGCCCACCGCGACGAGCGTGTTCATGTCCGCGGCGTGGTGGCGGAACGCCGCCCAGGCACGGGTGTAGAAGTGACGCCCGGCCCACGCCATCACGCCCGTCGTGAGCGCCAGGAGCCCGAGCTCGATTCCGCGCGCCGGAACCCCGTAGAGCCAGGGCACGGCGCTCATGAGCAGGGGGTCGAGGACGCGCATGCTCCAGCGCATGACCGGATCGGCCGGAGCACCGAGGCCCAGGCGCGCGTGCGCTGCCATGAGCGGCATCGACGCGACCATCGCGAGGGCGCCCGCGGCGAGCGCGACGAGCGCCTTCGCGCGCAGGTCGCGAAGCTCGCGAGCGCGGGCAGCGTCCTGCTCCTCGAGCGCGTCGCCGCCCACCTGCGGGAGCTCCGCGCCGTATCCGGTCGAGCGGATCGCGGCGACGAGCGCGTCGCCGCGCGTGCCGGATGGATCGTACGCGATCGTCGCTTCGGCCGTCATCAGGTTCACGTTCGCGTCGAGGACGCCGGGCGCGCTCGAGAGCACCTTCTGGACGCGCGCCTGGCACGCGGCACAGGTCATGCCCGAGACGCTGATGGTGACCCGCGCCACGCTGTCGTTCGCGCGCGACGGTGGCTCATCAGGGACCTGCGCGGTGGAGGGCGCGGCGCTCGCTGGGCTGGGGCTGCGGCCCGTGGCGGTGGCATTCATGGGTCAGTCCTCCTCCACGACGAGGCTGCCGCGAAGCATGCCCATGCCGCAGGTGAACTCGTACGTTCCGGCGCGCGTCGGCGGAAGGTCGATGCCGGTCCGCTGGTGCGCCGGAAGGAAACGACGGACCCCGAGCTCCGGGATCACCACCTCCTCGGAGCAGCTCGAGTCCTCGCGGCGATCGAACACCAGCCGCGCGGGTCTTCCGGCGCGGAGGCGTACCCGCGAGGGGGCGTACCCTCCCTCCACGCGGATGACGGCCTGCTGGAGTCCCGTGGCGCCGACCTTCGCCTCGGCCGCCGCGCTCCGCCGCTCGGCCAGGAAGAAGTACCAGTTCACCCAGGCGATGGCGGCGAGGCCACCGGCCACGACGAGCCACTCGCTCACGTGCATCACGTCCTTCCCGGCGCGGCGATACCCCCTGCCCCTATGCGCCGCGACGACGCTACGATACCCCCCACCCCTATGTCAACCGCGGCGGCCGTGTTGCGCGCTGGAGGTCGTGACCTCACCTGTAGGCCATGATCCGAGCCAAAGCCTTCACGGCCGTCATCACGCTCCTGGCTCCCGCTGGGAGTGCCTCTCCGAGGAGCAGCCCGGCCATCGACAGCCTGAACGTCAGCATCCGCGAGTGGGACCTCCCCACCCCGGACTCTCTCCCGCACGACCCAGCGGTCGGTCCTGACGGCTCGCTGTGGTACACGGCCCAGAAGGCCAACCGGGTCGGCAGGCTCGACCCGGCCACCGGGCAGATCACCGAGTTCAAGCTGCCGACGCCCGACTCGGGTCCGCACGGGCTCGCGGCTGATCGCGACGGGAGCATCTGGTACACGGGGAACCACGCCGCTCTCATCGGCAAGCTCGACGTGAAGACCGGCCACTTCACCGAGTATCGGATGCCGGATCCGCGGGCGACAGACCCGCATACGCCCGCCTTCGACCAGAAGGGCGTCCTCTGGTTCACCGTGCAGCGCGGCAACCTCGTGGGACGGCTCGACCCCCACACCGGCAAGATCGACCTTCGAGAAGTGCCCACACCGGATGCCACGCCCTACGGCATGGCCGTCAACCACCAGGGAGTCCCGTTCTTCTGCGAGTTCGGCTCGAACAAGCTCGCCAGCATCGACCCGGGGACACTCCAGATCAGGGAGTACACGCTGCCGTCGGACGCGCGCCCGCGCCGGCTCGCCGTGGCCGACGACGGCGCGGTCTACTACTCCGACTACGCGCGCGGATACCTGGGCCGCCTCGATCCTGCGACGGGCGAGGTCCGCGAGTGGGCCTCGCCGGGCGGCCCCGACTCCAAGCCCTACGGGATCGCCATCACGCCGGACGGCATGGTCTGGTACAGCGAGTCGGGCGTGCAGCCGAACACCATCGTCCGCTTCGATCCCCGGCAACAGGTGTTCGCTCGCGCCGCGATCCCGTCGGGCGGCGGAGTCGTCCGCAACATGGCGGCGACCCGGGACGGGCGGCTCTACATCGCGTGCAGCGGGAAGAACAAGGTCGGCGTGGTGGCTCGTCGCTGACTAGGCTGGCATGGACGCCAGGCATCTTGCGATAGCCACTGCCTGGATTCCGCCGATGCCGACGCGAAGGATGGAACTGACATCTACTCCGTCAACGTCTGCGACAGGACGCTCGCCGCTCCTTTCGAGCCCGTCGCGGATCGGGCCTCGGAGGGATTCTCGGCGGGGAGCACCGACGCCTGCGCGGCGGCGTCGGTGGCGCGCGGCGGCGGTTTCGCCCGCGGGATCCTGACGATCCGCAGCGGCACCCGCCGGAGCTTCCCGCGCACGGTGCCCTGGAGCACCTCCACGTCGACCGGCGGTGTCAGCTCGAACCGGTAACCGCGCTGCGGGATGGGCAGCTTCACCTTCATACCGCGCCACGTGAACTCGTGCGTGAAGGGCTTCGCGATCAGCCCGTGCGTGACGTGAGGCCGGTGTTGCAGCAGGAACGACGCCAGCTGCACGGCCGCGTGGTTGAACAGCCGGTGACAGCCATGGCTCTCGCTCCTCAGGATGGAGTGGTAGTTGACGGAGCCATGGGTACGGATGCCGTTGTCGTACCAGAGGGTGCCGGTGGCGTCCTCGACAGCGCGGTGGTGCACGAGCATCACGAGACCATAGGCCGACGCGTACCCCGGGCCCACGAGACTGGTGTCCGGGAGCCACCGCACCGGCCCCGACTGCCTGCGCACGAGCGCCCGCGGCGGCGTCCGGGGCGGGGGAAGCCACGCTGGTGACACCACCAGGTCGCGCCACAGGCGCTTGCCAACCTCGGAGTTCTTGTAGCGAAGGCCGAGCTTGCCCCGGGGGCCCAGCTCCTTCTTCCAGCCGCCGATCGTCGTGGGCCAGCGGATGAGCGCCACCTCCTCTTCACCGGAAGTGCGCGCATACAGCGTCAGCGTCGGCCGTTGCGCGATGCGTCCGCGCCGCGTCGGCAGCTCGTACCAAACATCGCCCCGGTCGATCTCGACCCTGAGGTCCATGCGTCCAGCGTGGTAGGCGGGGACGGGCGGGAGGCGCAGCGCCACCGTGAGCCGCCGGCTGGGGTCGGGCCCGCGCCGGAGGAAAAAGTCGGCGGCCGCGTCCGGATCGGTCCACCCCAGCGCCCGCGCCGCTGCCTCGGTGGCGGGCGAGACCAGGTCGGGCGCGCCCTCCTCCAGGGCGTCATGGCCGTCCGGCGCGTAGAAAGCGTCGCCGTCGACGCGCCGCGAGAGGATCGTGCCCGGGGACGCGAGGGCGGTCCCATCCTCGATGAGCCCGGCGGCGTCCGTCACGCGCGCCCGCAGCGTGCGCAGCAGCGCCCGGAAGTCGAGCTCGCGGCTGTCCTGCGCCAGCGCGCGCCGGGTCTCACGGTCGAGGACGCCGTAGGAGACGATCGTTTGCTTCTGCTGGTAGGCCTCGAGGGCCTCCTGCAGCCGCCAGCGTGGGCGTCGTCTTGCCGACTCGGGCAGGAGCCGCTCGCAGACGAGGCGCTGGTCGAGCGCGGCGAACGCGGCCGTCACCGCGGGCGCGACATGGGCCGTCGCCGGCTGGGGGCTCGTCGCGAGCGCCTGGATCGCGGACTGGTCGATGGCGGCGTGGCAGCGGTGTCGCTCCTCGTCGAGCAGCCGCGCCGCCAGCACCCGGAAGCTGGGGAAGATCCCGTAGAGCTCCAGGAAAGCGTCGCGGCGCGGCCGCTCCCCCTCGGCCCCCGCAGGGAGCTCCTCGTTCGCGAGGGCCACATAGGTGGCGCGGTACGGCTGCGGCAATCGCACGTAGTCGTCCGGTTCGCGCAGCGCCCATGGAACCCAATCGTCCGACAGGTCGACTATGGTGAGCCCCTCCCGCAGCGCCTCCGCGGGGCAGACGTGCCCGATCTCTCTCCCCCGCTCGAAGATGGGTACTGGGACGTCGCACTCCGGCGCTGCGCCCGCCGCTGCGACCGCGCCCTCCACGCCCGCGTCCGCAGCGCAGATCCCGGGCACGGTTGCGCGCTCTACCTCCGCGGCAGCGCCGCGCTCGTCGGCGGGCGCGGAGCGCGTCCCGCCGCCGCATGCGAGGAGCGCGAGCACGGCAGGCGAGAGAAGCTGCCACCCGCGCCGTGACGCACGCGCTGCTCCTCGACGCTGCCGCACGGGCGGGAGTGTATGGCGCCCCTTCACGCAGAGCGATGTATGCCTCCGCGTACAGCAACGCCGCCCTGCTCCGATGTCCTGCCGGCCAGGTGCGTCGCCCACATTCCGGATGGCTGCGAATCATGCCAACGCGATCCATTCAGTCGGCGCGGGCGTGACCGGCTTCGCGCCCGGCCAGAAGGTCGCGGCGCTCACGGTGCACGGCGGGTTTCGCCGAGTCCCTCGTCCGCGGCGCGGACCACTTCGTCCCCGTGCCCGCCGGGCTCGACGACGCGGAGACCGTGGCGGTCATCCTCAATTACGTCACCGCCTATCAACGGTGGGCGGGCCGACGCAGGCGAAAGTCACCAGCAAGGTGAAAGACGGCGGAGTCGTCGCCGGTCGCCTGGCGTTTCGATGTCGTTCCCTCAGTCCGAGATGCCGAGTCGCGGCGGTTTCGGGGCAATCGTGATCTCATTCATTCCTCGGGGTGAAGCTGGAGATCGGGCTCCTTGGCGCTGTACATCGCCGGCTCGCCGAGGCTGCCGGCGGGCGGCAGGTGGCGGATGTACAGCACGATCCGCCAGATCTCTTCGTCATTCAGGATGCCGCGGGCGGCAGGCATGCCCGAGGGAAACAGGCCGTTCTCGATGATCGAGTGGAGCTGGCCGTCGGTGTACTGCTGCACCTCCGGGGCGGTCAGCAACGGGACTGGGGGTGACATGGCCTCGGCAAATGGGACGCCGGTGTTCTGCCCGTCGAGCCCGTGGCACGCGATGCAGTAAGAGGAGAACGCCTGCCGGCCCCGGCGCACGTTGTCTTCGGTGGCAGCGAGCGGATTGCGATCGGACTTGCCTCCCACCAGCACGCGCCGCTTCACCTCCGCCGCGACGGCCCGCTCGAAGCGGCCCGGGGGCGTCGCCTTGCATCCACCGAACGCGAGCGCGAGGGCCAGCGGGAGGAGAGCTGAGCTCTTCATGGCGTGCTCCTTCCTGATTATGGGACGTCCCCGCGCCGCGAGATGACGCGCCGCGGATTCACGGTGCACAACGACGGCCCGAGCCAATGGTTCCCCGGACCCGCGGGTCAGGTCACGCTGAAGATGAACGCCGCGGCCGTCATGGCCCAACCAAGAATCAACAAAGGGCCATATGCCGTGGTTGCTGGTACCCGGGCGTGGTCCCGGGGTCTCACAGCGGCGGGCAGTTCATGTGATTCCCCAGCGTCACAGCCGCCGCTGTGAGCTGAGATCCGGCGCCTTGCGGCGCCTCTAGCGGGGGGAGAAACTCTCCCCCCGCACCCCCCATCTCGAGCGTCAGTTCAAGTGCTCGAGCGTCAGTTCAAGTGGCATGCGGAATCACTGCGCAACACGGTGCCGGGCCATGACATGCAGCCGTGGAACCATCGCTGGCGTCGCAGCGTCTAGCGGGGTGAACCCGAAGTGAAGCGGACACCGCGCCATGAGAGGCTTGATCACCAGTCGAGATGTCGTCCTGCACGCGTTCACCATCATCCGGCTCTGGGGACTGCCGACGTATCTGCGGTGCCTGCGCGCCACGCTGAGCCGGAGGCCCACCACCTTCCTCGCTGTCGTCCACGCGTGCCGTGGCTGAGGCGCGGCCGCTCCCGGTCAGCGCGCGGGCCGGTGCGGGCCGGGAGCGGGCGGCTGTGTCGACGGAGCACATGCGCGCTGCACACGATGTCTGGCTCAAGTTGTGTAGCGCGGCATCTCAATTCGATTCCGGAGGTCACAATGTGGGAAACAGCTCTTCTGGCCATTCTCCTCTCCCTGGCGGGCAGCCCTGCTCTCGCATCGGACGCCACGTCGGATGCCAGAGCCGCCACGGCCGGTCTCTCCGCCGGCACGACCGCTCCCGAGGAGGCCCCGGTCGGCATCGGACAGCTCACCGAACGCGTCGTCGATCTGGAGAAGAGGGTCGATCAGCTCGGCGTGGCCGATCCTCCGCCCGCGCCGACCGCGACTGAGCTGAAGCGCGCCAAGCTGGAGCAGGAGCAGCACGAGGAGTTCCTGCGCCAGGTGTGGAGCGCACCGTAAGGATCGCAATTCCGCCGCCCCAGTCCGGCGAATGAGGCCGCGTCTTCCGGAACGGCCCCTCTGCGTCCGGCATCCTGAACTTCAGGAAGACGTCCCTGGCACCCGGCCCCGAGCTCGTGTAGGAAACCTTCACGGTGGCCTTCACTCCGCTCAACGCCCTCAACTCGTTCATCGCGGTCGCACGCCACCGCAGCTTCGCGGCTGCTGCAAGGCACCTCGGGGTCTCCGCCTCCGCGCTGAGCCAGTCCGTCCGGCAGCTCGAGGCGCGCCTCGGCGTCACGCTGCTCACGCGGACGTCGCGGACCGTCGCGCTCACGGATGCGGGGCAGCGCCTGCTCGAGACCGCAGGCGCGGCAGTGGACCAGGCGCTGGAGTCCCTGAAGACCGTGTCGGCCCGGCCCGGTGAGGTCACGGGCCGCGTCCGGCTCTCGGTGCCGACCGCGGCGGTGACGCTCGTCGTGGCTCGACTGCTGCCGCGGTTCATCGAGCGGTATCCGAAGGTGGAGGTCGAGGTTCAGTCCGAGAATCGGTTCGTGAACATCGTCGCGGAGGGCCTCGACGCCGGTATCCGCCTTTCCGAGGCGATCGAGCGCGACATGGTCCAGGTCCGCCTCACGGACCCGGGGCGCTTCGTCGTCGCGGCGGCTCCCTCGTATCTCGCGCGACGCGGTACCCCGCAAAAGCCGCAAGATCTCCTGCAGCACGACTGCCTCTGCATCCGCACGTCCCCCAGCGGAGCGCGTTACGCGTGGGAGCTCGAACGCGGGAGGAAGACGTGGCGCGTTCCCGTCCACGGATCGGTCACGACGAACGACCTCGAGCTCATGCGAGTCCTCGCCGTGGCGGGCGTGGGCCTCCTCTACACGTTCGAGCCTCAGATCGCCGACGACCTGCGCCGCGGGAGCCTGCGCCTCGTTCTCGAGCAATGCGCGGCAGCGGTGCCGGGATTCTTCCTGTACTTCCCGAGCCGGGCCCAGGTGTCGCCAGCGCTCAGGGCGTTCGTGAACGTCGCCCGTGAGATGGCGGGACAGTCGAACCGGCGCGCGAGCTGATCGACGGCGACACTTCGCGCAGCTGTGCTCCCGGTTTCAGGACCGCGGCTATCTGATCACGAGCCTCGAGGCGAACCTGAAGCCGTTGCCGCCCGGGGCCGAGCTGGGAAGATGTATACGGGCAACTATTCGCACCGAATCTTCAAGGGCATCGGTCACAACGTGCCCCAGGAAGCTCCGGAGGCTTTCGCCAAAGCCGTGCTGGACGTCGACGGTCATTGACCCGCCTGGGCAGCGCGGGCTCCATCCCCCTCGCCGCCGCTACGTCGGTTGGCCGCTGCTGCGACTAGCGCCCTGACCGGCGGCGTGGCTTCCGCACGGCGCGGACCCGGCCGCTCTCGCCACCGCCGGCGTAGAAGAGGTCGCCCTGGTCCGACTCCAGCCCGCTCACCCCCGTCCCCTCGGGCATCGTCAGGCGGGTCAGCACCTCCCCTGTCTCGGGGTCGACCTGGCGGATGTCGGCGTCGTCGCCTTCCCAGGTCCCGTGCCAGAGCTCGCCGTCCACCCAGGTGACTCCGGTGACGAAGCGGTTCGACTCGATCGACCGCAGGATCGCGCCACTGTCGGGATCGATCTGGTGGATCTTCCGGTCGCGGTATTGCCCGACCCACAGCGTACCCTCGCTCCAGGCCAGCCCCGAGTCACGCCCGCCGCCGGGGGCCGGGATGGTCGACAGGACCTCGCCGGTCGCCGGATCGATCTTGTGGATGCGGTCGCCCGCGATCTGGAAGAGGTGCCGGCCGTCGAAGGCCGTCCCGGCATCGCAGGCGACGTCGTGGGCGCGCACGATCCTGCCGCTCGCCGGCTCGAAGGCCTGCAGCTTCTCGCCGCTGGCGAACCAGACCAGGCTGCCGTCGAAGCTGACGCCGTGCACGTGCGGTGCGCCCGGGAAGGGCCCGTACTCGCGCACGATCTCGGCCGGCTGATCTGTGTCGTTCTCCTTGCCCATCGCCTCCTCCTTTCTCTTTCCCTACCGGAATCCGTCGGAGACCGGGAGCAACAAGGTCGTCGCGAATCCGGCCACCGGCGCGGAGAGCCAGCGCTGGGAGCGGCCGCGGCCCAGCGCGCGCACCTGGCCGGCCTCCTCGAGGTCGACCAGGGCCCGCTGCACCGTCCGCTGGCTGGACCCCAGGGCCAGCGCCAGCGCCGAGGTCGACCAGGCCTCTCCGTCGGCGAGCAGCGCCAGGACCGCGGCGTCGGGGCTCTCGATCGGCGGCGCCAGCAGCCTTACCGTGCCCGCCCCTCGCGGCACCAGAGTGAATCCACCGGCGGTGGCCCGGATCTCGGCGAGCGGCCGCAGCTCGTGGCGCAGGCGTCCAATCTCGACCCGCAGGCGCGCGCGGTGGGACGGGTTCGTCCGGCGCGCGGCGAACGCGCGCTCTATCAGGTGCTCGCGCGCCGCCTCGCTGGGCCACGCCTCCGCCAGACCGCACAGCAGCTCGAACAGCACCGGCCGGCGCGAGAGCCGCACGACCTGCTCTCCCCGGCGTGCCGCCCGCCGGCAGCCGTCGACGACCAGGTCCGGTGAGGCAAGCACCGCCTCGACCTCGGCCAGGGTCAGGGACCGCGCCTCGCCCGCGGCGACGAGACGCGCCGCGGGCAGGACGAGGGTCCGTCCAGCCTGCTCGACCTCCGCGCACAGCGCCCCGATGCCCGACCGCGCCGCCGCCTCCCGCGCGCCGGCGAGGGCCTCGCGCGCCTGCTCGGCTCGCCCCCGGCGGAGCGCGATCTCGAAGGTGATCAGGGCGGCGATGGCCGCGAGCCGGGCGGGCCCGGCGGCGAGCTCGAGCGTAGCGCACGCGCCGTCCGCCTCGTCGATCCGGCCGAGCAGCAAGAGGCGCCGGATCTGCAGCAGCCGGGCGTGGGCCGCGTTCTCCTGATCGCCGTGAGCGGCGAACGTGCGCAGGGCTTCGGTCAGCGCCCGCGGCGGCCAGGCGAGATCGCGCGCCGCCAGCGCCACCTCCGCCTCTGCCGTCAGGCAGCGCGCCCGCCCTACCGTCTCCGGCGGCCCGAAGCCCCGCGCCGCCCGTCGCAGCAGCTCCCGCGCCCGCCCCAGGTCCCCGAGCTGGGCCATCGCGATCCCGCGCAGCGCGAGGGCCGCCGGGTCGTCCCGCAGGGCGACGCGCTTGAGCGCGCCGAGCGGATCTCCCGCGCGCAGCGCGCTCCCTGCCGCCGTGATCGAGGAGTCCATCGTCAAAACCTAACCCCGTCGCCGTTGTTACTCCCGTCCCGCTTCGGCGGTCGCTATTTCTGGTCCTGCGCAGGGGCTGAGCCCTGCCGACGAGGGGGCGGGCTGACGCTCCCGATGTCGCGACAGGAAGGAGACAAGAGCGATGACAAAGCACATGACCGGGACACGGAAGGAGTGGCTCGCAGCGCGGCTCGAGCTGCTCGAGGCGGAGAAGGAGCTCACGCGGCGCAGCGACGAGCTGGCGCGGCGGCGGCAGGAGCTGCCGTGGGTCCGGATCGACAAGGAGTACCGATTCGAGACCGACGAGGGGAGCGCCTCGCTGGCAGACCTCTTCAGAGGGCGCTCGCAGCTCCTCGTCTACCACTTCATGTTCGGGCCCGACTACACGGCGGGGTGTCCGTCCTGCTCGGCGATCGCGGACGGGTTCGACGGCTTCGTCGTCCACCTGGCCAACCACGACGTCACGCTTTCGGCGGTGTCGCGGGCGCCTCTCGCGAAGCTCCAGGCGTACAAGCGGCGGATGGGGTGGACGTTTCCCTGGGCGTCCTCGTCCGGCAGCGACTTCAATCTCGACTTCAGCGTCCGGTTCACCGAGGAGCAACAGCGCGAGGGGGGCGTCGAATACAACTACCGGCGCGAGGCGCCGTGGCAGGCACCTGCGCTGGTCCGGGAAGCCGGCGGCGAGGGGCCTGTCGCCGAGATGGCGGCCATGACCGGAACCGACGTGGCCACGTACACGCGCGAGAGGCCGGGCATGAGCGCGTTCGCGCTCGAGGACGGCGTCGTCTACCACGCCTATTCCGCCTATGCGCGCGGACTGGACGGCCTCTGGGGCATGTACCAGTGGCTCGACCGCGCCCCCAAGGGGCGCAACGAAACGGGCGTCTGGTGGCGCCGCCACGACGAGTACGACAAGGGCTGAGCGAAGTCGTGGTTGTCGTGGCGCCACTGCGGGACTGGAACTCTCACGACGCATGGCTTCCGAGCGATCTTCCCAGCAAGCGTTCCTTGGCGTCTCGGCGCTGCTCTTCGCTGCCAGCGCGGCGGTGACGATCGTCTGGTGCGCGTCCATGTCGGCGATGGGCGAGATGCCGATGCCCGGCGGCTGGACGATGTCGATGGCGTGGATGCGGATGCCCGGACAGACGTGGCCCGGCGCCGCGGCGTCGTTCCTTGGAATGTGGGTCCTGATGATGGTGGCGATGATGCTGCCGTCCTTGGTCCCGATGCTGCGGCGCTACCGCCAGGCCGTTGGCAGGACAGGCGAGACGCGCCTCGGTCGGCTGACCGCGCTCGTGGGCGTGGGTTACTTGTTCGTCTGGACCGTGTCCGGAATGGCCGCGTTTCAGCTGGGCGTCGCGCTGGCGGCGATCGAGATGCAGCAGTCGGCGCTGGCGCGCGCCGTACCGATCGCGGTCGGTGTGGTCGTCCGGATCGCCGGCTCCGTCCAGCTCACCGCGTGGGAGGCGCGTCACCTAGACTAAGGGTGCGTCTGCACGCGGAGCAGCAGTCAGCGAGGTAGTCGACGAGCTGCTGCCGCTGCGTACGGGCCCTTGGGCGCGCCGCCCTACATCGGCGGGACAACCCCGTCCTTGCCAACGTACACGCGCTGCGCCAGCAGCGTGCCATCTGGTTGTCGCGACCCCACCGCGACGACGTGCGCGCCCGGCACGAGCCGCGACCGATCACCCGGCTCGACCGTGACGACCGGAGCATCGGGGGGTACGACGACCGTCTTCTCGCCACCCTTGTACTCGAGCGCGAGCTTGCGGCCTGCGCCCTCCGGCGAGACGTTCGCGACCGTGGCGTTGGTCATCGTGCTCGGCGGCTGCGACCTCTCGCCGGGCGGTTTGGACTCGCCGACCGTCGCGCTGGTCATCGTGCTGCCCGGCTGCAGGTCCCACGGCCGATGGCCTTCGCCTTTTCCGCGCCACGCCTCGGGTAACACGTGCACCTCGATTGCGCGGAGCGTGCCGTCCGGCTGCGGCACCGCGGCCGCGCCGAGATAAGCGCCATTTCCGATGCCGGTCGCATCGGCCTTTGCGACCACGCCCACGCTGGCGTTGTCGGCGAGCTTCACGGTGGCCTCGCCACCGCGCGACTTGACCACGAGTTGTTTGCCCGTGAGCGCCACGACGTCCCCGCGCACGTTCTGCGGCGCCAGCGCCGCAGAACGTGCGCGGGGACGTCGTGGCGCTCA
>WNFY01003501.1_pt1 | contig 19598 bp, 23 predicted proteins | sample 5400091 | NCBI WGS metagenome assembly WNFY01 (sample SAMN13153364, study PRJNA577476) | soil metagenome | isolation source: 60 cm soil or saprolite under grassland replicate 1 | place: USA:California | collected 2016-06-15
AAAAACGCGGCATGCGCTGGAAACGAGCCAACGGGACGGCGGTCGTGGCCTTACGCACTGACTTGCTCAACGAGGATTGGATTACACCTCAGCGGTTGCGCGCTTTTCCCTAAGCCAACCCTGGGTTTTGGGTAGAACCAATTGAGAGAGAGGATCAGGATCTTTGCACATTTTTTGCCTACTCGGATGTCCCACACGTTGACAGGAGGGGAAATATTACCAGCCATCGAGCTCGTGCGACGATTGCGAGCCTGTACTACAATGCTCCAGAAGGATTGACCTTTTCCGAACTGCAACAGTTTCTCGGGCGTCGGCACTCCAGATCCACACAAGCCTATGTGAAACTATCCCCGACAAAACTAGCGAAAGTCGCCATAGTCTGGCACGAGCGACGTATTTCGGACAAAAAAGGGGAGGTCCGACAACGCTACCGTGAAGGACAGGAAGAGCAATTGGGTGCATTAGGACTGGTGGTGAATGCCATCGTCCTCTGGAATATGTGGAATAGACCCCAATACGCTGCAAATTTCAGTTAGCTCTACATCCCCCAGGGCTAAGAGAAGAATGACGATGATGACGAAGATATTCAGGCTCTGGGTGTGAAAAATGTGTTGAGCCTGAAGGTACAGATTCAAGCCTATCACCGCGGCGAGGAGAATGCAGAAGAGATAGGTGAGCAGGCGCAGGACGAAGACCGCAAAACGTTGGAGAGCCCCGATGATACCGGGGACGAACAACCGCAAGGCGATCGAGATCAGTCACTCGCTCCTGGTATTGGCTAAATCGGTCCCTGCCAGCAGCACGATAAAGAAGCAGCTAATCATCGTCAGAACCCAGTTTTGCTTGGAAAATGGCGAGACCAGCGACGAAAGCGCGATCAACACGAAAACCCCTTCGCCAATGTCATACACATTGGCAACCGTTCCTGTGATGTATGGCGAGGAGGGCCTTGACATTACCACAAGACGAGAGACGCTTCCGCCTCCTACACTTCCTAGCCCCGCTTTTCACTTCAACAAAAAAGTGCCGATGCGTTCTCTCTCGACCTCAGCAGAAGAGGATGTCCACGCACGCTTGCAGCAGGTTGAGGCACAGATCGTCAAGAAACAAGGCAAAACAGATCGGCGCAGCGCCTCCCTACAAGCGTTGTTGAAAGAACGTGTCGAGCTTCAAGCGCGTGTTGAAGCGCAAATGTCGTAGAATGAAGAGCAGATGAACAGCGAGCGGAGCTGTGGTGGATGAGAGAAAGATACTGATCCATAACGATATCCGCTACAGAATATGAAAGAGGACATACCATGAGCATGGAAGGTGATCCTGACCGTCAGGGGTTAGCCTGGCAAATGGGGATATGGGATCGTATTTCGCAAACATACGTACGCGAGGTGGATAGTCGCTTTACTCCAGTAGTTGAACAGGTCATCAGACGAGCAACCCTTCTGCCAGGACAACGGGTCCTTGATCTTGGCACTGGCACTGGAGCGGTTCTGCTCCAAGCGGCTTTCCTGATCGCTCCTGGTGGCCAGGTCCTGGGAATCGACATCAGCCCTGAGATGTTGCGGATCGCACAACAGCGTGTACGCGAGCGCAGTCTCACCAATGTAGCTCTAAGTGAAGGACGTGCCGAAGCTCTTCCAGCCGAAACGGGGACGTTTGATGTTGTGCTGACATCACTCAGCCTCATGTATACTCTTGATCGCAAGGCAGTTGCACAGGAGATTGCACGGGTGTTGCGTCCTGGCGGACGTCTGATTGCCGCTGCCTGGGCTGGGCCTGAGCAATGTGACATCGTGCTCTTTCAGCAAATCGCGGGGAGCTTTGCACCACCGCCCCCTGTACCAGGAGTTGGGCCTGGAGCGCTCGCCAACCCGGCACCTTTTCTCACGCTCTTAGCGGAGGCTAGCATCGATGCCCATATCGAGACAGAGACCTAGGCTTCGATTTTGATGACTTCGCATCAGCATGGGAAACCTCGCCACGCATGGTTTACATATCCCGGCAGTGACGATGACCGATAGGCTCAAATCTGTACCAATCGAGATTTACGCTTAATGGCCTCTTGAGTAGAACGAAAAATGGCTCTTTTCACAAGTCCAATACCAGAGTATGCTTCTGGTGGAAGGACGAAAAGCTTGTTGAACGTGGTACATGCTCTGAGCAGAACCATGTGTCTCAAGAAACGGTCCAGCCTGTTGAAAAAGTCAACCGATGAGTTTTTAAGAATGCGAAATACCATGTTTTGCTGCCAATATACTGCGAATAGGTCTCATATGAGGGAGATATTCAATGTTTTTCTTCTTCATGAAGCTCTGCAATAGAGTTTTTCAACAGGCTGCGGTCGGTTGTGAGACGGCTGTTTCTGCCTCTCATTGCAGGACACGCCGTTTATCGGCTCCATCCCTTCTGTGCTATACTCACTTCGTAGGGCATTTACCAGTACAGTCATACAAGCCGCGTTGACCAAAGGAGGTACGATGTGATGGCTCAAACTGTCACTGATAGGAGAAAATCGCATGAATAAAGTTACCTGCTCAATTACAATGTCATTAGATGCTTTCGTTGCAGGACCCAACCAGAGTTTTGAAAAACCCTTTGGGGACATCCCTGAAAATTTACTCCACCACTGGATGTTCGATGAGCCAGAAAAACACCAGGCTGAAATAAATGCATTAACAGATGCAGGTGCCTTCATTCTGGGCAGCAACATGTTTGGCCCAAAAGAAAAGCGAGAGAGCCCTGACTGGAAGGGCTGGCCACAGTGGGGAGACAATCCCCCCTACCATGCACCGGTCTTTGTGTTGTCTCACAAGCAGAGAGACCCGATTGCTATGGAGGGTGGCACCACATACTTCTTCGTTGCAGACGGGATTGAAGCAGCGCTCTCTGCCGCAAAAGAAGTGGCTGGGGAGAGAAATGTTGCTATCATGGGCGGCGCCAATACGATCAATCAATACTTAGCAGCAGGACTTCTTGATGAGCTATGGCTCCACATCGTGCCCGTCACCATCGGGGAGGGAGCCCGTCTCTTTGAGGGGGTTCCGGGTCTCGAACTTGAACCTTTTGAAATAAGCGGCACAAAACTGGTAACTCATATCAGGTACCGAGTCGTTAAGAAATAATCAACTTCCCAGTATGGCCCAGGAGTAAGGTTGCTCCCACCAGCCGCAAAGGAAGTTGTTCTATGTCAACTGGAGAGTGCCTGTTTCCATTGGAGTCGGCACTCTTCCACCAGCCCGCGACCGTTGATGCCAGCATTGATCTAGCTAAAATGGCTAAAAAGTGGTCGAGTTCCAAAACCATCATGCAAAACGACACGTATCGCGTACTTACCTTGCGACTGGTGGTGTGGACCTTAACTCTACCCCAAGTAAGGAAGGCTCCTGGAACACCTGCAGGAGGTGTTCCAGGAGCTGTGTATGATGAGTATCTGAGTACTGCTCCAACACGGAGTTTCCGTTTATTCCCTCCGCATCCTCACGTTCGCGCCTGGTTGTCACAGAAAACCAAGGTTTTTGAGCCAACTCATCTACAGAAGCACGAGACACCTTCTGCCACTGCAATCGTCATGTGAACAGAACAGCACCCGGATTAGAGGTATCTCCCGGATAACGAAATGGTAGGAATGAGAGCAATTTGCAAGAATGACCTCGACTTCTTTGAAAAAGTCGAGGTCGTGAAGCGACTGAGAAGATGTTAGACCGGCAGAGGGAGATCATCCTCAATCGGCTCTGGAAGAGTTTCGAGATCCATACGAGCCTTCTGCGCTTGGCTCACTGAAGAGCGGTATCTGGAGGTGAACCCAGCGAAACGTCTCACATTGGTTGGGCGGCAGGAGGCTTCCTCCCGTGAAGGACTGCATGACACCCAGGTGAAGGCCCTCTTGCGTCAGGCTCGAAGCTCTCGCGATTCCCTCCGCAACTCCGCCATTTTTCCTGCCGTCAAGATTGGCTTCTCGTTGTTTCTCGTTCGGTTCATCCTCAAGGGCCTTCTTTCCTGCCCTGCCTCGTTCCCTTCGGTGGATCTCTCTGCTTCTGCCTGCGCCTCCAGCCAGCGTTCCACGTCGATGGCAGCGCGGCAACCATCACCGGCAGCAGTCACAGCCTGGCGATAGCGATGGTCCGTCACATCACCAGCGGCAAAGACGCCCGGGATGTTCGTCGTGGTAAATTCGCTCGGCACAATATAGCCAGCCTTGTCCGTATCGATCACCCCCTTGAACAGGTCCGTATTGGGCTTGTGACCAATGGCCAGGAACAGACCCTGCACTGGCAGCGTGCTCTCTTCGCCGGTCTTGAGATTGCTCAGGCGCAGGCCATTCACCTCTTCGTCACCCAGCACCTCTGCGACTTCAGTATCCCAGACAAAACTGATCTTGGGATTTTTGAAGGCACGATCCTGCATAATCTTGCTGGCGCGCAGGCTATCTCGGCGGTGAATCACCGTCACATGGTTGGCATAGCGCGTCAGAAAGTTCGCTTCTTCCATCGCGGTATCACCACCACCGACCACGGCCACGTCTTTCTTTTTGAAGAAGAAACCATCACAGGTTGCGCAAGCACTTACGCCACGACCCTTCAGGCGTGTCTCACTGGGCAGACCCAACCACTGCGCGCTGGCACCGGTTGAGATAATCACAGCGCGAGTCCGGTATTCACCGGAATTGGCGGTCAGAGTAAATGGCCGCTGGTTAAAATCAACAGCAGTCACATCCTCAGTCAGCATTTCGGTGCCGAAACGGCGCGCCTGGGCTTCGAACTTCTCCATCATATCCGGCCCCAGGATTCCCTCCTCAAAGCCCGGATAATTCTCAACATCGGTGGTCTGCATCAACTGCCCACCAGTTTCGTACCCCTGAAACATCAGCACCGACAAATTGGCGCGCGCCGCGTAGATGGCTGCAGTATAGCCAGACGGCCCTGAACCAATAATGATTACATCATACACTTTCGCCATGATAGATCTATCCTTGCATTATGGTAAGAACCAACTTCGTCGCAGTAACCCCTATCCCATACAAAGGAGGCCTCTGAGGTGTTTTCGACAGCCAAAGAATAGACCAGGAAAACGATGTGCTTTGCATCCGCACTCAGAGCCAGGTGAAAAGAACACAAGGGGGCATAAATGACAATGACCCCCGGACCCATTTTCGCCTAAAAGGTCTATCGCTAGAGTATCAAAAACACCTGAGGAACAACAGAGCGGTGCGACCCGTTCGCCCGAACCCGTGGAAACACGGGGGATGGGCGGCAAAGCAATTTGACACCTGATGATCTGAGGTTGGGCGAAATTCCCAACCTGCCCGATGGGCGGCAGACAGCACTTTCCCCACGGTAGCGACTGGTCCTCAATCCGTGAAGCGGGAAAGAATGCAGTCTCACCATAATCTTGCTATGGGAACGCTGCTAGCTAGCTCCCAGGATGAGTTGCTGATCTACCAAGATCAGTGGTCGAAGGTACGATGGAACCATCGTCATGTTCAGCAAGCCGACGCAGGATAACAGGCTTGACCAAAATGGTGCTGATACCAAATGCCTGTTCGCTTAACAAGCATTTGTTGATGAGCAGTTAGTTCTGCTGCTCATCCCATCCAACAGGGTATCCGGTGGATAGTACCCATCTACAGGAGCGTCAAACAGACATCGGAACGGGATAACCACAGAGACGCTCTCATGGGCGGTCGATACCATGAGTCGGTGCCAACCAAGGCGTGCTGTGGAGCGATTGCCTCAGAAGCGCAAGCAGACGGAGGCACTGCTGTATGGAAGATAGTGAGTAAGTCAGATGAAAGAGAGGAAAGCACCCAGGGTCACCGTGCCGAAACGGACCCCTGACCCGGAGAGTGAGGCTTGGAACAGGTTGCCCTGGCGCAAGGTCGAGCAACATGTGTTGCGCATCCAAAAGCGAATCTATCAAGCCAGTCAGCGTGGCAATACTCGTGCAGTTCAAAAACTGCAAAAGCTGTTGATGAAATCGGAGGCAGCACGCCTGCTGGCAGTGCGTCGGGTGACACAAGATAACCAGGGCAAGAAAACGGCGGGAATGGACGGCGTCAAATCAGTCAAACCCAAAGAGCGTCTGGTCATGGCATCCCATATTCATCCGAAACACTGGAAGGAGCAGAAACCCAAGCCAGTCCGACGAGTCTGGATACCAAAACCAGGAAAAGCGGAGCAGCGGCCACTCGGGATGCCCCCCATGCTGGAACGCAGCAAGCAAGCACTGGTGAAGATGGCTCTCGAACCCGAATGGGAGGCGAAATTTGAACCCAACAGTTATGGCTTTCGCCCTGGTCGCTGCTGTCATGATGCGATAGGAGCCATCTTTCTGGACATCGAACACACCCCTAAATGTGTGTTCGACGCCGACATCAAAGGTGCCTTCGACTCCATCTCGCACGAAGCATTACTTGACAAGCTCCACACCTACCCTGCCTGTAGACAGGCGATCCGCGCCTGGCTCAAAGCAGGGGTGATGGATGCAGGGGAATATTCCCCCACCGATATGGGAACCCCGCAGGGTGGGGTCATTTCCCCCTGACTCAGGAATGTGGCTCTTCATGGGATGGAAAGGGCGATCAAAGAAGGATACGCCAAGCGCAATGCGGTGGAAAAGCCACTGATGGTGCGCTATGCCGACGACTTCGTGATTTTTCACTCCAACCTGGAAGAACTTCAACGTGCAATCAGAAGAGTCACGCAATGGCTAGAAGAGATGGGATTGCACCTCAGTCCCAAGAAAACACGCATCACGCATATCCTGACCCCGTTCCAGGGGCAGGTCGGCTTCGATTTCTTAGGCTTCACCATCCGCCAATTCCCTGTGGGGAAAACCCACACGGGCAAAAGCAGGCAGGGGAAGCCACTGGGGTTCAAAACCATCATCAAGCCAAGCAAAGAAGCCATCACACGACATATAGCCGCCATCGGAGAACGGTTGCGCAAGCTCCGGTCAGCTGCACAAGCACAACGGATTAAAGAGCTAAATCCTCTCATCTGGGGATGGGCAGCGTACTACAAAACGGTCGTTGCATCTCAAGCCTTTAGTCGGTGCGATGCCATTCTGTGGCATCAGCTTATGAGCTGGGCCAAAATACGGCATTCCGACAAAGGAAGTCACTGGGTTATCAACCGATACTGGCACGGCGTAGAGAAGCGCGCATGGGTCTTTTCCACACCCGAAGGAGCGGAAATACGCACGCACAGTAAAACGCATATCCAGCGACATACCAAAGTGAAAGGAACGGCCAGCCCGTATGATGGGAACCTGTTGTACTGGAGTCAGCGCCTCAAGGCTCATCCGATGATGCATGAGAGCAAGGCGAAACTGCTCCAAAAGCAGCAGGGGAAATGCCGGTGGTGTGAACGGCACTTCCAAGATGGAGACATATTAGAAGTCGATCACCTCGACCGAGACCGCAACAACCACGACCTGAGCAACAAGATGCTGCTTCATCGACATTGCCACGATGAGCGTCACGCCAAACTTGCGGAAACCGAACACATACGCAAACGACTGGCGGACGCAGGTATCCATATCAAGTGACCATCCACTGAAAAGCTGGATGAAGGGAAACTTTCACGTCCAGTTTGGGATTGGCGGTGGAGAGGGCGACCTCTCCGCCGACCATACGGAAAACAACGAGAAGCTGTACAGCCTCTTCGCAGACCAGCCGATAAGACGAGTTTGTGAGGCGAAGAGATCAGCAGTCTCTCATATGGCCGCTCCTTTTACGCTTTTCCTGAGAAAAAATCGCTCTTGCGAGAGTCTTGAGTGACTGATCGTTGTTTCCCGCTCCAGTGTTCCTCCGAGGCCTTTACTTGCTCATGGTGCGCAAGCCATCGAGGAGCGCGGATGGCTCCAGGCGGTGGGTGTAGTTCGCATCGGCGCAGGTCAGGCGGATGGTGCCATCCTGGGAGATGATGAAGGTGCCGGGTACGGGGAGTTCCCAGGACTCGTCACCGTTGAAGGCGGATAGGTCGGAGCCAAGGCTCTTGAAGAGGGTGCGTGTTTGCTCCTCAATTGAGTAGACCAGGCCAAACTGACGAGCGACCTGGTTGCCCTGGTCGCTCAGGACCGGGAAGGCCAGCTCATGCTTCTCGCTCATAGAGAGGGAGTGGTCAGGGGTCTGAGGCGAGATAGCGATGAGATTCGCGCCCAGTTCCTTGATCTGGGGCAGAACCTGCTGATAGGCATGGAGCTGCAGATTGCAGTAGGGGCACCACTCACCGCGGTAGAACGTGACAACGACCGGCCCCTGCTGGAGAAACCCCGCGAGCGAGACCTGGCGTCCCAGAGCATCGAGCAGCGTGAAAGAAGGAGCTTTTTCACCCACCTTCAACGCATTCTTTTCTACGCCAGACGCAATGAGTGTGTTGATATACTGGCTAATCTGGTCAACGACCTGAGGAGGAGCCTGGGTCGCGAGTTGGGCATTGAACGCAGCAATTTGCTGCTCAAGCGTGGCGTTCTGGTCTAGAGACATCGTTTTCTTCCTTTTCTTTTTAACGTTCTTTTTAACGATATTTGTTAGTTAACTAACTTAGTTCTGCGTGCAACCGGAACCCCTTGAAGCCCTGGCAACCGCGGAAAGTCTGCCCAAATGGAACAAACTCTACCTCCATATCCTCCGCCGCAAGTGCAACGGCCTTGGCGAGGTCGTTCTTGTTAAAGGCTTCGTAGAGTTCCCGAACCAGTTGAGCATTGTCTTGTGCTGACATAATGTTTCCTCCTTGTGTTTGTATCAAACTTCGTTCACATATTTTTGATTGCTTTTTGGTTCCTGCGCTCTTTGTCAGGAAGTCCCTCGCAATCACTGTTGGAAGTGTAATCGATAGTGATTATTTTAAGATCGGGAGAATTACGGAGAAGTTTGAGGAAAGTATACGGAGATTTTACGAGGGTTTCACCAGGCCTTTTTCGACCGCCCACACCGCGATCTGTGCTCGCGAGGTAAAGCCCAATTTAGAGAGGATATTCTCAACATGTGTCCCAATCGTCCGTTCGCTGACGACGAGTTCATCGGCAAGGGCACGGTTCGATTTCCCCTGTGCGATCAGCGCGGCCACTTCGCGCTCGCGTTTGGTTAAGCCACCAAAGGCTTGCATAGCAGTTCGTCGAGGAGAGAGCTGCAGGGGACGGGGCATCTGTCCAGTGGCACAACGCAGGAATATATCACGCAGCGTTTCATCTGTTAGTTCGGTAGCCAGCTCCTCGATGATCGTGCCTGCCTCAGCAAATTGTCCTTCTGCCTGTTCTCGACGCCCCGAAGTCTTATAGAGTTTCCCCAGAGTCGCACACAGACGCCAGAGCATGGGTCGTGCTCCATGTGTACGTGCCACGCCTTGCGCTTCCAGCAGCTTAGTTTCCGCTTCCGTTGCTCGCTTGAGCGCGAGTAACGCCCTGGCACGCAAATGCCACACATGCAGAATCACTCCACCATGTTCACCAGAAGCGGCGGAGGCCATAACCTGGTCGATGATCTCAAGAGCTGTATCAGCATGACTCCGCGCCAGCTCCAGCTCTGCCTGAGCGTACCAGATGAGCCGTTGAGCTACGGTCTGGGGAGGTGCATTGAAACTGAACTCCGGCTTCAGCACAGCCTCCGCCCTTGTGAAGTCCTGTTGCGCAACACATACCGAAGCCAGGAACCCGCTAACAACCCGCAGCAAGAATAGGTAGGTTATCTCTTTTGCCAGTTCCAGGGCTCGCTCCAGGTGTTGCCGGGCTGTGGGCAGCCCCAGCATATCAAGGGCAAGGATGCCCAGGAGTAGGTGTGCAAAACCCATCCATGGCTCATGCTCGATCTCTGTTGCAATATCCAGGCCCGCCTGTGCACACTGCAATGCGCGAGCATACTCACCACGTGGACCAAGTCCAATTCCTAAAAAAATCAGTGCGAGAGCTTCGGCCGAGCGCCACCCAAGCTGGCGTGCAATTGCGAGTGCCTCCTCACCATCACCTACACATTCAGCACGACTTGCCGTGACCCATACTCCTGCAATGTTGAGATAATTCGTGCCACGTACCCCCATCAACGCCAGGCTAGAGGCCAAACCCTGGCGTTCATCAAGGACCCGCCAGAGTTTGATGGCTTGTTCATAATACGCTATGCCGGTAATCGGACCACCCATATTATAACTGGCTATGGCCAGAAGGTCGTAGGTCTCGGCAAGGCCATGCGAATCGGCCAGTGCCTCAAAAATGCCTCGCGCCTCCTCGTGATAGCGTAACCCTTCTTGAGGCTTCTCGATATTCACATACCAGTTGCCTACTCGGTTCAGTGTCCGAGCGAGGAGAAGCGGATCGTTCATCGTCCGCGCGAGATCCAACGCGCTGTGCAGATAGCTGCCTGCCTGTTCATAATCGCGCCCGGTCCAGAGATAGCCAAGAGCAAAAAGGCTTTGCCATTCCCCATTGCTATCATGTGCCGTGCGTGCCGTTTCGAGTGCTCGTGTGTAATCATCACATGCTGCTGCAAAATCACCGAGCAATTCGTAGCAATGCCCGCGGGCCCAATAGAGCCTGAGTGACGGAGTCTGCGATAGTTGCTGGGCTGCTTCCAGGGCATGGGTGTACTGTTCGATGGCGGCCTGTGGAGCGTACAAAATCTGTGCTTGCTCGCCAGCCCTCTGCGCATACTCCAGCACTTTACCCCAGTCCCTCGCTGCATAAAAATGGTGGGCGAGATTCCCCAGATGAGCATCGAGGGTATTCGCGTGTATGCTTTCCAACGTTTCAGCAATTAAGCGGTGCAACGCCCGGCGCTCACGCGCCAGTAAGTCGGTATAGACCGCCTGCCGCGTCAAGGCGTGACGAAAGGCGAAGACATCCTCTGCTTCTTCCACCACCAGTTGCGCTGTAATCAATTCCTTGACCAGGCGTAGCAACTCGGCCTCATTCCGCCGGGTGACTTGCTGCAGGAGAGCAAAATCAAAACGTCGACCGGCCACGGCTGCGAGCGAAAGCAGATCTCTTGCTTCTGCACTCAAATGGTCAAGACGCTGCTGCACAGCAAGCTGTACACTTCGAGGAAGATACAAGCGCTCGGGTAGAGGTATGCCCTGCCCATCTTTACGCGATTTGCGCTCCCACCTCCCGTTCGTATACACGATTTCACCTGCGGTGACGAGGGATTTGAGCAGCTCTTCGATGAAAAAGGGATTTCCTTCGGTCAGGCGGGAGATCGCCTCAAGAAAATCTGCATCCAGCGCACGGGGGAGCCTGGAAATGGTGCGGATCATCTCCCCAACCTCGTCGATGCTCAGTGGCGTCAGCATCAACTCCTCGGCAAGTCGTTCACGACTCAGGTTAGCAAGGAAGGGCGTTAACACAGGATATTCTTCCTCGCTGCGATACGTCAGCAGCAGGAGCATGCAATGAGAAGCGACGCGGCGCGCTAGGTAGAGGAGAAACTCCAGGCTGCTCTCGTCACTCCAATGCACGTCCTCGATGATCATGAGCACAGGCTGAGTCGCCGACAGGCGAGTGAAGAAGTGTGTGAGGGCCTGGAAGAGCTGGCGTTTCTCCTGTTCCGGTTCGAGGATGGAACTGGGCGCTAGTTCAGGCACAAGAGTGCCAAGTTCAGGCACGAGTTTGACCAGGGCGGGAGCAGTCAGACTCAGTAAGGGGACTATGTCGTCCGAGGAATGCGAAACCAGAAAGGACCGTAACAAATCCAGGAGGGGAGCGTACGGCAGCGATCTATCGGACTCAAAGCAACGGCCTTCCAGAACCAGCGTGGCGGGAGACGTCGTCTGCGCTTGAGATGAGCGTAAGCGTAACGTGGCTTCAGCAATGAGCCGCGATTTACCCATACCCGCCTCACCCGCAATCAGGACCGTTTGCCCGTAGCCACTACACGCTTGCTCCATGAGACGAATCAGGGCTTCGAGATACGACGTACGACCTATGAGCACGGGACAGACGATCGGGCGAAGAGCGGCAGTGTTCATGTCCATGCGATTCTCTCCACATCATGCTGCAAATCCTGCTTGGGTCCCCGAGTGTAGAGCAGTCTGGTATCCAGTGAATCATGCCTCATATTCTATGCTAATCGGTGCAAGGGAAGCACTTCCGCTATACGATAGCCGAAACGATGTCGAAGATCGTGAGGACTGAGACCGACGAACTGCACTATTCGCGCATACTTGGTGATCCAGTGTCCCACTGCTCTCAGTGTGAGGGCCTCCCGCATCTTTTCAGAGGAGAAGAGTGAACTGCTCTCCCCAGCAGGTCTCGCACTTTGCCATAAATTGGCGTAGATCAGGTAGATAGTTATGGATGGCGACGGCCATCACATCCTCCGCCTCTCTCAGGAACGCGGCGTACTAGTCGAAGGTTTGCTGCCCATACACTCACAGATCTGGTTACCCCTCTCGCATCATATATCGCCCATTGGAGAAGTATTAGGGGTTACAGTAGCAGCGGGACAATAACCAACGTTAAGGTGATAAAACCGCTTATAGAGCGGAAATAAACATCGGTGACGGAAGACATCGGCACCGCGAATACAGCTCATTATGCGCGGTGTTTTGGGCCTCAACCGCTGGTAATGCCCAATTTTACGGCGAGAAACAGATCCGATGAGCTGCTGATAAGACGATCTTCTGTCTCAACGTTGTTTTTTGTCCGACTGCTACCGGAACCCCGTGTCTGCCCCACGAAGCCCCCGCGAGGAGGGTGTGTGTTCTCAGAGGATCACTCCATGGGCTCCCACTGGGTGCTTATGGAATTGCTGCCTGGTGAGAGGCGGCGAGATCGTCCAGCCACTTTTCGAGGCGGGTGAGTTTGCGCTCGAACATGTCTGGCGAGCGCAGGCTATGGAACAGGAGATAAATCCCCTGTATGCTTGCGAGCAGGTCTGCGGCCAGGTCGCGCGCCTCGTCGCCGAAGTCAAGCTGGCGGAACTGCTGCTCGGCCCAGTCCACCTGGAGAGCAAAGAGTTCCGAGGAGGACTGAGCCAGGGGCGTCTCCTCTTTCTCCAGTTCCAGGCAGAGCGAGGCGAAAGGGCAACCATAACTCATCAATTCGTCACGGTGGGAGCGTCCGAGACCCACCAGCGCTTTGAGACGTTGCCAGGGGTCTGGCAGGGCCTCAAAAGCATGCAGGGTATCGCGGAGTCCCTGTAAACGCGCTTTGATGACCGCCTCGACCAGGGCATCCTTGGTCTTAAAGTAGTAGTAGATGTTGCCCAGCGGAACCCCTGACGCCTGGGCAACGTCCGCCAGCGTCGTGCGATGGGTGCCTTGCTGGTACATCACCTGCAAGGCGGTCTCGATCAGGCGCTGGCGTTTCTCCTCTCCTGGCATCTCCTTGATCTCCTCTGCAAAAGTTGGTTAGTTAACTTACAAAGGAAGTATATCTCAGCGGAAAGCAGATTGTCAAGGGGAGAGATTAGGAAATGCCTCGAAACCCGTCTTGTACCAGAGGTCGGTATCCAGGAGGCGAGTCATCTGGTGATCTGCTGCACTTTCCCAACTGGCTGGGCCGACGAAGACCACAAGAGGTATCTCCCGGATAATGAAATGATCGTATCTATTCAGATGGGCTATGCCATGGCAGAATGAGCGGCAAAACTGCGAAAGGAGCAGCATGAAGCAGGAAGAAGAGCTCAAACAGCCTTGGGAAAGGCGCGATGAAAGACCTGCTGCTGGACATGAAAACCAAGGGAGAGCAAGCCAAAGCCTTGGGCCAGCAGGCATGAGATCTGCTGGTCCTGGCGGAATTGCTGCGCCGCTCTGAGAAGATCTTGATGGAGGGATACCAGGCCAATCCCCCTCCCCCGCCGCCCAGAAAGTCTGAGCCGTACCGCCGCAAACCTGGGCGAGCCAAACAAAGCCCTGCCCGCAACCCGGCTTTATCGTTTCTCTCAACGGAAGCAGGCGGTGCTCCGGTTCCCCTTCGATTTTGCGGTCCCGTTTGATAACAACCAGGCGGAGCGCGACCTGCGCATGATCAAGGTGCAGCAAAAAATCTCGGGCTGCTTCCGCAGCGAGCAGGGTATCATCATGTTTTGTCGAATTCGCAGCTACCTCTCGACGCTACGAAAACAAGGGGGTGAGCTGCTTTCTGCACTTGAGCAGGCTCTAGCTGGTTATCCCGTTTTGCCCACTTTTGCATAATCCAACTGAATAGATACTTTTTTTCGAAAATATAGCAAATTGTTTTAATTCCTATCATTTTATTATCCGGGAGATACCTCGATTACTCCTGAGTTGCTTGCGGATCTTCCAACAGGGATAATTGAATCGGCATGGTCTTGTTTCGTCGTTTTCTCCGAAGAGCATAGTCAGGAAGCCGCTTGGCGAGATGCCATATGGTCTCATCCAATTCCCAGAGCCGCCCTTGCGGAGAGCGATAAGGGGTTTCAAATCGTCTGGCCTCTGGCACTGCTTTGAAGTGCTTTTTATCTGGTTGATAGCGAACGGTATACTGAGCCAGTGGTGTTTCCTGGTATTCGACGGTGAGCGCATCGCCATGCAGCCAAATAACGGCGGGATGGCGAGCCAGTGCCTCTTCCCCATAGAGTTTCCATCGTCGAAAATGGACATATCCCAGTCGGTTTAATCGGCGCAGAAAGCGCGTCGCATAAAAAATACGGTGTAATTGTTCAGGGGTGCGCAGTTTGCTTTTCTCCTCACCGAGCACTTCAGCAGGACTGAGGCGGTTGTCGTCGCGCTTGCGATGCGCCCAGTGCGGTTGGGCATTGTAATCGGTCACAAATCGCTCATGAGCTATCTTTGCTCCCTGCCAACTCGTTACCTGCTCGAAATGGACCTGACTCATACGCCTCATCACGTTAAAATGGGTTTCTACGAGATTTTCCCAGCTTTGACGTGGATGAATATATTCCTTCTCGATCTCCAATGCCTCACAGATAGCCAACAATTGTTTCGCCCGAAACACCCCGCCATTATCCGTGATGAGCTTGAGCGGCGCCCCAAATTGCTCGACGGCCGCATACAGGACAATCAAGACACAAGATAAATCCTGGCTTTGAAAAATGTCGCTGGAGAGAATGGCTCGCGAGAAGGCATCCATGACGGTGATGACATAAAACGAACCCTTGATCTCAGGAATGCGATGTTTTTCGATATAGCGGATTTGCTCGTATTCGCATGGGATTTCTCAGCAAGACCCTGCACTCCTTCCTCGACCCATCGTTTCAGAATAGCGTAGACCGTTGGCCGCGACACCTCTAAGTAGCGAGCAATGGCCGAAATACTCCACCCTTGTGCATGTAAGTGAATAACGGCCCGACGCCGCTCCTCTGGCTCGGTAATCTCCTCATAGCGTGGGAATTGCCGAGTGGTGCGCGAAGGAGGTGGGCCATCGGCAAGCACCGCTTTGACCGTATGATGGCTCGGACGACGCCCGGCGAACTGGATGGCACAAATGGCAGCGATCTCTCCATCAGTGAAGTCTGCATACTCGGCTTTGAGATCGACGATCACTTGACGCATCGCAACCGGCAGAGATCGATGATGATCCTCTCGTTGAGCTTTGGTGGGTCGAAAGAGACTGATCATGCCGTGGGTATCAAACGCATCAGCAGCTCGTCGCAGGCTGCTTTCCGCCAGACCAGTTTCCTGGGCACGTTCTGCTGATGGCGTCCCAAACAACGTGATGGGGCGAATCCCTTCATACAGGCGCTGTTCTGGTGTCCGACACCACTGTTGGAGCAGATGATAATTGTCCGTTCGTTCCCTGTGTTCTCGCTTCGCCTTTGACATACGAGTAACTCCAAGATGGAGGCAAAGGAGACGAGACTGGAGGGTATCCTTTGCCATCTCGACTATCTTGCAGGTATGCTACTGGAAAAGACCGATCACGACAATGATCTGCTCGCAAAATAGGAAGATTTCCCTACGTTGTGATGCAGAGGGCATCGGTCATCGTCACTGCCGGGATGTGTAAACCATGCGTGGCGAGGTTTCAGCATGGGACGTGCTGGCTGGAGTGACCACCTTGCACATGACCAACGACAAGAAGCAAGAGGCCAGGAATGCTCTCATGCGCATGATGTGGCCCAGTGGCGACGGCCCACGTCATTTCCAGAATGTCACTCAGTTCATTGTTGGCCAACGCAGATAGTAACGGCCACCGATTACCCTTAGGCCCCCCTCGACAGGAATCGGTGCGCTGTGGCAGACGGATGTCAACTCCGAACCCGAAGCCCGAAAAAAGCCTTCTGAGGACATGCGGAGGGTTGACTTTACTCAGGTAATCCCTCATAACTTTGTACTTGTTATGTGGGACACGTAAATACCAGAGCTTTTCAGCAGGTTCCAGTTGCACTCCGTTTTCATCGACCATTTCCGGGGCCCATTCCTGTCGAACACACTCCAGTGGTAAGCGACGGATTTCATCGCTCCGCCGGCATCCTGTGACCCATACTAGAGCGAGCGATCGCAGGAAGTGTACGGGGTATCTTGCTCCTGGAGCGGCCTCTTTCACCATCTCTGCGTTGAGCGTACAAGCGGTCCAGACCAGTTTGAGCCATGCTTCCTCCTCGACATTGCGGGGATTCGGCTGAACTTGAGCGATGACGTGCTCTGGTGTTGCTAAGGCGTCATCAGGATTCCAGTTGATTTCAAGGCGCGGCTCCGTGCGGCCATCAACCTCGTAGGAATACTTTTGAAGGCATCGAAAAAATCGTCGCAGAGATTTGATGCGCGCCGTTTTGCTTGCTGCTTTCAATGGCTCTCCTCGCCTTTGCTCTAGTTGTTTTGCCCGGCGTTGTTGGGTGATTGGAGAAACATAATCATAGACTGTCGCCTCATTGCAAACGTAAGCAACATACCGGAGAGCGAGTTCTCGTGTCCATTGGCCTGGCTCAGTTACGTGCGGGTAGTGTTGTGTTACCCAGCGGAACGCAACTATCACACGACGAATGATGTCTCTTCGATTGTGCTGGGAAATAGGTGTTTGTTGTCAGAAGGCTCGGAGCCACGCCACTCATCGAGGGTGGATGTCAACGACAAACTCATCCTGAAAGAGCTGTAGTTTTGGTTGATTTGCCGTTGTTTTCCATTCTTCGCCGGGGAGAACATGTAACGAGATGAGAACGCTCTGCAATTGCCCGATCCGGCTTTGCATCTCTGGACTCGGGTTTTTCTCGCGGAGCTTCCTCAGGGTGGTAGTGGTGAGGGCTTCCAAGTGGGGGTTGCGATTGGCCAACAAAGCGAGGATGGTAGTAAACACAAAGCGTTCCCGCCGATTCTCAGCGTATCCCATCGCTAACCATGGTTCCATGACTTTGTTAATCGCTGCCTGCAACACCTCCTGGCCGAAAAGGATCTCGCCCATCATTTGAGAAGGAAAACCTCTTTTTCCGGTCGGATAGAGGATGTCCGAGAAAAGATACGCGGCCAAATGAGCCAGCAAGGAATGGGGACCGGGGATCGTCGTGTAGCCCGGCTCCCTGCGCAAAGCGACATTGTTCGGTCGTAAAGGAATAGCGTCAATGACTGATTCCCACATGGTACTTGACCAGCCCCAATAGAGCGTGTTCGACTGGAGAACGTGACCTAAGAGATAGCTACCGAAATACTGTCTCGGCACGTAACTCGTTGGCCTCCACTGCTGAAAGAGCGTGAGCACGTCAATGAGCGGTTGCGTGACACGTGCAAAGCGCGCTGCGTGCTGTTCAAATGCTCGGAAGTACCTGGGGGAAAGGGTGAGCAGATATTCAATCCCCTGGCATTCCTCCTTGGACAGAACAGGAGAGCGGTCAGGATAGGTGGAAGGCTCAATGGGCATGCGAAACTCCAGCATGTTCTCCGGGCTTCCAAACGTTGGAACGTTAGTTGCTGGCATCCATTGCCTCCTCTTGTAGCTGTCGCTCTCGGAAGAGAGATTCTAGGCGCTTCCATTGCTGTTCATGGATTTTGTTGATCTGCCGGGCCAGTTTGGAATCAGCCAAGTGTAAGTAGATCTCCGTACTTGCGATGGATCGATGACGCCCGTAGCGGCTGACTTCATACAGGTCTAATCCGTTGTCCATAAGGTGCGTGAGCATGAGATGCCGCAGTTTGTGTGGAGTCAACTGAGGCAAGCCCAATGCCTGCCGAATCTCCTCAAAGATCTTGGCAATTGATCACTTGCTGATGGGCTGGCCAGCGTTTTGGTTCGATTCAGAAAGAAAAAGCGGGCCTGCATCCTCGGCCCCATATGCTGCAACGAGAAGAGCTCGATCCTCCTGGATATAGTCTTGCAAGATCTTCCAGGTGGTATTTGACAGCACGATTCGTCCTTGCATCTTGTTCTTGGTCAACTCATGAGGAATCTTGATAGTATGGGTGCGCTCATCGATGTGATCCTTTCTGAGAAAGGTCACTTCTTCTCGCGCAGGGCTCCATCGTACAAGACCAGGATGAGCGCCTGGTTCCGTGGCGACATAGTGGCAAAAACATACAAAAGAAGATCAGCGAACTGACTTTCACTGGGAATCCAGGGAGCTGAGGGCGCGTAACTGACCAACCCTTTCTCCTTCCCACGTACTCCTTTTGGCACAGGGTTCAGCTGATCCTGCCGCTTGCGGACCCGGATGCACCAATCGTAGAAAACCCGAACTGTGCTGACTCGCCGCGGATTGTGTTGAGCTCAAGGCTTGATCCGGTAATGTAGGTAATCTTTTCTTTCGCAGATCTGTGTCCCGAGCCACGACGTGCGGGACGACTTCACAAGCCATCAACGTAGCGGGCGACCTGGCTCTCATCTGCCTCAAGAAGCGTAGAAAAGGGAATGCCAGCGTTTGCCTGAAGAAAGTCATCAAGATCTCGACTGTAGTTGTCGATGGTGCTTGGACTTTTGCGCACCTGGGCCAATTCTTCGATAAAGGCGCGGGTAACGGGATTCTCAGATACGAGTGGATACAGTTCCCAACTCACAGTTTGCATCACTACCACCTCCATGATTTAAAACGGGACAGATCGGAACAAGTCTACAGGATATGACTATTCGCCCACATTGCAGAGATACGAAACATCATATTTCTACTCCACTTATCATCTATTCTGTTCCCTCTTGGCGGGTACAACCTGAGATAGCACTCCGCCCTTCGGATCTCCTCTTCACCATGATGCTTCCAATTTTTCCCTGCCCGTTGAGAGAGAGAAACCATCTCTCAACGGAAGGGAAAATTCCTTAGCGTTTTTTTCGTTCCATTACTACTCGGAGGCCTACCACTGTTAAAACCCTGGTTTCAGCCATTCTTTGTTAGCATAACAGGTCTTGACGGTGTTAATGTAATGTATCGCGCCCTGGTCGTACCAGCCACCGCTGAACCATCGACCGACACAGCCCCATATGTCGCCTGCATGGTAGTTAGGATAGCCGGGCAAAGGTGTGCGATCATAGAGATAGGTTGTCCATCCCTCGTAGCAGGCACGGATAACTCCGTACACATACTCGGCACTGAAGGCCGTGTCGTCGCGGCTCATCGGCCATTCGCCCTTGTTGTAGATGTACTTGATCTGGAGAATGCCGTAGCTCTGGTAGCAATTGTTGCCGTTCCAGGTCCCCGGCGGGCACAGGCTCTTGTCAGTCGTCAGGTCGCCCTTCTGGCTCTGGTGCCAGTACGATTCTATCACAGCCTC
>WNFY01003736.1_pt1 | contig 19592 bp, 15 predicted proteins | sample 5400091 | NCBI WGS metagenome assembly WNFY01 (sample SAMN13153364, study PRJNA577476) | soil metagenome | isolation source: 60 cm soil or saprolite under grassland replicate 1 | place: USA:California | collected 2016-06-15
CCGCCGACCTGGCGCTCTCCGTGGTTTCCTGCGCGGTGATGGCCGGCACCGGATTCGTGATCGGCTGGCGGGTCAACCACGGCATCCCGGAGGCCCTCGCCGGCTTCGCGCTGCTGCTCCTGCTCGGCTTCGCGATGGCCTGGGCCGGCGCCCTGATCGGCCTGCTGATCCGCGACGCCGAGTCGGTCAGCGCCGCCATCTTCGGCGTGCTGATGCCGGTCACCTTCCTGTCCAACGCCTTCATCCCGTCCAGCCGCCTGCCCGGCTGGCTCCGGGCCATAGCCAGCTGGAACCCGGTCAGCGCCACCGTCACCTCCTGCCGGCAGCTGTTCGGGAACCAAGCAGGCGCCCCGGCCTCATCCTGGCCCGGCCAGCACGCAATCGCCTTGTCCGCGGGGTGGTCCGCCCTGATCCTGCTGACCTGCGTTCCGCTCGCCGTCCGCGCCTACCGCGCTGCCGCGACCCGCTGATCCAGCCTCCGCAGCAGAGCAGCCGGGTGCTAAAGGCCGCGAACCTCCAGCCGCCGGGAAACGCCCGGTCACGGCCGTAGCGCCGCCCGCCACCACCATCACAGCATGGCCAGGCAGGCGCGGCTGCGGCCGCCGCCGCCACCCCGCCGGGATCTTGCCCGTCCCCTCCGGTCCTCCGCTGCTCACCCGCAAGGAGCCCCCCGTGATCATCGACCTGAACATGCTGCCGCCGGGCGGGCGGGCCAGCCTGCTGAAGGCGCTGGAGCAGGTCACCGACCCGCGCGCCCGCCGCGGCATCCGGCACAGCATCGCATCAACCCTGGCCATGGTGGTCGCGGCGGGGTTGTCCGGGGCCGGGCGCAGCTTTCGCTCGGCCGGTGATTTCGTGGCTGACCTGCCACAGGACGCGCTGGCCCGGCTGGGCGCCCGGTTTCACCCGGTGAAACGCCGCTACATCGCGCCGAACGAGGCGACGATCCGCCGCCACGTTCAGATGATCGATGCCGACGAGGCCGACGCCGCAGTCGGCGGCTGGCTGCTAGCCCAGGTTCAGGAGGAACGACGGGCGGCCGGGCAGGCGGGCGCGCTGACCGCGGTCGCCCTGGACGGCAAAGTGCTCAGGGGCGCATGGGAAGAGCTGCCCGACATCAAGGTGAAGCTGTTCTCCGCGCTGGTCCACGGCGAGGGCGTCACCATCGGCCAGCGCAAGGTCCCCGACGGAACCACCGAGGTCACCCAGGTGCTGCCGCTGATCGACGGCATCGCCGCCGCGCTCCGCGCCTGCGCCGGCCCAGACGATGACGGCGACCTCGCCGGGCTTGTCTTCACCGCCGACGCGCTCCACGTCCACCGGGACAACCTGCGGCAAGTCACCGACAGGGGCGGAGAATACATCGTCACCGTGAAGGGCAACCAGCCCGGCCTCGAACGCGACATCGCGGCCCTGTTCCCGCCCGAGCCCGCGGACGGCGCCTTTCCCCCCTCACCACGTCACCATTGACCGCGGCCACGGGCGCAACGAGATCCGCTCCATCTGGACCAGCCCCCACGTCGCGGACCTGGACTTCCCCGGCGCATTCCAGGCGTTCTGCATCCACCGCGAGACCTACGACCTGAACTGGAACCCGCTGCGCAGGCCCGAGACCGTGCACGGGATCACCAGCCTGACCGCCTGGCAAGCCAACCCCGCCGACATCCTGGCCGGCAACCGCGGCCACTGGCAGGTCGAGAACCGTGAGCATTACGTGCGAGACCGAACATTCGACGAAGATCGTTCCCAGGTCCGCACCGGGGCATCCCCGCAGTTCCTGGCCACCGCCAGGATTCTCTGAACTCGCAGTACCTCCGCAGTTGTCCGGTTATGGCATGACCGGTTTCAGGCCGGCTGCAGGGCTGCGGGCAGGCCGAGATCGACGGGTGCGGCGTGGGTGCGGCGGTCGATCTGGGCGAGTTTGTCTTCGGCGCCGGCGAGGCTGACCTTGAGTCCTTCGACTTCTCCGAGCCATCCTTCGCGTTCTGCTTCGGTGATGCGGGCGGTGAGGTTGTCGCGGATCTCGGCGATGCGGGGTCGCTGGGCGGGATCTGGCCAGTGCATGCTGCATCGCAGGCAGCTGTGCTCGTGGATGCACGGGGTGCTGAATGCGCGGCCGCAGGTGCCGGTGGCGACCTTGCGGCGCTCGAAGTGGCCGAGGAATTCGGCCCATTCGGCGTCGGTGGGGACGCGGTACTCCTCGGATGGCCGCAGGGCCCGCCGTCTGGCGAGGAACGCGAGGTGCGCCTGGATCGCCTCGTCGGGGTAGACGGCCTTGTAGCCGAGGGTGACGTTGATGTCCTGGTGGCCGGCGACGATCTGGGCGATGTGCGGGGGCAGGCCGTTCATGATCGCGTCGGTGATGAACATCCGGCGGAAGTCGTGCGGCGTGTAGCGCAGCGGCTGCCCGGCGGCGTCGGTCAGTTCCGTTCCGGCGAGCGCGGCGGTGAGCATGTTGCGGATGACGCCGGGGCAGATCGCCCGGTTCTGGGCAGCCCATCTGCGCTGGAACAGGAACGGGGACGGCCCGAGCCACTGGCATTCGTGACGGTCGTATGCGCGTACTAGCGGCACGGCTCCGCGGTCGTCGCGGACGCGGCTGATGATGGCGGACAGGACCTCGGCCAGTTCGGGGCTGACGACCAGGAGCCGCTCGGTATCGGTCTTGGACGGGGTGATCTGCAGCAGCGGGATCAGTTCCCCGGTGCCGGGGAGCCGGTAGCGGATCAGGCTGTGATGGGTGATCTCCAGCAGTTCCTCGATGCGGACGCCGGTGTGCCGCAGCACCTCGACTGCGGCCCAGGTCCAGAATGCCCGGTCCTCTTCGGCGGCCAGGTCGCGGCGCTTGCCGCTGGCCGGGTCATCAGCCCAGACCCGTGCGGGGTCCGGGCGGGTCACGGCCGCGCGGACCAGGGTCTGGCCGGCGGCAGCGAAAGTCTCGCCGGGTTCGGCCAGCCGGGCCGGGCGCAGCAGCTCGGCGGCGGCTCTGCGCTGCTCGTCCACGGCGGCGACCAGGACTGGCAGGACCGGCAGCCGTTCACGGGTCCGGGCGTCCATCCGTGCCTTGCGCTGCCGGGCCGTTTTGCGCTGGCTGATCTCTTCCGCGCCGACCGGGCACGGGACGACCCACCTGGCCCAGCGGGCCGGGTCCTCGATAGCCCACTGGGACAGGTCCAGGTAGAACGCCCGGACCGGTGTCAGGCACTGCCGGTAGCTGATCCGCTCGGCGGTGACCTCCGTTTTCCCGCCGCCGGCTGCGGTGACGGTCTTGCGGGTGGTGCGCAGCCGCTGCTTCCACGCCTCGGCGACTGCGGCGGGGAGGTGCAGGCTGTCGATGCCGGGGTGGTGGTCCTCCAGGTCTTTCCAGAACCTGCCGCCCAGGGCAGCGGCCAGTGACCGCAGGCTGCTGTAATCGAGCGCTGGCTGGCGTTCTTTCAGGTATTCGGCCAGCAGGTCACGGACTGGCCGGCAGTCAAGGCGGTAGCGGTCGATCAGTTCCTCGGGTGTCCGCTGCCCGGCAGCGCGAAGTTCGCGCAGCACCGGCGGTGCTCCCGGCTCGAGTATCCCCGTCTGGTGCAGTATCTGATAGAACCCGGCCGCGTGAGGCATGGGGCTGACGTGGGCGTCTTCCTCGGCGGTCACCAGCTCCAGGACGTCACCGGCGGTGATGTCGGGGAGCATTCCGCCCTTGGCGCCCATGACGACCGCCGCCCGGTGCAGGATGTGGGTCCGGGCGTCGGCGGGCACCTGCTCGCTGGCGCAGAGCCCGGCGAGACGGGCGAATCCCGCCGGGTCGCGTGTCGTGCTCATGCAGGCAGCCAGGGCACCGCCGCGCATCACCGCTGTGGTGAACCATGACAGCGACGGCCGTACCAGGTCAGCGCAGATGGCCACGTGAAGCGCTCCGCACAGGGCCCTGCTCCGCGAGGCGGAGTACTCGCCGCAGCCGGCCAGCCACGCGGCAGGCAGCTCCCGCCACCGGCTCCCGGCAGTATCGGCCCCGCTCGCCAGCCAGCGCTCGTGCCAGCTGCCGCCGGGCTGGTCCTCCAGCCACGACAGCAGCAGGTTCAGGCCCCTGACGCGATATTCCTGGCTGCCGGCCACATCCAGCATGAACGGCGGGACGGTCAGCCGCGCGAGCACCCCCTGGCGGCTGGCGGCGGTGGCCGGCCAGGCCGGCGGCACCGGACGCGGCACGAACCTGACGCGGGCCGTCTCCTGGCCTGCCGGCGGGGCCGTGACTTCGACGGCATCCAGCCCGGCGGTCACTGCGGGCCGTTCCCGAACAGCACATCCAGCGTCTCGGGACGGTAGCCGGATGCGGGGGCGGGCCTGGCCCGTGCCGCTGCCTGCCGGGCTTGCTCCTGGTGATGAGCAAGCACCCGGCGGACCACGTCCTCCTTGCGGGGAGTCAGGTAGATCTGCGTGGTGGTCAGCTGCGCATGACCCAAGACGTGCTGCACGTCGGTCAGCGGCAGCTGCGGGTCCTCGGCCATCCGGTAAGCCGCGGTGTGACGGAGCGCGTGCAGCGTCGCGGCGCTGCCGGCCGCCCCGCCGACTCGCTCGAACATGCGGTGCGCCGCGTGGTAGGCCAGCGGCACGAACGGGCGCCGCGATGTCCACCACAGCGGCTGCCGGCGTCCCTTCGGGATCAGCCCGTCGATCTCCAGCTGGTAAAGGCGCAGCCACACGAACGCGTCCGTCGAGGCCGGCAGTTCCTGAACTGCCCGGCTGCCCTTGCGGGTCACCGCGATCACCTGACGTCCCGGGTCGGCGCCGCCCTGGGTGGCCGACAGCAGCTCCGAGGCCCGCGCCCCGGTCGACACGTAGAACGCGACGAGTGCCCGGTCGCGGTGCGAGGGCAGCCGGGCGAAGATCTCGTTGAACTCCTCGTCCGGCACGCTGCGCGGGATCCGCGACGGAACCTTCGGCCGGTAGAGCCCGGCCCGCTCGTTGCGGAAGGTATCCATCGGGTTGTGATGCGCGTGCGCCCGCCGGCCGCGCCGCGACCGGTCCAGCGGGAACGGGTTCACGATCGGCCCGGTGCCCGCCTCCAGGTGGAACTCGTAAAAGCCGCGCAGCACCGTCTCGCTGTGCGCCCGCACCGACGGCGAGTACGCCGTTCCCGCGACCGCAGAACCGGGGAAACGATCCGGGGCCCGCCAGTGCGGCCGGGCGGGCTTGCCCGCCACCTGCATCCAGCGGCAGAAATCCCGCGCCTCGGCCCGGGTCGCCATGTTCCACGGCACCCCGGCCGCCCACACGAACCGGAACCAGCGGAGCAGGTCCATCCCGTAGGACCGGACAGTAGCCTCCGACCGCCCCGCCGCGAGCAGGTCCGCGAAGAACGCCGACACCGGCTCGACCACGGCCCCGGACGGATCGGCCAGCCGGAACGGCATCCACCTGTCACCGGTCTCCTCCAGCGCACCGACCAACGGGACTTCCAGCCACGCGAGATCCCTTACAGTCTCCCCATCCATGGTCACGCACCGTAGCCGAAGTTACGGAAAGTGTCGAATGACCTGCGGAAACTCAGATTGGTGTTCAGTCAATAGGTAACACATAGCGATCAGCCTCATGCGGCTGGCCGGATGCGTCAACATCGCACGCGGCCTGGAATACCTGTCCCGCAGGCTGGGCTGCGTCCTGACCCTCCTCGGGGTCTTAACGAAGCGGCCACGGAAGGAGGTGATACGAACGCGAGGACTTTGCCGATGACCCTGAGGGAGCGGGTGAGCGGTCGGGGCGCCCCCGCCCTCATCATCATGGTCCTGTCCCAGCCACGGCGAGCTGCTCGAGCAGGTTCTTCTGATAGATCAAGATCTCCCAGTGCGCCACGTGGCCGATCCGCACTGGCTTGCCGAAGGCTTGCTCGGCTGACGGGCTCAGGCCGTTGCCGGCCAGGTCGATGATCACGAAGGTCGCGTCGTACCTGGACGCGTCGAACCACGAGGTATTCGTCTCCCAGAGATACGGGATGACCTGGCGGCCGTCGATCAGGACCGCGCGGACCCGCACCTGGTTGCCTGACTCCAGTGTGATAACCGAACTGTTCCAGTAACCGGCAAGGCCGTACGTGAGTCCGTGCGCCTTGAGCCACGCGCTGAGGGGCGCCGTCGGCACCGCGGCGGCGGGACGGGCGGCCGCGGTGGCCACTGGCACCAACGCGGCGATGGCGGCCAGGCCGGTGGCCACGCCAGCCCGCAGCGAGCCGGCCATGTGCCCGGGCACGCAGGCGCGAGCCGCGAGTACCGCGCCGCAGGGCAGTACGGCGACCACCTCGTAGGGATTGCTGGGTATCGGCATGGTGGAGATCACGTACGCCGAGAGGTTGATGACGATCGCGGCGCACAGCAGATGCTCGGCCCGGCTCGCGGTACGCCAGGTCCACACGACCCGCGCAACGCCAGCCGCCGCTGCCAGCATGCAGGCGATCCCGAGGATGTATCCCGCGTCGCGCGCCAGTGCGGGACCCGAGCCGACCTCCGCTCCGAACAGGACGCGCAGGGCGTGCCAGGCGAGTGGCGCGTTATGCGGCCATTGCTGAGGCTGCGAGATCGCGGTCTTCGGGGGGACCATCTGGTACGCGCCGAAATGCAGCATCACCGCGCGGACCACGGCGGCCAGCGGTACGGACGCGGCGGCGGCCAGGGCGTTCGCGGCATCGCCTGTGCGGACTTTCCGTGCGGCCACCGCACGATAGCCGCACACCACCACGACCGTCGGCACGACGACATAGCGGACAGTGGCGTCGCCGATCTGGCCGGCGCACAGGATCGCGAGCAGCAGCGGCGAGGTGTACCACCGGGCGGGCACCCGATCGATCAGCAGGACGGAGACCAGGAGGAACACCGAGGTCCCGGTGTGGTCGGGCGCCCCAAGCAGGTATGGCATGTTCGACTCGACGAGAAACGTGGCGGTCAGCACGACCACCACGACGCCGCAGCGCGCCACCCTGGCGAGGCCGCGACTGCCTGCGAGGGCGAGTGCCACGGCGCAGACCGTGACGATCAGGTACGTGAGCGCGGAGGCAATGTGGCTGGTCAGGTTGCTCAACCCGGAAAAGAGCTCAGCAAGCGCGAGTACCGGCAGGTCAAAGGTGTAATACGTGGCGTCGCCGATGATCCATCCGTGCAACGGGAGATGGCCGTGCAGCATATCCCATGCTTGCAGCGCGTTGTTCGCCGCGTCCGAAGTCACGTGCCCGGTGAATGAGATCCGCAGGTAGAGGGCGAACAGCGCCAGGCAGCCTGCGACCCACGGCATCGCGCCAAGCAGGCGACGTAGCAGACGGCGTCCGCGGCCGGCCGGGAGCTGGAACCGGGTCGGCGGCACCCCGGCTTGCTGGGCATCGAGCGGATCCGCTTCCGGTGCCATCCGTTTGCTTCGGATCATGGTTCGAACCATACTGAGAACTTCTCGCTGGCGCCCACCCGTCCGGCGCGCTGGGACCTCTTGCGGGCTGCGCTAACGGGCGGCAGCGTGCATGTGAGCGGTAGCATGCACGGGAAAGGGTCCTTTTCGGAATGGCTTGGAGCGGACTCCCGGGCAAGTCTCATCTCCCATTTCACAGCGTTTTTCTCCGGTAAAGTGATCAGCCCCGAGCGTCCCATTCACGAGAGCCCGAGGTTAGATGTCACACTCTGGCGTGCCTTCCGGGACGGATGACGTCGCGGCGACACGGTCCGGCCGGACCGTGTCGCCGCGGACAGACGAGTTCAGCCGCAAGTTCGCGGCCCGGCTGGACGTCATGGTGGTCGGGCCGGGCCTGGACGAAGGCACCGATGTGGGCCCGCTGGTCAACGAGCCGACCCGGTCGAAGGTGGCCGAGCTCGTCGAGTCCGCGTCCGCGGACGGCGGCAAGGTGGTCACCGGCGGGCGGGCGCCGGGCCGGCGCGGCTACTTCTATCAGCCGACCGTCATCGACCAGGTGCCGGCCGACTCCGCGATCCTTGGCACCGAGATCTTCGGGCCAGTGGCGCCTGTGGTCCGATTCACGGCCGAAGACGAGGCCGTCAACTGAGCCAACGACACCGAGTTCGGGCTGGTCTCCTACGTCTACACCGGCGACCTGAGCCGCGGCCTGCGGGTCAGCGAGGCCCTTGAGGCCGGCATGATCGGCCTCAACCGGGGCATCGTGTCCGACCCGGCCGCGCCGTTCGGCGGCGTGAAGCAATCGGGCATCGGCCGGGAGGGCGCGCACGACGGGCTCCTGGAATTCACCGAGACGAAATATATCGCCACCAGCTGGTGACGGGTGATCTCCAGGTTGACCGGCTAAGCTTCCCTGTTCATGGGCGGACTGCGTACCGGCGCTGAGACCCGGACGGTAGCCGGCCCGGCCGGGGCCGCCGGGTCGGGGGAGCGCGCGAACGGTTCCGGTGTCCGGCGGCGCTGGGCCGCGCTAGCGGCGTACCTGCTTTGCGGCGTGGTCTTGTTCGTGGCCTACCTGCGGCTGTCCGAGACGTACGGGCTCAACTCCGACAGCGCGAACATCCTGCTGATGGGGTGGGACCAGCTGCACGGCCATCTGCTGCTGCACGGCTGGTACATGTCCGACGTGTCGTTCTTCCCGACCGAGATCCCGCAGTACGCCCTGCTGGAGAGCCTCCTCGGCCTGCACATGCAGACGGCGCACGTGGCCGCGGCGATGACCTACACGCTGACGTTCCTGCTCGCCGTGCTGCTGGCCCGCAGCGGCGCGGCGGGACGCACGGCCTGGATCAGGACGCTGATCGCGGCCGGCATCATGCTGGCCCCGCAGTTCGGCCTCGGCGTCTTCGCCCTGGACCTGTCGGTCGGCCACATCGGCACCTCCATCCCGCTGCTGCTGATCTGGCTGCTGCTCGACCGGATGCCGCCGCGGTGGTACGTACCCGTGCTGACCGCCGTGCTGCTCGCCTGGGTGCTGGTCGCAGACCCCATCGTGTACGTGGTGGGGGTGGGCCCGCTGGGCGCGGTCTGCGCGGCGCGCGTCCTGCGGAACCTGGTCAAGGGCAGCGGCCACTGGACCGGCCGGGTCGCCGCGACCTGGTTCGACCTGGCGCTCGGCGCCGCGACGGTAGCCGCGGCCGCGCTCGCCTGGGTGGCTAATAACCTGCTCAGCGCCATGGGCGGCTACGTGGTGAACCGGCCGCCCTTCTACCTAACGCCCTGGGGCTACCTGCACAACGACGCTCCGGCGGCGTGGAAGGTCCTCCAGATATTCGGCGCGAACTACGCCGGGCTCAGCGGGATCTGGCTCGCGCTCGCGTTCCTGCACATGGCCAGCGTGCTCGTGGTCGGCTGGGCGCTGGCCCGCGTCGCGCGCCGGTTCTTCCGCGTCAGCCTGGTGGACCAGGTGCTCGCCGCCGCGATCGTCCTGAACGTGGTGCTGTACCTGCTCACCAACGCCGCGGACGAGGCCGCCCACGAGGTCGCCGTCATCGTCCCGTTCGGCGCGGCGCTGGCGGCGCGGGTGCTGCTCCCCGCGCTCAAGGCGGAGGCCGGGGGCGCCAGGGCGCGCCGGGCCAGGCTGGCCGCCCTGACCGCGGGGACCATGGTGCTGGCCGGGTACACCGCCGGGTTCGGCTACGAGCTCACCCGGCCGTCCGTGCCGGCGGCCAACACCAGCCTGGCGTCCTGGCTGGTGGAGCACCATCTCACCTACGGGCTCAGCGGCTACTGGACGAGCAGCAGCGTCACCGTGGACAGCGGCCAGCAGGTCAAGGTCAGGGCTCTCATGCAGTACACCCTGCGGCGCGACCTGTGGATGTCGAACGCGGACTGGTACAACCCGAAGCTGCACTACGCCAACTTCGTCGTCCTGGACAGCCAGCCGGGCAACTTCTCGCACTGGGAGCCGCGCGAGCTGGTCAGGAAGTACTTCGGCGTCCCGGCCCAGACCTACCACACCGGCCCGTACACCATCATGGTCTGGCACAAGAACCTGCTCAGGAACATCCCGGGCCGGGTCCCGCCCGGGATCGCCCCCGGCCAGCTCAATGCCGATCAGCTCAGTGCCGATCAGCTCAGGGCCGGCCGACCGGCCGAGACCAGCCAAATGATCACGGGGTAGCCGATGCGCATGAACCGGTAGGCCTGGTCCACGGTGATGCCGTACGCCGTGCCTGGCCCACAGGTTCCACCGCGCCAGCGCCCGGACACACCGCCATACTTGGGCTTGTTGGTGAGAAAGCGCACGGAAGTCAACCCCGGTGCCGCGGTGAACTGGCTGAAGGCAAGTTGGGAGATCGTGAAGAAGGGTTAAGAAGGGCGACGCGGTCGTTCAGGCAGGTCTGGCCGGTTCCCGCCGCGCTTCGACGTAAATGGTGCCGCCCGACCGGGCCGCCACCTCAACCGCGGTTGCCGCCAGGGCGAGAGGAAGGGCGACTACGGCAGCGGCCAGAGCGTACAGGCGAAAGAGCGGACCATGGGTGGCCTGACGCGCCTCGCTGCGACGGATGGAATCGTACAGGTCCGGGTGTCCGGGAAGCTTGCCGACAAAACCGTGGACCCATCCGAAGACGACCTGCCCGCCCCGCATGTAACTAACTCGCTCGACCCGCAACCCCAGAGCCTCGATCTTTGTCAGCAACGCCGGAGGGCTCAGGTGGACGAGATGGCGCGGCAGATCCAGGGCAAGCCAGCGATCGCCGAAGACAAGAGCTTGCAAGCTTGTCGCATTGGGCACGGCAATGACCAGCGTCCCGCCGGGGGAGAGGAGCGTTGCCGCATGACCCAGAGCCCGGGCAGGTTGGCGGAGGTGCTCAAGCGAATGCCAGAAGATGACCGCCGACCAGTTCCCGTCCACCTCTTCGACCTCGGCGTTGCGGATGTGCGGTCCGGATGCGTACGGCTCAAGGCCGACGGCTTCACGGCCGCGGCGCACGAAGGCTTCGACGAGGGTTCCGTCCCCGGCTCCTACATCGAGAACCGGGCCAGGCGGCAGAATCCGGTGCAGACGATCAGCAAGCACTGAGCGCGTGCGGCGAAGCACCTTGTCCCCAAGACCGGAGAACCGGCCCGTCGCTGGGCGGTACCAGTCAGCGTAGGCCGCGCTCAGTTGCTCATCGCTTGGCCAAGGCGAGGTCGTGGCCACCCCGCAACGGGCGCACCGCACCCGGCCGGTAAGATATTCGTCGGTGCTGTCGAACCGGTGGTCGCACCAGGCGCACTGGACGGTAGGGGGTGCCTTGGTGCGTGAATACGCCAAGGTGTTATTGCTCGCTCTAAGCGAACCGCTTTTATTTCGCCTGCCCTCTGAGCGGATGGCCAGTGACTTTGCGTTCGGCAACAGATCGTCCTCCTAGGGTTCCCTCGCGGCCGAAGTGAAGCATAGCCGCGTCTGGCTTCGTCCGTTGCCTCGACGCCTCCCTTGGCGCCCCGGCGTATTGCACCCGGTGACCTGCCGCGGGTGTCCCGCATCCACGATATTGTCCAGCGAAAAAGGCCGCGAAGTGAAGGAGTGACAGATGGAGCCGACCAGCATCGGCGGTGCCTGGACGTTCACGCCCGCCCTTCACCGAGATGATAGGGGTTACTTCCTGGAATGGTTCCAGGCTGGGGACCTATCTGAGTCGCTCGGGTACTGGCCGGAGATCGCGCAGGGCAACTGCTCGGTATCCCGCCAGGGAGTCATCCGGGGTGTCCACTTCACAAGCGTCCCCCCGGGGCAGGCGAAGTACGTCACGTGCGTCAGCGGCGCGGTCCTTGACGTGATCGTCGATGTCAGGGTCGGTTCACCCAGTTACGGACGCTGGGAGGCTGTGCACCTGGATGACACAAGCCGGCGCGCCGTGTTTCTCTCTGAAGGACTAGGGCATGCCTTCACCGCCGTCAGCGATGAGGCGACGGTCATCTACCTATGCTCGACCCCGTACTCGCCGGGACGGGAGCACGGCGTGCACCCTCTTGACCCGGACATCGGCATCGAGTGGCCGGCGGATACGGAACCTGTGCTCTCGCGGAAAGACGCCGCGGCCCCGACTCTCGAAGAAGCGCGCCAGGCCGGGCTGCTGCCTGTCTGGGCCGACTGCGAGGCCCACCTGGGTAGCCTGCGCCAGGCGGCAGATGCGCGGAATCCGGTATCCGGCCGGTTACCCGGTCGGCGCGCCCTGCCGCTTATCCGGCCGCTGCGCGGTGACGAGTTCAGGAAAGGCGCGATGCAGAGCCGGCCGCCACTCGCCGATAGGCGGAATGCGAGGTCCTCGGGTCCCTGCCCAGGCGCTGTGACCCAGCACGCTGTAGGCGGGCCTCGGCGCCGGCCGGGACAGCGCACTGCTTGGTATCGGCCGTACCCTGGCCGGATCGGCGCCGAGCAGGCCGAAGATCTCGCGTGCCAGCCCGAACCAGGTTGTCTGCCCGCCGCTGGTGGCATGGTAGATGCCGGGCGCGGCGGTGGAATGGACGAGCGCGACGATCTGCCTGGCCACATGGACAGTCCAGGTGGGCTGGCCGTGCTGGTCGTCCACCACGTCAACCGTTGGCCGCCGGTCCTCAAGCTTGATCATCGTACCGACGAAACTCGGCCCGTGCGCCCCGTACAGCCACGCCGTCCTGACGACAAAGCCCGACTCAGGCAGGCGGTCGAGCACGGCCCGCTCGCCAGCCAGCTTGGTGCGTCCGTAGGCGGTGCGCGGCGCCGGGACGTCATCCTCCGCATAGGGTCGGCCAGCATCCCCGGCGAAGACGTAGTCGGTCGAGACCTGCACCAGACGGGCGCCAGACGCCGCACAGCTCGCGGCCAGGTTCGCCGCGCCGCCGGCGTTGACGGCCAGCGCCTGTTCCTCGGACGCCTCGGCATCGTCAACGGCGGTCCAGGCCGCGCAGTTGACGACCACGTCAGGCCGGCAGCGGGCGATGGCATCGGTGACCGCGGCGGCGTCGGTCACGTCCAGGCTGGCCCGGTTCATCCCGGTGACAGGCTCGCCGCGGGAGGTCAGGACGGCGACCATGTCGCTGCCGAGCATGCCGCCAGCCCCGGTGACCAGCCATCGGGTCATGACACCCGCTCGGATCCGGCCGGAGCAGGTGCCGTGCCTCGTCGCTTGAGCGGTTCCCACCAGGCACGGTTGTCGGCATACCAGCGCACCGTTGCCTCCAGGCCCTGGCGGAACGGGACGCGCGGCGCGTACCCCATCGCCCGCAGGGCGCTGTCATCAAGGGAGTAGCGCCGGTCGTGCCCCTTGCGGTCAGGTACGCGCGTCACCATGTCCCATCCCGCGCCGCAGCACTCAAGCAGCGCGGCCGTCAGGTCCAGGTTGGTCAGCTCAGCGTCACCGTTGATGTGATATGTCTCCCCGGGCCGACCGCGCTCCAGTACCAGCTGGATCCCTCTGCAGTGGTCATCAACGTGGATCCAGCCGCGGACATTGCCGCCGTCACCGTACAGCGGGACCTGCTGCCCGTCGAGTAGGTTGGTCGCGAACAGGGGGATGATCTTCTCTGGATACTGGTAGGGGCCGTAGTTGTTGCAGCAGCGGGTGATCCGCACGTCCAGCCCGTGGGTGCGGGAGTAGGCCCTGGCCATAAGGTCGCCGCCGGCCTTGGCCGCCGAGTACGGCGAGTTCGGCCGCAGCGGCGCCTGCTCCGTCCACGAACCCGACACCGCGCTCCCGTACACCTCGTCGGTGGAAACCTGCACCACCGGCCCGACCCCGGCGTCGAGGCACGCCTGCAGGAGCACCTGCACTCCGGCCACGTTGGTGGCCACGAACGGCGCCGCGCCGCTGATCGAACGGTCTACGTGAGTTTCGGCCGCGAAGTTGATCACCGCGTCGTGTCCGGGCACGATCGAGCGCATGAGGTCGGGGTCGGCGATGTCGCCCTGCACGAAGCGCAGACGGGGGCTGGCGGAGACCGGGGCCAGGCTGGCGAGGTTTCCTGCGTAGGTCAAATGGTCCAGGACCGTTACCGCCGCATCCTCGTAGCCGGGGTACCCGCCCGACAGCATTGTGCGCACATAGTGCGAGCCGATGAATCCGGCCCCGCCTGTCACCAGGATCCTCACGCAGCCTCCGCGCTTACGAGCTGATCTGTACCTTGCTGTGATCTCCGAGCACCAGCCGGTGCGCCTTGCACACTCCGGAGGCGGGGGACACCTCGACATGGTGCCCGATGAGGGACGCCTCGATGCGGCGGACCCCGCGGATCGACGCCCCGGCCAGGATGATGGAGTACTCGATCTCGCTGTCGGCGATCACGCAGCCGGCGGCGACTGAGGTAAACGGGCCGACGTAAGAGTCAGTCACCTCGGTACCGGCGCCGATGATGGCCGGTCCCACGATCCGCGAACCGATGACCCTGGCTCCGGCGTCGACGACCACCCGGCCGATCAGTTCGCTCGCCGCGTCCACCACGCCGGCCACAGCCGGCTGGATGCTCTCCAGCAGGGTCCGGTTGACCTCCAGCATGTCCGCGACGTTGCCGGTGTCCTTCCAGTATCCCGAGATGATCGTGGAGGTGACCTTGTGGCCGTTGATCACGAGCCACTGGATAGCCTCGGTGATCTCCAGCTCTCCGCGCCGCGACGGCACCAGTCCCGCGATCGCCTCGTGTACCGCCGGCGTGAACAGGTACACCCCGACCAGCGCCAGATCGCTCTTCGGCTGCTGCGGTTTCTCCTCCAAGCCGATGAGCTGGCCCGCGCCGTCGAGTTCCGCGACCCCGAACTGCCGCGGGTCTGCCACCGGCGTCAGCATGATATGGGCATCCGGCCTGGATGTCCGGAACTCCTCCACCAGCGCTGTGATGCCGCCCACGATGAAGTTGTCACCCAGGTACATAACGAAGTCGTCCTCGCCGAGGAACTCCCTGGCCACCAGGACGGCATGCGCCAGCCCGCGCGGGGCTGACTGCCGGATGTAGGTCACCTCCAGCCCGAACGCCTGGCCCGAACCGACGGCCGAACGGATGGCCGGCTCCGTATCGCCGACCACGATGCCCACCTCGGTAATTCCGGCGTCGCGGATGGCCTCCAGGCCATAGAACAGCACCGGCTTGTTCGCCACCGGCACCAGTTGCTTGGCGGAGGTGTGGGTGATCGGCCGGAGCCGTGTCCCTGACCCTCCGGCCAGAACGAGGGCCTTCACGATCCGGAAGCCTATCGCGGCGGGCGGCCGACCGCGGCCATGGCGGCCACCGCAGACCGGCAGGCTGTGACCTGCTATGGCTTGGTCAGGACCACGATGAGCAGCCCTGACACGACCAGGAGCGAGCCCACCCAGGTCAGCACGTTCGCACGCTCATGCAAGACGAGGACGCTCGCGGTCAGGATGACGAGATAGCCGAGGGCATTGAATGGGTAGGCCACGCTCAGCGGTACCCGCGACAGCGCGGCCAGCCAGGCTATCGCGGAGACGCCGAAAACTACCAGCCCGAGCAGCACCCACGGCGAGGTGGCCGCGCGCAGCGCCAGCGATCCGCCCGAATCGGCCGCGCGGGCCGTTGCGATCTGCATGCCGTGCTTGAGCATCACCTGCCCGGTCGCCGCCGTGACGACGGCGAACAGCAGCAGCGCAGCGCTTGCGATGGTCATATGCCGCCTCCTTGGTGCTGCTTCGGGCTTGGCCGGACGCGTTTCCTGGCGGAGCGGGGGATCCGCGTCAGATGGCTTCGACATCCGCCGTCTCCTCCGTGCTAACCGTCGGTACGAGCCGGCCCTCTGGCCTCGGCCGCTGATTTGGCCGCGGTGGCGGCCGACTGGAGCCGGTCGCGCACCGCGGCGGGCTCGAAGTCGAGATAGGGGTAACGGCGGACCCCGTGCTTGTGCAGCCTGTACTGTCCGCAGGTGCGAAGCACGCCGAAGCCGTACCGGATGCTCCGGCGCAGGTTGATCGACGATGACTCGGTCTCGTAGCGAGTCGGGCAGGACACCTCACCGATCCTGGCACCAGCGGAAACGGCCTGGGCGATGATCTGGTTGTCGAAGACGAAATCGTCGGAGTTGCGCTCGAACGGCAAGCCGGCGAGCAACGCGCTGCTGAACGCGCGCAGGCCGGTGTGATATTCGGACAGCTTCTGCCGCAGGAAAATGTTCTCCACGAAGGTGAGGAACCGGTTAGCGACGTACTTGTAACGGGGCATGCCGCGGGCGACCGAGTTCTGGGCGAGGATGCGCGAGCCGAGGACGAGATCGTACTCCCCGTAGGCGATCATCGACGCCATGGCCGGAACGAGCAGCGGTGAGTACTGATAGTCCGGGTGGACCATGACGATGATGTCCACGCCGAGCTCGAGCACCCGGCGGTAGCAGGTCTTCTGGTTTCCCCCGTAGCCGAGGTTGAGTTCGTGACGGATCGGCTCCAGGCCAAGCCCGCGCGCCATGGTGACCGTCTGATCGGTGCTGGCGTCGTCGACGAGCACCACCTCGTCGATGACGTCCCGGTCAAGTTCGATTACTGTGCGTGACAATGTCTCTGCTGCGTTGTAGGCGGGCAGCACAACGCCGATCCGGCGGCCATTAATCATGTCGGCAGTCTACGGAACCCGGGAATGCCATATCCGGGTCATCCATGCAGCGGGTCAGTGGATGTCGCCGGGCAATGGTGACGGAGGGCTGCCTAGGTCGGCGAGGAGATTGTGGTTCCAGACCCATATCGTGAAGGTCTTGTAGTGGTAGGTGTGTGCCGGGGGCCCGGTGAGCGCGAGGATATCGCGGGGGGGAATGATGACTCCGTTGCGGCCGGGCTTGGCGTCGGCGCTGTTGATCACGACGAAGTTGGCGTAGTTCAGCCGGGGATCGTACCAGGACGCCTTCGATTCGTAGTTGCGTGGCACGGCACGGGGCAGCTGCCACGCTACCGTCCTGACCGCGACACGGCCGCCGCTGTCGAGCGTGATGAGGTTTGACTCGGCGTAGGTGCCGAGCCCGGTGCTCAGGTGGTGGGCCTCGAGCCACCCGACGACCGGCTGCTCGCCGTCGGTGACGGAGGGCTGCGCGACCCCGTATCCGAGCGCGAGCGCGTAGCAGGCCAGCGCGCCGGCCAGCACGGGCCGCAGCCACGGCCTGGCCAGTGTCCCGGCGAGCAGGCGGCCCGCGAGGACGGCGCCGAGAGGCAGCACGGCGACGATCTCCCTGGTGTCAAACCACGTGACGGGGATGACGCTGTATACGTAGGCGGCCAGGTTGAACACGATGCCCGTGGCCATCACCGGGACGATCAGGTCATCGGCGGAGAAGAAGCGCCGGAACGCGCGGCAGACACCCCACAGGGCCAGGGTCAGGCCGGCCAGGTGCACCACGGCGATGGCCGCCGCCACCCCTGGGGACATGCCGCCGAAGAAGGCCCCGTACAGGATGAAGAAGCCCTCGACGGTCACCGCGAGGTGGTGCGGGACGTCGCCTGCAGCGGCAAAGTGCTGCGTGGGCAGCGACAGCGATGTGTACCCGCCGATGCGCCCGATCACGCTCACGACGAGCTCGGACAGGCCGAACGAGACGATGCCCGCCGCCGCGAGCGAGAACTCGAACCACAGGGCGGAGGCCGGCCTGCGCCGCCGGACGAGGGCCCAGTAGCCGCGGATGCCGCACACCACGGCCAGCGGGAGCGCCGCGTCGAGTACGGCGACCCGGTCGGCGATGATGACCCAGGTGAGCATCACCCCGATCGCCACCGGCGTGTACCAGCGTCCCCGCGCGGGGGGGACAGGGGGGGTCGTCCCCCCAGGCAAGCACTGCGCGCGGTCAAGCACCAGGAAGATGGCGAGCAGGGGAACCTGGGTGCCGAGGTGATCCGGCTGCGAGACCAGGAGGGCGACGCCGTGGCCGAGCTGCGGGGCGAGCAGGATCCCGGACGCTATCAGGGCACGGACCACGCCTTCCTTTCCTGTCGCCCGCCCCTTGGCCAGCAGGCCGGCCAGCAGCACCAGCAGCGTGTACGTGATGGCGGCCGCCGCGTGGAGCACGCCCGGGCCAAGGCCCAGGATCTTCTCCACCACGATGTACTCGGGCAGCTCGGTGGTGTAGTACGACACATCTCCGACGGTCCAGCCGCGCAGCAGCCAGTTGCCGTGCAGCATGTCCCACGCCTGCAGGGCCTGGTCCGCACCGTCGGAGTTGGCGGGGGTGGAACCTGACAGCTGCAGATAGCACAGGAACAAGACGACGGCCGCCACGGCCACCGCGGCGGGCCACGCCCACCGGCCGGGGCGGACACGCCTGGTTTCTCCCGCCGTCAGCGGCCGGTCGGGGGCGCCGATGCGCACGCCCTGAGCAACCATCTCCCCAGCCGCATTATCGAACCCCTCGGCCACGAAGCGACATTAGCAGAGCGCGGGGAGCCAGGCGGGCATGGATGGCGGGGGCCGCTGCGGTGTGACGGCCGGCCCGGCGGCCCGCATCGGTAGCGAGCCATGCGCGGACCGTCAGGAGCCGGTGAGCCTGCGCTGCGTGATCACGATCAGGGCGGGCATCGTCAGCGCGGCCAGCGAGGGGAGCAGCCAGGCCCCGAGCGTCCGCCGGGGCGTGCCCAGCAGGATGATCACGGCCAGCAGGTACACCTCGATGAAGGAGCGCAGGTCGGCGTCGAGGCTGTTCCAGGTGCTCGGCGTGACGACGCAGATCTCGACCAGGTAGAGGACGAACGCCAGCCGCTCGTGCCCCGGCGCGTTCGTGGACCGCAGGCAGAGCAGCGCCGCCACCGAGAAGCAGACGAGGATGGCCAGCTCCAGGAACCACAGGTCGTACTGCTCGAACTGGTGCAGGTGGACATGGCCGAGGTTGTGCCGGAACGCCTGGAGCGGGGCGATGAACGGCGCGCCCGCGTTCCGCCCGCTATCGGCGAGCAGCGGCACGCTCCCGGTCGCGGCCTTCACCACGACCTGCCAGGCCGCGAACGCCGCGGCCGGGACGGCCCAGGCCAGGTCCTCGCGGCCGGGCCGGGTCCGGCCGCGCACGATGCCGATCACCCGCATGACGGCGATGGCCGCCACGGCGACCATGACCGTTTCCCTGGTCAGCGCCCCGTAGGCGAGCAGCACGGCGGCCAGCACCGGGCGGCGGCCGCGAACGGCGAGCAGCCCGGCCAGCAGGCAGACGGCGGCGAGCGGCTCCGCGGTATCCCGGGACAGGCTGGTGATGAGGCCGAAATACCCGGGTATCAGCAGCCCGGCCAGCGCGTGCCGGCCGCCCTGGGCGGCGAATAGTGCCCCCAGGTAGCCCATCGCCCCGATGGCGGCGATGTTGACCGCGACCAGCATGACCGGCACCAGGAAGTGCTGGCCGAGCGAGAGCAGCCAGGTGAGCGCGGGATAGCCGATCCGCATGTACCGGTAGGAGCGGTCCATGGTGATGCCGTACGCGGTGTGACCGAAGTTGAGCGGATTGATCGCCAGCCGGTAGAAGAACTGCCCGTCGTAGCCGTACGTCTTGGCCACCGGCATGCCGTGCGGCAACTGGGGCATCGTGGCGAAATGGCGGCCGACCAGGATGAACCGGCTGATCCGGCCGTGCGCCCAGGTCTGCCAGCGAGCCAGGGTGAAGGCGACCGCGGCGAGCGTGGCGATCAGCGCGGTCGCGGCGGGGCGGTTCGTCCGGGACGCCAGCGAGCGGGACGGCGGCACGCTCGTCCCGCCGGCGGGCGGAGCATCGGCCCGGCGGGCCGATGCCG
>WNFY01002888.1_pt1 | contig 19587 bp, 18 predicted proteins | sample 5400091 | NCBI WGS metagenome assembly WNFY01 (sample SAMN13153364, study PRJNA577476) | soil metagenome | isolation source: 60 cm soil or saprolite under grassland replicate 1 | place: USA:California | collected 2016-06-15
CTCACCACCGCACTGGAGAACTGGATCAAGACCTGGAACAGCCATGCCCGGCCCTTCAAGTGGACCAAGACCGCCGACCAGATCATCGACCGCATCTGCCGCTACTGCTCACGCATCTCCGAACCGGGACACTAGCCGGTGACAGCCGCGCGCAATGCCGCCGTTCTGGGCAGCAGTCCCGGCCTCAGCTTGGCCTTCCGTGCCGCGACCGAACAGTGGTCCTGGCCGCAGCCGGCCCGCCGCTTCGACGGATGCCGCGACGCGCCGGATCCCCACGTTCTCGATGGTGATGCAGGAGCCGGCATTGGCCCCGAAGCGTGGCTATAACGCGCGGCACTGCCGGGGGAGGATGGCAGTGTGGAGTCGCTGACCGAGCTGCCGCGCTGCGGGCGTTTGAGTACCGCCTTTTCGCCTGACCGGGCGCTGAGCTCGCTTGAGGAGGCGGAGCTATTTTTCTGCGCGCCCGTGGGCTGCTCACCCGCACGGCGGACTGCGCGTTGCCGAGCCTGTATGAGGCCTGCCACGAGGAGCCGTATCAGCCCGGCAGCCCGGGCTTCGCGCCGTGCCTGAAGACGAATGGCCGTGGTTCGGGGCGCTCGCCGAGCGGGGTTACCTGGTCGCCGCGGTGCATGGCGGCAAGAATCTCCTGATGACCGATGCGGTGGCGGGCCTGCCCGACCCGATCTGCCGGGCCGAGATCGAGCGCATGCGCACCGCCGATCGCGGCTGGCGCCGCCTGCTGGATCATCTGGCCGCCGCAGGCCCGGCCAGCATCGATGACCTGCGCACCGAGCTCGGCCTTAAGCGCCAGGAACTAAAAGCGCTGCGGGCACCGCTGGAGCGGTGCGGCGCGATCGTCTCCCGCTCGCTGCAGGTGAGCGCGGGCCAGGGACACCTCCATTCCAGCGAGCTAGCCCGCTGGGATCAGGTCTATCCGGGACCGGCGAGACAGGCGCTGACCCTGCCCGTGCGCTCAAGGACCTGCTCGCCGCGGGTGTGCGCGGCGGTCATCGCACCCGAGACCGAGCTGCGCCGCTGGTTCTCCTGGCAGTGGTATTGAACCGGCACCCTCGTCGACGACCTCGTTCAGGAGGGCAGTTGCGGAGGGCAGACGGTTATTTCGTCGCTGGCCCGCGTCCTGCATGAGCGGGTCTCCCCGAGCCCTGCCCAGGCACCCGCACAGCCACAGCCGACAGCCCGGACAGTCCAGCCCGGCTGTGCCCGCAGCCTCGTCGTTGACGACGGGCTGGGCTTCAGCGCGGTCAACCTCTGGCACAGAAACAAGACGCCGACTCTGGTTCGCTGACGGCGCAACGCAGGGGGGGTGGCGGGCGTCTCTTCAATGTGGACGCGAACGTGACCGGCGTGGCCGGCAACCCCGGCGATCTGCATGATGCAGGTCGGGCTGATGCCGCTGCCGCGGCTGTGACCGGCCTGTTTCGCGGCCATCACCTGGAACTGGTACGGCTCGCGCTGCTGATGACTGGCGACGTGGCCACCGCTGAGGATGTCGTGCAGGACGCGTTCGAGCAGCTGCACCGCCGCTGGCCCAGCCTGCGGCGGCAAGACAGCGGCCTTGCCTATGTCCGGTCAAGCGTGCTGAACGGCTGCCGCTCGGTCCACCGCCGGGCGCGGGTGGCCCGCAAGCACGCGGCCCGGCTGGCCGAGCCCCCGGCCAGCGGAGCCGATACGGCCGCCGGCGAACGCAGTGACCTGATGGCCGCGTTGCTGGGGTTGCCGCGCCGGCAGCGTGAGGTGCTGGTGCTGCGCTACTACGCCGACCTCGACGTGGCCGAGATCGCTGCCACGCTGCGGATCGGCCCGAGCTCGGTCCGGTCTACCGCAGCCCGAGGGCTGGCCGCACTGGCTCGAGCACTGCAGGAGGCTGACCGATGACCGATCTGGAAGACCGGCTGCGCGCCGAACTCGCCGCCTTCGCGCAACGAGCCGACCCCGCGCTGATCCGGCCGCTTCGGGAGCCCGCGATCCGCGCCCGCCCACGAGTGCCCGGCTGGCTGGCTCCGGCCGCTGCCGCGGTCGCCGTCACCGTGGTGGTCATGGGTGTCGCATTCGTCGGCTGGCTGGCAGGCCACCGCCCGGCCACCGGGCCAGTTGCCGGGGTGCCGCGCTATTACCTCACCCTGGACGGACCCTGGTCTGGGCATTTCGCCAGGGCCGTGGTGCACGGTTCGGCCACGGGCGCGACGCTGGCCAGCGCGCGGATCCCCTTGCTGGACGGTGAGTCGCCGTCGGTCACCGGGGCGGCGGACGGCCGGACGTTCATCATTGTGGACAACACCGGCCAGGCGCCTGGGCACGGGTATGGCGTCAGGTTCTACCGGCTCCGGGTCGGACCCGATGGCCGTACCGTGCGGCTGAGCCGCCTGCCCATCAAGGTGTGGCCTTTGGCCGTGGACGATGTAGCCGTTTCGCCCGACGGCAGCAGGCTTGCGATCGCCGAACAATCCTGCGGTGGCAGCCGCTGCCGATACAGCCAGATCCAGGTCCGCTCGCTGGCCACCGGTGCTACCAAGACCTGGCGAACGCGGGCAGCTGGCGCCCCGTGGAATCTTTCGTGGGCGGCGGGCGGCCACCAGGTCGGGTTCCTCTGGGAATCCGGGCTGCACTCGCCGCCGCGGCCGCAGCGGGACGGGTACCGGCTGCTGAACGTGGCGGGCCCGGGCGGTGACCTGCTGCCTGCCGGGGCAGTGGTCCCGGTGTCGCCCAATCCCGGCGGCGATATCCCGCCGGCCCTCCTGACCCCGGATGGGCGGGCGTTCATCACCAGCAGCACGCGGATCGTTCCCGGCCGGGATCATCATGTGACGGTGACCGCGAAGATCATCAAGCTGTCCGCCCGCACCGCCCGCACCGCCCGCACCGGGCGGGCCCAGCGCGTGCTCTACGCGGCCTCCGCGCGCGGTGTCCCGCAGAAATACGGCAACACCGGCACCCTCGACGAGCAGGGGTGCACGGTGTTGTCCCTGGATCCCACCGGTCAGCACCCGCTGGTGCGGTGCTTCCTGCTCGGCCGGTTCAGCTTCGGCACGCTGGCCAGCGGCCGGCTCAAGCCGCTGCCCGGCATCCCCAACATCTACTGCGTTCGCGAGTGCCGCGGACCAATGTGGGGCACCGCCGCTTGGTGATCACCTGCTCTCCTCGCCCACGCCGTTGTGGCGTTCATCACGCGCTGTTGAACCTTTCCTCTGGGCCGTGCCAGGACTGCTGCCGCACGGCTTGTGGTGGCGGTGGCGCTGGCCGGCCGCGGCCGCTACGAAAGATCGCCCATCGGGATAGTCACCGAACGTGGCGAAGACCCGACGAAGATAGCTGCGCGAACCGCCGATATGCGCGGCCAGATGCTGGCAGGTGATCTTGATCCTGGCGGCCAGAACGGGGTGTTCGGCGCTGCCGAGCTTGCCGGCCGCGGTGGTAGCTGGTGCGCTCAGGAGCCGCCGTGAATGGCGATGGGTTGCCGTCGGGATCCTTGAAGACGAAGGTCCGTCCGAATGGGGTGTCGAACGGGTTCACCAGGATTGGCACGCCGTGCGCCCTGAGGTGGTCGTGCAGTGCTTGGGCGTCATCGGCGTGCAGTGACACTGACACGCTTAGCCCCAATGCCGGGGAGTTAAGGCCGGGCGCTCACCAAGGCCCAGTTCCTGGTCCGGCTGAATTCCACCCGCCGCCCGCCGGTGCTGCGGCACCTGACAGACGTTTCGATGCTCTCGCTGATCGGCGGAGTATCGGCGGAGTAAAGGTCCGCATCATCGAGGCATAGGTGACGGTCACCTGCGCAGACGGCATCAGGTATGGCGGGCAATACCGGCTCGCCGCCAACGGACGCGCGATCATCGCGTCGCGGTCTTCCACCGACGGGAACGAAACTCACCCGCTTCGCGGCCGGTAGATGTGGACGACGACTCCGCATTCGAAGCTTCTGGCCTCGATGAGTTCAGGCGCAGCGCCACGGGCAGTTCCGCGAACAGTGCCTGCCCGCGGCCGACGGCCACTGGCTGGATGGCCAGGCAGTACTCATCGATCAGCCCCCGCGCGGCAAGGGCCGCGGCGAAGCTGGCGCCACCGTGGGCGATGACATCCGGCCCTGGCTCCTGTTTCAGCGCGGCGATCTCCGCCGCCAGGTCGCCACGGGCTAGCCGGGTGGTGGGCCAGGAAGCCTGGCTGAGCGTCTTGGAGAAGACGACCTTGGGGATGTCGTTCATCGGCGCCGCGTACGGTCCGGTTGAGCGCGGCCAGTAGGCCGCCATCTCCTGGTACGTCGCGCGGCCCATGAGATGGGCTCCCGCCTTGGCCAGCCGGTCTACCTTCCACCTGATCAGTTCCGCGTCTTCGGGGACGCTCACGCCTGGATGTTCCCTGTCGCTGGCCACGTATCCGTCCAGTGACATGCCCATTTGCAGCGCTACTTGTCGCATGTGAGTCTCCAGTTAAGCGTCGAGGACAGCCTGAATATCGAGGGTGATGTCCACCTTGTCACCGACGACGATCTTGGAATCCGCGGCCAGGCCGAAGGTGATGCCGAAGTCGCGGCGCAAGATGGCGCCGCGGGCCGAGAAACCGATCCGGGTCTCGCCTTGCAGTCCGGTTGGGTCGACGCCGAGGAACTCGACCTCGAATTCGGCCGGCCGGGTGACCGCCCTGATCGTCAGATCGCCAGTAAGCACCCACGCGCCGTTTTCCTGGCGCAGGCCCGTGCTGGCGAAGGTCATCGTGGGCGAATGCTCGATATCGAAGAAGTCCGCCGAGCGAAGATGGTTGTCCCGCATCTCATTGCCGGTACTGACAGACGAGAGCGCGACGGCTGCGGTCGCGGAGCAGAAGGTCGGGTCCGGTCCGGTAACGATCTCGCCGTTGACCTCGCTGAACGTTCCGCGCACCCTGCTCATCAGGTGCCGCGCGGCGAAGGCCACGGTGTGCGCCGGATCGATCGTCCAGGTGCCTGCGGTCCAGCCCGCCAGCGCGGACGGTTCCGCACTACTGACACTGGCAGCACTGCTCATGTTCCCTCCTTGCTTTCCGCCATCGCCGCGTGTTGCCGCTGTGCCCAGCACGAGAACCGGCTCGCGTCGATTACCTGCCGTGCCATGGCTACGAGCCCGGGATCGTCGGTCACCGCGTTCCTCCCGGATGGTTTCTCGGCAGCCATCACCTCGTGCCCCGGACGCGGTATCGCAGGTGCATCACGCCAGGGCCCTCCAGTCGCCGAACCAGTTCGAGTTCGATGTGGTCGGGGCCAAGAGAGTCGAACAGACGCCGCCCTCCGCCGAGCAGGACCGGCACGAGATGGATCTCCATCTCGTCGAGCAGCCCAGCCCGCAGCAGCGCCTGCGCCACGCCGGCACCGTGCACCATCACGGCGCGATCGCCCGCCGCGGCCCTGGCCTGCTCAGCGCAATCTTCGACGTCGGTGACGAACTGCGCACTGCCCGGCGGAACATCTCCGTCGTCGATGCGATGAGTTAGGACGAAGATCGGCACGCCGTCGTGGTGATCACCCTGCCAGCGCCCGGCCAGCTCGAACGTGCGCCGGCCGGAGATCACCGCGCCTGTCGCCATGAGCTCGCGGAACACTTGTCCGTTCGGACCATCGGACATCCGGTCGTCGAGCCAGTTGAATACCCGCCCGCCGTCGCGGCCGAGCTCCTGACCCTCACGGTCGTCCGGTCCGGCGATGAAGCCGTCGAGGGACATCGACATGTAGAGACGGATCGGCGGGTTCATGCGCACTGCACCTCGTAACGAAGGTGCAAAGCGCTGGGCGACTCGAGCGTCCGGACCGGCTCGAGCTCGATGTGGCCGGCCCCGAGACCGTCGAAAAGCCGTCGTCCCTGGCCGAACAAGACCGGGACCAGCTGGATCTCCAGCATGTCCAGCAGGCGTGCCCGCAGGCATTCCCGTGCCGTGTAGGCACCGTGCAGCATGACATCGCGGTCCCCGGCGGCCGCTTTCGCCTGCTCGACGCACGATTCGATGCCGTCGGTCACGAAGCGGACGTCGCCGGGGGGCGTGCTCGCGGGTGCTTGATGCGTCGGGACGAAGATCGGCACACCATCGTGATGGTCGCCGCCCCAGTAGCCGACGAAGTCTCCCGTGCGTCTGCCGGTGATCACGGCACCGGTCGACATCAGCTCGTCGAACACCGCCCGGCTGGCTTCATCGCTCGGCCGGAAGCCGCTGACGCCTTCTCCGCCGTCGCCCAGCCACTGGTGCAGCCGGTGCCCTTTGGTACCAAACGGATTGTCCTTATTATCCCTGGGCCCGGCGATGAAACCGTCCAGGGACATGGACATGTACAGCACCAGCCTGCCCATCGATCTGCTCCGCTCCGTGCGATCGTCTTGACGAGGTCGTGCCGCCGTCGCGGGCTCCCGGATGGTCACCGCAGCGGCGGGTTGTCGTCCATGCCGACGTGCCGGGCCGGAAAACTCATCGGTCCGCGGACAGACAATCTGACCGGAAGCCCCGCCCTTCTTCGGGGCGCGTCCGGCCCACGGGCAGGCGCGGCTACTGTGATCTACCGGTCAGCGCAGACGTGAAGGAGTGCACGGGTGGGCGGTGCAAGAGGTGGCGAGGAAACCGGACGCGCCGAGCCCGCCGACTCTGATCGCGCTCGCACAGGGCGCTGGCCCGGGGTGGGGGACTTCGACGACCTAGTCCGCCGGTACCGGCGCGAGCTGCACGTGTACTGCTACCGGATGCTCGGGTCCTTCGATGAGGCCGAAGATCATGTGCAGGAAGTGCTCCTGCGTGTCTGGCGCTCCCGGGAACGCTTCCAGGGCCGGTCGAGCCCACGTACCTGGCTATACCGGGTCGCCACCAACGCCTGCCTGGACACACTGCGCCGCGACGCCCGCCGGGAAGTACCGGCGCCGTCCAGCGCACCGGCCGGCTCGGGGCCATCGGTCGCCGCGATGCCGTGGGTGCAGCCGTACCCCGATTCGCTGCTGGACGAGGTGGCCGCCGACCAGCCAGGCCCGGAGGCGGTAGCGGTGAGCCGAGAGACGATCTCGCTTGCGTTTCTAGCGACGATTCAGCTACTGCCACCGCGCCAGCGGGCTGTGCTGATCCTGCGCGACGTGGTCAGCTTGCCCGCCGCCGAGGTCGCCGAACTACTCGATATGAGCGTCCCGGCGGTCAACAGCGCGCTCCAGCGCGCCCGCACTACGCTACGCGATCAGTGGCCGGATGGGCGGCTGGGCTGGGCACCGGCCGCCGAACCCGATTCCGGGCAGCGCCGCCTGCTCCAGCGCTTCATCGCCGCGCATGAACAAGCCGACCCGGAGGCGCTGATCGCCGTGCTGCGCCACGACATACGACTGGCCATCTCCCCCCAGGCCGGGGAATGGCATGGCCGGCAGGAGGTGGGCGACGCCCTCCGGGATGGCATGACCTCCCTCGGCCAGTGGCGGCTGCTGCCTATCATGGCCAACAGACAGCCGGGCACAGCCGGATACCTCCGCCCGCCCGGCGAGACCGCATACTCTCCGTTCGTGCTGGCCGTACTGCGCATCGAACACGGTCGGCTGACCGACATCGCCGCCTTCGAGCAGCCATCGATGTTCCCCGCGTTCGGCCTGCCCGCCAGCCTGTGACCAACGACCAACCCGAAATACGCGACAGCCCTCACGACGGGCAAGCGATCGGACAGCGGCGCGATAGCGCTGGGACAAACCAGACACCGTCTGGACAACGAACGCGTTCCCTGCAGTGAAGATCTCGATCTCCGGCTGCCGTACCAGAGGGCTCGCGCAGGTCGACGCGCGCGAACTCGACGCCGTCTGCCCGGAATCATTCCGGGCCTTGGCCGGCGCGCGCCGGTTTCAGCCCGCCGAGCTTCACGGCGACGCGGCCGTCCGGTTGTATGTCCCGCGGGCGAATTCATGGGATGTTCACGGCCCGGCCGCCACCCCGTCCACGGCCCCGGCGTGGACACCCGTCAGCCCCCAACCCCACTCCAGCTCGAGCGGAGCCCGCTGCCTTCCTTACCGGCCCTGGCGGTGGTCGCGGTGCTGTTGGCAGCGGCGCCGTATGCCCGCAGGGGCTTTCGCGGCAGCGCATGCACCGGCGGCGAGCCGATCGTTCCCGGTTGCCCGAGACCCCGAGAGAGGCGCCCCAGACCGCAGAAGGACACTCAGAGCCGTGCGCCGGATGCGGCGAACAGCAATCCGGCCAGCGGCGGACCCAGCACCGTCCCCAGCTCCCACACCCCGCCTCGCAGGGCATTGGCCGCGACGAGATCGTCATCGGCCACCACAGCCGGGATGCACCGGCCGACCGCCGCGGAAAGCGGCGTATCCGCCAAGGCCAGGACGAAGACCACCGCGAGCAGTGCTCCCAGCGGCGGCAATAGCAGCGCCAAAAGCCCAGCCAGCACCGCCTGGGCCAGCCAGCCGATGCTGAGCAGGCGGCCCGGTGGGAACCGGTCCGCGATCACGCCCGCCAACGGCGCGGCCAGCGGCGGGATCGCCTGCACGAACAGCAGCAGCCCGACCGCCGTGGCGCTGCCCGTGGTTCGCTGCACATACAAGATCAAGGCAGTCGTCGCCATCGCGTCGCCGAGCGGGCTAATGGTCTGAGCCGCCAGCAGCCCGGCCAGCCCTGGAGACCGCCGCACCAGCCCGAAACCGGCCACAACCCCAACTCTGGCACTAAGACCGCGCCGGCAACGCCGAGGTGGCGTCCAAGATCCGGTGTAAATGAGACGACGAGCGTAGGTTCCCTTCAAGGCGACCAAGTCAACGGTGGCAGAATGGGGGTGGCCTTTGCGGGATAAGGGTCTTGGTCGATCATTTGTCTGCCGCAGAGGCCGCTATGTGATCAAGGTGACACACCGGGATCAACCCACATAACGCGCCTAAGGGGCGAGCCGCGGAGATCGCAAGGGGCCAGACTCGCCAAAAGTAAGGACTTCGGGCCTTAGATGCAATGCACAGCGGCGAGTACTTTATTCATAGCTGTATGTTCCGCACCCGAAGCGACCGAGCTGCGTGTTCCGGCTCGGCCAGCTGCGGGTTCCGGTTCGGCCGCTGCGCCTGGCGATACTGCAGACCTGGGGGATTTGCGCATTGGACGACGCGGCGGCAGGCGATGGGGTGCGGGAGTGTGCGGGGCAGCCGATCCTGATCGCGACGAAACTGCATCCGCCGGCAGTGCGGGATCAGACGGTTCCGCGCAAGCGCCTTCTAGAGCAGCTGGGGGGCGGGTCGGGTCTGCGGCTCACCCTGGTCGTCTGTCCTGCGGGTTTTGGGAAGACCACATTGCTGCCGCGTGGCGCGAGGCCGAGGCGGCGCGCAAGCCGGTCGCCTGGCTGACGCTGGATGAGGGCGACGACGACCCTGTGGTGCTCTGGTCGTATGTGATCGAGGCGCTTCGCCGGGTCTGCCCTGCCATCGGCCAGTCGGCATCGCCGCAAACGGCCGGGGCGGCGTCTATCGTCGACGTGGTGCTGCCGCGTCTTGTGAACGAGCTGGACGATCAGGGCGAGGTTGCGCTGATCCTGGACGACTTCCACCGGCTCTCCGACGGCGCTGCTCGCGAGAGCGTCGCCTGGTTCATCGGTCATGTGCCGTCCACTTTCCAGCTTGTGCTCTCGACAAGGGTCGAGCCGGCCATCCGCTGGCTGCGTTACGGGCTCACGGTGACTGGCCGAGCTTCGAGCCGGCGATCTGCGGTTTACGCGCGAAGAGGCGGATGAGTTCCTGAACGGGCGCCTCTCGCTTGGCCTCGTACCCGAGGATGTCGATGGTCTTGTCGAGCGGACCGAGGGATGGCCGGCCGGGCTTTACCTAACGGCGCTGTCGCTGAGCCGGGATGCCGACCGCCACGACTTCGTGAACAGGTTCGGCGCCTCCTCGGCTTCAAAGGGATCGACTTCTGCGTCCTCGACACGTGGCGGCTTGGCCAGGGCGACGGGATTGCGGGCGATGTAGCGGCGGCGGGTCCAAGGTCGCCGAAGTCGACGGTGAGGGGACGGTTCTCCCAATCATCTTCCGCGGCCCGTCCTGCGGGAGCGGACGAGCGCAGGGGCTCGCCCCACGGCGGCTGCGCCTGATCGAACGCCGGGCGCGCCTCACAACCCAGGCGTGGGGTAGCGAGAAGGGCATTGCTGGCGTACCATCCCCACTGGGGTTGTACACCGAGAATGCCCACGTGATCTGAGGGGTGACACGTGGCTGCTTCGCACCGTGTCACAGGTTTGTGGGTGTACCAATCGCCGGACCTCGTAAATGCGCCGCCTAACCCAACGGCCGTGGCGACACGCGCCGCGCGACACGGGCTCACGTGGCTGAGCGCGCAGGCGTTCGCTGGAACACGGATGCTTGACGAGGACTGGCTTCACGAGATGCGTCAAGCGACGACCAAGGCCGGGCTGCGTCTCGGCGTGCACGGATACATCGGCCGCCCGCAGCCCCGGCCCGAGGCAGAGGCGCAGGCGGTCTCGGACGCGATCCGCCGTGCGCAGGCGGACTTCGTGATCGTCGACGCCGAGGACGAATACGAGAAGGCGCCCGCAGGCACGTCGAAGCGGTTCGTGGTCGCCTACCGGCAACTGCGACCGCATTTCCACTCGTACTTCTCGTCCTTCGGCCGTCCGAGCCTGCACGGCGGCCTCGACTGGAAGGCGTGGGCCAGCGCCGGGTTCGCCGGGATGCCACAGGCCTACCAGAACCTGAACCCAGCTTTACTTCGGCCAAGCTCGTGCGTCGATGACTGGGCTCAGTTCTTCGTGCGCAGCGATTTGCGCCCGACGCTCGGCTGCTTCTCCGAGGGCGTTCACGGCCACCTGACGACGGCTCAACTCATCGAGGGCGTCCGCGAGGTCCCGTCGCTGCGTTTCAACGTCTACCGGCATGGGACCGTGACGGACGCCGAGCTCACCGCGTTGGGCGCGATCACCTGATGGGCCTGACCGTGGGATCCGGCAGCGGCCGCGTCCGCATCCGCCCGCGCTGGGGGGCGCCGCGTGCGTGGCAGCGTCACATGTCACAGATCACGGCGCGGTCCGGGGCTACGCCATGCATCGCAGTAAGAGCGAGCGACGAAAGTAAGAGGGGGTATCAATGGCCAGCGAGATCCAACTACATGATCGGGGCGAGGCCGTCCGCGTCTACCAGGGGCACCTCAACGACCGGCTGCGCGAGCACGGTGACCATCAGATCAGCGTCGATGGCGATTGCGGCCCGCAGACGATCTTGCGGTCGGCCCACGCCGGATGGTTCCTCGGGGCGCTCGATGACACCGTCAAGACTGTTCAGGACGGCACCATCCCCGACAGGGTACAGAGCATCGTCGCCGATCCTGGCCAGCGCAGCCAGGGCCAGCGCGACCGCGCGAATGCCCGTCGGGGCAAGCCCTTTCTGGGCCTGATCATCCTCACCAGCGAATGGGGAGCCGCCCGTCCGACCGGGGCGATCAGCCGCGTCGGAAAGCCAAACGAGATCATCTTCCACCACACCGCGGGCCACCACCCCGAGCTCGACCAGACGGCCGGGGACAACCGCGCGGAGGCGATCGCGTACGCCAGGGCCATCCAGCATGACCACATGCGCCGCCAACCACCGTTCGTCGACTCCGGCCACAACTTCCTCGTGACCCGTTCGGGGCACGTGCTCGAGGGCCGGCATGGCTCGGTGGCGGCGATCATGGACGGCGTGATGGTCCAGTCCGCCCATTGCGTGGGCCACAACCAGTCGCCGGGGATCGAGCATGAGCACATAGGAGAAGAGGCGATGGCACCGGCCCAGAGGGAAGCCAGCCTCCTCCTGCACGAGTTCATCTGCCGGAAGACCGGGATCGATCCGCACTCGATCCACCGCCACGGCAAGTTCAACCCCACCGAGTGCCCTGGAGCGCTGAAGGCAGGGCTTGCTCAGTTCCGCCAGGACCTCGTCCAGCGAATGGCCAAGTGACCTTCCGGAGGGGCCATCAGCTAGCCAACTCAACAGAGCGAATCCACGTGTTAAGGCGGGTTGAGGCCCGGGGAAATGCAGATCGGAACTGAGGGACAATGATTGACTTCAAGCAGCTGATTCTTCCGGGAGATGTCGGTTCAGATGTTCTCGCCGTAAAGCACACACTTCGGCGCATGGCCTTTAAAGGCAACGAGGCTATCAGGATGCACAACACGGCCGGGCCGGCGTTCGTCGCGACATTGCGCAGCGCTCAAGCCCAGGGAGGCATCACGGTTGATGGCAAGTACGGTCGAAATACGCATGCCCTGATCGCGCCACACTTCACGCCTGACGATGAGGCGCTGTACCAACGCGCGGCCATCCGGCACCCGGTGCCGCCAGCGGCGTCCGGGGATGCCGCGGCAAACGCCCGGCAACTGCTCCAGTTTCAGGCGCAGGGCAGGTATCATGCCGATAATCCCGGTGACATGAGCGACATTCAGGCCACCGCCGGGGGGCGCGCCGTGCGCAGTCGAAGCGGCCAGATGGTGCACATCGACGCACGAGTGATGCAGGTCCTCGTTCATCTGATCGACAACGGTCACACCATCGGCACCTTCGCTATCTGCTCTGATCACCACGATGACGGCCCCCACGGCCATGCCGGAGGTCACGCTGTCGATATCTCGACCATAGATGGGCATTCGATCGCATCGCCGTCAGCGCGCGCGGTGGTGATGCAGGTCGACAAGCAACTGCACAACGCCGGCGCTCTGGTCCCCCGCCAACTCATCACCGGAGGGGTCGGCAACATGATCGACCAAACGATCGAAGGCCTCACTATTCCGAGCCCTGCCTTCTTCGGCCCGGAGACCATGAAGGAGCACACCAACCACATCCACATCGGCTATTAGTCGACATGGTGGCTAGTGCGGTCGCCGCTCCGACACCGAGTTCTACGAGGCCGAGCTGCACTGTTCGTCGTGAAAGCCGATGGGAGCGGCCTGCGTCAGCTCACCCCGGCCAGCCTTGGTGCTTTCTCCGCCCAGTGGTCGCCGAACGGTCACCTGATCGCGCTCACATGTCCAATACATGCCCAGATGACGGCTCCCTCTGGTATTCGTCCAGGTCAGAGCATTTTCGGCGGGGGTCTTGAAAACCGCCAGGGCGTCGGCGAGCCCTCCTTGGTGCGAATCCCACCCCTAACTTAGCGGAGAGCTGGAAGCCCAGTTCCACCAGCGAACGGCGTCGGCTTCAACGCCATTGCGCAGCGTGATCGGCAGCAACGCTGCCAGCGCGCCAATAGCCGCCGATCTGCGCCGCCCGATGGCACGCGGCGACATCGTCGTGATGGGCGCAGATCTGGGCGATCTGCACGCCTGAGCAGGCTGGCCGACGCCCGATTCTAGCCGATATGAGTGCATCTCTGAGTTAGTAGCAAGAGGCATCTGGATCGCTCCTAGACTTCCTACTTAATTGACGCAATCGCTGTCATGTTCACGGCTGGAAGCTATCAGGGCACTCTGCCGAATAATGCGAGGACAACTTCGTCATAGGCTCGCTTCCTCCGCCCCTGGCCGCACTGGTTCCGCTTTGATCCGGACTGGCCGCGCACATCGATGGAGCGTTCCAGCCCAGCGCCTGGGCCGGTCCCCGGCAGGCCGCCGTGCCTGGCCGGGATTGGGGCAGGCCCATGAGGGGAGCGGGCCGTAACGGCCACTGGGGGTTATTGCCCGAACGTGAAGCGCGGTGAGGACTGGCTCAGCACTGTGACCATCGGCGTGAGGGACCAGACGGCATCCAGTTCATCAGCGACCGCCGCCGTGAGTTCTTGCATGTCCGATGCCGCCGAGTCGTGCATTGCTTCCGCCACGATCAAGGCAGCGGCCGTCGAGGTCTGGACGGCCGACAGGCCGCTTTGCCGGTTCGTCCATCGCCGGGCGTGCACCTGGCCCGCCCAGTCGGCGAAGATCACCTCATGGGCCCTGGGGTGCTCCAGTTCGCCGGAGAACGTCAGGTAATCCTCCTCGCCGGCCGCGTACCGCACGTCGAGATGACCGGTGATCTTGGAGACGTCGAAGACGGCCACCGGGATGGCGAAGGCAACTGAGACCGCGTTGCACAAGTCGACGAGGGGATGAAGCTGGGGCAGGCTTCCCTCCTTGCGCAAGCGCCGCAGCAGCGATTCGGAGGCGCAACGGTACTGGGTAGGCTTGAGCCCCATCCTCGAGAAGGCGCGCCGCCATGCCTGGATCTCGGGCAGCTCACCTTCTGGCACCTGGGCCAGCCGGGACCGTGAGACGGCGATGAACTTGGCGGTACGACAGCTGACTGAGACGTCGGGGGTGATGCCCTCGGCGAACACAATCCCGGGAACCAGCTCGGGGAAGTCACGCCAGATCTCACCGGAGTGCTGAAAGTGCATGAATTCACCTCGCCGTCGGGGAGAGCGCGAACCTTAGGTGACAGGCTGGTGCCCGTTGCCGCGCTCCACGCGCACAACGCTAAGGCCCGCCTGATGCCTCCTCGGAAACGCCCTCTCGTAGCCGCATAGGGCGCGCGCTTGGTCAGGCGGGATCTAGCCAGCGGTGGGCTCTGGGCGTCCGTTCCTAGTATCCGAGTACACCGGCAGCCCTCGAGACGAGAGGAAGTGCTGAGTAATGGGAAAGGTCACGAGAGAACGCGCGCCGAGCCGCCTTACCTGCATCCGCCTGTGACCGCGAGCGTTCAATTTGGGGTTCTGCGGTCATGGTCACCCTGGTCTGGGGATGCCTGAGTCTGCTCCCTGTCCCCTGATAGCTGCCGGGTTCTGCGAGCGGGCGGGGCGGGTCAAAGGGGCGCATAGCGCCCGCGCAGCGGCGCCGCAGGCGCCCTTGACGCGGACCGCCCGGGAGCGGATGATGCCAGGCGGCGAGGAACAGGGAGCCCTCTGGTGGTGGCGCGGATGCGGTTCAGCGGTTCAGGCTGGTGGCCTTTCTGTGCAGGGTGACCAGCCGTGGCAGCCGGCGGCCAGGGCATGAGCAGCCAGCCTTACCTGGGTCCGCGGGGCGTGGGCGCTGCCCCGGCGACATGATGATGGATTGCTGCGACGTGAGGTCGCACGTGGTGAGTGAGTGCGTCGAAGGAGGCTGGCTGATGCCAGGGACGTGGTCCGGGTAGTGTCCAGGCCCGTCCCCGCCTTGACATGCGTTGCTGGGTCCTGCCCAGCCGGGTGTGGAGCTCAGGGTTAAAGCCCGGGGGCCCCGTTCCGTCCGGGGTCACAGGCGAGGGGAAGGCTGGCATGGGGTGAACGACAGTGAACCCTTGCTGATGCCTCGTAAACATCACATCCTGGGGCGGGTCGCAGTCCAGGGTGACAGGGGCGTGCCGCTGAGATGCGGCAGGCGGCGGCCGGGGACGATCACCGGCCGTGCGGGCACCGCCGCCCCCGGGGTACAGAGGGCAGCCTGAGCCGGGAGGCGCCGGTGAGGGCGGGAGCAGCCCTGACAACGACGGGACGTGCCGGTACTGCCAGACGGCGCGGGTCCGGCAAGCAAGACGAGAAGGTGCACGAGAGAAATCAGCGGTTAAAGCCCCGTAAGAGTTCCGCCGGCTCAAATCTGGCGGATATGGGCCGGGGTGCAGTGCGTGACCGCTGCCGCGAGGCGGGGTCAACTCCGGTGCCGGCTGGTTTCGCCGGCGAGGAGGCCACGGTGAAGGACTGCGGCGTAACCGTGGCGATGCTGCCGGGGCAGGAGCTGGGCGCCTAACTCGTCGAACGGTCGTGAGGTGAACGTGGGAACCGCTCGTGGCCGCCCTCCCTTCCGGGCCTCCAGCCCGGCAGGCGGGCAGGCTCGTCGTCAGCTGATGGCCACGGGCGGGCGGAGGCCCCGTAGTAGTCGCGGGCGTAGCGACCCGCCGCGGAGGCCGGGAGAGCCGGCCGCAGGGCCAAGGGGGCCAGCAAGTCAGCAGTGAGGAGAATGGAATGCCGGGAGTTGCGCTGGTGAATACCGGCGATCCGGAGCTGGAATACGCCTTCTACGAGGCGGAGCGCCGGGTACTGGGGATCCAGGCCAAGCTGCACCGATGGGCTCGTGATGATTCTCACCGCAGGTTTGATGATCTGTACAACCTTGTCTGCGATCCCGCGTTCCTTCTGGTGGCGTGGGTTCGCGTGCGGAGTAATAAGGGCGCCCGTTCGGCCGGGGTGGATGGCCGTTCGGCCTGGTACATCGAGGCCACGGGTGTCGAGGGGTTCCTGGAGCGGCTGCGGTCTGAAGCGGCGTCTGGGCATCGCGACCATCACCGACCGGGTAGTCCAGGCGTCCCTGAAACTGGTGCTGGAGCCAATCTTCGAGGCGGATTTCCGCCCGTGTTCCTACGGGTTCCGCCCGGGGCGCCGGACTCATGACGCGGTGGCCGAGGTGCACCATTTCACGTCCCGGACCTATGAGTGGGTCGTGGAGGGTGACATCAAGGCCTGTTCCGACGAGATTTCACACTGCGCTCTCCTAGATAGAGTGCGGGCTCGCGTCGGGGACAAGCGCGTCCTGGCCCTGGTGAAGGCGTTCCTGAAGGCGGGGATCCTCGCGGAGGATGGCCTGCTGAAGGACACCAGCTCCGGTACCCCGCAAGGGTCGATTCTTTCACCGCTGCTCAGCAATGTGGCCCTGTCGGTCCTGGACGAGTACATCGCTCAGGCTCCCGGCGGCCCGCATGCGACTCCGTACCAGCGGGTCAAGCGCCGCCGTCTCGGTCTGCCCAACTACCGGCTCATCAGGTACGCGGACGACTGGGTGCTCGCGATATCGGGCACCAGGGCGCACGCCGAAGCCCTGCGGGAGGAGATAGCGGAGGTCCTATCGGGCATGGGCTTGCGCCTGTCGCCGGAAAAGACCTTGATCACCCACATTGACGAGGGCCTCGACTTCCCCGGCTGGCGCATCCAGCGTCACCGCAAGCGGGGCACCAGCAGGCATTACGTCTACGTCTATCCGGCCAAGAAGGCGCTGCACGCCATCATGGCCAAGGTGAAGGCCGCATGCTGGCAGAACACGAACCTGCCGCTCGAAGCCCTGCTGCGTCGGCTCAACTCGATGCTGCGGGGCTGGACCGCCCACTTCAAGCACGGGTGCTCCAGCGCCACCTTCGGCTACCTGCGCCACTACCTATGGCACCAGGTGATCCGGTGGGTCGGGCGCAAACACCGGCGCACCCCTTGGAGGCAGCTCCGGCGCCGTTATAGCAAAGGAGACGGGTGGCCCGCTCACGGCAACGTGGTCCTATTCAATCCGGCGGCGGTGCACACCGAACGCTACCGCTACCGGGGACAGAAGATCCCCAGACCGTGGCCGAGCGCGATATGAAGAACGCCGCGACACCTGGCGGGGCTTGCGGAGCGCCCGGTGCCCAGTAATGGGCACGCCGGGTGCGGAGGGCGGGTCAGGGAGACGGACCGGCCGAAAGACCGGCACCGCGCCCTGGCCCGACCCTACCCGTCCGGGTCCGCGCCGCTGGATGGCGGCGCGGCAGGCCGGCCGTAAGGGGGGCGGAATCCCCGGGCGGGACAGGATGCCCGGCAAGCGAACGCCGGCGGCCGGAAGGCAGCAGGAAAACGAGGCATCCGGCGAAGGCCGCCGGGCCGGCCCCTCCGCCGGGCGGCCTCGTGTAACTGGCCGGATAGTGCGCCACGAGGCGCTGTTTGCCCGAATGGAGGTGTGAGACCGTCCATTTCTCTGCCGTCGTAGCGGTGGGGTGGAGCTGGAGGCAGCCGGATCCGCGGGTCGGCGGAGAGGGTGGGAGCAGCCTCGACAAAGTCGCGTCGTCCCGGTACTGCCGGATGGGGCGGGCGCGGTGAGCGAAACGGGAAGGTACACGAGAGAAATCGGTTGCGTTACGCCTCTTGACCAGTTGCCAGCTCTAACCCGGTGGATGTGGGCTGGTTCGCGACGCGTACCCGTCCCGCGGCCAAGGGGCGGGGAACTCCAGGCCGGGTCTTATCCGCTCGGGTCTGGAGGCCACGGTGAAGGTCTACGGCGTAGCCGTTGGCGATGTCGCAGGGGTAGAGCCGGATGCCTAACCCGTTGATCGGACAGCAGTGAACGTGGGAACCACCCGCGTGCGTTCCACGCACCCCCTTCTGCCGGAGGGGCCGGGGCGGGGATAGGCGCGACGCCTGCCGAAGGCGCGGGTGGGGCAGCGCCGCCGTAGTACTCCGAGCGCGGGAAGGCCGCGTACATGGGGAAGGGCGGCAGCGTGTCAGACAGAGAGGGAAAGTAATGTCCGAAGGCGCGCTGGTGAATACCGGCGCCGTGTCCTGGCCGGATCCGTATTCGGCCGGGGTGACGGTACGGAGTATGCAGACCAAACTGCACCTGTGGGCGACCCAAGATTCGGGTCGCCGTTTCGACGACCTGTTCAACCTCGTCTACGATCCGGCGTTCTTGATGGTCGCGTGGGAACGCGTGGCCACGAACAAGGGCGCTGACACCCCGGGTATCGATAAGGCCACTGCGGCCGGTGCCGAGGCCCGGGACGGGGTGCTGGTGTTGCTGGGCCAGATCCGGGAGGAGCTGAAGTCGGGTTCTTTCCGGCCGGTGGAAGTGCGGCGGGTGCTGATACCAAAGAGCAACGGGAAACTCCGGAAGCTAGGTATTCCTACCCTCGCCGACCGGGTGGTCCAGGCCAGCCTGAAGCTGGTGCTGGAGCCCATTTTCGAGGCGGACTTCAAGCCGTGCTCGTATGGGTTCCGCCCGAACCGGCGCGCACACGACGCGATCGCCGAGATCCACTCTCTCGCATCCGGGGCCAGTAATTACCATTGGCTTCTGGAGGCCGACATCAAAGCCTGTTTCGACGAGATTTCGCATACGGCTTTGATAGGACGCCTGCGGGCGAGGATCAAGGATAAGCGTATCTGCGCTCTGGTGAAGGCGTTCCTGAAATCCGGGGTCCTCACGGAACTCGGGACCAGGGAAGAGACATACACCGGTACCCCGCAAGGCGGAATTCTATCCCCGTTGCTGGCGAATATTGCGCTGTCAGCCCTGGACGATCACTTCGCCCAGATATGGCGGCAGCAGATGTCAGCAAGCTATCAGCGGCGCAAGCGCAGGCGAAACGGCATGGCTAACTACAGGATCATTCGTTATGCCGACGACTTCGTGATCATGGTGTCGGGTGACCGGCGTCACGCGGAGGAACTGCGGGAGGAGGTGGCGGCCGTGCTCGAACCATTGGGGCTGCGGCTGGCGCCGGAGAAGACCGCCGTGGTGCATATCGACGAGGGGTTCGACTTCCTGGGTTTCCACATCCGCCGCCAGCGGAAGCGCGGGACTCAGAAGTGGTACGTCTACACCAAGCCATCCAGGAAGGCCATCCAGTCCATCAAGGACAAGGTGTCGGAGAAGACGTACAGGTCGACCCGCCATCAGGACCTCAACGAGCTCCCTAGGAGCCTGAACATGTCTCTGGCGGGGTGGGCGAACTATTTTCGGCACGGCGTGTCCAAGGCCACCTTCAGCGCGGTCGACCACCACGCGTGGAACCGGCTGATGCGCTCAACACCACGGACTTTAGGTGTTTGTAATTGCCTGGGGTGTTGCGACGTTAGTGTCCTGTGGGTGTCCTGGAGTCTGTTTCCGGATGGCGGGCGGGCATGGCTTCTGCCCGCGTGTCGCGGCGGGGGTGGCGCGCGGTT
>WNFY01002226.1_pt1 | contig 19583 bp, 15 predicted proteins | sample 5400091 | NCBI WGS metagenome assembly WNFY01 (sample SAMN13153364, study PRJNA577476) | soil metagenome | isolation source: 60 cm soil or saprolite under grassland replicate 1 | place: USA:California | collected 2016-06-15
GCGTGCAAGGTCTTATCGAAAGGGGCCTGGTAGCTAGACGCAATCTAATTTGCATTTTGTAGTCACGCGGTGGCATGCCTCTTCGCTCTGGACAATCTCGCGATGGACGAAGACATCCAAATAGCCTTTTCAAGGTTGGACAGTCGCACGACTGCGGCTTGTGCTTCGGGCGTGAGAGCCTTCATTACGGAGCAGCTCTGAACCCTCACTCCTTTGGATAGTCTGGAAGGTTACACTAGCCCGTCAGTTGATGCGAAATCGCTATTATCCTCATTGACCCAGTTGCCGCGCTTCCCATTTCCCGAATCCAGCCCATGGCAGAAACCGACAAAGAAACAGTCTGCCAGGCTCGAACATTTCGAGCGTATAGCAGCGTGGATGATATCCGAAAACGAGGAGTGAGAATTATAGAGGCGCCCGGTACGTGGTGCGGACGGCTGTTCAATAAAAACCATCCCCACTCGCAAGACTTGCGAAAAAGGGATTAAATCGAGGGCGGTTTCTTCGCCGTGCGATTATCGTAACTCCACCGTCAACCCGTTGCTAGTGGTGCAGCCATCGGTACGCGAGTCCAGCCACGGAGATGCTCCGAGATGGGACTTCGCGATATCCAAAATCTATCCGTCATCCGGAGGAGCGAGATTTTCTTTTTTCAGCCTTACGTTTGGCACGGCTCGAAGTCGGTCTGGTGTGTAGCTCATAGTCTTGCTCTTTCCTTATGCTGTTCTCTGGATGCCAGTTCTCCTGCCAAACCCACGCGGCGCGAACCATGTACTTCTGATTGCCTAATGCGCACCTTGGCGCATTGAGTGTAGGTAGCTGCTCGCCTACAATCCGTCAGAACTTGGCGGCGCTTTCGCAGCCGTTAAACGAAAACTTTGCTGGAGATATGGGAATGAATGTTAGGAAGCTTTGCGCCGTGTTGCGCCTGTGCGCTGGCGTGCTGTCTGCCTTTGTGGCTGTAACTATTGCTTCGCCAGAGAGTGGCGCCGCTGTCATAGTCCCGCATTCCAATCACGTCTGGATCATCACTGAAGAAAATCACAGCTACGAGAAGGTGATTGGAAACTCCGCCATGCCGTATCTCAATTCCCTCGCAAACAAGTACGCTTTGGCGACGCAGTATTACTCGAACCAGCACAGTTCGCTTCCCGCGCTGATGCGGCTGGTGGCCGGCCAGGGCGTGACCACGAACAACAACACAATTTCATGTTTCAATGCGGACAACATCGTCCGTCATTTGCTCTATCACGGAATGACCTGGAAGAGCTATCAAGAAGATTTGCCTTATGCGGGTTTCACGGGCCTCCGTTGGGCGAACTACCTTCGGCGCCACAATCCGCTGATTGATTTCACCGATGTTTGCGCGCCCGGCCAGAAGCTGAACAGCGTTCCGTACTCCCAGCTGGCGACCGACATTTCCAACAACGCCACCCCAAATTACGCTTACATCACTCCCAACAAGCAGCATGACGGGCACGATGGAACGCGCGCGCAAGCCGACACGTGGCTATCGAACCACGTACCGAAAATACTCGCACTGCCGGAGTTTCAGGCTGGCGGCGATGGGCTCCTGTTCATCGTTTGGGATGAGGGCACCCTCTACACCGATAATCGCTGCAGCGCCTCGGTTCCTAAATGGTGTGGAGGGCGAGTCGCCGCACTCGTGGTCGGTCCCAAGGTAAAGCGCAACTTTAAATCGCAGACGTTTTATCGTCATCAGAACCTGCTGCGGACTATGTGCGATGCTTTCGGATTTGCGCCCTGTCCCGGTGCAGGAGCTACAGCTAAGCCCATGACGGACTTTTTTTAGGAGGCGCAACATCGTCGATCTGTGTCAGCCGGTTGGCGTTATCGAAGGCAATAAAGCAGTCTTGAAATGGCGTTCTCATATTGAGTACAATTGTCCTCGAAATGAGTACACAAAATGGCTTGGCGGACTTTCTATTCGGTCGCACGCGCGGCGCAGTCCTGGCTCTGCTTTACGGTCGCGCAGATCAGTCCTTTTATACACGCCAAATCGCACGCGAAGTGGATGCCAGCGTGGGCGCAGTTCAGCGTGAACTTGAGAACCTCTCGAAAGTGGGACTTATCGTCCGGAAGTCGCTGGGCAGTCAGGTTTTCTACCAAGCCAACCGAGACGCTCCCATATTTCGAGAGATGCAGGCACTCGTGAACAAGACGGTTGGAGTCTTCAGTGTCCTCCGGTTAGCCTTGGACCCTCTCTCCAATCGAATCATTGTGGCATTTGTGTATGGCTCAGTGGCACGCGAGGAAGAAACGGCACAGAGCGACGTTGATTTAATGGTCGTTGGGACGGCTACACTTGACGAGGTACTTTCGCGACTCTCCACTGTCGAGAAGAGTGTCGGCCGCGCCGTCAACCCAACCGTATACTCTCTCGCTGAATTTAAGTCGAAGCTTGCGAACGGAAACCATTTCCTGAGCTCCGTGCTCAAGGGAGAAAAAGCATTTCTGCTGGGAGACGAGGATGAGCTTAGAAAAGTGGGTGGAGTACGGTTGGCTAAGGCGAGAACCAACCAGTCCGAATGAAATCAAGGGTCTTCTAGGAATTGTGGAGCGCAGCCTCGCAGATTCTAGAGTCGATGCCGTATCGACCGACCTTCGATTCATCGCCGCTTTCAATGCGGCGCTCTGCGTCGCGACGACTGCGCTCCGCGCCTCCGGTTATCGCACCGTAACCCAAGCGGGTCACCATGTTAAGTCAATCGAATCTCTCGAACTCACTATCAAGGCCGACCCTAAGCTCATTCAGAAATTCAAGACCTTCAATAACAAGAGGAACAAATCAGTTTATGACGTTGCGGGTGCCGTGTCAGATCAGGAATTGGAAGGAATAGTAAGGCTCGCGAACGAATTAAAAGACAGTACCCTAGCATGGGTGCAAACAGTCCATCCGGACCTACTCAAACCGTAGGGCTCATAAGCAGATCTGCTTCGTCCGTCATCAGGCTTTAATCTTGAGATCCCGTGAAGCGCCTATCGCCTTCTTTGAACCGCCCAGCGGTCCACGCTTGCGCAGCGCTCTGCACCGGATCCCAAGGGCTGCTAAGCGGCGGGGTATAGCTCAGGTCGAGGTCGCTGATTTCATCGACCTTTATTCCGGCGAAAAGCGCTGTGGCGAAGATGTCGATTCGCTTCGCCACCTGTGCTTGCCAGCGTCCTACGATCTGTGCGCCGAGGAGGAGTCCCGACCGACAGTCTCCCGTGAGGCGAATGCGCAGTTTATGCGCATCCGGATAGTAGGCCTTGTGATCCCAAACCTGGACTTCCGTTGTAAATGGATCAAACCCCGCGTCCCGCGCCTCCGCCGCGCGCAAACCCGTGCGGGCGACGGCCATATTGAACACCTTCACCACTTCCGTCCCAACCGAACCGTGGAACTCTCGATCTCCTCCGATGGCGGGCGCGTTGCCGGGGAAAATTGCCTCGGAGCTAGTCCATTGGCTCGTCGCCGACATCACGAAAGTTGACTTGGAACCCTCTGCCTACGACGTGTGGCACGATCGCGCCGTCTTTCATTTTCTTACCTCGCCGAGGGACCGCCTCGCCTACGTCCGCCAAGTGACCCGCGCCGTGAAGCCAGGCGGAAGCGTGATCGTCAGCACGTTCGGGCCTGAGGGACCAACCAAGTGCAGCGGCCTGGAGGTAGTTCGGTACGATGCGGAGTCATTGCACCAACAGTTCGGCGTGCATTTTCGTCTGCTGGACAGCCGCAAAGAAATGCACCGCACACCGATTGGAACAGTCCAGCGGTTCCTCTACTGTCTCTGCAGGGTCGAATGACCTCTGAAACGAGCAGCTATGTGGATGAGCCTACCAGGCTCATACGATCACGGAGTTCGTGAGGTGGAAAACCGGCCATAGTGGGGTAAGGCCTGTGCGCGAACCCAATCGCTGCTTAGCAAAGAAGGATTTCTTGATTGATCGGGATCAGCCAGAATCGCTGCACCCCTTGCCTCTCACCCCGTCAATACCCTCCTTCGCGATGATCGGGGCCATGATCAAGGCGGCAACCGGGTCTGCCCACCACCACCCCAGCGTCGCATTGAAAAGCAGACCTACCAGCAAGAGGGCCGACAGATAGACACAAAAGTCAGTCTGTTTGGCGTCGGCCTCCATTGCTGCGCTTCCCAGCCTCTGGCCTACATCCTTCTTGGCACGTGAAAGGATCGGCATGACGATCAAAGAAACGCAGGCGAGAATGATTCCTGGAACGCTGTGTTCGGGTGCCTTGCGGTTGACCAGATCGGAAATTGATTCGTATGCAACGTAGGCGGACAACAGAAGAAAACAAGCGCCAACGACCCGAAGGCTGAGTCTTTCGTTGCGTTCTCGGGTATGCTCGTCTGAATCGACAGCCATCCTCCATAGCAGGGTGGCACCAGATGTGACCTCGATAAAGCTGTCAACTCCAAAGCCAACCAGCGAGATGCTGCCTGCAAGCACTCCTGCTATGAGCGCTACCAACCCTTCAATGCAGTTCCACACAATCGTGAAATACTCCAGCCGCTTTCCGCGATGTGCATGGACCTCACGGCTTATTCCAACCTCAGCCATGTTTGCAGCATATCAACTGGATGGTTTTGACAGCGAAAGACAAATCATCGGGTAGGGGCATCCGAGGCAAATGGCGGGAGCGATGGGACTCGAACCCGCGCGGGCCTCCTGCGTGACAGGCAAGTCGTTTATAACTGCTGCCAGGAATTTGAACCTACCGTTCTGTTTTCCCGTACAAAGCGGACTGAAAGCGGACTGAGAAAAATAGACGCGTCTCAAGTTGTTTGCTGGCAGTCACTTGGCCGCCGGGCGAATTGAATGGTAAGAAAGCGGACTGAGAGCGTACCTGAAAGCGGCCGGGATCGGAGTGCGTCCGCCGAGGGCGTGGGGACGGCGAGCGCCGGCAAAACCGGCCAACGAGGTGACCACCGGGTCGGACGCGACAATGAACCGGAGTTTCGCGCGACGAAGCATTGTCCCCACCGAGATAGAACGAGGTGCCCGATGCCAGTGGCTCACATGCGTGTCCGCTTTCCAGCTTAGGGTAGGACTCGCAGCGCTTTCTCAACGGGTGGCACGTGGACCGTCGATTCGGATCGAATCCTACCAATTCTGACCGAGGCCTTAAAGATGGCACCGACTGAGATGATGCCGCCCAGTTTGTGCGCGGCGACCGCCGCCAAACCCATAGACGCGACGCATCCGCACGAGGCGCAATCCGGATTTCCTCCGAATTGACAAGGTACGATTTTCGTCTTCAAGTCAGCCGACAAGGTTTGCGTGGTGAGTGCGAACACACAATCCTGGGGACTTTGAGGAGGTGTGGCAAACTGCCGAATCATTCCCTCCGGCATGTCCAGCTTGGAAAAGTCTTTTCGCAATGAGAGCATGTCGGCAATAGCCTGCTGGCGTTCTTGTGGCCGCAGCATTTCAGGAAGACGATCACCCACCTGCGGAGTGAACAGGCTGAACCACACTTTGTGGACCTCGTCGCGCAGTGTCCAATACTCTAGAAACTCTCGCAAGTACCCCGAACGCTTCATCATTTGCCCAGTGACGGTGCAATGGATCGTGACTCTCTGCCCTGCAATGTTCTTTAGAATACGATCGTAGGTTGCGGGGGCGCGCCGGACGTCGTGCTCGGGCTGCAATCCATCGATTGATACAACAACTTTCATGTTGACAAGCTTTGCCCAGGCGGCTGGGAGAGGCCGGAATGCGCTGGTGACGATCTGGACGTGAATCCCTCGATCGAGCAGCAGCGGAACCATCAACTCCAACTCGCGATACCGGACAAGAGGATCCCCTCCCACGATTGAGAGATGCAAAGGTTTGAGACGATCCACGACATCGAGAACACCGTCAATCAGTTCTTGCCCCTGGCGATCGCGGAGCCCCCGTAAAGTAATTCCGCCGCCGAGATGGGCGTCGTCGTATGCATAACACCCAGGGCAATGCAGCGGGCATTCCCTCGTGATCTCGATTGACAGCGAAGGCCTCTCGCCCTTAAGGATCTTGCGCCATGCCCGGATTACCGCGGAGGTCTTCATCACAGCCTGCCTTCCGACTCGACCTTAAGATGTCGCGAGTTTAGCTACCAGCGCGGCTTGAATCTCTGGACAATGAAGTTCTGAGCTTCGTTGCGGTGGCCACCATATCCTTCAGCGATAACCTTACCTCCGGCCAGCCACGGGTTTTTAGGCCGCAGTCCGGATTCACCCATAGCTGCTGGGGAGTGAGGACTTCCAAAGCCTTTCGCAGCAGGATCTCGATTTCTCCATTTTCGGGCACGCGCGGAGAATGTATGTCATACACCCCTGGGCCGATCTCGTTCGGATAACGAACGCGGTGGAACGCATCCAGTAGTTCCATTCGTGAGCGCGAGCATTCGATCGAAATCACGTCAGCATCCATGCGCACGATCGAGTCGATGATGTCGTTGAATTCGGAATAGCACATGTGCGTGTGAATCTGGGTTTCGTCGAAAACGCCCGAGGATGCCAGGCGAAAACAATCCACCGACCATTTCAGATACGCAGGCCACTCATCCCGGCGGAGTGGCAAGCCTTCCCGGATCGCCGGTTCGTCAATCTGGATGACGCGGATGCCCGCTGCTTCGAGGTCACTGACCTCATCACGGACAGCGAGAGCAATCTGTCGGCAGGTTTCCGATCTGGTCTGATCGTTCCGCACAAATGACCACTGCAATATGGTCACCGGGCCCGTAAGCATGCCTTTCACAGGACGACTGGTTTTCGACTGCGCGAACCGGGACCAGCGAACGGTCATCGGGTGAGGACGCGCGACATCGCCAAAAATAATTGGAGGCTTCACGCAACGCGAACCGTAGCTTTGTACCCATCCGTTTTGGCTGAAGGTGAATCCGGAGAGTTGCTCGCCGAAGTATTCAACCATGTCATTTCGTTCAAACTCTCCATGGACAAGAACATCAATCCCGGTTTCTTCCTGGAAGCGCAGGCAGCGGACGGTCTCTTCCTCAAGACAGGTTTCGTAGGCCGCAGAGTCAATTTTCCCGGCTTTGAAGGCTGCTCGCATCTGCCGGACTTCGGGAGTCTGCGGAAACGAACCTATCGTGGTAGTTGGTAGCAGCGGAAGATGAAGCACAGCAGCTTGCTTCCCGGCGCGAACCCGGTGCGGAGTCTTGCGATTCAACATGCTTTCGTTAACTTGCGCCGCTCTTTTCTCGACCTCAACGTTGTGTACGCGCGGTGAAGTGCGGCGCTGGTGAAGCAATTCTTGATTGGCGTGAATCTTGTCCAGGGCTCCTTGTTCGCCTGCCTCTGCTCTCGCAAGGATCGATACAGCTAGTAACTTCTGCTTCGCGAATGCCATCCAGTTGCTGATTTCAGAATCGAGCTTTTCTTCCTGGTCGAGGTCTACCGGGACATGCAGGAGAGAACACGACGGAGCAACCTCTATGCGGTCATTCCTCAATGCTTGGGACGCATGCCGAACGAAGTCCAGCGCGATTTGCAGATCGTCCCGCCAGATGTTGCGTCCGTCCAAGACCCCCAAAGACAAGCGCATGTGAGAGGGAAACGCCTTTAGTGCAGCATCTAGCTGGTCGGGAGCCCGCACCATGTCGATGTGTAGCCCGTTGATTGGAAGGCTTGTCGCGGTCTCGAGATTGCTACCAATCGCGCCGAAATAGGTGGCGAGCAGGACGTCAGCAACCTTTCCTGCCTTTAGCAGTTCACGATACGTAACACGATAGAGTTCCTGTACAGACGGATCAAGATCGAGAACCAGGCAGGGTTCATCGATTTGGACCCACTCTGCTCCTGCCCGATGGAGTTGTTCAAGGACCTCCCGATAAACCGGGACTATGGCGTCCAAAACTGCTTCCCGTGACCCTTTGCCCTGGCTGAACTTTCCCAGCAACACGAACGAAACTGGACCTAGCAACACCGGACGAGTCTGTATGCCCAATTGCTTCGCTTCAAGATATTCATCCACCGGTTTTGTCGAATGCAGGCGAAACGTCATGCCTTCTTCAAACTCGGGGACAATGTAGTGGTAGTTAGTGTCAAACCACTTGGTCATTTCCATGGCCGGAGATTCTTTCGATCCCCTTGCCATGTGGAAGTAAGTTTCGAGCCTGGACGTGTCATTGGATCGGAATCGGGGGGGAATCGCCCCCAACATAAAAGCGGTGTCGAGAACCTGATCGTAGAGCGAGAAATCATTCGATGGAGGCACACCGATGCCGCATTCGACCTGCAATTGCCAGTGGGCTTTGCGCAATTCCGAAGCTGTCTGCTGCAAAACGATTTCGCCGATCTTGCCGTACCAGTAACGTTCCAGAGCAAACTTCAGCTCGCGCTTCGCGCCCATGCGTGGAAAACCCAGATTTCTTGCCTGGATCATGCTGTTCCTTTGATTGCCGCCGACTGATCGGGCGAAGCGGCCACGGGCGGCACGGCGACCGGCCGCTGGTTTTCGTCCATGGCAACGAGGACAAAACGTCCTTGAGCACAAAGTTGCCGTTGGCCTGAAAGCAGATCTTCCGCCACCAGGTCGACGCTTACCGTCATTGAACTGCGCCCAGTAGCTACAACGCGGGCGGTGAGTTCAACGAGGCTGCCATGCCGGATGGCTGCCTGGAAATCGACGCGCTCCGAGCATGCTGTCACGACGGTTTTGCGAGCGTGTCGCGATGCAGCCACGAAAGCAGCCTTATCCATGAGGCGAAGCGCATGTCCTCCGAAAATGGTTCCGTAGTGATTTGTCTGGTCGGGAAACACCATTTCGATCATGGTGATGTCCTGCGTGACAGTCTGCGTCATGGAATTTGGCCTTCGATCAAAAGGGGACACGGAGAGACGCAGCTGAAAAAGGTGCGGTCACCCTGCCTCCCCTCGGAAGCATGTGCATTTCTTTCATGCCCGGTATGGACATACTTCGTGGCAGGTCTTCGGACTTGCAGGCTCCCTACTTGCTCCAGCTTCCCAGTTCATGGCTGAACCAGTGCTTGTTGAAGCGTTCGTTCCTGCTTACCGCTGCGGGGCAGTTCCGGATTTTCACCGGATTCCCTTTTCAGTCTGATTACAAAAGATCAGACGCCATGAAGTAACTTGACTATAGTTCCTGAGATCGCACAGGTCAAATCCTGAGACGGCAGATGTCGGGCCTAGAATTCTTCATGCAACGTAACGGAACCACTCACCGCAATCTGATAAGCCGAAACCCGCCGCTCGAAGAAGTTAGCCAATTCCTGCACGTCTTGTAGCTCCATAAAGGTGAAAGGATTACGAGTGCCGTAGCGCTTTTTAATCCCAAATGACTGCAACCTTTGGTCGGCCACAGATTCCAAGTAAGCGCGCATGTCCTTGAGGGACAGGCCAGCGACACCCTGCCCGAGAAGATCTTCAGCGAATGCGGTCTCGCAATCTACGGCTTCTTCAAGCATGGCGACGATCTTTTGTTCGAAGTCCGCGTCGAACAGCTCAGGGCTCTCTCCGCGCACCGTGTTGATCACTTCGTAGGCGAAGTTGATGTGCATGCTTTCGTCGCGGAACACCCAATTGGTGCCTGCTGCCAGGCCGTTCAAAAGACCCTTAGAGCGCAAGAAATACACGTAGGCAAAAGCCGCAAAGAAAAACAGGCCCTCGATGCAGGCCGCAAAGCAGGCCAGATTCAGCAGAAATGACTTCTGTTGCTCCGGAGTCTGGATCTCGTGCAATTCGTTGATGGAATCGATCCAGCGGAAGCAAAACTGCGCCTTCTTTTGAATCGAGGGAATGTTTTCGACTGCGGCGAATGCGGCGGCGCGCTCGCCATGGTCCGCGATGTAGGTGTCTAAGAGAGTGAGATAAAACTGGACGTGCACCGCCTCCTCATAAAGCTGGCGGGAGAGATACATCCTGGCTTCGGGAGAGTTGATGTGCTTATACAGATTGAGTACGAGATTGTTGGAGACGATCGAATCTCCAGTCGCAAAGAACGCAACCAGGCGATTGATGAGGTGCCGCTCGGCCGGCGTGAGTCGCTGGTTCAGGTCCGCGATGTCGGAGAAGAGATCCACTTCTTCGACGGTCCAGGTGTTCTTGATTGCATTGCGATACTGTTCGTAGAAAGCGGGATACTTCATCGGCCTTAACGTCAGGTTGAATCCTGGATCGAGAATCATGATGGGCTCCTAAGGTTTTGAATGTGAAAGTTACTGGCAGGCCTCGCAGCTTTCTGGATTCTCCAGAGAGCAGGCGACCGCATTCGCCCCGCTAACGGGTTGACTAGTGGGGGCTTTGGCAATTTTCGTGGCCGGACGCGAGCGCAGGTAATATGTGGTTTTCAGGCCCTGCTTCCACGCGTGGAAGTACATGGAAGACAGTTTGCCGATGGACGGCCTTTCAACGAATAGATTGAGCGACTGGCTCTGGTCGATGTATGCAGCGCGGTCCGCGGCCATGTCGATGAGTGACCGCATGGGAATTTCCCAGACCGTACGGTAGATGCTGCGAAGCTCCTGCGGAATTTCGCTGACACCCTGAATCGAGCCCTCTGCCAGCTTGATCTTGTTGCGAATTTCTTCCGTCCAGAGCCCGAGCGCTTTCAATTCATTCACCAGATAACGGTTCACCTGCAAGAACTCGCCGGACAAAGTCTCGCGCTTGAACAGATTCGAGACCTGCGGCTCGATGCACTCAAAGGCTGAGGCGATCGACGCGATGGTCGCGGTGGGAGCGATCGCGATCAGGAGAGAGTTTCTTAACCCTGTTCGCTTAATCCGTTCCCTCAGCTTCTCCCATTTTTCGAGATCGCTGGGCTGGATCTTCCAGAAATCAATCTGAATGTCTCCCTGTGCCACCCGCGTTTCCGGAAACGCCGCATGAGGATCGAACTGCTCGGCGAGATCGGCTGAAGTATTCAGAGCCCAGAAATAGATCTCCTCTTGAATGTTGCGCGAGAGTTCGCGCGCTTCCGGGGAATCGAAAGGTAAACGCAACGCAAAGAAGACATCCTGAAGGCCCATGATGCCCAGCCCTACTGGTCGCCAGCGCATATTCGAATCTTTGGCCGATGAGATGGGATAGAAATTGATGTCGATGACTCGGTCCAACTGGCGTACCGCCGCTACCGTTGTTGCAGCAAGCTTTTCGAAATCGAATTTTCCATTGGTTACGTGCCGGGCTAGGTTAATTGATCCCAGGTTGCAAACCGCCGTCTCGTCTTTCGAACTCACTTCAATGATTTCGGTGCACAGGTTGGAAAGATGGACCGTGCGCCCCGGCATTGCCGTTTGATTGCACTTGCGGTTGCTGGCGTCTTTAAAGCACATCCATCCGTTGCCAGTTTCCGCCAGCGTCTTCATCATGCGGGCATAAAGTTCGCGGGCTTTCACCTGCTTCTCAAACAATGCTTTCGATTCCGCCTGAACGTAAGCGGCCTCAAAGGCTTCTCCGAACAAGTCGGTGAAATGTGGGACGATTTTGGGATCGAACAGCGACCACATGCCGTCTTCATCGACGCGCCGCATGAAAAGATCAGGAATCCAATTGGAGATGTTTAGGTTATGGGTGCGTCGGGCCTCGTCCCCGGTGTTGTCGCGCAATTCGAGGAACTCTTCGATGTCAGCGTGCCAGGTTTCCAGATAGACGCAGCAAGCCCCTTTCCGCTTGCCTCCCTGATTGACCGCCACTACAGACGAATCCAGGGTTTTGAGCCATGGCGTAATCCCGCTGGATTTTCCATTGGTCGCACGGATCAACGATCCCCTCGATCGCACGCGATGGTAGGCAATCCCAATTCCTCCGGCATATTTCGAAAGCAGCGCCACGTCGGTGTATTTGGCATAGATCGCGTCGAGTTGGTCGAGAGGGGAATCCAAAAGGAAACAAGAAGAAAGCTGCGGCCGCCGTGTCCCGGCATTGAATAACGTGGGCGAACTGGGCAAATAGTCCAGCGAGGAAATCAGCCGGTAAAAATCCAGGGCATCGGGAACGCGCTGATAAATTCCACACGCAATACGCAGGAAGAAATACTGCGGAGTCTCGATCACAGCACGCGTCTTCGGATGCCGCAAAAGATAGCGGTCGTACAGCGTTCGCAAACCGAAGAAGTCGAACAGATCGTTGCCGGAGCGATCAATTGCGGAATTGAGCTTACGCGAGTTGGCAGCAACAAAGCCGGCCATGTTTTCGTCGATCAGCCCATTCTTTTGGCCCATAGCGATGGACTGCGAGAACGAATGAATTTCCTGATTGGCCACTTCCTTGTCTACATAGGTCGCGAGCAGGCGGGCGCCCAGTTTGGAATATTCCGGATCTTCGGCGGTCAGCAGCGCGGCAGTCTGAATCGAGAGGCGATCCAATTCGGCAGTCGTAGCGCCATCGTAGAGTCCGCTGATGGTTTTCGTCGCCACCCGCATAGCGTCAACTTCGTTGAGCCCAACGCAGCAGCGAGCAACCGCTCGCACGATTTTATTCACGTCCACCGGCTCGAACGACCCATTGCGCTTGCGAACGCGCATGGCTGTCCGAACTTCTGGTTCATGGGAAGTAACGGGAGGAACTAAGGATATTCCGGAAAGCGCGTTCGCCGAACTCTGAGCTGACATGAACTTCTCCTCCAAAAACAAAGCTCAGGATGTTGAGGAGAAGAGAAGAGGAAGGCCGCCAGTGACGATTCCATTGCGACCTACCGGATGCCTCCCCTCGGAGGTCCTGGCAACACGCAGCTTCGTCGTTGCGTGTATCGCCGGCAGGTCTTCGGGCTTGCGAACTCTTCAGCCTTCAGCTGAGTTTCTACTAACCGTAGCTTCCCGATCTCAATTTCTTGCGATCAGTGCCAATAACGGCGTTCGTTTTCGCTTACCGCTGCGGGGCAGCCTTGGATTTAAACCAAGTTCCCTATTAAGCGCTTGTTAAGCGCGCCAGCAACGAAAAGCAGCATATGATGGGGTAGAGTCGATGTCAATACTATATATTGTAGTTGTTGTGGAAATCGAGACTAGTTTCCGATTGCGACTTCTTCGTCCAATTCTGGCGAGCCCGCTAAGGAACGAATCAGTTTGCTGACGCTATGTGCGACGCCGAAGTGGGTACATGGGGGAATTTCCTACGCGCAACGAGGAAAAGCGGACTGAAAGCGGACTGAGCAAAAGACGAGTGGCTCTAAGCCATTGGCTATCATCCTGATACAGTAGCCGCTTTCCAGGGCCGTTCGAATGCGGACTGAGAGCAGACTGGAATCAGCGAAGGCGATTCAGCTAAGTTATTTAGAATGATGGTAGCCAGGGACGGAGTTGAACCGCCGACGCCAGCCTTTTCAGTTATCCCCGTGCTTCTTCAACAACTTAACTTCGCAGAGTGGCCGATTTATTGTGACCATTCTGTGACCAGCGCCGATGTTCGCCTAAGCGTCGGCTTGAAAGCTAAATATCGAGTGTAGACGTCGAGGAACCATTTGTCCTTGAGGTCGCAGCAATCCCCGATTATTTCCTGTTTGCCCAGGATCCAGGAGTTTCTGCGATCGACTCCCACAAGCTGACGTCCCGGTACTGATCGGGTCTAGCGCCAAGCGAGGTCCTTTTTCGGCACCGTATCTCTGGAATAAGCCAAACATGCCCTGGATATCCAAATTAGGAATAGGCCTACATCCGCTTCCCGAATCGATAGGCGACAATGTCAATATGCAGCACTGGTCCAATCGTCGTCTGCTCGAACTGCTGAAACTTGAAATTCCGATAATACAAGCGCCAATGGCGGGATCGGATTCTGTCGCACTGGCGCGGAGTGTATCGTCCACCGGGGCGCTTGGTTCACTAGCCTGCGCACTGCTCAGCCCGGACGACGTGCGTGAGGCAGTCCGCGCAATCCGCCACGAGATGACACGTCCGTTCAATCTAAATTTTTCTGCCACACAATGGACGCCCCCGACGCTGGCGCGACAGAGAAGTGGAAGAACTTCCTGAGACCGCATTACGAGCGTCTGGGACTCGACATTGAGACTGTCGCGGCAAGTCGTCTGCGTCTTCCTTTCAATGACGAGATGTGCGATGTTGTGGAAGAAGTCAGACCTGATGTCGTGAGCTTCCATTTTGGGCTGCCCGCTCCTGACCTCATCGAGCGGGTCAAACAGCGGGGCATCAAAGTTCTTTCGTCTGCGACGAGCATGCAGGAAGCAAAGTGGCTTGAGTCGCGCGGATGCGACGCAATCATTGCTCAAGGTATTGAGGCGGGCGGACACCGGGCCATGTTTCTTGAAACCAATGTCGCGACTCAGGTTGGGCTATTCGCGTTGCTGCCCCAGGTTGTGGACGCGGTTTCGGTCCCGGTCATCGCTGCTGGCGGCATTGCCGACGCGAGAGGCGTTGTTGCCGCATTCGCTCTTGGCGCATCCGGCGTGCAACTGGGCACGGCGTACTTGTTCTGCCCCGAGGCTAAGGTGTCTCCTCTGTACCGCCGGGCGCTCGAAGAAGCGTCGCACCACGGGACGGCCTTGACCAATCTTTTCAGTGGACGCCCCGCCAGAGGAATTCTGAACCGCTTCCTCTTGGAGTCAGGCCCGATGTCCGGCGCGCCGCCAGCTTTCCCCTATGCGGCAACGCTGATTGCACAGTTGCGCGCCGCTTCAGAGAAGGCTGGTTCACTGGACTACATGCAACTGTGGGCCGGGCAGGCGGCAGGACTTGTGAAATCAATGCCAGCGGACCAATTCACTCGCCACCTTGCGGCCGATGTGCTTGCCCTTTGCACGCCCGATGATTCAGCGCATGAGACGCCGCATGCCTAACCAGCCAGTGAAGTGTGCGCACTTACTGGCGACGTTCATACGAGATGGGATACGCCGCTGAACGCACGTTGATCATTGGGTCCTCAGGTTCGATACCCTCAGGTAGCGCATTCGGAAGGAAGAGCAATTGCTTCTGTGCGCCATCGTTCTGTGCTACTACTTTCGTGATGGAAATCGTGCCAAGCTCTACTATTCGACGGTCCTTCAGCCAGGCAATCGAAGGATCGTACATTCACGGATTCAAATAATTGCTGGTCCCAGATGGCTCGGTCCTAAAATGGCCAATACGGGAAAGAACCGTCAAATGGCGCCACTCCAATACCAGTCAGCTTTATAGATGCGGCTCTGTGGCTGAAGTTCAGTTATTGTTGATCGATCCGTCCGCTATGCACTCACCAGCACTGCCTGTGTCTCATCGCTCGGGACTGCTGTCGGTCTCACTCCAAACCAGATTGAATAGAGCGCAGGCAGGAAAAGAAGGGTCAGCACCGTACCCACGGCAGTCCCCCCAATCAGTGTGAATGCCATCGATCCCCAGAAAACCGAGAAGGTCAGAGGGATGAAAGCCAATACGGCTGCAAGCGCGGTGAGAACCACCGGACGTGATCGCTGAATGGTCGCCTCGACGACAGCGTGGTAACTATCAAGGCCTTCCTCCTGATTTGTTTTGATTTGACCAATGAGGATCAGCGTATTGCGCATCAGGATGCCAGCTAACGCGATCAGTCCGAGAATCGCATTGAACCCAAATGGCTGATGAAAGAGGAGCAATGTTGGAACGACACCGGCGAGGCCTAGCGGCGCCGTAAGAACCACCATGAACATCGCGGAGAATGATCGGACCTGGAAGATGATAACCGTGAGCATCAGCACGATCATGGCGGGAAATACCACTGAAAGTGCCTTGTTCGCCTTCTCAGACTCTTCTATATTGCCGCCCGTCTCGATCTTGTAGCCCTCGGGCAGGCTGGCGATGATCGGCTGAATCGCCTTTTCAATCTCCGCAGAGATCTGCGGAGGCTGAAGTGATTCGTCGATGTCACTCTCTACCGTAATTGTCGGCACGCGATCACGGCGTTTAAGGATCGGTTCTTCAGTACGAATCTCGATGTGGCCGATTTGGCTGAGTGGAACAGCCTTCCCCCAGTGATTCATCAAAGTCATGTCGTTCAGTTTGCTGGGATTAAGGCGGTCTGTTCCTGCACTTCGAGCGATCACCTCCGCCGTTCGAATATCTTCACGGACCTGCGTCACCGGCGCACCGGTGAGAAGAAATTGGATCTGTTCGGCGGCCTCGTGTGAGGAAAGGCCAATCAGTTGTAGCCGGGCTTGGTCGAGGACAAAGTGCGCAGTTGGCGCGCGTTCCCCCCAGTCCTGGTTCACCTGTCGAGTATGGGGATTTGCCAGCATTGCAGCCTGGACCTGTGTCGCAATCGCGCGGTCCTTTTCCAGTCTGGGGCCTATGACGCGGAATGCTACCGGCCAGGGTGAATATGGTCCAAAAACGAGCTGGGAGGCGCGCACGCGGGCTTCAGGCGCAAGACCCTGCTGGACTCGCTCACGCAGCCTGAGCTTCAAATGGTCTCGCGCCTTCTCATTGGCCGTCAGAACAATAATCTTGGCGAAATTGGGGTTCGGGAGTTCTGGATTGTATGAAAAGAAGAAGCGCGGAGCGCCCGCCCCAATGTAAGCCGTAACAATCTTTGCTTCGGGCTGCAGGCGCAGCCACTCCTCGACTTTTTTCGCGCTCGCGTTGGTCGTTTCTATGCTGGTGCCTTGCGGCAGAGTCACCTCTACCAAGAGTTCAGGCCTATCGGATTGAGGAAAGAACTGTTTTTTGACAAGTCCCATGCCTGCGAGAGCGACAAGAAAGAGGCCCAGAACAATGCAAGCGACCAAAACCTTCCGGCGTACCGCCCAAGTGATTAGCCGGCGGAGTTTCTCATAGCCTGGTGTCGCATAAATGGCTGCATGGCCGCCGGAGAGAGCTTTAATCTCGGGCAACATCTGCACACCCAGATACGGGGTAAAGGTTACGGCCACGACCCACGAGGTGAGCAGCGCAAAACCCACTACCCAGAAGATGTTTCCCGCATACTCGCCAGCGGTCGATCGAGCGAATCCCACCGGCATGAGACCAATAACGGTGACAAGCGTGCCGGCAAGCATGGGAGCGGCGGTGTGACTCCAGGCGTACCCTGCGGCCTTTATCCGGCTCCACCCCTCCTCCATTTTGACCACCATGATCTCGATAGCGATGATCGCATCATCAACCAGAAGACCAAGGCCGAGGATCAGAGCGCCGAGCGTGATGCGATCAAATACTCTTCCGGTCAGAAGCATGATGACGAAGACGGCCGCCAATGTCAGCGGAACGGCCGCTGCCACTACGATTCCTACACGCCAACCGAGGCTGATGATGCTAACGAGCATCACGACGGCAAGAGCAACAAAGAACTTCAGCATGAACTCATTCACTGCTTCACGGATGTTCACCGCTTGATCGGTCACTTTGCTGAAGCTGATACCTGCGGGCAGGTCGGCGGAGATCTTCTTCTGTTCGGCAACAAGGGCTTTGCCGAGGTCGAGACCGTTCCAGCCCTCCTTCATCACGATGCTGAGAAGCAAGGCCGGTTGGCCGTTATGGCGGACAAGAAAAATTGCGGGATCTTCGTATCCACGCTTCACATCGGCAATATCCGACAGCTTGAGGGTACGCCCGCCAGAGACGACCGCCGTATCCCGAATCTTCTGAAGATCATCGAGCGCGCCATCCAGGCGAATGTGAACCTGTTGAGCACTTGTATCAATAGATCCTGATGGGGTTACGGCATTCCCGCGAACTAGAGCGTCGAAGATATCTCGTGCGCTCACTCCCAGCGTAGCCAGCCGTTCGTATGAGAACTCAACGAAGATGCGTTCTGGCCGTTCGCCAACGATGTCAACTTTCTTCACGCCAGGCACATGAAGCATCCTCTGCCGAAGCGTTTCTGCTTCACGCGTAAGCTGGCGAGGAGGAAGATCCTGAGCCTCGATCGAATAGAGCGCGAACGTCACATCCGAATACTCATCATTGATGAACGGACCGAATACGCCCTGAGGCAATTTGTGTGCTTCGTCGCCTAGCTTTTTACGCGCCTGGTAAAACTCTTCCGGCACGTCCTCTGGGCGAGTACTGTGCTTGAGATTCACCATCATCAGCGCGAGGCCGGGGCGGGTGAAGGTCTCTACGCGATCGTAGTCGCGCAATTCCTGCATGCGCTTTTCGAGCGGCTCGGCAACGAGGTCCTGCATCTCCTGCGCCGTCGCTCCGGGCCACACCGCTGCCACGGTAAACACCTTGATCGTGAAGGTGGGGTCTTCTGCGCGTCCCAGTTTCAGGAAGGCAAAGATGCCAGCAGCAACGATCGTGATGAGCAAGAACAAAGTGATGGCCTTTTCGCGGACTGCGAGGGCTGACAGGTTGAGAAACTGCTTGGCCACAGAATCACTAGCCTGGAGCGACCTGTCGTTTGTTTCTGAAGTATGGTGCTGGCTCATTGGATTTCCGCCTTGTTCTCTACGCGCACACGTTCGCCATCGCGAAGGAGATGAACTCCAAGCGCTACGACCTGTTGTCCTGGGTGCAGGTTTCCGCTGACGGTCGCCAGCTCGTCACCCAATTGGCGTACCTGTATAGGTTGAAATGAGATCGTGGATGTAGAAGGGTTCAAGGGTTCAGTAACCAGATACCAGGTCCCTTCCCTTGATCGAGAACGGATGCGACCGGTACTTGCAACATGTCAGTCCCTGGGTCGCCAGAGAGATGGACTGTCACAGTTGCTCCTAGCGGCGCATTCGCGGCAGCGCCTTCGAGAACGTAGCGTGCTTCAAAGGTCCGGGTCTGCGCGTCGGCTGCACCTGAAAGCTGTCGCAACCGAACTGGAATTCTCATCGTGCTGCCGTAGAGGGTTGCGTATGCCGTCGATCCAATCGCCGGCCTCAACGTCTCTGGGAGGTTCACTGCGGCCTCTCGCGGGCCGGAATGGGCGAGCTTCACAACCGTTTGTCCTGCAATTACCACTTGCCCTGGCTCGGCCAAGGTCTCGATCACGATGCCATCTGCGTCCGCAACAAGTTGTGAGTAGCCACCCTCGTCTCTCGCAACCTGCTCCTGAGCGGTGGCGGCAGCGAGTTCAGCTTGTGACGCATCCGATGCGGCCTTGATCTGATCGTAGGTTGAAGCGGAAACTGCACCGGTCTTGACCAAACCGCGATATCGAGCCTCATCGGCTGCAGCTTGAGCAGCCTTTGCCTTTGCAGCAGCGACCGTTTCAGCTCGCGCAGTAATAGCATGGGCGTAGTCGGTTCGATCAATCGTCATGAGCGATTGTCCAGCGCGGACAAACTGCCCCATATCCGCTAAGCGGCTCGTGATCTTTCCGGGAACTCGGAAACCAAGATTGCTCTGCACGCGCGCCGAGACAACGCCCGTGAATGCGGGATCTGCTCCGGACGACGAACCTATTACTACTGTCCGAACCAGCTCCGGCTGTGTTCTTGGGTCTAGCTCCCTCTTCTGACCGCAACCAGTCAGACTGACTGCCAAGCCCGTAACGACCAGCACCAGCACGGAATAACTGAAATTGATCCGATTCATATGGTTCTTCCTTTTACTTGTGTGGATTTTGATCATGGGAGCCATCCGCCCCCGAGAGCGCGATAGGAGCCGACCGAAGCACGGGCCGCACTCTCTCGAGCTACAGCTAAGTCGTCCTTGGCCGCAAGCAATTGACGATCCGCATCCAAAACATCGGTGAGTGCGATGA
>WNFY01001962.1_pt1 | contig 19579 bp, 16 predicted proteins | sample 5400091 | NCBI WGS metagenome assembly WNFY01 (sample SAMN13153364, study PRJNA577476) | soil metagenome | isolation source: 60 cm soil or saprolite under grassland replicate 1 | place: USA:California | collected 2016-06-15
AGGGCATGTTGAGCGTTGTCCACATCTTCTCGAGCAGCAGGCAGGAGCTTCGCGGGAAACAGGCCCGCGTGTGGACCAAGGCCGTTCAAGACGTAGGGCTCGACCTTGACCCCTATGACTGTAAGGCCAGCTACGTCTGCGGCATGCTTCGGCAGTTCATCGGAGCTGCCGGAATGCAGTTGGGCCACGACTACCACCTTGGGGCGCTGGTGGAGGCGGCCTGTGCCGTTGAACTGCTCGGCTCGTGCTACAAGGGCGAGGATTCAGGGGATCGGATAGGCGAGGGCGTTAGATATCTGGAAGCCGTCGGCCCGCCTTATGATGGCTCTGTCCATCATCCTGAATCTAGCCTCGCCGGCTGGGTCCGTGACATTCGCAACTTCGGGGCGCATGGAACAGTCCATCGCAAGCATGTGACCCTGGATCGGGTGCTCACCGTGTGGCTGCTGCGCTCTCTTGCTCGGGCGCTGGATGCCTTCTGGGCCAGTGGTGGCGATCGGCACCGGCACCAGTGCTTCGCACGAGTACCGATCACCCCCTTGTACACCGAGGGTGAGCCGCTCTTCGTCCGTGAGGTACAGGACCACTTGGCGCAGGGACTCATGCCTGGTGAGAAGCTGGACTACGAGGTGAGCTGGCGTCCCCTTCAGTCCTGGGAGGATCAGCCCACGGCGGACGCTTTCAGGGTGGTCTTCCTCAACGCTAGCCCGGCGGTCACGGGTACCGGTTGACCTGCGCAATCGGCACATCCTGAGTTGGCGAGCAGGTAGCTACGTTCTGGACGATTATCGCAGTATCGCCAATCCGGGCACCACAGTACTTGATAGAATATCGACCCGTCGGTGACCACGTACTGGAGCGTCTCGACGTTGGTGTTGTCGACCGTCGGGTAGTAGACGTCGGACAGGACGCCGCCCGCGACCGTGTACCAGACCTTGGAGGTGCGGTTGCGGGCCGTGCCGAGGCAGTCCTTGCGGGCCAGGTCGAAGTGCGAGAGCGCGCCCGGCCCGCCGGGCGCCGCCGCCGCTTGCGCCTGCGCCGTGGCTATCCGCGACGGCGGCCCGAGCTGCGCAGTCAGCGCGAGCCCCATGGCCACCACGATCCCCGCCACGCCGTACCGAGCTCGCCGCATTGCGCGCCACCCCTCGCTGCCCTGATAAGCCACTTAGCCGGGAATGCTAGCTTCTTCCGGTCTTCAGGGGAAGCGAGGGGGAAGAGCCGGGCGCCCGTCGCCTGGACCTCCGCCCGGATAGAGACGCAGCGAACCGACTTCGCGGCCCCCGCCGGCGGCAAGATGCGGGTCGAGGGACGGCTGCAGCAGCCGAACGTCTCCGGAACCGCCGCGCTCGGTTACTGGCCGGCGTTCTGGTCGATGGGCGCGGCGGCCCGCCCGGTCGGCGCCACCAACTGGCCCAGCATCGGCGAGATCGACGTCATGGAGGACATCAACGGGCGCAGCTCCGAGTTCGCGACGCTGCACTGCGGCACCACCCCCGGCGGCCCGTGCAACGAGAACACCGGCATCGGCAGTGGCGAGCGTCCCTGCTCCGGGTGCCAGACCGGCTTCCACACCTACGCCTACGAGCTGGACCGCAGCGTCAGCCCCGGAGCAGATCCGCTGGTAGCTTCCCGGCCGCGTTCGGCGGCGGCCCCACCGCCTCCACCGTCTCGGGGGTGCCGATGGCGGTGGACTACGTCGCCGTCTACACCTCGACCGGCGGCACCACCACCACGACCACGCCGCCGACCACCACGCCCTCCGGCGACCGCGACGCCTACTCCACCATCCAGGCCGAGAGCTACAACCAGCAGTCCGGCATCCAGACGGAGGCCACCAGCGACACCGGCGGCGGCCAGAACATCGGCTGGATCGCCAACGGCGACTGGGCGCTGTACACCGGGGTCAACTTCGGCGCCACCGCGGCAGGGCAGTTCTCGGCGCGGGTCGCCTCCGGCGCCGCCAGCGGCGTCAGCGGCCTGGTCCAGGTCCGCCTCGACAGCCTGAGCAACCCGCCCATCGGGGACTTCGCCATCGCCAACACCGGCGGATGGCAGAGCTGGCGCACGGTGCCCGCCAACATCAGCGGGGTGACCGGAGTCCACAACGTCTACCTGACGTTCAGCAGCGGGCAGCCGGCCGACTTCGTCAACGTCAACTGGTTCATCTTCGGGCACTGAGCCAGGGCGGGCGCCCGCAACAGGTACCTCCTGGCCTTCGTATGAAGAAATCCCCGACAGGCGAGGGATGGACTGATAGTGCGATCCATGCGCAAATACGAGTGTTGGCTGCCCTGAGAGCATCGCCACCACTTGCAGCCGACAAGCGGCCGAAGCCGCAGCGCCGGACAGCAAGACCAGGGAAGGGGTGCCCACCGTGGGGTTCCGGAGATGGACGACCCGGGCAGGATGGCTCGCGCCCGCACTGCTCGTCGCTGGCCTGCTCGCGGTGCCGACCGGAGCGGCGCAAGCCGTCCCGGCGACCACCAGGGAGCTCAAACCGACGTTCACGAGCGCGGCGGCGTTCGACCGGTCGCCGCCGCTGCGCGACCTCGCACGGCACGCCGCTCGGCAGGCCACCACCACGGCGCTCCCGCCGGAGCGCGGAGCGGCCGTCGCCGACAGCGGCTTCGCCGGTGACGGGGCGGTCCAGTCGACCGCCGCCACCTCGATCGCGCCGCCCGCGCTGACCTTCGAAGGCCTGGCCAACGCCAACAACGTCCGGCTGGTCTCCCCGCCGGACCCGGTCGGCGACGTCGGCCCGAACCACTACGTCGAGATGGTGAACCTCGTGTTCGCCGTGTACTCGAAGACCGGCACGCGGCTGCTCGGACCGCTGCGGCTCGGCACGCTGTGGCAGGGCTTCGAGGTGCCGGACTGCGCGGGCAACGCCGGCGACCCGGTCGTGCTGTACGACCAGATGGCCGACCGGTGGATCCTCACGCAGTTCACCGCCGCCGGCCCGGTCTTCTTCAACTGCGTCGCGGTCTCCGCCACCCCCGACCCGACCGGCGCGTACTTCCGGTACGCGTTCTCCTCGGGCGTGAACTTCCCCGACTATCCCAAGTACGGTGTCTGGCCGGACGCGTACTTCCTCTCCGCCCGTGAGTTCGCTCCGGACGACTCCTTCGCCGGCATCGGCGCGTACGCGCTGGAGCGCCACAAGATGCTCGACGGCAACCCCGGCGCCCGGATGGTGAAGTTCCTGCTGACCCCGGGGAACACGCCGTACCTGCCCGGCGATGGCCTGCTCCCCTCCGACCTGGACGGCAACAGGCCGCCGCCGGCGGGAAGCCCCAACTTCTTCGTCGGCACCATGGACAACGGCGCCCAGTACGACGCGCCGTTCGACGCCCTCAACATCTTCCAGTACTCGGTGTCCTGGAGCGCCAGCCCGACCGCGTCGTTCGCCCTGACCGCGCAGCTCCCGGTCGCCGGCTTCGACTCCATCTACCCGTGCGGCAGGTCACCGTCCACCACCCGTGACTGCATCCCACAGCCGGATACGACGAACAAGCTGGACATCCTCTCGTACCGGCAGCGCCCGACCTGGCGGCTCGCCTACCGGAACTTCGGCACTCACGAGGCGCTGGTGACCAACCAGTCGGTGGAGGCCAGGCCCGGAGTCGCGGGTGTGCGGTGGTACGAGATCCGCAGCCCCGCCGACCACCCGTTCGTCTTCCAGCAGGGTACCTACGCACCGGACGACGGCGTCAACCGCTGGATGGGCAGCGTCGCGGAGGACAAGAACGGCAGCATGGCGCTCGGGTTCAGCGTGTCCAGCGAAACGGTCCACCCTGGGATCCGCTACACCGGACGGCTGCAGAGCGACCCGCTCGGTGAGATGGCGCAGGGCGAGGGCGTGGTGATCGACGGCACGGGCTCGCAGCTCGGGCCCAGCTCCCGCTGGGGCGATTACACCTCGATGAACGTGGACCCCACCGACGACTGCACGTTCTGGTACGTCAACGAGTACTACCAGACGTCCTCGGCGGTGGGCTGGCAGACCCGCATCGCCAGCCTGCGCCTGCCGGGCTGCCCGGGCTAGGTCCAGAGGTCCAGAGGTCCGCTCCGCCCGCCGGGCCAGCCGCCGTGACCCCGCGGCTGGCCCGGCCCTCGCGTGCCGTCCCGGCCGGCGTCCGACCCGGCCGCTTTCGCCCGGCCCTCGCCCTCGCCGCCTCGGTCAGGTCCTGGTCAGCTCCGTCGCGACCTGCCTGAGGCTGGCGCTGCCCACGAGGTCGCGCACCGACAGGCTGCCGTAGCCCTCGCGGCCGAGCGCGAGCTGCACCGCCGGGATACGACGGATCTTTCCGCCGGCGAGGATGTAGCTGGCTTCCACGCTGACGCTCGGGAGGCCATTGACCTGGGCGATCGCCCGGCAGAGGGCTTTCTCCCCATCTGTGCGGGGAGCGACCTCCGGGATGCTCCTCCCGGACCCTTCCAGCACCACGTCCTGCCTGCGCCACTCCGACAGCGTCGGCGGCGCCGCGTCAGGCCCCGCCGACGGCGCTCCGCGGCAGATGACGTACCGGTCCGGGGCCACCACCGAAGGCCAGCGCGCCAGCGACGCGAGCACGAACCGCCGCAGGGCGAGCGGCGTCACGTCCTCGGCGCCTGGAGCGGTGGCTGGGGCCAGGTACGCGACCAGAGCGGCCCGGCCCTCTTCCCGGCCGCCGTCCTCGCCGTCTTCTGGTTGCACGTGAAACACCGACGCGGCCGAAACCCCGGGGCGCTGCGGAGGAGCGTCTCGACATCGCGGACGTCCGCCCACTGGCCGCCGACCAGGACCCACCGGTCGTCGCGGTCCGGCGGCCCTACCTGGGTGCGCTCCCCCACCTCCGACAGCCGCGGGTCGTCTCCGGTCGCGGCGTCGAACAGCACGTGCTCCAAACCCCGCAGCATCCGCTCCAGCTCGCCCGCCGTGATCACCGCGGCTCTTCCCTGCAGCCGGAGGGTGAGCGCACCGGCGTCCGGCACGGCGAGCAGCGCCACGTCCGCGGACGCGTTGTCGTAGCGCACCTCCAGCCAGGAGACCTCCGAGGCCGGCGGGTCCGCGGCGGAGAGCGCCCGCTCGTCCACGTCCTTCGGCCGCGTTCCGAAGTCGATGTAGTTGAGCTTGACCCAGTGGTCGTCGAACGCCGCCCCGCGTTCGAACGCCCGCACGGCCTGGAGCTCCATGACCTTGTCGGTCGGGTACCTCGCGTGCCTGTACCCCTCGCGGCACGCTGCCGCAGCCCGCCGGACCACCTCGGAGAAGCGCGGGTCCCCGCCGAGGTCGACGGAGATCACCACCGGCTGCAGCAGGCAGCCGAGCATGGCCCGGTCCTTCGGGTCGAGCCTGTTGCCCACGATGTCGGATATCGCGCACAGCTCGCAGCCCGTCTTCAGCGACAGCAGCGCCGCGTAGGCTGCCAGCAGGACGACCGGCTCGGTGACCCCGTACCGCTCGGAGAGACGCCGCAGGCAGGCGAGCGCCGCGGGCGAGCGCATCGCCGCCATCCGGAATGCCGGGCCGCCGCCGTCGGGGTCGAGGTCGGGGGCCCTGCTGGCGAACATCCGGGGCGGGATGCGCCCGAGCTGCTCGTCGAAGTACCGCACCGCGTTCGCGTCCACTCCGGCCCTGGCGAGACGCTGCTCCCTGGCGGCCTGGTCGGCCGGCTGCCGCCCGGGAGCCGGCGCGGCCGGCTCCCGCGACTCCGCCACGGCCTGGATGATCTCCGCCAGCTCGGCCCGCAGGACCACCGTGCCCAGGGCGTCCACGGCGACGTGGTCGACAACGACGATGAGGTGCCGCGGCCCGGACGCGGTGGCGACGACGCCCGCGCGCAGCGGCCATTCCCGCAGAACGGCGAAGGGCCTGCGCACCAGCCGCAGCGTGAGCTCCTGGACCAGCTCCTCGGCCGCCTCTGCGCCGCCCGCCTCCACGACCTCGATGTCGAGCGGGCCCGCAGGGTCCGCGACGACCTGCATCAGCTCCCCGCTCCCATCGACCTCGAAGGTCGTCCGCAGCGCCTCGTTGCGCTCGACCGCCTTGCGAAGGACGGCTTCGACGTCGGAGGCGGCGAAACTCTCCGGGATGGTGAACGAGAGCGGGATGCGAGGGCTGCTCAGCTCGTAGAGCTGCTGCATGACCCACTCGTAGAGCTGGCTCCAGGTGACCGGGGCCCGCCGCTGCACCGTTCCCATCGCGCTGCCCGCTACGGACGCGCGCGCTGGACGGTGCGGGCGAGCTCCGCGATGGTCGGCCCCTCGGCGAACTCCGTCAGATCGATCTCCACCTTGAATTCGTCCTTGAGCACCGACGTCAGCTCGGCCGCGAGCAGCGAGTGCCCGCCGAGCTCGAAGAAGCTGTCGTCGACGCCGATCTCCTCGATCCGCAGCAGCTCGGACCAGATGTCGGCGAGCCGCTCCTCGGTGTCGTCGCGTGGAGCCACGAACTCCGTCTCCAGCGCCTCGCGCGTCAGCACCGGCGCCGGCAGGCCGCGACGGTCCAGCTTGCCGTTCGGCAGGCGCGGGAGCTCCTCCAGCACGACGAAGGCGGCCGGGACCATGTAGTACGGGAGCCGCGCGTGCAGTGCCTGCCGGAGCTGCCGCAGGGAGAGGCTGGGCTCCCGCCCCGGCACGACGTAGGCGACCAGCTTCCGGTCGCCCGGCACGTCCTCACGGGCCACGACGGCCACCTGGTCGACCGCCGGCTGCTCGGCCAGCACGGTCTCGATCTCGCCCAGCTCGATCCGGAAACCGCGGATCTTGACCTGACTGTCGATCCGACCCAGGATCTGGACGAGCCCGTCGGGGCTGTATTTGGCCAGGTCGCCGGTCCGGCACAGCATTGCGGAGAGCTCCTCGGGCAGCCAGTTGGCGACGAACTTCTCCGCCATCAGCTCGGGCCGGTTGAGGTAGCCGACCGACAGGCTGTCACCCGCCGCGTACAGCTCCCCGGGAACGCCCGGCGGCACCGGCTGCCCGTAGGGGTCGAGCACGTACACGCGGGAGTTGGCCATGGGCCGCCCGACCGGGGGCGGCGTGAGCCGGGCACGCTCCTCGGCGGTGAAGGCCCTGGACGTCGCGTAGATGCCGGAGCCCTCGTCGTAGGTGATCGTCCCGCCGCCCTCGGTGGAGCCGTAGGCGATCACCACTTCGAAGGGCAGGTCGTGCGGCGGCCACTCCCGCACCAGCTCACCCGCGGTCAGCATGAACCGCAGCGCCGTCGTCGCCGGCCACGCGAGCGCCCAGACGCGCACGGCGAGCGAGCCCACCAGCGCGGCGAACGTGACCGAGTTGGCCGCCAGCCAGTCGCGCATGCGCTCGGGCGATGCGCTCACGTCGCGGCTCGCCACGTACACGGTGGCGCCGACGGCCAGGAAGGGGGGCCACTCGATCAGGCTGACCCCAAAGCCAGGCGAGGACACCCAGGCAGCGCGGTCCTCGGGCGAGAGGCCGAAGGCCCGGGGAGCCCAGGAGGCGAGGTCGGTCATGGCGCGGTGGCGCATCATGACCCCCTTGGGCTCCCCGGTCGAGCCGGACGTGTAGATGACGTGCGACACGCTGTCCTGGGTGACCGCGGCCGGCGGGGGGTTGCCCGCGGGCTGGGCGGTCAGCAGATCCTGGTCGCGGTCGACGCAGACCACCGGCAGGCGGTCGCTGCCCGGGAACCGCTCCAGCAGGCCCTCGCGCGTGACCAGCGCCGCCGGCTCGGCGTCCCGCAGCATGAAGCCGAGGCGGCGCGGCGGGTTCACGGGGTCGAGCAGGACGGCGCCGGCACCGGCCTTGAGAATTGCGAGCACAGCGACGATGTTGGCGGCGGACCGCTCGAGGCCGACTACGACCCGTGTGCCCTCGCCCGCTCCCAGCGCCCGCAGGTGGTGCGCGAGCTGGTTCGTCCGGGCATTGAGCTGCTGGTAGGTGAGCCGCTCCCCCTGGTCGACGACCGCGGTGGCCTCGGGGGTCCGGGCCGCCTGCTCCTCGACGATCTGGTGGAAGAGCCTGTCACGGGGGAATTCGGCAGAGATCGCGTTCCACTCGACCAGGATCTGGTGGCGCTCGGCTTCGCTGAGCAGCGGGAGCTCCGACAGGCGCCGGTCGGGGTCGGCCACGGCGCTGCCCATCAGCGTCCTGAGGTGCCGTGCGAGCCGCTCGACGGTCGCCGGCTCGAAGCGGTCGCGGTTGAAGGCCAGCTCCACAGCGGCCGGGCGGTCCTCGCCGGCGAGCAGCAGGGTGAGGTCCGTCCTGGCGACCCATCCCGTCAGGACGGCGGGACCGGCCACCTCGGCGGGGACGAAGCCCACCTGGAAGAGGGGGAGGTCCGTCGGCACGGCCTCGCCGTGCAGGAGCTCGCCGCACGCCTCGACGGAGAGCAGGCCCAGTTGCTCGAGGGTCCGCCGGACCGCCTCCACCCGGCCGAGCAGCATGCGGAACGAAAGATCGCCGTCGAGGCGGGTGCGCCACGCCACCACGGCGGGCGCAGCAGTCTCGGCGGGCTCGGCGCCCGCGGCGGGTGAGCCGACCAGCACGTCGGTCTCGGAGGTGTAGCGGTGCAGCAGCGCCTGCAAGGCCGCCAGCCACACCATCGCCGGCGCGGTCCGCTCCTTGTGGGCGAGCGCGGCGATGCCCCCGAGGAGCGAGGGACTGGGGGCCAGCGGGCAGCGGCCCTCGTGATAGGTGCGCTCGGTGGCGTGAGGACGGTCCTCGGGCAGCTCGAGCCCGAGCGGGACGCCCGCCAGGTAGGCGGTCCAGCCTGCTGCTTCCTGCCCGGAGGCCGTGGGGGCCCCAGGAGTCACAGTGCTCATGTTGTAGCCTCCGACACAATCGCGATAACTTAGCAAGCTAAGGGTATAGTCCTAACTAAGCAAGCTAAGTCTATTGTCAGTAACATCACGATTCTAATGCACTACTGACGTCCCGCGAAAGATGTCGGATACCGCGCGACTGCCGATTGCCGGACAGGGCCGGTCGATTCTGCGAGCCGGAAGCTGTGGGGAAGGGTTCTGCGTAGTTGTGTGGCTTGACGCCTGTGCCGGCTGCGGGTTGACTTTCGCGGATGCGCGAGTGCGGCCAGGCCAGCCAATGGGCTCGACCGCACCATTGCGATGTGAGGGAGGGGGCGGCGGTTGGACACCAGGATCGTTGAGGTGGTGTTGCCCAACGGCCAAGGCTTCCTTCAGGAGCACGCCGCTGAGCTGTTGACCGACGGGGCGGAACGCATCCTCCACACGCTCGTCGACCAGCACTCCGACGCCCGGAGCTCCTCGCGCACCTTGGCCTGTTGACCTGTGCCGAAGCGACGGGATCGAGTCCGCCTACGGGCTCCTCGACGACCCCGACCGTCTCCGCGCTCCCATCAAGGTCCTCGACCCCGGGAACGACCCGAACCGGGTCCTGGCCCTGGCACGGCTGCGCGCCGGCCTCCAGCCCGACGAGGCCGACGCCCATTTCGACCACGCCTTGGCCGCGCTGGCCGCCAGCGAGGTCCACGAGGCCGAGCGGGCCATCAGGCGCTGCGCCGACACGCTGCAATGGTGGGAGCGCAGCGCCCACGTGCGGCGCCTCGATGAGCTGGCCACCGCCCGCCCCGACCTCGCCGAAGGTCTCGCTCGGCTGCGCACGCTCCTCGACACCTCCACCGCAGCCACCTGAGCGCCCCGCCTCCCTCCACCGACCCCTGCTCCCCAGGGTGCGGTCAGACGGCATACTTGTGAAGAACCGGGCAGGGCTCCAAATCGCTTGATTAGCCGGCCCGCTCGCCGGTCAGCCAACCGGTGAGCGTTTGCCGCTTGATCCGGCGGGCCTGGTGCGCGACCTTTGACACAGGACCCATGATGGCCGGTGCCTGGTGGGGGAGGTGCCGGCCTTGCGGCGGCGAGGTGAGCCGATCACCGGCGTTTGGGGGAGCGTCGGAGGCTCGAGGTCCGTGCCCGACGTGGCTCTGCCCCGGGCACGTTGACCCCTCGCCGCCGCACTTCTGCCCGGGCCCCGCCTACCCGGCCCCTACTTCGGCCCCATCCGCAGCGCGCCGTCCAGCCGGACGACCTCGCCGTTCAGGTAGGGGTGCTCGGCGATCTGGCAGGCCAGCAGGCCGTACTCGGCGGGTTCGCCGAGGCGCGCCGGGAACGGCACGCTCGCCTCGAGGCTCCGCTGCGCGGCCTCGGGCAGGCCGGCGAGCATCGGGGTGCGGAACACCCCCGGAGCGATCGTGCAGACGCGGACGCCGATGGCCGCCAGGTCCCGGGCCGCGGGCAGCGTCATGGCGGCGACCCCGCCCTTCGACGCCGAATAGGCCGTCTGCCCGATCTGCCCGTCGAAGGCGGCCACCGAGGCGGTCATCACCACGACGCCCCGCTCGCCGCCGGCGCCGGGCCGGTTGGCGCCCATCGAGGCGGCGACCAGGCGGAGGACGTTATAGGTGCCGACCAGGTTGACCCGCACGACCGTCTCGAACACGGACAGGTCGGCCGGCCCGTGGCGGCCGACCGTGCGCTCCGCCCAGCCGATGCCCGCGCACAGCACCGCCACCCGCAGCTCGCCGAGGTCGGCCCGGGCGCCGTCGACGGCCTGCCGGACCTCGCCCTCGTCGGTCACGTCGGCGACGTAGGCCCTGACCTGGTCGCCGAGCTGCTCGGCCAGGGCCTTGGCACGCTCGCCGTCCCGGTCGACGACGGCCACGCGCGCGCCGCGCTGGAGCAGGGCGCGGACGGTGGCCTCGCCGAGCCCTGAAGCACCCCCGGTCACCAGCGCGGCGGCGTCCCGCAGGCGGTCGCCCGGGTCGCTGGGGGTGGGGGGCTGCGCGGTCTCGCTCATTGCGCTCCTCTGGACGGCTCGCCGGTCCGGGCGGTCAGGCGGTCGGCGAGGTCGGGACGGGTTCCGGACGGCCGCAGCGTACGCCGACCGGCGGTGGCGCGAAACCACCGGGCAGGGGCGTGGGCCGCCTGCCGTAGAATCAGTCGGAGATGGTGAGCAAGGGGGGCGTCGAGCGGGACGGCGGCGGGCAGGCTGCCCCACCGGCGCCGTACGGGCGTGTGCAGCGGCGCCTCGAGCTGCTCGAGGCCGCGATCGAGGTCATCCGCCGCGCGGGGTCGACCGCGTCCATGGACGAGATCGCCGCCCAGGCCGGCATCACCAAGCCGATCGTCTACCGGTACTTCGGCGACCGCGCCGGCCTCTACCAGGCGGTCGCCGAGCGCTACTGCGCCGACCTCACCAGCCGCTTCCAGAGCGCCGTCTCCACCAGCGGCGACCTGCGGGCCAACGTGGTCACGGCGATCGATGCCTACCTCGCCTTCGTCGAGGACGACCCCCAGGTCCACCAGTTCCTGCTGCACCCGCAGCACACCGCCCGGCCGGCGGTGACCTTCGGGTACCACGTCGGCGAGTCCATCGTCCGCCTGCTCCGCCAGCGGCTGGAGGCGGCGGCGCGGGACACCGGCCCCGCCGGGCCCTGGGGCCACACGGTCGCGGGCATGGTGCAGGCGGCCAGCACGTGGTGGCTGGTCCACCCCGAGGTGCCCCGCGCCACCCTGGTCGAGCACCTGAGCACGCTGCTGTGGGACGGACTGGAGCGGACGACCGCGTGAGCCGCACGGCAGGGCCAGGGCTCGCCGGGGCCGCGCGCGCCGCCGCGGAGGCCGCGGGGGCGGCGGAGGTGGCGGCGCGCCGGGCCGGGGTCGAGGTCGCGGACCTCCGCGAGATGGGCGAGCTGGGCGAGGCCGCGGACCTGTTCGTGGAGGTGTGGCAGACCTCGACGGCGGAGGCTCCCTGCTCGCCCCCGCTGCTGCGCGCGCTCGCGTACAGCGGCAACTACGTGGCCGGCGCCAGGCGGCGGGGCAGGATGGTCGGCGCCTCGGTGGGCTTCCTGCACCCGGAGGGCGGCACGGTCGCCCTGCACTCGCACATCACCGGGGTGGCCGCCCGGGCACAGGGGCGCAGCGTCGGCTTCGCGCTGAAGCAGCACCAGCGGGCGTGGGCGCTGGCGCGCGGGTTCGGGCTGGTCACCTGGACCTTCGACCCGCTGGTGCGCCGCAACGCGTTCTTCAACCTGGTCAAGCTGGGCGCGGAGATCGTCGAGTACCTGCCGGGCTTCTACGGGCGGATGGAGGACGCCATCAACGCGGGCGACGAGACCGACCGCTGTCTGGTCGTATGGCCGCTCGAGCGCGAGCGCGCGGTGGCGGCCAGCCACGACGACGTGGTCGAGCCGGACCTGGAGGGGCTGCGGGCGGCCGGGGCGCTCGCGCTGCTGGCCGAGGACGCCGACGGGCGGCCGGCGGTCGCGGGCCGGGGCGACCTCGGGACCAGTGGCACCTTTGCCGCGGGCACCCTGCTGGTCCAGGTGCCGCGGGACATCGTCGCGGTCCGGGCGGCCGACCCGGCCCTGGCCGTCGCGTGGCGCCGGGCCCTGCGCGCCACCCTGGCCGAGGCGCTCGCTCACGGCTTCGCCGTCACCGGCATCACCCGCTCCGGCTGGTACGTGCTCGAGCGCACACGAGAGGAGCGCCGGTGAAGCTGCAAGCGGTCGAGCTGCGCCGCATCCGTCTGCCGCTGGTCGCGCCGTTCCGGACCTCGTTCGGGGTCGAGCGCGAACGCGACGTCCTGCTGGTCAAGGTGACCACCGACCAGGCCGAGGGCTGGGGAGAGTGCGTGGCGGGCAGCGAGCCGCTGTACTCGTCCGAGTACGCCGACGCCGCCCACCGGGTCGTCCGTGACCACCTGCTGCCCCGCCTGGCCCGGGTCGCCGACCTCGGGGCCGCCCGGGTCGGCCCGGCCCTGGCCGCGGTCAAGGGGCATGCCATGGCCAAGGCCGCCGTGGAGCTGGCGGTGCTGGACGCGGAGCTGCGCGCGCACGGGATGCCGCTCGCCGGCTACCTGGGCGCGGTGCGCGACAGGGTGACGGCCGGGGTGTCGGTGGGGATCACGGACTCCGTCCCCGAGCTGCTGGACGTCGTGGGCGGCTACCTCGCCGAGGGGTACGCGAGGATCAAGCTCAAGATCGAGCCGGGCTGGGACGTCGAGCCGGTCCGCGCGGTGCGCGAGCGCTTCGGCGACGTCCTCTTGCAGGTCGACGCCAACACGGCCTACACGCTCGCGGACGCGCCCGGGCTCGCCCGCCTGGACGCGTTCGACCTGCTGCTGATCGAGCAGCCCCTGCCCGAAGACGACCTCCGCGGCCACGCGGAGCTGGCCCGGCGGGTGCGCACGCCGATCTGCCTCGACGAGTCGGTCACCTCCGCGCGGGCCGCCGCCGACGCCATCGCGCTGGGCGCGTGCGCGGTCGTCAACGTCAAGGCCGGCAGGGTGGGCGGCTTGCTGGAGGCGCGGCGCGTCCACGACGTGTGTGCCGCCGCCGGCGTGCCGGTCTGGTGCGGCGGGATGCTCGAGACGGGGCTCGGCCGCGCGGCGAACCTGGCGCTCGCGGCGCTGCCGAACTTCACCCTGCCCGGGGACACCTCCGCGTCCGGCCGCTACTGGCGGCGGGACCTGATCACCGAGCCGTTCACGCTGGAGCCGGGGGGCGCGGTGCGGGTGCCGTCCGGGCCGGGCCTCGGGGTGACGGTGGACGAGGAGCTCCTCGCCGAGGTCACCACCTCGGTCGAGCGCCACCCGGTAGGCCGCTGACACGGCGCGGCGCCCCGGCCCGGTCCCCCACCCGGTCCTCCCACTCGCTCTGGTAGCAGCGAGACAAGCGGCCCATAATGAGCCGCCTCGGATGCCGACCCTGTCCCGAGGTCGAGCTTGGTCCTATGGCTGCTGCAGCGCCTGCGGTCGCTGAGGAGCGACCGGCGCTGGGTGCTGCTCGCGGTGCCCGCCACCTCCGTGGTGGCGGTGGCCGACGCCCTCCTCCACGGCGAGGTCCTGATCGGCCTGCTGATCGTCGGGCCCCTGCTGGCGGCGGTGAGCCTCGGCGCCTGGCAGACGGGGGCGGTCGCCGGGTACGCCCTGGCGCTGGCGGTGCTCCTCGGCGTGCCCGACGGCATCTTCGGCACCTCCGACCACCTGCTCCGCTGCCTGGTGGTGGCGGTCGGGGGCGGCTTCTGCACCCTGATCGCCGCACGGCGCACCCAGCGCGAGCAGGCGCTGGTGCGCATGACGCAGGTTGCCGAGGTGGCGCAGCGGGCGATCCTGCGGCCGGTCCCGTCGCGGATCGGCGGGGTGCTGTTCGCGGCTCGCTACCTGTCGGCCACGCACGAGGCACTGGTCGGCGGGGACTTCTACGACGTGGTCCTGTCCCCGCACGGGCTGCGCGTGATCATGGGCGACGTCAAGGGCAGGGGCGTGGACGCCGTGCGGCTGGCCGCGCTGGTGCTCGGCAGCTTCCGGGAGTCCGGCTTCACCCGGCCCTCGCTGGCCGACGTCGCCACCGACCTGGACCGCAGCGTCGTCCGGCACCTCGACGACGAGGACTTCGTGACCGCCGTGCTGGTGGAGTTCGGACCGCGCGGGGCGCTCGAGCTGGTCAACTGCGGCCACCCGCCCCCGCTCCTTTTGCGCGACGGCGGCGCCGAGCTGCTGAACGGCTCGGCGTCGACGACTCCGCTCGGCCTCGCCCCGAGCCCGTCGCCGCAGCGCTTCACCCTCTTCCACAGCGACCGCCTCCTGCTCTACACCGACGGCCTGGTCGAGGCGCGGGCGTCCGACGGCCGCTACTTCGAGCTGAGCGCGCGGGTGGAGGCGGTGCTGGCGACGCCGTCGCTGCGCGGGGCCCTCGACGACCTGGTCGACAGCGTGCTCGAGCACGTCGGCGGCCGGCTCGACGACGACATGGCGCTGCTGCTCGCCCAGCCGCGCCGGCTCGGTGTCCGCCGCCGGGCGGCGTGAGCGGTGGCCGGGTGAGCGCGTGGCCGGACTCGGCGGAGGAGCTGGTCCGCGCGCAGCAGGCGCTGGCCCGGGCGAGCCCGCCGCCGTGGGCAGCGCCGCAGCCGCCCGAGCGGGTCGGGGGCTGCTTTGTCTGCTTCGCGCGGGGCGTCGCTGGCGCGGGAGCCGCGGGGGACCCGGGCGTCGCCGGCGCGGCGGTGACCCGCGGCCGGCGGCTGGAGGCGAGCGCGACCGCGCTCGGCCGCGCCCGGGCCCCGTACCTGGCGGCGCTGCTCGCGCTGCGCGAAGGACCGCTGCTGGAGGCAGGGGTGCGGGCGCTGGCGGTCGCCCCGCCGGTGCTCCTGGTCAACGCCACCGGCCGCGACCACCCGCGGCGGGCCGGCCTGGCACTGCACCTGGGGGCCGTGCTCGACCTGCCGACCGTCGGGGTGACCAGCCGGCCGCTGGCCGCCGAGGGGAGGTGGCCGGACGACGAGCGTGGCGCGGCCGCGCCGCTCCGGCTCGGCGGCGAGCTGGTCGGCTACTGGCTGCGCACCCGAAGGGGCGCCAAGCCCGTGGCGGTCCACGCCGGCTGGCGCACCGACCCCGACGCCGCCGTGCGGCTCGTGCTCGCCGCCACCCACCGCGCCCGCACCCCGGAGCCGCTCCGCCGCGCCCGCACCACCGCCCGCACGGCCCGCACCCGCTCGGGAATCTGATTCAGAGCACCTGGGTCCAGGACACCAGCGTTCAGGACACCAGCGGCACGACCGCGGCGGTGCGGTAGCCGCGCGGCAGGGCGCCGGAGGCTCGTGCGGGCGTCTGCGGCCGGTGCCAGTCGTACCAGGTGGGCTCGCCGGCCCGCTCCTGGACGTCGGAGCTGACCAGGCTCGCGTGCGGGACGCAGAAGGCGCCGACCACCCGGACGGCGGCCGGGCCGGCGAGGACGTCCAGCCTCGCCATCGCTTCGCAGCTTGTCCACTCGCACTCGTCCATCGCTGCACCTCCCCCCGTTTCCGCACTGCCGGGCCCCCTCCCGGCAGGCATTCCGGGCAACTCGACGGTCGCATATCGCACCCAGTACGTCAACGAGCAACTTCGCCCATACCAGTCGGAGGCAATCTTTGACCTGCACATCTCGTAAAAATGGAACCAATAGTTCAGCTCTGGATCGTCTGGCTCGGCGGGTGCATTGTTTGGGTTGACGACGGGACGCCCGATCAGGGAGGTGCCGATGAGCGTGCAGGCGACCGGCGAGCAGCCGGCGAGCGACCGGGCCTGGAGCATCGAGACCAACGGGATCAACGTGGTGCCGGACTCCGAGCGGCACGGCAGGCCCTTCGAGCTGTTCTGGGTGTGGTGCGCCGCTAACATCAGCATCCTGGCGGTGGTCTACGGCGTCATCATCGTGTCCTTCGGGCTCAACGTCTGGCAGTCGGTCCTGGCCGGCGTCGCCGGCACGGTGCTGTCGTTCCTGCTGGTCGGCTTCGTCAGCCTGGCGGGCAAACGCAGCGGGGCCCCGACCTTCGCGCTGTCGCGCGCCCCGTTCGGCCTGTTCGGCAATGCCCTGCCCACGCTCACCAGCTACCTGTCGCTGGTCGGCTGGGAGACGGTGCTGGTCGCGCTCGCGACGCTGGCGGTGAACAGCATGCTCGACCGGCTCGGCGTAGCCACCGGGACGCACACGACGGTGATCGCCTTCCTGGTCATCGCCGCGGTCACCATCCTGGTCGGGCTGCTCGGCCACGCCACGATCGTCGCCATCCAGACCTGGTTCACCTGGGCGTTCGCCGTGCTCACCGTGGTCTTCACCGTGCTCGAGCTGCCCCAGGTCGAATGGAGCAAGCTGGCCCACCTGCCCGGCGGGAGCTGGCTCACCGGCTTCCTGCCGGCGACCTCGATCGTCATGGCCGGGCTCGGCATAAGCTGGGCCAACGCCGCCGCCGACTACAGCCGCTACCTGCCCAGGAGCTCGAGCTCGCGCGGGGTGGTCGGCTGGACGGTCTTCGGCTCCAGCATCGGGCCGGTGCTGCTGATCACCTTCGGCGTGCTGCTCGCGAGCCGGGGGACCGGCCTGTCGACCTCGGCGAACCCGCTGGGGGACCTGGCAGCGCCGCTGCCGACCTGGTTCCTGGTGCCGTACATGCTGGTGGCTGCCGGCGGCCTGGTGGCGGGCGCCCTGCTGGACATCTACTCCTCCGGTCTGAACCTGCTCACCCTCGGGGTGCGGCTGCCGCGCTACCAGTCGGTGGCGATCGACGGCGTGATCATGATCCTCGGCAATATCTACATGCTGTTCATCGCCAAGAACTTCCTCGGCACGTTCGAGGGCTTCCTGCTGGTGCTCGGCGTCCCGCTGGCCGCCTGGGCCGCGGTGTTCGTGGTCGACCTGGCCACGCTGCGGCGCGACGGCTACGACCAGCGCGAGCTGTACGGTGGGGCGGGGAGCACGGCCCGACCGGTCAACCTGGCCGGGGTGACGGCGTGGCTTGCGGGCGTGGTCGTCGGCCTCGGGCTGATCACCTCGACGACCACGGGCTTCACCTGGCTCGGCTGGTGGGCCAAGGGCGCCTTCGCCGGCTCGAGCCTCGGCCTGCTGGTCGCCTTCCTGGTGGCGGGGGCCGTCTACGGGCTGTGGGCCACTCCCGCGCGCCGCGCCCAGGGCCGCCGGCCGGCGCAGGCACCGGGCTCGTAACCGGCACCGGGCGACTTGGGGCGAGGAGGCCGCGATGGAGGTGGGAGTCGGGCTCCCGACCGGTGTGCCGGGCGTGCGGGGCGACCTCGTCCTCGAGTGGGCGAGGCGGGCCGACAGCGGGCCCTTCGCGAGCGCCGGGGTGATCGACCGGGTGGCCTACGGCAACTACGACCCCTTCCTGTCGCTGGCCGCCGCTGCCGCGGTGACCACCCGGCTGCGCCTGGTCACCATGGTGGTGATCGGCCCGATCCGCAGCCAGGTGCTGCTCGCCAAGCAGGCTGCCTCGCTGGACGCGCTCTCCGGCGGCAGGCTCGTCCTCGGCGTGGCCATCGGCGCCAGGCAGGAGGACTACGACGTGGTGGGGATCGACCACCGCGACCGCGGACGCCGCTTCGACGAGCAGCTCGCCTACCTGCGCGAGGCATGGGAGGACGGTGGCCCCGTGGGGCCTCGGCCCGCCCGGCCCGGCGGGCCGGAGCTGCTGGTCGGTGGCGCCAGCGGCCGCGCCTTCGCCCGCGTGGCCAGGTACGCCGACGGCTATGTCCACGGCGGCGGGCCACCGCGCGCGTTCGCCAACGCGGCCTCGAGGGCCTGGGCCGCATGGACCGAGGCGGGCCGCCCGGGCCGCCCGCTGCTGTGGGGCCAGGCGTACTTCGCGCTCGGCGGCGAGGCCGAGGCCGAGCGCGGCGCCGCCTACCTGCGCGACTACTATGCCTTCACCGGACCCTTTGCCGAGCGCATCGCGGCTGGCGACCTGACCTCGCCCCAGATGGTCAAGGACCTGGTACGGGGCTACGAGGAGGCAGGATGCGACCACCTGGTGCTGCTGCCGACGGTTGCGGACATGGCGCAGCTCGAGCGCCTGGCCGACGTGCTCGCCTGAGCCCCGCAGCGGTCCGGGGGAACCCCGGCGGGCGCCCCGGCGGGCAGGGAGGGACCCGGGCGGTGAGGATCGGCATCCTGGGAGGAGGGCCCGCCGGACTGTACTTCGCCCTGCTGATGAAGAAGGCGGACCCTCGCCACGAGATCCGCCTGCTCGAGCGCAACCCGCCCGATGCGACCTTCGGGTGGGGCGTGGTGTTCTCCGAGGAGACCCTCGGCGCCCTGCGCGACGCCGACTTCGAGACCTACGCGGAGATCACCGGCAGCTTCGCGAAGTGGAACGCGATCGACGTGCGCTACCGCGGCCAGACGGTCCGCTCGCGGGGCCACGCGTTCTCGGGCATCGCCCGCAGGGCGCTGCTGGAGATCCTGCAGCGGCGCTGCCGCGAGCTGGGGGTGCGGATGCAGTTCCGGCGCGAGGTCACCGACCTGGAGCCCTTCAAGGACGACGACCTGGTGGTCGCGGCCGACGGCGTCAACTCGCTGGCCCGCAGGCTGCTGGAGCCCCGCTTCGAGCCGAGCCTCGACCTGCACCGCACCAAGTACGCCTGGTTCGGCGCGGACCTCGCGGTCGACGCCTTCACCTTCATCTTCCGCGACACCGGGCACGGCCTGTTCCAGGTCCACGCCTACCCGTTCGACGCGCACACCAGCACGTTCATCGTGGAGGCGCACGAGGCGACCTGGCGGCGGGCCGGGCTCGACCGGATGTCCGAAGAGGAGAGCCTGCGCTTCTGCGAGGACCTGTTCCGCCCCGAGCTCGGCGACCACAAGCTGCTCTCCAACCGCTCGGTCTGGTTCACCTTCGTGACCCTGCGCAACCGCAACTGGCACCACGGCAACGTGGTGCTGCTCGGCGACGCCGCCCACACCGCCCACTTCACCATCGGCTCAGGGACCAAGCTGGCCATGGAGGACGCGGTCTCGCTGGCGAATGCGCTCCTGCGGTACCCGGCCGAGACCGAGGCCGCCCTCACCCACTACGAGCTGGAGCGCCAGCCGGTGGTGGAGCGGTTCCAGGAGGCGGCGCGGGAGAGCGCCACCTATTTCGAGAGCGTCTCGCGCTACGCCCGCTTCGAGCCCATCCAGTTCGCGTTCAACCTGCTCACCCGCAGCGGGCGCATCACCCATCTCGAGCTGGAGAAACGCGACCCGCCCTTTGTGGCTGCCGTGGACCGCTGGTTCGCCCGCACCGCGGCGCCCAGCCCGGCGGGAGCGCCC
>WNFY01001966.1_pt1 | contig 19571 bp, 21 predicted proteins | sample 5400091 | NCBI WGS metagenome assembly WNFY01 (sample SAMN13153364, study PRJNA577476) | soil metagenome | isolation source: 60 cm soil or saprolite under grassland replicate 1 | place: USA:California | collected 2016-06-15
CACTTTTATTTTAGAGCTTTCCTCTTTAAGCGGAATAGTGTCGCAAACAATTAATTCTTCAAGCACGCTATTCTCAATTGTTTCATATGCATTGGCACTTAGGATAGGATGCGTACACAATGCCCTTACGCTTGTTGCCCCTTTATCTTTTAATAAGCCAGCGGCTTTTGCTAATGTGCCACCTGTATCACATATATCATCAATAAGAATTATATCCCGTCCCGCAACCTCACCAATTACTACCATGCTCGCTATTTCATTTGCACGTTTACGGTGCTTGTCGCAGATAACCATATCTGCATTAAAATAGCTCGCAATTTCCCTCACGCGGTTGGTACTTCCCACGTCGGGGGCGGCAAAGGTAAGGTTTTCAAGTTTAAGTTGCTCAATGTAAGGAATGAAAATAGCAGAGCTATCGAGGTGATCTACCGGTATGTCAAAAAATCCCTGTATTTGCGGAGCATGCAAATCCATTGTTATTACCCTGTTGGCGCCGGCTGCTTCCAGTAAAGTAGCCACCAGCTTCGAACCGATGGCAACACGTGGTTTGTCTTTTCTGTCCTGCCGCGCAAAACCATAATAAGGGATAACGGCAATGATTTTATAAGCGCTGGCTCGTTTGGCAGCATCAATCATTAGCAATAACTCAAAGAGGTTGTCTGTAGGAGCAAATGTACTTTGCACTAAAAAAACATAATCGCCACGGATGCTTTCTAAGAAGATGGGCTGAAATTCGCCATCACTAAATTTTTGGATATTAATTTTTCCAAGCGAAGCGCCAAAACGCTGCGCTATTTTCACAGCAAGCTGATGTGATCCATTGCCGGCGAAAATCTTTACAGTTGGGCCCATAGCAAATAAATGAGCGGCGAAGATAAAAATTCAAAAATGAAATTGTAATTTGACTTTTGATAAATTATCAACATGTCAACCAAATCCATAAAGAACTGGGCCGAAGATGACAGGCCACGAGAAAAAATGTTGTTAAAAGGCATTGAAACGCTTAGCAATGCAGAATTGCTGGCCATTCTCATCAATAACGGAACAAGAGATAAAAGCGCAGTTGATGTAGCCAAAGAATTATTAACTGTAATTGACAATGACCTTCAGCAACTGGGAAAACTTTCCATAAAAGAAATATTAAAGCTAAAAGTAAAAGGTATAGGTGAAGCAAAAGCTATTTCAATAGCGGCGGCATTAGAGTTAGGCATCCGGAGGGATGTAGCATCAAAAAAGAAAGATGTTGTGCTGCACAGCAAGGACATTGCTGATTTTCTTCGTGCCAAATTACAATACAAAAAACATGAAGTATTTGCGTTAATATTTTTGACCAGGAGTAACAAAATAAATCATTACGAGATTGTAAGTGAAGGCGGAATTACAGGCACAGTAGCTGATCCAAGAATCATCATAAAGAAAGCACTTGCGCATGATGCAGTAAGTATTATTCTTTGTCACAATCATCCAAGCGGCAGTGTAAAGCCAAGCAGGCAGGATGAAGAACTAACAAATAAAATAAAAGAAGCTGCAAAATTTTTTGATATAAAAGTGATTGATCACATTATTGTGAGTGAAGAAGGCTATTTCAGTTTTGCCGATGAGGGAATTATTTAGAAAAAACCAAGCAGCAATATTTATTAAATAACCAATATAAAAATTGCACATAGAAACCTTAAAACAACACAGATCTATGCAAAGGTTATTGATCAGACAAAACGAAATGCTGTAGATAAAAAAAACTGGACCTTTAAAACAATCAGCATGCAAATAAATACGAGCATCCAAAACAGAATTTATGAAATCCGAGGTGAAAGGGTAATGCTGGACTTTGATTTAGCAGCCTTGTATGAAGTGCTACAAAGTATTAAATCAGTCGTTAAAGAGAAATATCAAACGTTTCCCTAAAGACTTTATGTTTCGGCTTACAGATACTGAATTGGAGAGTATGCGGTCACAAATTGTGACCGCATCTGAAAGCCAGTTTGTTTTAGGGTCACAAATTGTGACCGCATATCAAAGTAGGCGAAATACAACTGTAACACCTTGTGCCTTCACAGAACAGGGTGTAGCCATGTTGAGTAGTGTACTTAACAGCTAAAGAGCTATAAAACTGAGCATTGCCATAATGAGAGCTTTTATAGAAGTAAGAAGAGCACTATTAAAACAGAATGATTTAAAAGAACAATTGAAAGAAATTAAAGAACGTTTGGGCGAACATGATGCACAACTAAATCAAATTTATGATGCCTTAGAAAATCTTTTGGATGAAAAGGCAGCGCAAAGAAAATGGGAAGAACGGGAAAGAATAGGATATAAATAGTAAGCTCAATTTTAATTATTACAAATAAGCCATTAACACAATGTGCCGCTTCTCACACTTTTCCCGGATATTCTTCCAACGCTTTTTCCAAACAATCCATGGCAGCATTAATGCTATCAATATTCAGCACATAAGCCAAACGCACTTCCTGTTTTCCTAAACCTGTTGTGCCATAAAAACCGGTGGCAGGTGCAAGCATCACTGTTTGATCATTATAATGAAAATCTTCGAGCAGCCACTGGCAAAATTTGTCAGCATCATCAATCGGTAGTTTAGCCATTGCATAAAATGCACCACCGGGGTTTGGACAAAAAACATCAGGCATCGCATTCAATCTTTTTACAATTAAATCTCTTCTTGCCTTGTATTCTGCCTTGGTTACATCAAAATAATTATCGGGCAGATCAACAGCCGCTTCACCTGCAATTTGCGCCAGACCCGGAGGACTTAATCTTGCCTGTGCAAACTTCATTACAGTATCAAGCAGCTCTTTGTTGCGCGTAATAAATGCACCTATTCTTCCGCCACAACAACTATAACGTTTGCTGATCGTATCCATCAGCACCACATGATTATCTAGACCCTGCAAATGCATGGCACTGATATGAGTTCCTTCATAACAAAATTCGCGGTAAGCCTCATCAGCAAAAAGATATAGGTTATGTTTTAAAATAATGGACTTTAATGTTTCCATCTCTTTTTTGCTGTACAAATAGCCCGTAGGGTTATTGGGATTGCAGATAACAATTGCTTTTGTTTTTAATGTAATAGCTTTTTCAAAATCATCAATGGGTGGCAAGGCAAAACCATTTTCAATATTAGACGTTATGGGCACAACATTCACACCTGCTTCCACCGCAAAGCCATTATAATTGGCATAAAATGGTTCGGGAATAATTACTTCATCACCTGCATCAAGGCAAGCCATGAATCCAAACAGAATCGCTTCAGAGCCACCTGTACTAATAATGATTTGATTATAACTAATATCAATGCCCACTTTTTTATAATACTCTACAAGTTTTTTGCGATAGCTTTCATTGCCGGCACTGTGGCTGTATTCCAATATTCTCAAATCAGAATGTCTTACCGCGTCCAGTACAGGTTTGGGCGTTTCAATATCAGGCTGGCCAATATTTAAATGGTATACTTTTATTCCTCTTTTCTTTGCAGCTTCTGCATAAGGCACCAATTTCCGGATAGGTGAAGGCGGCATGTAGTGACCGCGCTTGCTAATGGTAAGTTGTGACATAGAACAAACCTAAGAAGGAATTGGGAATTCGGAATTAGGAATTTGGGAATTGTTTTTTTGCCCCTGACTGCAAGCGGTCACACTTTTGGCATTTTGAATTTTATATAGTAAGACCACTTTTAAATGAGGAGTATAAACTTTGACTTTTTCATTTGCATCCTTCAGCTTTTTCAAGACGAAGGGTAACAAAGGTCATTTGATACTTTCGATATATGTTAAAACATTTTTCACCACTGCATCACATTTGGATTCATCAAAATCATAGAGGTCTTTGATTTTATAGTATTCAGTCAATAAATTACGAAGCATTTCCTTAGCTCTTTTTAATCTTACTTTTACCTTCGATTTAGAAATATTCAGACATTCCATAGTTTCGCGTGTACTCATATTCTGCACTTCACGCATAATAAATACTATGCGATATTTTTCGGGTAATTGTGCCAATGCTTTTTCAAGAATGTTGGTTACTTCTTTGTTTATTAATTTTTGTAAAGGTGATTCATTGCCTGTTGCAGATTTTAATTCCCGCTCTTTTATTTGCCCGATGCGTTGTCTTTGATGCAGATGTAAATAACTTTCATTAATCAATATTCTTATCAGCCAGGTGCTAAAATCAGATTTGAATTTAAAATCGGAAAGATGCTCATACGCTTTTATATAAGATGCCTGTACGATCTCCTGCGTTTCTTCACTATCAATGACAATGGATATGCCGATTCGATATAAACGCTGGTTGTATTTACGCATGATTTTTTCATACAGGTGTTTTTCCCCAGCCAGCACCCTCCTGATGATCTCTTCATCTGAAGAGTCTGGAAAAGAAAATGTTTCTTTTATATTCATCTTATTGTATCACGTTTATTAGAAAGGTACACGATAAAATTGCTATAAAAAATACTGAATTTTTGTAACCCTTTTTCTATTCTTTGCTCTAATGGAAAATGCTTTGATCAAATTAATAGTTCAAGTCCGTTGATAGAATCAATCTTTTGTAAATAATTTATATAAAATCATGCCTTATGAAAAAAAATTTATTAAGTACCATAAGTATATTAATATGTGTGCTTCTCCTATTAATTTATGTCACAGGTATTACCCAGAGTGATAAGCAAAAAGAACAGGATAAAAAAGATAAAGGCTTTGATGAGGAAATTATCAATAATGCGAAGCAGTTATTTACTCAAGGCCGTAGCGTATTCAGGTTTGAAACTTTTGGCGATGAAATCTTTTGGAGTGATATGCTTAAACTTCATCGGGCCATTGAAGGTTCCCAGTTTGGAGGAGTTGGCAATGGTCTAAGTCCTAAAGATGCATTGGCTGCAGGTTTAAAAGTAGATCTGGATGCCCTGCCGCCTGCTCTCGTAAACAGGTTAAAAAGGGGTGAAGTAAATCTTAATGATCCGGCTGTAACACTTGAATTATTAAAACTAAACGCTGTAGTGGGCGTTATAGCACAATTTAATACCAGCAATATTTTAAATGTAGCGGATCCTCCCACCAATTCAGGAGCTTTAAAAAGTGTGGGTCTCACGTGTGCGGTTTGCCATTCAACGGTTGACAATGCTTTATCACCTGGTATAGGTCATCGCCTCGATGGATGGGCCAACCGCGACCTGAATGTAGGTGGTATTGTATCTCTTGCCCCTGATCTTTCACCCTTTACTAATTTACTAATGGTGAATGAGGCCACAGTAAAAAAAGTTCTGCGCAGTTGGGGACCCGGAAAATTTGATGCTGAACTAAACCTTGATGGAAAAGCTTTCCGTCCTGATGGAAAACCCGCTGCCACACTTATTCCTCCGGCTTTTGGTCTTGCTGGTTTTAATAATCATACATGGACAGGTGGCTGGGGAACAGTCACTTATTGGAATGCATTTGTTGCCAATCTGGAATTACAGGGACAGGGAGTTTTTTTTGACAGACGATTAGATAATGCAACACATTATCCCGTTGCTGCAAGAGCAGGCATTGGTAATAAAAGAAGCGATTCTGATCTTGTAACATCTAAACTTGCTTCCCTGCATTTTTATCAGCTTGCTATTCCTTCCCCTAAGCCACCGGATAGAAGTTGTGATAAAGCAGCTGCGAAAAGAGGTGAAGCAATTTTTAGCGGAAAAGCCGCCTGTGCAACCTGCCATGTACCACCACTGTTTACTGAACCGGGATGGAATACACATAGACCTGAAGATATTGGAATTGATGACTTTCAGGCAAACCGTTCTCCTGATAGCAGTTACCGCACTGCACCGCTGAAAGGATTATGGACTCATACAAAAGGGGGTTTTTATCACGATGGACGTTTTGCAACCTTGCTTGATGTAGTAAACCATTATAACAACTTTAAAAAATTGAATTTAACTGAAGCGGAAAAAAGAGACCTTGTTGAATATTTGAAATCACTGTAAATTTTTTTTTTAAGGAAAGTTATTTTGCCTTTGGTTTGCAAAGTGCCTTTAATAAGAGTCGTGAGCATGGTTCATGAGCTATAAAAAAAGAAATTTATTACTGAGGAACTGTAACGGCTCATTGAAAAAATCCGCTCATAAAACTTAATTCATACCTCAAAAAAAAAAATTTAAATTACGGTACTAAAACCAGAACGTATGAGAACTAAATATGTACCCGCTTTCCTTTTTGTTGGTCTTTTGGTTTTTGCGGGCAACCAAATGTTTGCGCAAAGCAATAACAGAGCCTTTGCAATTACAGGTGAATCAAAAGGCAACGTTTCATGGATGGTAATAAGAGAAATAGATCTTACCACCGGCGCCGAAATAAGAAAAATATATTCTCCCACCGACAAGCCTGTTCTGTTGGATGCATTGACCGGCGCAAAATTACAGCGCTTTGATGTGAACGCTGAAATCAGCAATGAGGTTACAACGATTAATCGCAATGGTATTGCCAATACTATAGTTACTTACGCCAATGGCAAACGTGCAGAAGTGGTAACAGCCCCCACTGAAACCTTGGTTGCAGCGAGTGCTTTGGACACAAGAAACAACCGTTTATTCTTTACACCCATGCATAGCAATGAACTGCGATATTTTGATTTAAATCGCGGCACAAATACAGTTTATTATGTACGCAATGTTGCATTAAAAACTTTCCCTGAAACAAATGGAGAAGCAGATGTAATTACAAGAATGTGTTTTAGCTATGATGGTTATGGTTATGCTTTAACCAATGATTTCAACCATTTGATTCGTTTTTCTTCAGGTGAAAAAATTACTATTACAGATTTGGGATCTGTGCAGGACGGAAAGAACAATAAAGCAATTTCAATTCGTAATATGTGTACCAGTTGGGGCGGTGATATGGTTGCCGACGCATTGGGAGGATTGTATGTAATAAGCATGCGTGGGAATGTTTTTAAAATCAATACAGAAACATTAGTTGCAGATTATATCGGGCAGATCAAAAATATTCCGCAGGATTATACAATCAATGGTGCTGCTGTTGATGCTGAAGGAAATGTCGTGGTAGGTTGTGCAATAAAATCAGATCATTATTATAGTGTTAATCTATCCAAACTTGAAGCAACAGCACTCCCCAAACAACAGGAACAAGTGTTCAATGTATCAGACTTTGCCAGTTGCCATTATGTAAATGAAAATGCAGTAAAGCCAAAAGCTGTAACCACTGTTAAAGGTAATAGCGTTGTTTCTCTTTATCCAAACCCTGTTGCCAACCGAACACTCAATATTGTTTTTGATGCATTTGCAGGCAGTAATCATAATGTGCAATTAGTTGATGTGGCAGGCAATATTATTTTGAACAAACTGGTAAGCATAAATGGAAAAACAACCACACAAATTATCCTTCCAGGATCAGTAACCAGCGGCACATATATTATAAAAGTGAATGATGGAGCAGGGAAGGAACAATACTCAGGAAAAATAGTTGTTTACTGATAATATAAACTCTATGAAATAACGGTCCCGTCTGAAAAGGCGGGACTTTTTATTTTATCTTAGCCGTTCTTTAAATCAAAAAACAAATCTCAAAAAGCAAGCTTCAAATAAACTTCAAATTGGAAATCAAAAATAAAACTACATGGTTTTTGATCTTTGTTTTTTATAATTTATTTGGTTCTTGAGATTTATTTGGTTCTTGTGATTTGTTTGGTTCTTGTAATTTAAACTTGAAGTAAAAAACAAATCTTAAGAAACAAGATCCAAATAAATAAATCTAAAATTGAAATAAGAAATATGATCTCATGAAGAGGATAAAAATTTATTTGGTTCTTGATTTTTGTTTTAGAATTTATTTGATTCCTGGCATTTGTTTTTTGTGATTTGATTGGATTTATTTGTTTTTTATGATTTAAGTATATAAAATGTTCCAGCCAAAGAAAAATATTATAGCAGGCAGAAATCCTGTAACAGAAGCGCTTAAAAGCGGGCAGGGTATTGATAAAATTTTATTGTTCAAAAATGCAGGCGGAGAAGTTATAAATGAGATAAGACAAATAGCAAGACAGATGAATGTTCCTATTCAATATGTGCCTAATGAAAAATTGAATAGCCTTACCAATATTAATCACCAGGGAATTGTTGCATTTAAAACTTCAATTGTTTATCATGATTTGCAACAGGTGATTGATTTGGTAAATTCAAAAGGTGAAGCAGCTTTGTTTGTAATGCTTGATGGTGTTACTGATGTAAGAAATATTGGTGCTATTGCACGCAGCGCCGTTTGCTGCGGCGCACAAGCTATGATTATTCCTGAAAAAGGTGTGGGCGCATTAAATGAAGATGCCGTAAAAAGCAGCGCAGGCGCATTGGAACATATACAGGTTTGCAGAGTGAATAGTTTGCTGAAAGCATTGGATACATTGCATTTGAATGGCATTAAAGTTTTCGTCAGTGAAATGAAGGCATCAAAAAAATTATTTGAAATAAATTTTACAGAACCATGCTGTATTATTATGGGCAGTGAAGAAAAAGGTGTGCAACCATACATGAGCAAAGCTGCAGACGATCATTTTACCATTCCCATGAAAGGCAAATTTGATTCTTTTAATGTTTCTGTTGCAACCGGAATTATTTTGTATGAAGCAATGAAGCAGAGAATGATACCTGAACTTCACTAATTACTTTTTATATATTGAGCACAGAGGTCAAAGGACATTGATTGAGCAGGGACGAAATTTTTTTAAAAAGCTTTGTGTTATTGTTTTTGATACAGCGCCACATTATGTTTTAAAGTTTGAAATTATAAGCAACGCTAACACCTACATGTGAAAGGCTGCCACCATTTTTAGTTGCGCTTTCGTAACGCGCAGATACATCCACTTTTTTATTGATGAGATAGCCAATATTACCTGCATAGGTGAATGCGCCATCACTCTCACCTTCCGAAGCAAAAATGGAATAGCCTGCCTGTGGCTCAAAATAGAAACCTTGTTTTATTGAAAAGCGAAAGCCACCCTTTAAAGGAAAGCTATGAAAGCCACCAAATTTTTCACCAAGCAAAGTTTTCTTTGTATAATACAAGTAGCCCACCGATGCAGTGAAAGCAATATGCTTCTCTGTGGGAACAATTAATTTTACACTACTGCCAACACCGAAAGAAGTTACTAAACTTAAATCGCCTGTTGGTATAGCGAACTCTGCTCCTGCATTTAATGAAGCACGGTTTTTTGTCTTTGTCTCCTGGGCATAGACAGAGTTAACCAATATACCACAAAGGACTGATAATAGAAAGATTGCAATTTTATTTATCATAAAATTGTTGAGAAAGATTTTCGTTTTCATAATTTTTGTTTTTAAAAAATGATTAATTGTTTTTAGTCACACAAAGCTTTTTGTTAGTTAATGATTTTATATTGTAAGTCCGCTGATGAATTCAGATGAAATGTCATTCGCTTGACGCATGATATATTGCTGCAGTTTTTGCAATCGTCATGGGAAGCTTCTGTTTGAAGTTGCCGTGTAGTTTTGCTGCTGCCATCGCTGCTCCAGCCCGGCGCATTAAAAAGATAATTAATACTGTCACGCAGTGATTTTGATTTTTTCAAATCTTTGAATAAGTTCTTCCACTCATACATTGTTATCACAAAAGGGTTATTCGATTGTATATTCTTTGTAAGGCCGTATTTAGGTTTGTGAACTTCTTCCTGATAAGTGCCAAATATTTTATCCCATATAATTAATATGCCTGCGTGATTTTTATCAAGGTACTCAACATCACTTCCGTGGTGAACACGATGATGTGATGGAGTATTAAAAACGGCTTCAAACCAACCTGGTAATTTGTTTATTGCTTCTGTATGCAACCAGAATTGATACATCGCATTCAAAGACTTCATAAACATGATCATAGCAGGTGTAAAACCAAGCAGCGGCATCCACATCCAGAAAAGAAAACCGCCAGTTATGTTGCTTGTCCATGATTGGCGAAATGCTGCTGATAAAGAAAGAAACTCACCTGAATGATGCACCTGATGCGAAGCCCACCAAAAACGTACCTGATGACTCAGCCTGTGAGACCAGTAGAAACTAAAATCATCAGCAAGAAAACATAATATCCATGCACACCAAAGGTTGTTTGTCAAATCACAGAACCGGTGTCCATATACAAAAGCATATACAACAAGATTGATTCCTTTTGTTACAGGAGAAAGAACGACAAACCCAAGTCCCAAGGCTGCATTGGCAAGAAGGTCTTTCTTTGGATTCGTGAAGCGATGTTCTTTAACGAGGTAAATTGCTTCAATTATTGTCAGCAATATAAATCCCGGGATTGCGTGTAATATTATACTTGTATCGAGTTGCATTTTTTATTTTTTATTGGTTTAACAATGATTGTTTAAAGGCATAGGAGTAACAGCTATAACAAATGCAGTATTCGTTACAGTTATTCTTGTACTTTTTTTTTGATTAAAGGAATTTTTAGAAGCCGGACTTAAGAACTATATTTTGCGTTTGTTGCAGATACTTGTACGCCTGTCCCGTTGCGCAGTAGTCGGGATTCTTATCTTATTCAGCAAATGCATTCATCATTTTCAATTATCTTTTATAATCAGCTCCACTTTATAAAAGCTATGATTGATTAGTTCTTTTATACAAATACCATTTCTGTAATAAAAATAATTTGAGTTGCCATCTGGTAATAATATTTTATAGCTATGGTTGCCAGTGTCTTCAATTTTCAGCATCTGCTGAAAACTGTCTGAAAACACTTCATTTATCTTTACAGGCTCAGCGAAATACAAATTCAAAACGCTCCATAAAACAGGCTTTAACGCCATTGTACTTGTTTTTCCTTCTGTTACAATTTTGTAATTTGATCCTTCAAAACTCATCTGCTTATTTATTTTGGTTTTGCCATTTACCTGCCTGAAAACAGAAGCTGTAGTCATGATATTATTTTGAAATACTTCCGTGTGTGTTTCATATATTTCAAATGAAACAATAAAACGTTTTTTTGCTTTAGACTCCAGGGAAAATTGTGTTTTACCTGCCGAACCTGATCTCTGAAGGATCATTGATCCCATTTCACTGTTGTTAAACATTATCTTATATTTTAGTTGTGCATCCTGAGCAGATGCTGCACTTACCTGAAGCATAAATAAACAGGTAATGTATAAGTAAGATGTTTTAATTTTCTTTTTCATTTTATAATATTTTGGGGTTATAAAACTGATTAACAACCCAAAACTATTTTTAACCGCAGCCGTTTCATAATTGATTTAAAGACAATGCGAAGAATTTTAGGCAGAAATTGCTAAAAACAAAACAGAAGGTTCTTTCTCAAGATTGAAGTTGTAATATTTATACAATTGTATTATATTCATTGCATCTTTTGCAATAATTCGTAACCTGAGTTTGCAAAAACTCCTAATAATAATCATCCAAACCTGCTAATATGAGTCAGCTTCAAATTAATCTCTTCAATCACATAAAATCTGTAATGCCATCGAATCTGTCTTTTGTAGATGAGATAGCAGATGTGCTTGATATAAGTAACGATAGCGCTTACCGCCGTATCCGTGGCGAAAAGCAAGTTTCTTTTGAAGAAATACAAAAGCTAAGTAACCGCTTTAAAATTTCCATTGACCAGATATTGAACCTTAAAAATGATTCAATGATGTTTTCGGGAAATTTCATTCGGCCTGAAAATTTTGACTTTCTGAAGCACCTTGATGAAATTTATAATCACCTTTCCTATTTTGCAGGGTTCAAGCAAAAAGAACTTATTACTTTTAGTAAGGACATACCAGTATTTTATTACTACATGTTTCCTGAACTTGCCGCTTTTAAATTTTTTGTTTGGATGAAGACCTTATTTAAATTTCCATCATACAGTCAATCCAAATTTTCAATAAAAGAAATTCATCAGGAATTTTTTGAAAAGGCAAAAAAAAATTCCCTTTTATCATGTCAAATTCCCTCTACAGAAATATTGAATGTAGAAAATATTCAAACCACTTTAAGACAAATTGAATATTACAAGGATACAGGACTTTTTGCATCAAAAGCAGAACTTGAACTGATGTACAGTAAACTTTATGAAATGGTCGATCACATGGAAAATATGTGTGCAGCCGGTAAGAGATATATGCCCGGACAAAAGCCATTGTATTCAGACGCGGCAGTAAAAATTTATGTGAATGATTTTGTAATTGGTGACAACAATATGATTGCTGTTTTAAATGAAAAGAAAATATGTTTTGTTCTTCATAATGTTACAAATTTCATGTTTACACAGGATGAAAAATTCTGTAGTTACAGTTACGACTTCATACAAAATATCATCCATAAATCAAATCTTATCAGTGAAGTGGGAGAGCGGGAAAGAGCAATGTTTTTTAACATGATAAGGCAACGCATAGACTTATATAAGCAAAACGAGATAAAAACCTTAGGGAAAATGACACCTTACTATTAGCAGGGAGACATTGTTTATATGTTTAATTTTTCCATGGGGCTGTGCATCCTTCTAAAAGTTGTCAAAATACTTTAACCATCACACTTCCTGAAGCAAAATCATGAATAGCCCTTCTTTTTTTGTTTGTATAGGTAGTAAGAAATGAAACCCCATCCAAACCGGGCTTTTATTATATATCTTGTAATGGCCTGGAATAAATTTATTTTTCTTGCTGTGTTCTTAAATGTGCGAGCTCTGATTTTTGATATATAATTACTCAATGTAGACCCAAAGGAACTGGCTGTGTTTAAATTCTTTTTTTGGATGAAGACAGTATTGTATTTCCCTTCTTATAATTACCAGAAGTTTAGTGTAAAAGAAATCGAGCCTCAATTTTTTGAAAGGGTTAAAAAAATTGCCGCCATATCATGTCAAATACCTTCCAGGGAAATATTGAACGTGGAGAACTTTCAAATTACCTTAAGGCAAATTGAATGTTACAAGGACACCGGGTTTTTTACTTCTAAAACGGAACTGGAATTACTTTATGATAAATTACATGAAATGGTTAATCACATGGAGAAGTTATGTGAAACAGGTAAAAAATATATGCCTGGCCAGAAGCCTCTTCAGTCAGATGGATTCCTGAAAATTTATGTAAACGATTTTATAATTGGAGATAATAGTTTTATAGTCATAGTGAATGAAAAGAAAATGTGTTTTGTAAATCATAATACTGTTAATTTTATGCTTACACATGATGAAAAATTCTGTAACTATAGCCACGATTCTGTGCAGAATATAATGCGCAAATCCAATCTTATAAGTGAAGCAGGAGAACGGGAAAGATCTATGTTTTTTAATCAGGCAAGACAAAGAATTGAACTATATAGAAGGAATGAAATAAAAACGCTAAGCAAAATGCCACCTTATTATTAGCAACTAATTTTAATAATGAATAATTTTTAAGCAGTTAATTTTTTTGAACCAATCTGCAAAACAAGCATTAGACTTCCGTTTCGCCTCAGGCGGACTCTTGTACTTTCTTTTCTTTATGCAGCAATAAAAAGCCATTTAGTATTTTTGCAGGCATGATTAAACTTATTGAATGTCCGCGTGATGCAATGCAGGGCTGGCCTCATTTTATCCCTACAACAAAAAAGATCATATACATCAATTCATTATTAAAAATTGGTTTTCACACAATTGATTTTGGGAGCTTTGTTTCTCCAAAAGTAATTCCGCAAATGGCAGATACAAAGGATATAATTACGAAGTTGGAAGTACAAAGTACGAAGTCAAAATTACTGGCAATTGTTGTAAATGAGAGAGGAGCAGAAGAGGCAGTTATCTACGATGCAATAACATATCTCGGCTTTCCATTTTCAATTTCTGAAACTTTTCAATTGAGAAACGCCAACAGTACTATTGAACAAAGTGTTGAACGTGTGGAAGAGATACAAAATCAATGTATTAAAAATCAAAAGCAGTTGGTAATATATTTGAGCATGGGTTTTGGTAATCTTTATGGAGATGCGTATAATGAAAATATTTTATTGCACTGGGCAGATGAAATGATAAAAAGAGAGATAAAAATAATTTCGTTAGCCGATACAATTGGCGTGGCAACGCCACAGCAAATAAGCTTTGCATTGAATATCTTAATACCACAATATCCAAATATTGAATTCGGCGTACACCTTCATTCTACCATATCCAATCGAAAAGAAAAATTGGAAGCTGCTGTAAATGCAGGTTGCAAAAGATTTGACGGCGCACTGAAAGGAATTGGTGGCTGCCCAATGGCACAGGATGATTTAGTAGGCAATATGCAAACAGAATTTATGATCAGTTTTTTTGAAGAAAAAAATTTAATTAATAGTTTAAACAAAGATGCTTTGGCGGAGAGTTTGCAACTTGCATCTGAAATTTTTGTGTAATGCAATTCTTTTCTTCAATCAATATTAAACAATTAGAATCACCTGTTACTTATAAAGATAATATTCTGCTGATTGGTTCTTGTTTTACCGAACACATTGGCAACTACTTAATGGATGCAAAATTTAATGTGTTACAAAATCCCAATGGTATTTTATTTAATCCGCTAAGCATTTGCAGCAGCCTTGTTTCTTACATTCAAAATAAACAATACAATGAAGATGATTTGTTCTTTTTAAATGAAGCATGGCATAGCTGGCAGCATCATAGCCGTTTTTCTAACACGGATTTGCATGAAGGTTTACGAATAATAAATGAATCGCAAAACAAAGCACATGAATTCTTGCAAAAAGCAGATTGGATCATCATTACGCTTGGTTCTTCATTCGTATACAAATTATTACCTGGTGCGCCTCCTGCTTTAAAGAGGAGCAACATTGTGGAAGTAGCTAATTGCCACAAAGCGCCTGCGCAAGTATTTATTAAACATCTTTGTACTGTTGAAGAAACAGTGTCTGCTTTAGATAGTGCCATACATCAGTTGTTTCATTTCAATCCAAAGCTGAAGATCATTTTCACAATAAGCCCTGTGCGACACTTGCGTGATGGTGTTATTGAAAACAACCGGAGTAAAGCAAGATTAATTGAAGCTGTCCATCACCTGGTAAATAAATTTGACAAGCTGTATTATTTTCCGGCTTATGAATTAGTGATAGATGTATTGCGGGATTATCGTTTTTATGATATTGATCTTGCGCATCCAAATTATGCGGCAACACAATTTGTGCTGGAGAAATTTTCTGAAGCTTGCTTTGATGATGCAACACAGGAATTAATGAAAGAAATAAGAAAAATTATTATCGCAAAAAAACATACACCGCTTAATCCGCATTCACAGCAGCATAAAAAATTTTTACAATCACATTTAGAGAAAACAAAACGATTGCAACAACAATATCCGTGGCTTGATTTTAAAGAAGAGCTGGAATATTTTAGTGAATGATGAGCGGTGAATAGTGAATAAGGTGATCATAACTCCCAGCTAATAGCTCACAGCCTGTATTTTATTATATCCTTCCTTTGCTGTTCTGTCATAACTGTTTCCCTTTCCTTAATAACATTATGATAAAAGGGTGAAATTTTGTGCTTTGATTCCCAAACTTTTTTAGACAGAACAATTGGACTGATGATAATGCCTGAGTCAAACTCAATTTCATACAAAGGATATTTTACTCGTTTCTCATCAAGGCGGGTAACATTCTCTTTATCTAAAAGGATCAGTAAATCCACATCAGAATCTTTGCGATAATTACCACGGGCATACGAACCGTACTAAATCAAGGTTGCATCAGGTTCTGTTGCCTGTACAGATGCTTTTATTTTTTGAAGTATGGAGTTTATCTTTTCCATTCTGCAAATGTACCATTTAATCAGAAAATTGGTTTTTCTTAAGAGTGCTCATGCTCATACTTGCAATAGTTAAATTGAATAGTTAAATTGTAGTAATTTTTAAGCTTAATCCCTCTCATGCCTGTCAATTTATATAGATACAAGTTCATCTCTTTTATTCAAAAGCTTTTTTACCTCAAAGGATTGTATGTCTTAATTTTTCTTTGTTCCTGTTTACAGTTTAAAACCGGTTTTGCTCAAACCCAAACAATTGATAGTTTAAAAAAAGTTCTGCCGTCTTTACATGACAGTGCAAGAATAAATTGTTTGAATGAATTAGGCTTTGAGTATTCTAATCCTCATTGGAATAAGTCGCATTATGTCCAAACAGATACCGCTCTTTTTTATACTGCACAGGCCCAAAGTCAGGCACAGACACTACATTATATCCGTGGGTTGGGAAAGTCATTGCAAAATTTTGGGATGGTAGAAGAGCAACGTGGCAATTATATTAAATCTGAGCGATACACGAGGTTGGCTATTCCTTCACTGGAAAAGACAGGTATGCAGAGTGAATACCACAGAGCTATTGTAAACCTCGCATGGTGTGCACTTTATCAGGGAAGATATGATGAAACATTACAAGATTGTAAAACAGTATTGCCTTATTATCAGCATATAGAAGATGTAACTCATATAGCAATGATATATCGAATGATAGGCAATACTTATATTCATAAAGGATACTTTGACAGTGCTTTTTATTTTTTTCAAAAAGACAGGCAAATAAAGAAAACAAATGATGATATTATCGGCGTCATACGTACCCCGCAATTTATGGGTTATTTGTATTTGACTGCAGGAGATACAACAAAGGCAGTATTTTTTTATTTGCAGAGCGTCGATTCAGCCAAGGCAAAAAATGCGATGACTAATCCCGATTATCCTTCAATGTTTCTTATATACAAACTAAAACATAACTACGATTCCGCTTTATGGTATTTTCAGCAATATATTCGATCAACTCAATTAGCAGGTACTGATTCATTTTTAAAGAACAAAGCTCTAATGCTTGAATACAAAGACATTGCCGAGCTTTGCCTGTTGAAAAATGATTATACTCAAGCCATCGCTTTTTGTCGGAAACCTTTAAAGGCATTTAAGGAAGGGGGTAATCTAACCGATTTCATGACCATTTTGAAATACATGGCAATTGCGTACCATGGAAAGCATGATAGGGTGAAATCCTTATACTATGCCCATCAATTATTAGCCTATGCAAAAAGAGATAATGCCAGGCCATGGGTCCGTGATGCATATAAGATTCTTTGGAATATATATGATAAAAAAAATGAGCTGTCATCTGCATATCAATACCATTTGAAATATACAACCTTAAATGATTCTATTGAAAGCAATAATTACAAAGCTAAAATAGCGGCGTGGGATGCAATTACAAAAATGACAGAAGAAGATGAAGATTATAAAGCGCAATTAAAAATAACAGAAGAAAAAAATAATGCCAAAATAGCATTGGTGAACAAAGAAAAACAATTGCAGCTTTATGTCTTTGTTTCTGCTTTTCTAATTGTTCTTTTATCAATTGTAATCTTTGTAAGGTATACAAAACTTAAGAGCCGGAAAGAACAACTGCAATTACAAATGACTGAAGCAAAAGCTGAACTGGAGAAAAGAAAACAAGAACAGGAAGTTACTGAATTGCAACGTCAAAAAACCGAGCTTGAGTTGCAGGCGCTTCGTGCACAAATGAACCCACATTTTATTTTCAACTGTCTTAATTCGATCAACAGATTTATTATTGCCAACAATGCACCCAAGGCTGCTGATTATCTTACCAAGTTTGCAAAACTTATTCGTATTGTTTTGCAGCAATCGGGCAAATCTTTTATACCACTGGAAGATGAATTGTATTGTTTACAATTGTATATGGATCTTGAAGCGCTGAGGTTTGAAACACCTTTCAGCTATGAGATTAACTGCGATGGCATCAATATCTCATCTGTAATGATACCTTCTTTATTAATACAGCCATTTGTTGAGAATGGCATGGGTTGCATCCCACGAATAACGGCGGAAGGATCAGCATTGATATGAATGTGGAGAATGATATATTGCATTGTAAAATCTGTGACAACGGTATTGGAAGAGCAAAGGCAACTGTTATGAAAGAAAATGCAGAGATTGGCAAACAATCATTGGGGATAAAACTTACGCAAAACCGTTTACAGTTAATCGATCCTTTAAAGCAAAAAGAAGTTGGAGTAGCCATTAGTGATTTAACAGATGAAGCAGGGGAAAATGCAGGTACTTGTGTTCACATTAAAATTCCCGTAAAAACAATTTGATTTAAGTACTATAAATAATGATTAGAACATTGATTATAGATGATGAAAAACATTGCTGTGATAATCTGCAATGGCAGCTAAAACAATATTGCCCGGAGATTGAAGTAATGGCTGCATGCAGCAATGCTGAAAAAGGTTTGCAGCAGATTCGACAGCAACAACCGCAACTCGTATTTCTTGATGTAGAAATGCCAGGTATGACTGGTTTTGAAATGCTTGAAGTTTTGCCTGAGATTAACTTTGATATTATTTTCACTACTGCTTTTGATCAATATGCTATTCGTGCCATTAAATTCAGTGCCCTCGATTATCTAATAAAACCAATTGATAAAGATGAATTGCGTTTTGCGATAGACAAATTTCTAAAACATACACAACGCGATTCATCGAAGCAACTTACTGCTCTGCTTACACATATAAGGAAGAGTAATGATCTTTCTTTTCAGAAGATCGCATTACCTACACTACATAGCTATGAACTGGTACCTCTCAACAATATCATGTTTTGCGAAAGCAGCAGTAATTACACTAACATTCATCTTAACAACGGGCAACATATGCTCATATCGAAAACACTTAAAGAAATAGAAGACCTGCTTGATATGTCACCTTTCTTCCGCATACACAATTCTTACCTCGTAAATCTTCAGTATGCAATCCGCTACATCAAAGGTGAAGGAGGATATATAGTATTGAATAATGATATTACTGTTCCGGTTTCACGCAACAAAAAAGAAGAGTTGCTTAAACTCATTACCCATCTTTCTGCCTGATATAGCACAAACTGAGCATATTCTCCGATCTCTCATTCATTCCCTCAGTTTGCTCAATAGTAACTCTTATTAGTGCATCTTTAATATAATTTTACGGTACTAAAATTTACAATTATGAAACCATACAATTTTCACAATGCAACCCGGCTACTGTTCTTCATAACAATAGTCATTTCTTTTTTGGCGGGATGCCAGAAAAATATAAATGATAGGAAACCAATATCAAATGAAGTTAATTCCGCTACAGTAACCAACTCTACAAGCCCTCCATTTAATTTAGAAGTTATTCTAAGTGGGGAAGGTAACGAACTTGGTCTCGTTAAGTTTCGGCAGGATAATGACACGGCCCGAATTATCACTCTCGACACATGGGTTCATGATCTTGAACCAAACCATTCCTACTTACTTCAACGGGCAGTAGATCCTATAATAAACGGCAATTGCTTAAGCACTGCCTGGCTCACGCTTGGTAAGGGATTAGAACCACAAGCTATCATAACAGATGCAACAGGTACCGGAACAGCGGAATTATGGCGCGATGTATCAGCCATTCCGCGGGGAACATCATTCTACATCCATTTCCAGGTGATTGATGCAGTAAGTTTGGCTGTTGTATTAACGAGTGACTGCTATCAGTATACAGTAAGATAGTGAAACTACAA
>WNFY01002289.1_pt1 | contig 19569 bp, 25 predicted proteins | sample 5400091 | NCBI WGS metagenome assembly WNFY01 (sample SAMN13153364, study PRJNA577476) | soil metagenome | isolation source: 60 cm soil or saprolite under grassland replicate 1 | place: USA:California | collected 2016-06-15
TCGACCGCTCACCGGTCGATATCACCAAGGCCGATGACGCCCGGTGGCTGCTCGCGTGTGTCTGGCCCGACACCGGGCGCCTGGACAGAACGGCCGCGGCCATGGAGCTGGCCCGCCGGCACCCGCCGAAGCTGATTTCCGGTGACATGGTCACCGACCTTGACGCGGCGCTCGACACCTTCGATCTGAGCTTGCCGATCGTCGTGGTGACCACCTCGGCATGCGGGTACCTGAGCGCCGGGCCACGTCACGCCTTTCTCGCCGTCCTGGAGCGGCGAGCCCGCCGCCAGCCGCTCGCCTGGCTGAGCGTGGACGCGCCGGGGATCATCGACGTCGTCCCAATCCCGCCGGCGACAGGCCATGCAGGTGCCTCTGCCAGCGTCATGGGGCTTGTCACCTTCGAAACTGGAACGGCGGTCGGCCGCGCCCTGGGACTATGCCACGCCCACGGCGCCTGGATGGAATGGGCCGACACCCAAGTCAGAAGGGCATAAACGGCACGAACGCGTCGGCGCGCTCGGCGTGTACCGTTGCGCCTGGCGCTGCGCCCTGCCTGATCTGTTCGGCGAGTTCCCTGGCTTCGTCCTCGTTGTTGGCGCCGACGACCAGGAACCTCCAGCGTCGCACGACCGCCCGGCCTTCACTGCGCAGCTTGCCCGCCAGCGCGACCGCCTGGTGGTGCGACGGCAACTCCACTCTGGCCTGCCATTGGGCGATCCCGGTTGCGAGGGACTCGGCGGTTTCCTCGTCCTCGAGCCGCTGGTGTTCCGCTTGGCGCTCGGCCTCGGTCTGCGGCATCGCGACGTCCGGGTTCTCCCACTCCTCCTCGATCGAATGCCAGCGGTGCAGGGCGAAGTCCGCCTGGATGTCGTGCTGGGCCAGCACGTCGCGGGCTGCTTGCTCGGCCTGCCTGGCGGCAATCTCGGTCCCTGCGTAGAGGAAGATCTGCGAGTCACCCGCGCCGACGGCGATGTTCCGACCGAGCCGACGGTGGACATGTTCTTCCACCTCGTGCTCGGAGAGGGATCGCTTCGCCCGTTCGACATGGGCCGGGCCGGACAACGAGATCGTCACGCGCCAGTCAGTGTTGTCCGTCACGGAGTGACTGTAGCGCAGCGTCCGTGGGCCTCATTGGTCCGGCCGATCGACTGCACATGATGTCAGCCACGTGCGGTAGGGCGGGCTCACGGTCCAGCCTGGCCGTCGCCACCTTGAAGACATGGCGGATTCTCTTCACCGACTACCGTCGGCCGCTGATGACCTTTGTGTCATCATTCCGTGCCGCAATCGGGCTTTACTTCTTCAAGGAGAGTTTTGCATAACCCTCCGGACCTGCTGCCCTATGCTCCGAAGCACATCCGCGCCAGGCTCGAACCTGGGGATGATCGTTGTACGAATCCCAGTACATGCGAGCACCAGGAATGATGGCTGGCGGCGATACTGATACTGTCGTGATCAGGTCGCGATAGGTTTCCGCCATTTCGAGCCAGCTGTTCACTTCCGCCCACAGCGCTGTGGCAGTGTAGACCGTGAAGGCTGCGACGTCGGGAGGATGATCCGCTATCGCTGCCCTGACATCGCTCCAGGTTCGGTGACTTAAGTCGGTATACTGCCATGTTATATCGGGAAAACAGCGTTGCTGATATGTAATCATCTCTATCAGCGAGGCGTGCGGATATACTGTGCCCTCGTTGAGGTAGCGTTCCTGTCCGCCGACCCCTTCGATTATATGCCCGTAACCAGAATGCCCACTCCGATGCGCCGAGGTGAGCGGGAGTGCGAAATACCACACGGATCGAATTTTTCTTCTCGGCTTGCCCTTCGCGCCGTGCGGAAGATTCCACTGGTAGCTCGGGTCAATTCCCACAATCTCTTCGCTGGGCTGCAGGCTCATCTCCATGTGGGCAGTCACCCCCTTGACCGCAGGCGAGCACTAATCCTACAATCGCCTGAGATGTTTCGAGATATCTATAGTAGTTGGTCGGCGGCTATCACGCTGATCTGCGACAGGGACAGTTTCGTCACTCAGCGACCCGGTGAGTTCTTGCACCTGCCCGCGTCGCGACCCCCGCGCAAGTACCTGCCATCCGCCCACGATCCCGGCACCGGCAACGGGGTGTCCCTCCGGCATGCCAGCCGCACGCCGCCGTATCGGGCACGCATCGCCCGAGAATGGAACGCCAGGAAGGAGAAGAATGGGACGCCAGGAAGGAGAAGGACTGTGGTGGACACGAAAAGCCAGATCCTGCCCGTGTCACGAGGACCGTACGGGCTGCATGTCGAGATGGTGCGCGGAAATGGGGCGCCGGTCGTGCTGATGCACGGCTTCCCCGACAGCACCCACCTCTACGACCGGCTACTTCCCTACCTCACCGGCCGCCGACAGGTGGTGCGTTTCGACTTCCTCGGCTGGGGCCGCTCGGACAAGCCCCAGGGCTATCCGTACACGACCGCGAACCAGGTAGGCGACCTGGCCGCCGTAGCCGACGCGCTCGGTGAGCACGTCGGCGCCGACAAGCTGGTGCTCGTGGCGCACGACGCCTCGGGCCCGCCCGCGATCGACTGGGCGCTGGCCAATCCCGGGCGGGTCGCGAGGCTGGTGCTGCTCAACACCTACTACCACTGGACCCCCGGCCTACGGCGCCCGCCGGCCATCGCGTTGTACTCCACGCCGGTAATCCGCGCGGCCGCCCGCGCCCTGGTCCTGCGGCGGCCCGATCTGGACCGGCGCCTGTACGCCTGGCAGGTCGGCGGCTTCATCCAGGACCCCGAAGTGCGTGAGCAGCTCGTGCCACAGCTGTACGAGCAGTTCCTGCCCGCCCGGCCGGCGTTCTGGCGCCTCAACGACGACCTGCTCGGCACCGTGCTCACCCGTCGGCGGCGCATCCCGGAGCTGCGCCGCTTCAGCCAACCGGTCCGGGTGATCTTCGGCGCCCGCGATCGCTACCTCAACCCTCGGGTCGCCCGCAACTTCGCCGCGCTGTTCCCCAACAGCGAGCTGCACCTGCTGGACCGCGCCGGGCACTACGTCCAAGTCGACCAACCACAGCAGGTGGCCGACCTCATAGTCGGCGAATAGGGACTGACCGCGGGCTCTGAGAGCCGCGAGCGGATCCGGATCCGCTCGCCGCAAGCGCCGTTGAAGGGTTGGTGCGCGCCGCGGCAGCCGTTCGGGATCATTGTACTTAACGGCCGCGCGGGGTGCGCCGCCCGTCCAGGCCGGTCTAGGCGGCGCGAGGGCGACCTCATGCCTTCAGATCCTGGCGGGCACAACGTTAGGGAACAGGGATGAGCGCGGAACGTGAGGTTGTGCCGGATGCCCAGCAACGAGATCGCCTATCCAAGCATCGACGAGCGCAGAGCTAGGGGCAGCGAGGCCGGGGAGCGGACGCCCGCATCGAGTCACTCGAAGTGGAGCCCTGCCGCCGACCGCCCCGACCCGGTCGCCTTGCTCGAGGAGCAGAACATCACCCGCGAGCCCGACCTTGTGCCCGTCCGGCACGGCCGGATGATGGTTTCGCCGTTCACCTTCTACCGTGGCGCGGCCAAGATCATGGCGGCGGACCTCAAGGACACGCCGGTGGCCGGGCTGGGCGCCCAGCTGTGCGGCGACGCCCATCTCTCGAACTTCGGCGCGTTCGCCTCGCCCGAACGAAGACTGCTGTTCGATCTGAACGACTTCGACGAGACGCTTCCGGGACCGTTCGAGTATGACGTGAAGCGGATGGCGGCGAGCTTCACGATCGCGGGCCGCAACAACGGATTCTCGAAGGCGGACACGCGCGCATCGACGCTGGCGTCGGTGAGGGCCTACCGGGAGGCCATGGCCTTGTTCGCGCAGATGCCAACGATGGACATCTGGTACGCCTACCTGGACGAGGAGCAGGTGATGGGCGCGGGCCGCAGCGCCGTGGCCGAGACCGTGCGGGAGGCGAAGGCGGCGAAGAAGGCGCCGAAAGCGACAAGGAAGCGGGCAAAGGCGCGGGAGCAGGCTGCGAAGAATGCCGAGAAGATCGCGGAGAAGTCCCGCGAGAAGGCTCACACACGCGACAGCCTGCAGGCACGGTCCAAGCTCGGTGAGCTGGTCGACGGACGATACCGGATCGTCAGCCAGCCACCGATCGTCGTTCCGGCGCGCGACCTTGCCCGCACCTACGGCCTATCACCCGGCGAGGTCGACCGGATGATCCGCGAACAGTTCCGCGCCTACCGGGCAACTCTGCAGGACGATCGGCGCCACCTGCTGGAGCGCTTCCAGATCGTGGACATGGCCCGCAAGGTCGTCGGTGTTGGCAGCGTCGGCACCCAGGCGTTCATCGTCCTGCTCCAGGGACGCGACGCGCACGACCCCCTGTTCCTGCAGGTCAAGGAGGCAACGGCCGCAGTGCTCGAGGCGCACCTGCCCAAGAGCCGGTACCGGCAGCACGGCGAGCGGGTGGTGCAGGGACAGCGGATGATGCAGGCCGCCAGCGACATCTACCTGGGCTGGGCAAAAGAGGTACGGGCCAACCGCCACTTCTACTGGCGTCAGCTTCGCGACATGAAGGGCTCAGCCGAGGTCGAGTCGATGACACCGCCCGCGCTCACGTTCTACGCACACACCTGCGGGTGGACGCTCGCACGGGCGCATGCTCGATCCGGGGACCCGGTCGCCATCGCCGCGTGCCTGGGCGTGAGCGATGCGTTCGACCGATCGATCACCGCCTTTTCCAAACGCTACGCCGACCAGAACGAGCGGGACTATCAGGAGTTCTTGACGGCGATCCGATCCGGGCGGCTGGAAGCGCTCGAGGGTGTATAAAAACGTTCCAGGTGCGACGGGTCCGAGGCGGAACGGCAACTCGCCGAACACCGGCGCTGAGGCTTCGCCTTGCCGCCCGGCCCGCCTGGCCGGTCAAGGATTCCAGCAGGGCAGAATCCTTGCGCTGGCCGCTGCGCGCCTGTCACGGTGTTCGTGTGGACGACGACCGGGTCCGGCTGGAGGCGCCGAACGAGGAGTGCGGCGCGGCACGTCGTGCGGGTTCGCCGTGAGCCCGAGGGACCGCGTGCAGCCCGTGTTCGGATCACTCGACGTCCAGGTGCGCCGCGCGACCGGGGACGACGCGCAGGCGATCGGTGTCGTGTTCGACGCCGCGGTGCGCGCAGGCTGGACGTACCTGGCCGAGCTCGTCGAGAAGCCGATGTTCACAGCGGAGGACTGGGACCAGCTCGTGGCTGACCACGAGCCGCCGAACGTGCTGCTCGTCGCGACCGATCAAGCGGGGCGAGTCCTGGGCTACACCGCCGCACACCCCGGTGACGGCGAGATGTTCCTGCTCTTCGTCCACCCGGCCTACGGCGGGCGTGGCGTGGGGCGCACGCTGCTGAACGCTGCCCACGACGCGCTGCGCGCGGCCGGCTGCAGGCAGGCCTTCCTGTTCGCCCACGAACAGAACGAACGCGCGCTGGCGGTCTATGCGAGCGCGGGCTATCGCCTCGACGGGTCTAGTCGCGAATCGGACTTCAACGGCACCGCGATACGCGAGCTGCGCCTCGTCAAGCGGCTCTGACGGCGTGGGGTGCATCCGGGCTTCGGCCACCTGGTGTTCCATACCTCTGCAGCTAGTGCCGCCTATCTGCGCGCCGCGTGGTCGACCATCGGCGTCGATGTGATTGGGCGGCACCTGTTCGACCTGACCAACGGCTGGAACGGCCGCCCAGCCGTCGGCGAGGCGGTGTTCGTGGTGACCCATCAGGCACCGAATGACTGGCCGTATCCGGACGCACCGTTCACGTTCGTCACCGACGGACTGCACAGCGCGCTCGCCCAGGCGCAAGCTGTTGCGGGCGATAAAGACGTGTCGATAACCCCGGGCAACATCGCCGGCCAGGCCTTCGAGGCCGGACTGATCGACGAGGTGCGCATCGACCTGGTACCGGTCGTGTTCGGCGCCGGCGTCCGATTCTTCGGTGACCACGCCGGATCCCCGTTCCTGCTGGACGACCCCCAGGTCGTCCAGGGGGACCGGGTGACCCACCTGCACTACCGCGTGCGAAGGACCTGACATCGCGACGCGAGCCTCGGCCGGAGGACCGCCGCAGGCAACAGCAGGAGGCACAGGTGTATCGCGCGGTCTGAGTCGCGAGGGAGGGATTTGGGCGCCGGCGCGGTCTAGCCGTGCCATATAGTTACCCGAATGGCTAACGATTCGTTCAGGGCCGTTGCGCATCCGATCCGGCGCGGAATCGTGGAGCGGCTGGCTCGTGGCCCGGCGACGGTCGGTGCCGCGACGCGCGGTTTCGGGGTTTCTAAGCCAACGATCTCCAAGCACCTGAAGGTGCTCGAGGCTGCGGGCGTGGTCGTGCGCACGGTGGAGGGCCGCACACACCAACTGGATCTGAACGTCGCGCCGCTCATCGAGGCGGCCGAGTGGTTCGACCGGCAGCGAGTCGTCTGGACGCGGATGTTCGACGCTGTCGATGACCTGCTCAATTCACGGAAGGAGCAGCCGTGACCGAAGCCGAAGGTCCGGACCCAACATCGATCCGTATCGAGCGCACGTTTGCCGCACCGGCGAAGGTCGTGTTCGACGCGTGGACGAGCGCCGAGATGCTACGCCGCTGGTACCCGCCGGGCGCGGACTGGGCGACGCCGGTCGCCGAGGTCGACCTGCGCGTCGGTGGCCGGCTGCGGATCGTGATGCGCAGCCCAAGCGGTGAGGAGTTCGGCGGCGGCGGCGAATACCGCGAGATCACGGAGCCTTCGCGGCTGGTGTTCACCTGGGCGTGGGACCGGCCGGACGTCGCCATGGGAACCCAACTCGTCGAGGTCGACTTCACCGAGCACTCCGACGGGACCACCACCGTGGTGATGACCAACCGCGGATTGGGTGACCAGCAGTCGCGGGAGTCGCACCGCGAGGGCTGGGAGGGATCCTTCGACAACCTCGCCCGCCTGGTCTCCCGGTGAAGGGGTGGCTGGCGCGGGCGGTGGCGAACACCAGGTTGCGCGGCGAGGAGCCGCGCACTCGGTTCGCGCGCCAGCCGGCCCGGTGGTTCGCACCGACGCCCACGGTGCCCGAGTCTCGGTTTCAGGACGCTGGCGAGCCGTTCCCACGACACTGGCGCAGGTTCCCCGAGCCGTGGGCGATGGCCGATCCGGCCGGCCCGGATGTGCGAGACACCCTCGCCGCCGCGATCGCGGAGCTGCCCGCGACCTGGCGGGAGGTGATCATCGCCCGCGACGCACACGACCGTGACACCGTCGAAGTCAGCGAGCGGCTCGGCCTGACACTGCGCGAGCAGCGGGCGATCCTGAACCGGGCACGCGCGAGGTTGCGGGAACGCCTGGCCCGGCACCTCACGCCGGGTGCCGACCGGTGAGCACGGCGGTCGCGGCGTCTGCTGCAGTGCCGCGCACGCTGGCGCGGCGGCTGGTGCCGCTGCAGGTCGCGGTTGGGCTGCAGGGTTTCATCCTCTGGGTCCCGGTCGAGAAGCTGTTCATGACGCAGATCGGGTTCACACCGCGTTCGGTCGGCATCATGGCGGCCGCCTATGCCGCCGTTGTGCCGCTGCTCGAGATGCCGTCCGGCATCCTGGCCGACCGCTGGAGCAGGAACCAGATCATGGTGTGCTCGAGTGTCGCGCTGCTCGCGAGCTCGCTACTGGGCGGCCTCAGCACGAACGTGCCGACATACATCGCCGCGGCGATGATCCTGGGCGTGTACTTCGCGCTCAACTCCGGCACCATCGACAGCATCGTCTACGACGTGGTCCTCGAGGAGACGGGCTCGAGCGACCAATACGAGGTGTGGATCGGCCGCGTCCGGATGGTCGAGAGCGGGGCGTTCGTCGCGAGCGCCCTCGTCGGCGGCGTGCTCGCCGGCTGGACGTCTGCCCGGCTCACCTACTTCGCGTCGCTCCCGTTGGTCGCGATCGCGGTCGCCGCGTTCCTGCGCTTCGACGAGCCGCGCCTGCATCGCGCCGCAGAACCGGTCGCGCTGCGACGCCATGTCGCGCTCACCTATCGGACGATGATCCGCGAGCCGGGGGTGCGGCAGGTCATGCTGCTCGCCGCGCTGGTCGGGTTGCTCTCCCAAGCCGTGTTCGAGTTCGGCCCGCTCTGGCTGGTCGCCCTCGCCGCGCCGGCCGCGCTGTTCGGCCCCTACTGGGCAGCCCTCGTCTCCACACTCGGCGCCGGAGGCTACCTGACCAGCAAACTGAACCTGGACCGCCGCGCGGCGTTGAGCCTGCTCGCTCTCGCCGCGCCGGCCGCCGCGCTCGCCCTGACCCAAACCCGTGCCCTCGCCGCCGTGATCGCCGCGCAAGTGGTGCTCGCGTTGTCACTGGCGATCATCAGCATCCGGGCCGGCAAGCTGCTGCACGACGGCGTGCCGTCCAATCTGCGGGCCGGCGTGTCCTCCGGCGTCGGCACGCTGTCCTGGATGCTGTTCCTGCCGTTCTCGCTCGTGTTCGGCTGGTTCGCCCGCGCCCATGGAGTGCAGCGCGCCGGCTGGTTCCTGACCGCGACCGCCCTGCTCATCGCGCTTTTGCTGATCGCCTCCGTCCTGCGCCGTCACCCGAGGCCCGTCGCGGCGAGCGCCGCCCAGCCGGATGAGTTCGCCTGCAAAGAGCTCGTCGAACTTGTCACCGACTACCTCGACGGCGTGCTCCCTCCCGAGCTCAAAGACACGTTCCAGACGCACCTCGCCAGCTGCGACGGATGCGCCGAGTACGTCCGCCAGATCGGCCTGACCATTCGCGCCCTCAAGGAGGCCGGCCTTCACCTCGCCCCCCGACCGCAGGCATCTGCCTCACGCGACCCCGACCGGCCAGATCGCTAAGCAACTCTCTCCTCAGAGGACGCCTTATATGGAGGACACATGCTGCTCGACAATAAGACCGCGATCATCTACGGAGCCGGCGGAGCGATCGGGTCCGCAGTCGCCCGCGCGTACGCCCGCGAGGGCGCCGACGTGCATCTCGCCGGCCGCACAGAAGCGACCCTCGACACGGTCGCCCGGGCGCATCCAAAGCGACGGCGGCACTGCTCACGTAGCACGCGTCGACGTCCTCGACCGTGCGGCGGTCGAGGAGCACGCGAGCGCTGTCGCCGCTGCCAGCGGCGGCATCGACGTGTGCTTCAACGCCACCTCCAACGACGACGTCCAAGGCGCACCACTGCTCGACATGGGTTTCGAGGACTTCCTGCGCCCCGTGACCAAAGCCGTCGCCGCCCCGGCGCAGACCTGACCGCGGTCGCTGTTGCGCGCACCCTCGGGCCGCGTGTGCCGCGCGGCATCGGGTATGACCTGCACGTCGCGCTGATCACGCATGGGCGCACGGTGTGCGACGCGCGGCGGCCGAACTGCGGTCCATGCGTGCTGCGCGATCTGTGCGCTCATGGCTCCGGTGGAGACCTGGGTGCTCGCTGAGGCAGCGCCCGCGCATTTGGTTGTGGACAACCCCATTGATCCCGAACGGCTGCCGCTGCGTGTCACGCCCGCGTATGCCGTTTGACAACGTTCCTCTTACGCTGGTTAAGACTTAATTGTCCGTGGACGACGCGACGCGCGCTATGCGGCGCGCCCTAGGCGACGCGACGAGCGACAGCGTCGACGATGAGAGTCGCGGGCGGCCAGAGGCGGCGACCCGGGCGGGTCAGGGCGTATGCGCGACGCCGCAGCGGTGGCCCCGGGTATGGCCGCAGCACCACGCCGGGATGGGGTGAGACCAGCGCGGGTACCAGGGCTACGCCGAGACCGGCCGCGACCATGGCCGTCATGATGTCAAGGCTGTCGGCGTAGTGGCGGATGTCCGGGACGAAGCCTTGGAGGGCGCAGGCGCGGCGGGCCAGTTCCCCGTCGTCGGCGCCGCGGCTGTTGACGACCCAGGCCGCGTGCTCGAGCGTGCTGTCCTTCTGGGTGAGCGGGGATGCAGCCGGCACGGCGAGCAGCATGGGATCGCAACACAGGTAGCGGGTATCGCGGTCGGGTCGCCATCGCGGAACAAGGCTGTAGTCGTAGACGAAGCCGACATCGACCCTGTTGTCGCGCAGCAGCAGCGTGACTTCCTCCGGTTCGCGTTCTTGAAGCTCGACCCGTACATCAGGGTGCGCGTCGGCCAGCTGCGCGGCGATCGGCACGACGTCGGTGGCGAGCAGCGTCGCGTAGGCGGCGACCCGGACCGTCCCCGCGACCGCGCCGCCGCCGCTGAGCTGCAGGCGTGTCTCCTCGACGTCGGCAAGGATGCGCCGGGCCCGGGTCACGAGGTGGCTCCCTGCCGCGGTCAATCGCAGCCGCCGTCCGTCCCGCTCGAACAGTGGGACGCCAATATCGCGCTGCAGTCCGGCGAGCTGCCCAGAAACCGCGGACGCGGTGTATCCGGTGGCTGTCGCGGCCGCGCGGACGGTCCCCCGGTCGGCGAAGGCGACCAGGACACGCAGCCAGTTCAGATCCACAGGTGTTCATTGTTCATATTCAGCGGACAATCTGTCAATAAATGATCGCTGGACAAGAACTGTACGAAGGAAGTGGAATTGCCGCATGAAACTGTCCGGGTCCGCGCTCGGCGCGGCGTCCATGCCCTGCGTCCAGGTCGGGGCGGCGGCCGTCGTCGGGTCTCGAACGAACCACCAACGGAATCTGATCTCCAGGGAGCATCCATGATCATCGGTGCGCACGCGATTCTCTTCAGCAAGGACGCGGATGGCACGCGAGCGTTCCTCCGCGACACACTTGGCCTGTCCTCGGTCGACGCCGGCGGCGGATGGCTGATCTTCGCACTTCCCCCGGCCGAGGTAGCCGTTCACCCCACCGAAGGAGACGTACAGCACGAGCTGTATCTGATGTGTGACGACCTCAAGGTGACCATGGCGGAGCTTGAGGGCAACGGCGCCCAGTTCAGCCGGCCGGTCACCGACGAGGGCTGGGGCCTGTTGACCTCCCTCACCCTGCCCGGCGGCGTTGAGCTCGGCCTCTACCAGCCGCAGCATCCGACCGCGCTGGCCAACCAGACCTGACCCGAGGCTGATTCAGCGCAACTTCGGCCTCGGCTGCCTGCAACGCACCTGGGTCGGCAGGTCTCAGCGGTCATCGAATGGATCGTCCCGGCCCCCCGGATCAGCCGGTCCAGACGCAGTGGTTCGGCAGGCAGCCGTGTCATGTGTTCGCGCCTTTCCTCGTGGTCGACACGGTGACCCGGCGTTACAGTAGCGACCCCTGCGTGGGAGGGATCGCGGGGCCGAGCGCTCGTATGATCGGCCTCATGGAGGCGGACGACGCCGCGGTCGCCGGCCAGTTGAAGGCGGTTTCGGCCGCCCTTCGGTTGAGGTTGCCTGAGCTGTGCCAGGCGGTGACCAACGGCATCGTCAGGCAGATCGCGTCGCTGTCGGAAGATCAGGCGATCGTCGACCTGCTCGCCGTCAGCGTCGAGAGTAACGTGACCACGGCCATTCACATCATCGGTTACGAGGTCGATTCTGATCGGGTCCCGGCTCCGGCCGCCGCGCTGGGGTACGCCCGGCGCCTCGCTCAACGCGGAGTGCCGGTCGGGGAGCTGCTCCGCGCATACCGCATCGGCCAGGCGTGCTTCCTGCAGCAGTGCTACCAGGAGCTGGCCGGCCAGGCGGATGATCTGGTGACGGCCCTGGCTTCCGCCCGACGGCTCACCGAGGTGACCTTCGATTACATCGACCAGGTCTGTGAGCATGTCCTCACCGCTTACCTGCGGAACGTGACCATTGGGTGCGCAGCGCGGTGGCGGTCCGCGCGGCGCAGGTGCGGTCGCTGCTCGCGGGCGGGCCGATCGAGGTGGACCGGGTCGAGTCGGCGCTCGGCTACCGGCTGCGTCAGCACCATCTGGGGATTGTCGCCTGGGTGGAAGAACAAGCGCGTACGGAAGGCACGTTGGTCGAGCTGGAACGGATGGCGGGTCGGCTCGCGGATCAGCTATCCGCAGGCGCACGTGCGTTGTTCGTAGCCCGGGACGAGTCAAGTGCCTTCATGTGGTTGCCCCTTGGATCGGAGGAGGCCGGGTGGAGCGATGCGCTGGACGGCAAGTCGCCGATCCATGACCGGGTGACACATCTGGCCTTCGGTGAGCCGGCCGAGGGACCCGAGGGCTTCCGCCTTACGATCCGCGAGGCGCTGCGCGCGCACGCCGTCGCCGCCATGGCCGACCCAGTGGCGGCCCATGTCATTCGATTCGCGGATGTGGCCCCGATCGCGTCGCTCGTCGAGGACATCGACGCCGCGCGTAGCTGGGTCCTACGCGCGCTGGGGCCGCTCGCTGCCGACGACAGGCACACCGCGCGGCCGCGGGAAACGTTGCACGTGTGCCTGTCGACCGGGGGGAGCTACCTAGAGACGGCTGAGCGGCTGTCCCTGCACAAGAACACCGTCCTGTACCGAGTGCGAAAGGCCGAGCAGATCCGTGGCCGCCCCGTGGAGGGCGACCGCTTCTCAGTCGAACTGGCACTGCGCGCCTGTCACTGGCTTGGGTCCGCAGTGCTCTCGCCACCTCGATGACGGACAGCGGTGACGCGCGGCCGCTTGAGCCTTGGTTCGCGCCGTTCGCGCTCGTCAATGGGGCTGCGGTCGGGCTGACGCCGATTCTGTTGCCGCTCGCTGCCGCCCGCTACGGCCTGGGTCACGTCGGCCTCGTTATGGGCGGATTCAACCTCGGAGCGTTCGCCGCGCCGCTGGTCGGCGCTCTGGCTGATCGATATCACGCTTACCGCGTGCTTGGGACCGCGTGTGCCGCCATCGCCGCGCTGTCGCTGTGGCTGTTTCCCCTGGCCGGCCCCGCGGTCGAGGTGCTGCTGGCGCTCGGCGACGGCGCGGGGTTTGCGGGCGCGATGACGATCGCCAACCTGCTGGTCGTCGAGCGGCGGCCCAAGGCAGAGTGGAACCGGCGCCTTGGCTGGCTGGAGACCGCGCTTACCGTCGGCCAGGGTGGCGCTCGTCTTGGCCACCGCCTTGCCTCGCTCGGTCAGGTGGGCGAGTGGGGGCCGGCCAGCCCTTCGCGTGCTCATGACCTTCACCAGCGGCGTCGGCCACTGGCCGGGTACCCTGCGCTGCTCGGCGGCGAATTCGGCTGGATGCTTGCCGCCTGGACCCCGGCCTACGCAGGCTCGGCCATCGTCTTCTCGCTTTAGTGCTGTTCCTGCACGCGTTCGGGGTTTCTACGAACACCTCGGCACTGGCTTTCGCGGTGATCGTCTTCGCGAGTCTGCCCCTGTTTGTCTTGGCGGGCCGCGTCAGCCAGCGTCGCGGACCTGCGCCGGCGATCGCGAGCGCGTTTACGGCGCGCGTCCTCCTGCTCACGGCCCTCGCCGCCTTCGCGGCGGTCGGCCATGTCTTTGCTGCCCTGCCGCTCGCAGCCTTCGCCGGCGTATTTTTCGCGTGGCCGTTCCTCAGCGTCGCCTCACCCGGGCTCACCGGACAGCTCAGGCCGGACGCCGAGGGCGATGCCCAGGGCCTGCTTAACGCAAGCAGCGGGCTCGCCGGGCTGCTCGGCTCGGTAACCGGAGGGTTCGCCGCGAGCGCGTGGGGCTACCCGGCGGCACTCGCCATCGGCGCCGGAGCTACCGCCGTCGGCCTCGCCATTTTCGCCGCCACCCTGCTGCGCGGCAGCCCCCACGAGGCAACGCCAGGCCCCACGGCCTCGAACCGGACCTAGACGCTTGGCTGGCGCTGTCAGGGGCAGATCTCGTGCACCCACTTGCCGTCGGCCCTGCGCCGCACGTCTTGGCCGACTGTGATGACCGCGCCGCACAACGCGCAGACCTTGCCCGCCGCGTGCGCTTCGTGATCGCTCCACACGGCGCTGCCGTCGTCCGTGTGACCTACGGCCCGGTGCTCCTCCTGCGGCACGCCCAGATCTTCCTGCATTCCCTCTTCAATTTCCCGCCCTCCGAAATCTGGTGGGGTTGTCATGTCGCCTCCCACGGCTGTTGGCTTCGTCCTGGGTGCTGAGCTGGCCGACAGCGTCGCCAGCAGCAGCCTTCGGTCGAAGGGGTAGGGGACCAGCGGGGTACGCCGTGGGTCATCGGTGCGTGGAACATGCCCGCGACCATCAAGTCGACCACTTGCGTCACGTTGGTGCAACTTGTTGACTCGGTGATGAGCCCAGTCGGTATGTGGTTGACCGTCGGGGGGTGTTGGTCACGTGCAGTTGAGACGAACTCCCCCATCCGTCGTCACTGACCCCGATTTGCCGGCCGCAGCGAATCGTGATCCCCGGCACTTCTGGCCGTCATGGCCGTAAGGAAACGCGCGGTCGTCGAGGCGCCCGGCGACGCCTCCGACCAAGCCATCCGCGATTGGCGTTCGGTGATCTTCGCTCCGCTCGGTGATGGCCAGCGGCGACGGCGGGGATCCGATGGAGTCCGGCTAACCGTTTCGGCCCTCGCCACCTTGTGCGCGGTGCTTGTTGTGCAGTCCAATTCGCGCCCCGAGGAGGTCATCGCCAGGGTCCTGAGCCCTCCGCCCAATGGCGTGCGATGGCTGGTTGACGTCTTCTGGATCGATGGATCGTTCGGGACCGTGGCGGTGCTGCTGCTGCTCGCCGCCCTGCGTCGGCGCTGGGATGTGCTGCGGGATCTCGCGGTCACGGCCGCCGGTGTGCTCGCCATTGGCGGCATCTTGGTCCTGCTCCTAGGCGCCGCAGGTGGGCGGCCCCACTCGGTCCATTTTGATGGTTTCAGCCTGAGCTTTCCTGTGCTTCATATCGCTGTCGCGGTGGGTGTCGCCGCCACTGGGCTGCGGCCCTATCTCGCGCGGGGGGTCCAGCGATTGATCGAGTTGGTCCTGGTCCTGGCGGTCGTGGCTACCGTGGTCGCCGGTCAGGGCCTGCCCGTCAACGTGCTCGGCAGCATGGCCATCGGCTGGGGGGTAACGGCTGGCTTGCACCTGGCTCTCGGTTCCCCTCTCGGTCTGCCGTCGCGGGAGGAGGTGCGGGCTCTTCTCGGAACCATCGGCCTCGAGCCCAGATCGGTGATTCCCACGCCGCACCAGACATGGGGTGCCGCCCACTACACGGCCGACATGGGTGAGAGCGAGGCGCTGACCATCTCCTTCTACGGTCGCGACGCGACCGATGCTCAGTTGCGGCTGCCCTCATCATCGCTGTCACGATGGCCGGCGTGCTGGCCTCAGCCTCTCCGGCTGGAGGAGGCATGGGCGTCGCGGAAGCCGGCCTGATCCTGGCGCTCACCGCTGGCGGCATCGCGAAGAACGATGCAACGGCCGCGGTGTTCGTTCAGCGCCTTTTCTCCGCCTATCTGCCGCCCGTCATCGGCTGGTTCACTCTCATGTGGATGCGCAAGAGGGAGTACCTGTGACCGCCCGGACGTGTGCTGAATGCGGCGCCGCTCGCGGGTCGGGCAGCCCATGCCGGTGACAGCCAGCGGCAGCCGTTCTGGATGATCGTTCTGAACGGCTTACGCGGCGAGTCGCCCCGCCGCCGGCCGACTTCGGCTTTGTGCTGCAGACCCCTTGGAAATCAAGGTCTTTGTGCTGCGGAGCCATTGGTCGTCACCGTCAGGCCGGACACAATGACGCTAGGCAGTCGGGTTGACCGGGTAAGCCGGTTTTGCCCGCTGCCGGAGGCATCGCGTCCGCGACGTATCTCCTCCGACGGGGCGGCTCATGACAGACCCGCGGCTTTTCGGCAGGGACGCCGAGTTGGCTGTCCTGGCTGAACTGATCGAGCATGCTCGCGAGCGAGGAAGCGCGCTAGCCGTGCTTGGCGGGGCCGGGATCGGCAAGTCAACGCTCCTGCGCGCCGCCGTGGAGCAGGCGAGATCCGCCGGCTTCCAGGTTCTCCAGACCGCCGGCGTGACCGGAAGAACACCAATGAAGGGAATGGCTGTCATGTTCAAATCAACGTCGACCTCGCTGATTCTGCGCGGCGTTCTCGCCATTATCGTCGGGATCATCGCCCTCGCCTGGCCAAGTGTGACGATTCTCGCGCTGGTCACCCTGTTCGCCATTTACGCGTTCATCGACGCGGGCCTTCAGGCCACGCGGGCGTTCAGCAGCGCCAAAGCGGGGCCGGTCGTCGGACACCTGCTGCTCGGGCTGATCGACCTCGCGGCCGGGGTAGTCGCCCTGGCCTGGCCCGGGCCCACCGCGCTTTTGCTCGTGCTGGTCGTGGGAATCTGGGCGGTCACCGGCGGTGCCTTTGAGATCGCCGCCGCCTTCGGCGCCGGGGAGTCCGCGGGAACGCGCGCGATGTTCATCCTGGCCGGGCTGGTGTCCATCGCGTTCGGCGTCGTGCTCTTCTCCCGCCCCGGCGTCGGCGCGGTCGCACTCGCGCTGCTGTTCGGCCTGTTCACCATCATGTTCGGGGTGTCGCTGATCGTAATAGGCGTTGAGTTGCGCCGGACCGGGAGGACCCTGCACTCGGTCCTGGACAAAGCGGCCTGAGCCGGCTCTATCTGCCCATTTGCGGCAGGAACAAGGCCGGCGGACGATGACGGCATGGCCGGTGTCCGTGGCGAAGAACGTTGCAAGCACGGCGAGATCGCCGCCTGGTGCGGCGAGTCTGAGTGCATGGCCGCGCGCAAGGGTCTTCCGGTCCGGGTCTGGCGAACCCCGCACGGCAGCGCGTACCACCGCAAGCCGACGTGCCAAGCGCTGGTCGAGGGGCACCGCATGGCCGAGCGTCACGGACAAGAAGCCCATCCTGCGGAGTCTGTCCCGCTGTCGGTCGCCATGTCAGCCGGGCTCGGCGAGTGCTTCCACTGCTTTCCCGAGAACGTCCCCGCAGACGCGAAGCCCTGTCAGGTTCTGTCGAACGGGACGTGGGTGGACGGTTTCCTGCTGGAATGGCGGCGTGGAGCGGATGGCCGGTGGAAAGGTCTTGTGAACTATCGGTACGAGGCCAGCCGCCGCGTCGCACTCATAGATCAAGCCGAGCTCAAACCAGCCGACGGCTAAACGATGCGGTTCCTGGTGTCAGTGATTCACATCCGGATGCTGGCCGGGTACCAGCCGACGGCGCCGACCGTCCAGGCGTCAACGCTGATCGTCAGCGCCGACGACTCGCCGAACGCGCCGGCCAGAGCATACTGGCCCCGCGTGCTCGGTCGGTCCGTCTCCACGCTGCCGGCGGACGGCGACCATTACACTTTCCTACGGCCTCCGCTGGCCGCGGAGGCCGACACGTCGATCCTGAAGTGGCACCGCGACTTCGAATAGTCGACGTGCCATGCCGCGACGGCGAACACGAGGACGCTCCGATGTCGCAGCCAGCTCCGACGACACCGGACCCGCGGCTGTCCGGCGAGCCGGCGCCCACGGGCCGGACGCCGCTCCAGAACCGCGTCATGCCCACTGGTGAGATCGTCTCCCACCCGGCGCGCGGCATGCTGATGGGCAACCGGGGATCCATCCACAGTCCCGAGCGCACGCTGGGCGTGACGCGCTGGCGCACGAAGATGTGGATCTCCTGCGTGCTTTACTGGCGCGGCCGGCGGCGTGAGGTCATGCCGCCCGGTCGCTGGACGGCGCTGTTCTTCCTCGACGAGGCAACGGCGCTGGCCGCGGGCCACCGGCCCTGCGGGTACTGCCGCAGGGCAGACCAGCTGTGGTTCGCCGACCGCTGGCGGGCCGCCAAGACAATGGCCGGGCGCCCTCGCGCGGGCGAGATGGACGTGTGGCTGCACAGCGAGCGGGTGGACCGGCGCACGCGGCGCCAGGTGACGCGTCCGGTGCTGGCCGGTGGCCTGCCCGACGGGGCGATGGTCAGGCACGGCGGCGCGTTGGCGTTGTTCTGCGGGAGCGCGCTGCTGCCATGGTCGTTCGACGGCTACGGCGCGCCGGTGCCTGTCAGCCCGCGCACACGGGTCGAGCTGCTGACGCCGCCGTCGATCGTCGCGGTGCTCGCGGCCGGCTACCGCCCGCTGGTGCACCCGAGCGCCGGGCCCACCCCGATGCGGTCGTTGCTGCCGAACGGCTGACGCTGGCTGCGTCCAGCCCTGCAGCGATCCCCGCGGAAAGGCAGGCACGCCACGCGGCAGCCGTTCGGCATCTTCACGGTTTGACCGTGCCGTGTCCAGCTGGCGGGGGTGGGGTGTGGCGCGTCGCCATCGGTGGTGGTCAACCCCGGATTTTCCGCGATATCAGATGACGAGGTCGACCGGCTCCTGCTCGATGTTGATCTGCTTGAGCAGCGCTGCTCGACGAAGCAGGCGAGGGACGCGTAGCCGCGCCGCGCGGGCGCGGAAGGTGCTATCGGCTGCTGACCCGCATCCGCCCGGTCGCAGCGACCGCCGCACAGCCTTGGCGGTTCCCTCAGGGGCGACAGCGCTGACGAGTCGATCACATGCGTCTCATGTGGCCCGAGGGCGGAGAATTTCCCGATACATGTGCGCGACCGGGCCCGTGTCAGTCAGCTCGCGCCCAGACCTGCTTGATGCCCCCGTGCCGCCACGGCCTGCGCCGGGCGCAGCACAACATAGTCAACTTCCACCCGGCCGGCGGCGGCGCGCGCCAGAAGCCGGTCGAGGCACCACGGCCCAACGATGCCGTCCACCACCACGTGGTAACCGCCCACCGCGTACGTCACGGCCGCGCCTGGCAGTGCATCGATCACGACAACGTTCTGGGCGCCCGAATCCGCCCGCCAGGGCCGCAATATAACCGGTCCGGATGAGCCGCCAGAACTCGTCCCCACGCAGGTGAACCGACGGACGGAACGCGTCAGCCAACAAACGGGCAACCGTTGTCTTGCCCGCACCCGGTGGCCCGGTCACCACGATCAGCGAGCCGACCACGTGTGCCACCAAGCTGTCAACGGGTGCTCAAATCTTCCAGCGCCGCCCACTTCGGGCCCGGCTCCTGTGGGAGGAAGACCTGCCCGGCCAGCCAGTCGTCCTGCTCCTCGAAGAGACCCAGTCCCTGTGAGCCAGTAGTCCCGCCAGAAGCGCCCCGGAACCGCGCGCCGCACGGCCGGGATGCCCAGTCCCCGCTGAGACCTGACAGGACGCGGGCGCCCTGTCAAGAAGCGTGGGATCAATGCCGGTCGAAGCCGCGCGATCCGCGAAGAAAGAAGAAACTAGGGTTCGCTTGCGCGGAGCAGCACCCCCACCCAGGTGCGGAACGGGCGCCACCGCTCCGCGAGTGCGAGGAACGCATCATCGTTGGACACGACGTCCGGCGCGTCGTAACGGGCGGCTGCGGCCGCGCGGAGGCGAGGCTCCCCGAGGGTGAGCACGTCGGTCGGGCCGACGGCCCGGAGCAGGATCAGGTGTGAGTAGAAGGGGCCGATGCCGGGCAGCTTGCGCAGTTCCTCGATCGCCTGCCCGGAATCGAGCGCGAGCAGCCGGCCGCGATCAAGACGCCCTTCGAGTGCTGCGCCGGCGATCGCGTGCAATCGCCGCAGCTTCTCCTGGGGGAGGCCCTCGGCGCTCGAAACGGCGAGCAGCGCCTGGGGGGCGGGGAAGGTCGTGAACTCCGTGCCTTCGACGCGCACCGCGCCTCCGTGCTCGGCCGCCAGCCGGTCCCTGACCCTCGCGGCGACCGGCTGGCGCAGGCGGGCCGATATGGCCGCCCAGCAGGCCGCCTCGTAGGGAGAGTGGAACAG